>Ga0164297_10005823_pt1 | contig 10454 bp, 22 predicted proteins | sample GEODES058metaG_FD_113539 | JGI IMG/M metagenome (GOLD analysis project Ga0164297, IMG submission 113539) | Dystrophic lake water microbial communities from Trout Bog Lake, Wisconsin, USA - GEODES058 metaG | ecosystem: Environmental > Aquatic > Freshwater > Lake | place: USA: Trout Bog Lake...
CCTGACCTGTCCTTTGACAAGAGCCGATTCCTGCCCACCTCCTCCCTGCCTATTGCTACCCGTATCAAGGGTAGTGGTGGGGGTGGTGGTCGTGCCAAGGGAGTCTTTAATGTCTATACCCTTGGAGACACTTGGAAGGTGACTTGGGAGGGTGAGCAGTTCGATCCTAATAAGGTTCCCAAGTATTATATCGTAAAGGATGCAAAGACTTGGAACGCTAATATCCAGATTCCGAACATTAGCTATACCTTCCGTGAGAAGAACCACATTAAGAACCTCTGTGATGTTCTGGACATCAATATCAAGGATGTTGTCATGGTGTCCCCTACCAATGAGAAGAACATCAAGGCACATGGAACCAAATGCCTTGGGAGCTATGCCAAGAGCAAGCTCAAGTTTGATAATGTCAATGCTGATGACTTGGCTACCATCAAGAAGTATGGAATGTATAAGTTCAGCAACTTCGTGAAAGCCAAGGGATTCGATAAGCTCGACAAGAATGATCCTCTGGTAGCCTTCATCCTCAAGTATCAGGCTATCGAAAAGAATGTCGAGAAGTTCAAGTCCCTGATCTCCTCGATTGACTTGAAGGGTGGCAAGCCCCTAGAGTTCACCAGCACCAATCCTGTCTATACCCTTCTGATGCAGAAGATCGGAAACTATGGGTGGGAGAATGAGAGCATTATCACGATTCTTCAGAATCTTAAAAAATAATTCTTGATATTTCAGGAAATAAATCCTAGTATAGAAACACTATGAACACCACCAACAACGCAGTCACTATCACGCAGTCTGGAAAGATTGCAGCAGTCATCAATGGTCAACCCTATTCGGTTGATACTGACCATGCCAACTACACCAAGATCATCGAGGCGATCAAGGTTCAAGATTGGGATGCTTTCGTCAAGCTCACTGACATCGCATCCTCCATCAATGCCTATGCTACTGATGATGTTTGTGTCAAGGATGGTGTGGTCTATTATCAGGCTATGCCCGTCCACAACACGCTTGCTAACCGCATCGTGAAGTTCATGCGAGAGGGTCTGCCCTTCATGCCCCTCTGCAGGTTCCTTGAGAACCTTATGCAGAACCCCTCGCATCGTGCAGTCAATGAGCTTTATGACTTCCTTGAAGCAGGAGAGCTTCCCATCACTACCGATGGTTGCTTCCTTGCCTACAAGAATGTGAAGTCGGACTACAAGGACATTCACTCTGGAACCTTTGACAACTCTGTTGGCAAGATTTGTGAGATGCCTCGCAATCAGGTCGATGAGGACAAGAACCAGACTTGCTCCAAGGGTCTGCACTTCTGTTCGATTGCCTACCTCCCTCACTTCTCCGATTCCTGTGGTGGTCACACCATGATCGTGAAGATCAACCCTGCTGATGTGGTTAGCATCCCTGCTGACTACAATAACACCAAGGGTCGCACCTGCAAGTATGAGGTGGTCGCTGAATATACCGAGGATTGGCGTTCCAAGTTGGGGCGTGGAGAGTCGGGTTGGGATGCTGACCTCTATGATGAGGATGGTTCCGAGTATGAGGACGAGGATGAGGACTATGACGATGAGGATGGTGATTGCTCCAACTGCGGATTCGGTCAAACCTGCGATTGTGATGAGTTTGACCATGATGAGGAGGAGCAATATCCTACTGACACCAATTTCCCCGGTGGACAGCATGAGAGCAAGCCTAACTATCACAACCTGCGTGATGAAAAGGGTCGCTTCATCAAGTCCGAGCGTGAGGAGATCGAGGACACCATCCTCAACAAGTTTGTCGGTAAGCTCAAAGAGATCGTTAATAAATTGTAGTGGTGATGGGGTGGCTAGGGGGTTTATCCCCCTAGCTACTTCTCTAGTAGTAATGCTACTGGTGATGATTCTGAAACGATAGGATAGTCACCATCCGTCTCAAGTCGGAGCAAAAGGCAGAGAGATACTAGAGAAAAAAGAATAGACTCGATGGCCTCGACGATACCTGTGCATAGGTGAGAGGTTCGTATAAAACGAAGACGGGGGTTAAGGTGCTAGTCACACTTTAACCCCCGTTCTTTTTTTTGTCTAAAGCAGATTCCAAATCATTTTACACAACCTGCCGGGGAAACGGGTAAGCAAATTTCTGGATTTTTGCTTACCCAATCGAGCACCGGGCGGAGGCTGCGTAAGTTTTTTTGAAAATGGTTCTTGATATTTCAGGAAATAATCTTTAAGGTAGAAGCATGATCGATCCAAACACCATCACAAACTACAATCGTTCAGAAGAAGAACTAGAGGAGTTCCTCATGTTCGCAATCCTCGTGGCAGGTAAGACTGCCAAGACACAGGCAGAGAAACTTAACCAGTTCCTCAGTCGTTCCATGCATGAGAATTCTGGCAAACCTTTCCAGCATATCCAGCACCTTCTTGAATGGGGTTGGCTTGACCTGCGTATGAGAGAGTTCAAGCTGGGACAATATAAGAGAATCGGACATGCCTTCACCGAGATCCTCAAGTTCAAGGGTCGCCTCAAGAGTGTTACCCTAGAGGAACTAGAATCAGTCAAGGGCATTGGCTCAAAGACTGCCCGGTTCTTCCTATTACATTCTCGTAAGGATGTGAAGTGTGCCGTACTGGATACCCATATCCTGAAGTGGTTGGGTACTCTTGGGCATAAAGTTCCTAAGTCAACACCTGCCAAGAAGACCTATTCCGTTCTTGAGAAAATCTTCTTGAACATCGCAGAGACTAGAAAAATCTCTCCAGCAGATCTTGACTTGATGATCTGGAAGTCCTACGCTAACGCTTAATCCTATGAGTTACAAGCCTGTCGATTACTATGTTGACCATGCCCTCCAAGCACGATCAATTGCTTATTGCAAAGGTTTCGTGGACGGATACTATGAGGGCGTTGAGGACAATATCCTTGCTGAAGATGATGACAACCTCCTGTATAAGATCGGCTACAATGCAGGAGTAACTGAATACTGCCGAGACAACCATCCAGAAGAATGAGCAACTACACACCAATGCAGAGTTCTACGAAACCATACAAGCCTTGGGGAAGCCATATCCTTGAGTTCTCTGTGTATATCCATCCTCCTAGAGATCCTAATAATCCGTATCAGCCCAATGATCCAGAGGGTAATCCTGCTGATCCCTATTATGTCACAGACTCCTGCAAGAGTTGGTACTCCGATGGCAAGTGGCATCGCAGAATCAAGATCGGTGGACATGGTGGAAAAATTATAACAAAAGCCTTGATGCGAACCGATCCATACTTTAAAAGTATCTATGACCACATCAATGCCACCTATCCACTAGAAACCATCAACCCATTTGAAGCATGATCTCAAGCATATCCGTCCGATTAGAAACCAGAGACTTTGAACCTACTATCATTGTCCGTACCCATAAAGACAATCCTGATTTCATTGAGATCATGGAGAGTATTGATGGACAGGGAGTTTCATTCCCTAAAGATATGATTGATGATGTCCTTAATGCTCTTTGCATCCACCGAGACAACCGATGAAAACTGAAGACAAACCACACTACCTGCTTCATATCTTTGAAGACAAGGATTTGAAAACCTTTATCAAATGCCCTCCCTTACGAGCAACTACTCGCAAAGAAGCTATAAAGAAAATGAAGGAGTATGCCTATGAAGATATAGTCAAAGGTCATTACTACTTCTATAAAGTAATCGAACAGAAGATGACCACCATCGAAGTTTATCCCTCAACCGAAACAAGCGAATGAAATACTCCGTATCAATCCCCGAAGTCCACATTGCCACTATCTATGTAGAGGCAGATAATGAAGAGCAAGCAATGGAAATTGCAGAAGAGCAATATTCTGTTACTGGTATTCCAGATGAATTGGAATATTCCCATACTTTGGACAAAGACCAGTGGGAAGCTTATGAGTCCAAAGAAATCCCAATGTCACCACTAGCCAAATAACCATATGCCAAACTATTGCACAAACACCCTAGTCTGCACGAGCGGAAAGAAGATCGGAGAAGTCCTTAAGCCTTTTATCTCTACCAGAGATGAGGACAAGGATCAACCCAATGATCGTAGTAGCAGCTTCTTAGACTTCCAGAAGATTCATCCCATGCCAGAAGAACCTGTCGTGGAGAACAAGGAGTACGAAGCACTGCCTGATTGGTACAACTGGCGTGTGGAGAACTGGGGGACCAAGTGGAATTCCATCGACAACCTGACTCTCGATGATTGTGATGAGGACCACAAACTAGAAGATGTTGAAGCATACTGCTTCACTACAGCATGGGCTCCAGCAATTGGAGTTATAACGAAGCTTGCAGAGATAACCGGGGAAAGCTTTAACCTCTATTATGAAGAGGAAGGAGTCGGGTTCTTTGGTAAGACTACTATTACTCCAGAGGGAGCACTGGACCAAGAGTTCAGCTTCGAAGAAGATGCTGAGGATATCGATCCTACTAGTGATATATACGACTACTGCGGTATCGAATATTACTTGGAGCGTAAAGCCGAGTGGGAAGAAGAGAACGAGGACGAAGACGAGGAATAATTTATGATCAAAGCATACACACAAGTCAAAGTGAAATTCGGACATCCTGCTGTCAAGATAGAAGGGCAGTGGTTCTACGTCAACGAAGAGGTTGGGACCAAGGGTCTCTTTAAAGCTCATCCTAGTGATGAATATGCATACATGACCGGGGATGAAGATTGTTCTTGACCTTTCAGGAAATTTATGTTGAAATAAAAACTATGGACGAAGAATACCCAGCAACAGAAGTCAGAGCAAACTTTGCCTTTAGGCAAAGTTTGCTCTTCAGAGCAAACTTTGCCTTTGACATTGACTCCTCAAACCAAGAACTAACCCTGTGGCAGGAAGGTAAATCTATTACCTTGACATACTGGGAGTGCTTGCTACTCTTTAACATCCTCGATAAGAACCTCAACAAGTAATCTATGAGCCCCAAAGAAGCAACAATACTAGCCTATTGCATCGACTTTGTACTCCACAATGGAGACCCCGATGTGATAGAAACACAACTCCAAGACTTTGCCAGCATCAAAGATCTTGAATACCTTCGTCGCAAGTATGAAGGACTGTCCCAAACCTACACCCCTGACGAAGAATAACCATGAGCAAGACTCTAGCCAAAATCACAATCGACCTCGGATACGTTGTCGATATCAATGACCCTGACATGATCGAACATGCCCGTAATGCATTCTATGAAGATGTCATGAACATGGTCAAGTATGGAGAACTGGGAGATGTCATTGAAGTAGGAGATCCTGATCCTACCCTTACTATAGACGATATCCCTTCTTTCCTATTCGATGAGAAAGATGTAGAAGAGGAAGTTTACGAACTATGAGCCTTAAGACCAGAGAGATCAGACTAACGATTGAATTCGATAACAAAGAACAAGAAGATCCTGTCCTTTGGGATTGGTTGTCTCTGGTCAATCATAGGAAGTATGAAGTAGAATACCACGATGGCAAGGATTGGATTCCTGTCTGTGAAGTGGATGACTATCAATACTTGGACTAACCCCCCTGATTTAATAGAACATCGTGTCAAAATGTAACAGGGTGTTCTATTACTGCATGTGTGCATACGCCCGTGCATGAAACAAAACAACAAAAAAACAGATGAAAACATACGCCGAGACAAATAAGATGAAGAAGTTCGATTGGTATCATTTCCTTAATCGTGCCATCAAAGGAAACATAACAGAGTCAGAGATTGCAGATGCACAAGACGATGCAAAAAGTTGGATCACTTGTGCCTGTGGTAATCAATGATCGATTATTCCTCGTGATGAGGATGGTGAGCCTTGGGATAATACTCTTGCAGAGCTTGGAGGTGACTTCAGCTATGAGATCGATGATTGCAAGTGGAAGGATGCTCTCAAGATCCTCAACAAGATTGAGAAGCGTTCCGCACTCCTTATTAATAAGGAGCTTAATAGGATGTCCAAGGTACTCGAAGACAACGGATACAAAGTCTTAAAGGCATAAGAACTCTTTAGCTCGAAACCAGATGAACCCCAAGGGAAACCTTGGGGTTCTTTTTTTGCTTACCTTAATTCGCTTAATTCGCCCCCCGCAGGTGGATTGGGTAAGCAAATTTGTGGATTTTTGCTTACCCATCCCCTGAAACGGGAATCAGGCTATGGGTAAGCAAACTTCTCTTTTTTTGCTTACCAAAAAATACCCTATACTTCGTATAGGGTATTTTTTGCCTTTGGGTGATTTTTTTCTCGATATTTCAGGAAATAGTTGGCATGATGGTTGCCTCATGAAAACTCTAATCCTAATCGTCCGTAGTTTGTTCTCCAAGCCTCAACCTCCTAGCCTCCTCCTGCTGTCCATGCTCGACTGCACCCATGAGAGTTGGCTAGAGCAACTTAATAGGCAGAATCGACTCTCGGATTATCTTGTCAAGTAACCCTAAACCCTTCATCCTATTACCATGAAACTACTAGGCGTTGGAACTGATGCAAAAACCATTAAGGGCGTTGCCTTTAACTGGCTCACGGGTATTCTCTATCTTGCCCCATCTGATGAGGCACAAGTGATTAACACCTGCCCTAATGCTTCCAAGGGATGCCGTGTCTCCTGCCTCTTCTCTGCTGGTAGGGGAGCTTTCAATAATGTTCGGGAGGCTCGGATCAAAAAGACTCTCTACTTCAAAGAGAATCGTTTTGCTTTCTTGAATGATGTTTCCAAGGACATTGTTGCCCTTCAGAAGAAAGCCGAAAAGAAAGGAATGAAAGCCTGTGTCCGTTTGAATGGCACAAGTGATTTGCCTTGGGAGCGTATGATGGATGACAAGGGACTCACCCTGATGCAGAAGCATGATGACATCCAATTCTATGACTATACAAAATCCTTCAAGCGTATGAAGGAATATCTCAATGGAGAGATGCCATCCAACTATCACCTCACCTTCTCACGCTCGGAGAGCAATCAAACCGAAGCCGATGAAGTGCTGAAGCTAGGGGGACATGTCGCCATCGTCTACAAAAACCCTCCTGCTCCTTCCTCAAAGGTGGTCAATGGAGATGAGAGTGATCTGCGTTTTACTGATCCTGATGGTGTGATCGTTGCCCTTAAAGCCAAGGGGAAGGCGAAGAAAGACACAAGCGGATTTGTTTTGTAATAGGAAAAAGAGAAAAGAGGCAAAAGCCCCGATCATCGAAAGGTGGTCGGGGCTTTTTGTTTTTTGTCATAAGACTAAAAGACTAACAGAACTTCCCGCAGCCCGTGCCGGGGAAATGGGTAAGCAAACTTTTGATTATTTGCTTACCCAACGAGCCCAGTGGCGGAGGGTGTCTCGATTTTTTTTGTTTTTTGTTATTGATCTTTCAGGAAATCTTTGTCAATATGTTTGTCCTATGAAACTCCCATCCTACCAAACCTTATCCATCGCCCTACTCATCCTCATCCTCTGTGCTCTCGACTGCCTTGGGACAAGCCTCTACTGGCAACACCAAGCCGTTGTGCATCATGGAGCTTTCTTTGAAGCTGATAGCTGGGGTTGGGTATCATTCAAGTGGAATGATGTCTCCTTTGCTCAAACACCTTTTGCTGATCGCTAATCATGAAGATACACTACGCACTCGATGTCATTGAAAACCTTATCAATGGCAATCTAACCGAAGCCAAGGAAATGGCAGTCAACCTTAATGCAAGCGACATCATCAATGCTCGTATGGGTCAAGGCTACAACTACAACGAGTCCTTGCTCATGGCAAGCTACCTTAAGGGGCTGATCTCGTTCCAAGACTATTGCGACAACTCCAACAACACCAAATAATATGGGACTAGACATGTACGCTTGGTCGGTCGATCCTTGCCATGCAATCTCTCCAGTTGAACTGGACAAGGATGGTGAGACTACCGAAATTCACTACTGGCGTAAGCACCATGACCTGCATGGTTGGATGCACCGCCTGTACCTAGCCAAAGGTGGGCAGGAAGAATTCAACTGCGTTCCAGTTGAACTGACAGAGGAAGACCTCAACAATCTTGCTACTGCTCTAGAAGCTGGACATCTACCAAAGACCACGGGCTTCTTCTTTGGTAACAATCCTCCCGATGAAGATACAATTAGGGAAGATATGGAATTCATCCAGAAGGCTCGGAACGAAATTAAAGATGGACAAAAGGTCTATTACTATTCATGGTGGTGATCCTATGAACAATCTCAAGCGTCTCAATCAACACCCTCGCCTCTTCCATGAGGTGAAAGTCAATAACTATTTTGTCCATGTGGCAGAAGCCTCTCGCCTTCTAAAAAAGGTTGGAGAAGGATATGTCAAGGTTATCTCTGGTAAAGATTCTGGTTGCACTTTTGCCTATTATGGAGGATACAAAGGATATGAATTCTCTGAATGCTAAACCTGTCCGTTGGCAGTACCTCACCTTCAAGGAACAACAAAAGATCAAAAATGCTAGACCTGTTAAAGAAAAACCTGTAAAGAAGAAACTGAACATCGAAGAAATCAAAGTCACCCTTCCCAAGGAAGAGAAACTATTCTCTGCGAAGGATTGGGTGGCGAACCTAAAAAAACAAAAACACTAAAACCTATGGACGAAAACATGTACGATGATGGAGACCTCATGCAAGAGGACTACAACGAAGAGCCCAGCTATCATAGCTATCGTTACAATGCACCTAAAGGGCATGACGATTACTACGAAATAGACCAAGAAGAGGAATAGTCATGAAAGTCAATCCTCGCATCCGATACTATCTCGCAAAGTATACCTGTCGGGTAAACCTGTTCTTTGCTATTGCCTTTATTGTAACCTTGGCATCCTGCTATGTGGACTATCTCCACAAGCTAGAGAAGTATCCTCGACTGCCTTGGTATGCCATGTTCCTCAAGGTGGAACCCAAAACATCTTGGGATGTGGCAAGCCCCTTCAAAGTGTAAAAGGATTTCCCCCCGAAACCAAACCCCGATCATCGAAAGGTGGTCGGGGTTTTTCTTTTCTATCTCAAACTGAATTCCTGCTGCTCCGGGGGCTCGATGGGGTAAGCAAACTAATGGATCTTTGCTTACCCAGCCAACAGTTCGAGGCAGCGTTGCTGTAACCACACATCGTTTTGGAAAATCACTCGGTGTTGCATTACCACATTTTTTATCGCTCATAAGATTTTCTTCTCGCAATTTCAGGAAATAATCTTTATAGTCTTTGAATCCTAGAACACACAACTCTAGGATGGAACCTAACCAACACACACAACACACACCCATGAAGAACTCCTTCAACATCCGTCTCAACCCTCTCCACAAGATTGGGATCATCATCAGCAACCACGAAAAGAACGGGCAGTCCTACTACACGCTCAACCTCGTGGGAACCAAGAAGTCCCTCAACCTGCCATACAACTCTGTCATTGGTGGGAACTACATGAACCATGCCATTACCTTCCTCGGAAGCTGTGGTATCCGTGTGTCGAATATGATCAACCACGACCATGACAATACCATGTTCGTGATTGGCTTCAACTACTACGATAAGGTTCAGAAGCTCTTCAGCTTCGCCAAATAAGAGAAACACAATCTAGGTTCCAGTAAGAACCCCAACCATCGAAAGGTGGTTGGGGTTTTTCTTTTCCCCAAAACGAAGTTCTTACCTGCTCCTGCCGGGGGATTGGGTAAGCAAACTTTTGATTATTTGCTTACCCATTCGAGCACCGGGCGAGACGGGTCTTCGTAACCTGTCGTTTTTTATACACTTCTAATAGGCTGACTATTTTTGACCATACTGCATTTTGTTCTCGATATTTCACGAAATAATTCCTATACTAGAGTCTGATAGTTGAACCCTAACCCTAACAAAAACATGAACCCTACTCAAGTCCTCTCCCTCGTCTCCAACCTCTCTGGCAAGCATGTCCCCGTCACCTTCAAGACGGAAGGCAAGCCAGCCGCAAAGTTCAAAGGAACCAAACTCGAAAAGCTCACAGAAGGAACCTATCGTGTGGGCATCAACTTTGAAAACCTCAAGGGTGTCCGTGAGGGTATCGAAAGCGGTGAGCGTGGAGAAGTCCAAGCTCCTAACGGCAAGAAGTGGGTGGTGTTCCCCTTCCATCTTCAGAACCTTGCAGAGACGACCGATTACCTTCGCCTCTACTTCCCTACTGGTGGATTCATCCAGCGTCCCTCTGTGGTCTATTATGTGGACGGACAGGTAGTGGAGAAGGATGTCTATAACTCCTATCTCACAGCCTCCGATGCCAAGCCCAAGGAGCGTGATCCTAACTTGGATTGCTTCGATGTGAAGATGGAGAATCTTATCTCCATTGGCTAATAGCCATGAAGCTCGTCCTGCTCTCCGCACTCCTGCTCGTTACAGGTTGTGCGTATATGCCTCCCCTCCCTCCCCCTGCTCCCTATTATGGGTCAGGGGGAGTAATCCCTTATGGTTACATCCCTCCTAGCTACTGCCCTCCCCC
>Ga0164297_10005824_pt1 | contig 10454 bp, 9 predicted proteins | sample GEODES058metaG_FD_113539 | JGI IMG/M metagenome (GOLD analysis project Ga0164297, IMG submission 113539) | Dystrophic lake water microbial communities from Trout Bog Lake, Wisconsin, USA - GEODES058 metaG | ecosystem: Environmental > Aquatic > Freshwater > Lake | place: USA: Trout Bog Lake...
AAGCTTCTCGACCGCGTCGTGGCGCTCAAGGTGCTCTTCCCCGAGCTCAGCGTCGACCAGACCTTCGTCGAGCGCTTCCGCCGCGAGGCGCAGGCGGCCGCCAAGCTGAGCCATCCGAACATCGTCCCGGTCTTCGACTGGGGCGAGGACGCCGGCACGTACTTCATCGTCATGGAGTACATCGACGGCGAGCCGCTCAACAAGACGATCAAGGACCAGGGCACGATCCCGCCGACCCGGGCGGCGATCATCGCTGCCAATGTGGCGGCCGCGCTCTCCTATGCCCATCGCCATGGCGTCGTCCACCGAGACGTCAAGCCGGGCAACGTGCTGCTCACCAGCGATGGTCTGGTCAAGGTCACCGACTTCGGCATCGCTCGTGCCATCAACACCGAGGAGGGCCTGACCCAGGCCGGCTCGGTCATGGGCACGGCTACCTACTTCTCCCCGGAGCAAGCCGAGGGCCTCGCCGTCGATGCTCGCTCTGACGTCTACTCGCTCGGCATCGTCCTCTACGAGATGCTGGTGGGCCGTCCGCCCTTCCAGGGCGATTCGCCGGTGGCGGTGGCCTCGAAGCACGTGCGCGACGCAGCCCCGCTGCCCCGGGACTTGAAGGCCGACCTGCCGCTGCCCATCGAGGCCATCACGATGAAGGCCATCGCCAAGAAGCCCGATGACCGCTACGCCTCCGCGGATGACATGCGGACGGACCTGCTTCGCTTCGTCGACGGCAAGCCCGTGGTGGCCCAGGACCCCGCACTCTCGTTGGCCGCCGATGCGGTGAGCGCGACCACCATGATGGACGCCATCAACCAGACCCAGGCGGTTCCGATCTTCCCGGGGCCTCGGACGGATCTGGCGACGAAGAAGTCGTCCAAGCGGCCGTGGTGGATCGCTGCCGCAGTGATCTTGGTGGTCCTGGCTCTCGGGGCGGCGGGCTTCGCCGCCTTCCACAAGTCGCCGGCGACCTCCATCACCATGCCGTCGCTGGCGGGCAAGAGCCTGACGCAGGCAACCGTGCAGCTGAACTCAGATGGGCTCAAGCTCGGTCACGTCACGATGGAGAACTCGAGCCTGCCGTCGAATACCGTGATCTCCTCGAACCCCGGGGCCGGACTACCGGTGGCCAAGGGGACGTCGGTCGACCTGAGCGTCTCGAATGGCTCAGGGGTCGGTGCGGTCTCAGTGCCCAACGTGCAGAGCCTGTCGCTGGCGGCAGCCGAAGCAAAGCTCCAAGCCGAGGGCCTCACGTCGAAGGTCACCTACGCCACGTCGAACCCGAACCAGCTCCCCGTGAACACGGTCGTGTCCCAGGATCCGCCTGCGGGCACCTCGGTCAAGAAGGGCGCCATCGTCACGCTGACGATCATCCCGCAGCCCAACACCACCACAGTCCCCTCGGTGGTCGGCGTCTCGGTGAGCCAGGCGGGTGCCCTGCTGGGGCAGGCCAACCTCGCGGTCGGCTCGACCTCGACCCAGTGCTCGAACAGCTACAACAAGGGCCTTGTGGTGTCCTCCAGCCCGAGTGGCGGCGCCCAGGTGGCCCCGCAGACCGCGATCTCGTTGGTGGTCTCCTCGGGATCGTGCCAGGTGATCGTCCAGAACGTGATCGGCCTCACCCAAGGAAGCGCCACGGCCACCCTCCAGGGCCAAGGCCTGACCGTCTCAGCCGCTGCGGCATCGTCGGGCTGCACGACCGGCAACGCAGGTCTTGTGGTGAGCCAGACGCCGTCCGGTGGCAGCTCGGAGAGCGCCGGGAGCACCGTCGTGATCGCGGTGTGCCCAGCGACCCCTCCGCCATCGAGCACGACGACGACCACGACCACCGCTCCCGGCGGCTGACGCCACCTCGGGTGGGGCTCAGCCCCTCAGCCCCCAGCGATCTCCAAGAATCGCTGCAGCATGGCCGGCCCTGAGGGCGTGAGGATCGATTCAGGGTGGAACTGGACGCCTTCGACGGCCAGGTCACGGTGCCGGACCCCCATGATGACGCCATCGTCCGTCCAAGCGGTCACCTCGAGCACGTCGGGGATCGTGGCCGGGTCGAGCACCAAGGAGTGGTACCTGGTGGCCGTGAAGGGGTTGGCGAGCCCCTCGAAGACGCCGACGCCACGGTGGTGGATGGCGGAGGTCTTGCCGTGCATCAACGTCGGAGCAGGGACCACGGTGGCACCGAAGACCTGGCCGATGGCCTGGTGGCCGAGGCACACGCCGAGGATGGGAAGCTCTCCCGCCAAGGCCTGGAGCGCCTCACAGGTCACCCCGGCGCCCTCAGGCCGGCCGGGTCCTGGTGAGAGGAGCAAGGCGTCGGCCCCGACGGCGCGGATCCCTGCAACGTCGATGGCATCATTGCGGACCACCTCGATGACCGCACCGAGCTCGCCGAGCTCCTGGACGAGGTTGTAGGTGAACGAGTCGTAGTTGTCGATGATCAGGACCCGCACCGCCATCCGGTCAAGGCTAGACGCCCTGAGCAGGTCCGATGGCGTGGCTAGAGTGCTGCCCTATGGCCAACAACAGCGGACCGGGCAGCTCGTCGAAGCGAGGGAAGTCAGCCTCCGGGCGAGCAACGCCAAAGGGCAGCGTGCAGAAGAACGCCACCTTGGGCCGCTACACCGACCCCGAGTCCGGAGGTCGCTACACCAAGGCGATCCCGAAGGACACCAAGGTCAGCCCCCCCTGGTACGGTCCACTGCTCCTCGGTCTGCTCCTGCTTGGCGTCCTGATCATCCTGCTCAACTACCTGAGCGTGTTCGGGACCCCGTCGGGCTGGTTCCTGCTGCTCGGCCTCGTGATCATCGGCGTCGGCTTCGCGCTGGCCACCCGCTATCGCTAGCGCCGCACCACGACCCGCACGCGGCACGGGCCATGGCCGAGGGAGATCCCCGGCCATGGCCCGTCGTCGCGACTGCTGGGAGTGCTAGCCGAGGCGCTCGATGATGGTGGCGTTGGCCAAGCCACCGCCCTCGCACATGGTGAGCAGGCCGTAGCGACCACCGGTGCGCTCGAGCTCGTTGAGCAAGGTGGCGGTGAGCTTGGCACCGGAGGCACCGAGCGGGTGACCAAGGGCGATGGCCCCACCATTGACGTTGACCTTGGAGAGATCGGCGTTGTGCTCCTTCTGCCAGGCCAGGACGACGGAGGCAAAGGCCTCGTTGATCTCGACGAGGTCGATGTCGTCGAGCGTCATGCCCGCCTTCTCGAGCACCTTGGTGGTGGCCGGGATGGGGCCGGTCAGCATGGTGATCGGGTCGACGCCGGCCAGCGCGAAGGCGTGGAAGCGAGCCCGCGGGGTGAGGCCGAGCTCGGCGGCCTTCTCCTCGCTCATGATGAGCACCGCCGATGACCCGTCGGTGATCTGGGAGGCGTTGCCGGCCGTGATCTTGCCACCCTCCTTGAAGGCGCCCTTGAGCTTGGCCAGCGACTCGACGCTCGAGTCGGGGCGGATCCCCTCATCGGCCGTGATCATCTCGTCGGTGTCCTTGCCGTTCTCGTCCCGGATCGGGATGGCGATCAGCTCGTTCTCGAAGCGGCCCTCGGCCGTGGCCTGGGCAGCTCGTCGGTGGGACTCGACCGAATAGGCGTCGAGGTCTTCGCGCGAGATGTCCCACTGGTCGGCGATCATCTCGGCACCGATGCCCTGCGAGACGAGACCGCCCTGGGGGGCGTAGCGGGACATGACCCGGGGACCGAAGGGGTAGCCGAGGTCACGGACGACCGACGAGCCCATCGGCACGCGGCTCATGGCCTCGACGCCGGAGGCCACGACGATGTCATAGGCACCGGCCATCACGCCCTGGGCAGCGAAGTGCATCGACTGCTGGGAAGAGCCGCACTGGCGGTCGATGGTGGTGGCAGGCACGGACTCGGGCCATCCGGCGGCGAGCACGGCGTTGCGGCCGACGTTGAGCGACTGATCGGCGACCTGCATGACGCAGCCCATGATCACGTCGTCGACGAGGGTGGGGTCCAGGTCGTTGCGCTCCTGGATGGCCTTGAGCGACTCCGACGCCAGATCGACGGCGTGCCAGTTGCTGAGCTTGCCGTTCCGCTTCCCACCTGGGGTCCGGACGGCATCGACGATGACTGCGTTGGGCATGAGAGCCTCCCTGTTCGTTCCGGCGGTCTTGTGCCTGCCGGTCTGGTGCTCACGCTAGCGCGAGCACCTCGAGAAGGCAGGCGAGGACCGGTACGATCATTGCCGTGAGCACGACGAGCCCGTTCAAGGACATGGATCGATGGCTGGGCGACGGCGGCATGCCGATCATCGCTGCAGTCGGCGGCTCCTTCGACGCCTATGGGGTCGATGGCGAGGACCTCGGCTGGGTCACGGGGTCCTTCACCCCGACCGACCTGGCCTGCAACCCACATGGCATCGTCCAGGCTGGCGTGCACTCGGTCCTGCTTGACGCCGCCATCAACTTCGCCATCAATGCCGCGGCGCGCGGCAAGGACCGCACCAAGGCGACGCTCGAGCTGAAGATCGAGACGATGCGGGCGGCGACCCTCGGGAGCACCTATGCCCTGCGGGGTGACGTGGTTCGCATGGCGCGGCAGGTCGCCTACGGCGAGGGGGTCGTGCGCAACGAGGAGGGCGAGCTCGTGAGCCGAGCCACCGCCACCTTCCTCCTGCACCGGGCCGAGGTCTGAGCCTCGAACGAGGTCCTAGGACGGCCAGGTCGCTCCGGTGGCCTCGAGCGAGGCGTCGAAGACGGCGTCGGCCAGGGTCGGGTCGCTCGCCAGCGTCGAGCACCCGACCGGCACCGGGTCGCCCCACATCTCCATGAAGCCATCAGGACCGACGTAGCCACCAGGGGGGATCGAGGGGTCGAGCGCGGCACGAAGCGTGGGGAGTGCCCCTCGGGCGGTCTTCTGGCCGAGGTGTGCTCCCGCGAAGGTGCCGAGGCGCTGCGAGAGCGCCCCGCGCCCCTGCGTGGCTCCGCTCGAGAGCCCTGAGCGTGCCCATCCTGGGTGTGCGGCACGGATGGAGACCGCCGAACCGCTGGTACGCAGCCGACGATCGGCGGCGAAGCAGAAGACCAGGTTGGCCAGCTTGGTCGAGCCATAGGCCTTGCTCGGAGATTGGGTGCTGACGTCGAGCGGCGAGCTGACGGACAGCTTTCCCTGGCGGTGGAGGTTGGACGAGACCATCACGATCCGTCCACCACCCGCCTCGAGCGCGGGGAGCAGGGCGGCGGTGAGCGCCACGTGGCCGAGGTGGTTGGCGTTCATCTGTCGTTGCGAGCCGTCGGGGCCGCGCAGGCCCATCACGCCCGCGTTGTTGATCAGCAGGGTGAGCGAGGGGTGTCGAGCGGTGATCGCTGCAGCGGCGGCTCGGACGGAGTCAAGGTCCTCGAGATCCATGAGCTCGATCTCAGGCTCTGGGCCGGGTCCTTCGGCGAGCAGTGCGGTGCGAGCGGCAAGGGCCTTGGCCTCGTTCCGACACGCCATGACCACCAGCGCGCCCTTGGCTCGGAGGGCCTTGGTGGTCTCGTAGCCGAGCCCACTGTTGGCGCCGGTCACCACGGCGACGGTCCCGGTCAGGTCGCCGACCTCGTCGATGGTCCAGTCGGCGCCCATCAGGCGTGCTCGCCCGGGATCGTGCCGAGTCGGCCTGCCTCGAAGTCATCGAATGCCTGCTGGATCTCCGCCTTGGTGTTCATCACGAACGGACCGTACTTGGCCACGGGCTCCCTGATCGGCTGGCCACCGAGGAGCAGCACGTCGAGCGCAGGATGACGCGCATCTTGCGTGGGGCTCGCTGCGAGCACGATGGCGTCGCCGTCGTCGAGGACGCAGAGCTGTCCAGACGTGATCGGCGCGGCGTCAGGCCCGACGCTGCCGTCGCCGCTGAGGGCGTAGACCAGCGCGTTGTACGAGGGGTTCCACGGCAACGTGAGCTGCGCGCCAGGGCTCAAGGTCACGTGCACCATGGTGATCGGGGTGTGCGTCATGCCGGGGCCCTCGTGCCCGGCGACCTCGCCGGCGATGATGCGTATCAGGGCGCCACCGTCGTGGCTGGCGAGCAAGGTGACCTCGCCGGCTCGGATGTCTTGGTAGCGAGGCGCAATCATCTTGTCCTTGGCCGGGAGGTTCACCCACAGCTGGATGCCGTGGAAGAGGCCACCGGAGCGGACGAGGGACTCGGGTGGTCGCTCGATGTGCAAGATGCCCTGGCCGGCGGTCATCCACTGGGTGGCACCGTCCTGGATGACGCCCCCACCACCGATCGAGTCGGCATGCTCGAAGATCCCGTCGATCATGTAGGTCACGGTCTCAAATCCACGGTGCGGGTGCCAGGGCGTGCCCTTCGGCTCACCGGGCCCGTACTCGACCTCGCCCATCTGGTCCATGTGGATGAAGGGGTCCAGGTTGGCGTCGGAGACCCCGGCGAAGGCACGGCGGACAGGGAAGCCCTCGCCTTCGAAGCCGCGTGGCGCGGTGATGCGCTGCTTGACCTCTCGCAGACGGGTGGAGGTGGGGTCGACGAGCTCGACTCGGGGCAGGACGAGGGTGTCTTCGACGGTGACGGCGGGCATGGGGTCTCCTTGGGTCTCAGCCTTGATCAACGCCCAGGGCGGTGGCGCTATTCCTTGGGGGAGGAGGCGCCGGAGGCGAAGTGCTCGGGGCTTACGGCGATGAACAGCGCCTCGGCCTCGGCGATCAGCAGGTCGCCTGAGCGCATCTCGGCGGTCATGGTGATCTTGCGACCCGTCCAGTCGGTGGCCCGAGCGCGGCCGATCATCGTCTGGCCGAGCGGGGTGGGGTTCCGATACGTGACCGTCAGCCTCCCGGTGAAGGCCGGCGTCCCGATGATGCCGAGCACCTGGCCCATGAGCTCATCGATGAGCGCCGCCATGACACCCCCATGGGCTCGATCAGGCGCCCCCTCGAACGCGGGCCCGAGGACGACCTCCATCACGGCCTCCTCCCTCTCCTTCCAGAGCGAGGCCTCCATGCCCATCGGGTTGGCCCGACCAGAGACGATGGAGTCAGAGAAGAGGTGCTTGGGCTCGTCCGGCACGGGCTCGGCACCCGGCTCGGGCATCGAGAAGTTGGCCGTGCCCTTGAACGGGTGCTGACGGCGGTTGCCCCCTTCGATCCGGGCGGCGAGCTGGTTGGCCGCCGTGGTCATCTCGGCCAGGGTGCCCTCGTCGACCTGGTGGGCCATCATGGCGTGGCTCAAGCGACGCATGGCAGTGGCGGCTTCGATGCGGTGACGGAGCTCGTCCGCTGGGGTGGCCATCAGCCGACGTACGCGTCGTCGATGGCACCGAGCGCACGATCGAGGCGTGCCAGCGCCTCGGTGGCCTCCGCCTCGCTGATGGTGCACGGGGGGACGATGTGGAGTCGGTGGTAGTTCATGAACGGCAGCAGCCCCTCCGCCTTCATGGCGGCGCCGAGGGCGACCATCGTGGGGGACGTCCCGCCGTAGGGGGCGATGGGCTCCTTGGTGGCTCGGTCGGACACGAGGTCGAGGGCGAAGAACACGCCAGTGCCACGGACCTCCCCGATCACGGGGTGCCGCTCCTGGAGGGCGAGCAGCCCGGGCGCCAGGATCGAGTCACCGATGTGCTTGGCGTGCTCCACGATCCCCTCCTCAGCCATCGTGCTGATCGTTGCCACGGCGGCTGCGCACGCCAGGGGGTGGCCCGAGTAGGTCAGGCCACCGGGATAGACGCGCTCGGCGAAGGTCTCGACGATCGGGGCGGAGATGATCACGCCACCGAGCGGGACGTAGCCGGAGTTCACGCCCTTGGCGAAGGTGATGAGATCAGGCGTCACGCCGGCCAGATCGATGGCGAACCACTCGCCCGCCCGCCCAAACCCGCTCATCACCTCGTCGGCGATGTAGACGATGCCGTAGCGATCGCAGAGCTCGCGCACCCCGGCCAAGTAGCCCGGGGGCGGGATCATGATGCCGGCAGTGCCGGGGATCGACTCCAAGATGATGGCGGCGATGGTCGACGGGCCCTCGAAGAGGATGGTCTGCTCGAGGTGCTCGAGCGCCCGGCTGCACTCCTCGGCCTCGGTGGTCGAGTGGAAGGGGCTGCGGTAGAGGAACGGCCCGAAGAAGTGGACCACGCCGGCCGTGCCGGAGTCGTTGGGCCAGCGCCTCGGGTCCCCGGTCAAGTTGACCGACAGTCCGGTGCCGCCATGGTACGAGCGGTAGAGGGAGAGCACCTTTGGTCGCCCGGTGTGCAGCCGTGCCATGCGGACGGCATGCTCGACGGCCTCGGTCCCGCCATTGGTGAAGAACACGTGGGTGAAACCGTCGGGAGCACGCTCGGTGATCAGCCGTGCGGCCTCACCGCGCACGTCGTTGGCGTGCTGCGGCGCGATCGTGCAGAGGCGCTGTGCCTGGGCGGCGATGGCGGCGACCACGGCGGGGTGCTGGTGGCCGATGTTGGTGTTCACCAGCTGGCTGGACAGGTCGAGGTACTCGTTGCCGTCGTAGTCGTAGACATAGCTGCCCTCGGCAGCGGCGATAGCCATCGGGTTCAAGGCGGCCTGGGCGGACCACGAGTGGAAGACGTGGGACCGGTCGTCGTGCAGGACGGCGGCCTTCGCGGTGGGGTCGGTGATGGGCTCCATGGGGCAGAAGTCTGCCACGGAGCGTGCTCGATCCTGATCTCGTCGACCAGGGTGATCGTCGTGGTCGACCTCGCTGATGGCCACCATGGGGTCGGCCAGCGGTGACGAGGTGACCACGCTGCTCGACGCAGGGGTGGCGACGGGCGAGCGAGTCCTCCTCGGGCTGACCAATGGCCAAGGCGTCTACGACGAGCCGACGACCGTCACGCAGACCAGGTGCGTGATCGCTCCCACCTGCCCCCCGACCACCTGGATGCGCAACCAGGTGGCCTATGCGGAGCAGGTGGCACTCGAGATGGCGGCGATGGCGAGGTCGAAGAGCTCGTTCGGCGGCTGGTACCTGCCACTCGAGTTCGAGTCCGCCGCCTGGACGAGTCCGTCTGCTCGGAGTGATCTGGCCTATATCGATGGGCAGATCAGCGACTTCTTGGCCCAGCTGACGCCTGGGAAGTCCATCATCGTGTCTCCCTACATCGATCAGATCGCCAGCTCGAACACGCTGCCAGCCAGCCCGTCGTGTCCATGGGAGAGCCAGGTCCACGTCGGCCAGACGGTGAGCCCCGCCTTCGACACCCCGTGCGGGTTCATGGGGGATGTGACTGCGCTGTTGGCCCACTCGTCGATCACCGGGGTCTGGCTCCAGAATGGACTTGGGGACGTCAAGAACGCTCCCTGCGTGACGATGACCGAGGAGCAGACACCTGCGTGGCAGTCGGCGACCGTGATGGCGACGGAGGCGGCATCCGCAGCAACCAAGCGCACCATCTTCTCCGGCGCCGTGCTCGACCTCTACACGACGACCAATACCCCTATCTCAAGTGCCAGCCTGGCTGAGAACCTCGGGGAGCTCTCGACCAGTGCCGGCACGTTGGCCGGGTACTCATGGAGCCAGCTGGATCCCTCCATCGCCGCCAACCAGCCGACCTGGACGGCGTTCAAGAAGATCGTCGCCTCGCTGCGCCGCCGCTGACGCGGCCTCGCTTCGCTCGGTGAGTCTCAACCGTTTAGGTTCACGGCATGGACTTCTCGGGGGCGCACGCGGCGTGAACGTCTTGGCCATCGATCAAGGGACGTCATCGACCAAGGCGCTGGTGGTCGACGAGGCGGGCGAGGTGCTGTCGATCGCCTCGGTCCCGGTGCGCCCTGTGGCGGTGGCTGGAGGTGTCGAGCAGGACCCGCACGAACTCTTGGCCTCCGTGCTCGGTGCCGGCCGAGCGGCGCTGGCCGGGACGAAGCAGCCGGTGCGCGCGGTAGCGCTCGCCAACCAGGGAGAGACGGTGATGGCGTGGGATCGTGCCTCGGGCGTTCCTGAGGGCCCCGCCATCTCCTGGCAGGATCGCCGGGCCACCGAGCGCTGCGAGGGCATGGACCCCGAGGTAGCCACGCGGCTGACTTCGATCAGCGGACTCCCCCTCGACCCCTACTTCTCTGCCCCCAAGATGGCCTGGCTCCGACCACAGGTCGCGCCGACGTCGGTGATCACCACCACCGACACCTGGCTCCTCCATCAGCTCTGCGGCGCCTTCGTCACGGACGTGACCACCGCCTCGCGCTCGATGCTGCTCGACCTGGCGTCGCGTGGCTGGTCGCAGGACGCCTGTGACGCGTTCGATCTCGACGCCACGACCCTCCCCGAGATCGTCGGCTGCGCGACCTCGATCGGGCACACCGACGCCTTCGGTCCTCGACTCGAGGTGGTCGGCCTGGCGGTCGACCAGCAGGCGGCGCTCGTCGGAGAGCGGTGCCTCGAGCCAGGTGAGGCCAAGTGCACCTATGGGACCGGTGCCTTCTTGCTCATGGCCTGCGGCGCGGCACCGGTCCACTCATCGGCTGGCTTGAGCGCCTCGGTGGCATGGTCG
>Ga0164297_10005827_pt1 | contig 10452 bp, 10 predicted proteins | sample GEODES058metaG_FD_113539 | JGI IMG/M metagenome (GOLD analysis project Ga0164297, IMG submission 113539) | Dystrophic lake water microbial communities from Trout Bog Lake, Wisconsin, USA - GEODES058 metaG | ecosystem: Environmental > Aquatic > Freshwater > Lake | place: USA: Trout Bog Lake...
GAGGGGGCGCGGCGAGCGGCGGGTCTAAATACTTCGTAATTGGATGGAAATATAAAGATGTCTAATGGCAACGAAGAGATTGTAGAATTTGTGGCGCAGCTGTTGGCAAAGCCGCCTGGACCTCCTAACAGTATCCAGTTTGAGATTGATACCGATGGGGATGTTCACGCGCTCTTTGAAGTACTTTTAATTACGATGACGGAGATTCTTAAGACCTGGTATCCGCCGCCTATCACTATTGCTCTCATTTCCGACGAAGATGTTGCGCGTATTAAGGCGTACTTTGCATCGTTTAGCCTTCAGTTCCATTTCAATGTTGAAGACTTAGTGGGGGGACTTCGTATTAATAATAAGGAGTACCTTCAAAAGTCTAAACTTGAGGATATGCGTTTCCGTGTAGCCGCTGGTGAAAAAATCTACACCGTTCGCTTTTCCAGCCTCGCTAGCAGGTAATGGATACACATAACCATAACTAGGACAATCGCAATTTTAATAAATAGATTTGCGGCTAACTTCACGAATACCAGGCATAATAGAATGGCTAGTATTGCTGAAATAACTAAAATCTGCTGTGTCTGTGTCGGATTCGTCATAACCGATTCGGTCCACAAAGGCGCAAAGGGCTCCGTTGTTTTTACACCCTGTGGTAACCGCTGCGGCTTACTATCATAATATGCATCGGTACTCGCCTGATTCTGTGTTTGGAGTAGGTTCTTTATAATATTACTAGGGTGAGAAGGGTCAGTCTCGTTGACACCATCTCCAATTGGCAGGCGCGGATCTACGTGATACGTTAAATCTGCGTTTGCGGCTGTCGCCATTCCTTACTTATGTCTACGACTTAGTTTCTTAGCCTTGCGATTATTGCGATTATTGCGACGAGTTTTGCGGCGAGCTCCACCATTGAAAGGCGCCGGCATTTCCGCACTATAGTGCTCATTACTTAGCGGTACCGATACATATGGCGAAAAGCTCGCACCCGTATTATCATTCGGACGCTGTTGGAAGAAAACATCGGGATTCCCTGCGACCTTTGTTGCCTCAGCCATCTCGCCATACTGCGTCGCAGGAAACGGCTTGGACGCCCAATCTCCTGTAGACTGGGGACCTGTATACAGTCCGCCATTTGCCAAAGGCGGAGGCGCCTGTGTATTCTGCGACCATACTAACGCACCCGGATAATTCGCCCACGATCCCCACGTCGTCGTAGGCAATATACCAGTAAGTGAGCCCTCCTGACCCGGTAAAAGTTTGCCGGTCACCGGATCTGTACCAACAATGTTTGTTGCACCGCCAAAATACCTTGGCGCGCGCTTAGGTAACCGCCGGTTATTTTTGCTCTTACGACGACGGGTATATACCAGCGACATCTTATAAAGGGGAGCGTTTATTATTCCAAAAAAGAATAAGAAGGACAGGAGATAGATGTCCACTAAGTCGGCACGGGTTCGCGAAATGATTCTAGATATTGAAGATGCTATGAAGACCAAAACTCCCGCACAAATTGGGGCTGAATTCGCAGACTACCAAAAAGAGTTTCCCAGTATATTTGCTATGCTGTTAAAAAAGGACTATCGTCGGGACATACTTGCCATGATGGTAGACCAGTTAGATAAGATGGAACGTGGCGATATTTCCCAACATAATGCGTCTGTCAATGTAGGCACAATCCTTGTAGATCGTATTGTAAAGCCTCAACTCAACGGTGCTAAAGATAAGCCTAAGCAGTAAATGCATTCGTCTGTTTTACGCTCTTGAGCCGCATAAATGGATTCACAACCGGTGCCGTCTGCGCAGTTGTTGATTCTCCCATACGAAAGTTATCAAATACAAGTGCATTTGTAACCGTACTCCTATTCGTCCAATTCGCATAGGAATACGGAACATTATGAGGCGGTGGATTGAGAATATTGAGCAAATCCTGCGTCTCCTTCTCAACATTCTTATCCATCTCATTCACCCACGTCATTGTAATCTCTTCATCGTGATGCTTGCACCAGTCTATAGACCGGTTTACATTTTCACGAACTAGTTTTTCAATCACCATCGGATCCGTCGTTTTTATGAGGTCAAGCGTCTGCCGAATCACAACGATTTCCAGCTGTTCAATCTCTACTTGAAGCTGTTGAATGAGATCCATCGTCGGCTTCCACGACTCGCACTGTACAGGATGCGCAAGAATAGGAAAGAGAAACTGCTGCTTTGCCTGATACGCATCCAGTAGATTGATAATATCCGATGAGGGTCCCAAGTACCCTTTTCCGATAAAGTACCGCTCCGCGTTGCCTGAGCGTGATGTATGTGGCTTGGAAATGCCCCACGAGCGGAATGCACGGCTCAGCAGCCACAAGAGATCCAGCGTCGGCTGCTCTGTCGTATCAAAGCACTTGATAATCATAAAGCCGCCCTTGCCCAGCACCTTGAGTCCAATGAGTGCCTCTGCCAACAGCAGCGGAAAGATGGAATCCTCCTGCGCATTGTAGTCGCTGCTGAAGTCAAAGCCGCCATCCGCGGTATAAATATGGGCACCATTTGGATTTCGCAGATTTGTCCACTTTACAAAGTGGTCCTGGTTCGCCTTGTTAAGAATATTGCCGGTACTGTCCTCACCGTCATGAATCGTAATCTGCGGCCAATACGCCAGAAACTTCGCCGCCTTACGCCATCCAGGCACATTCTTTGCCTCAGACCGTAGTGTAATCGCGTTAGTGCCAACATATCCCCAATCCTCAAGGTTTATCATATTCTTTGTTGCCATTGTAAGACACGCCTCAATGAATCCACCTGGTCCCTCCGCTGCGTGTACCGTCCTCAAACCAATACCTACATTCCGCTTTACCAGTGGAGCAAGTTCGTTTGTTAAGTCTAGGCGCTTCCACATCTCAATCATCTTGAAATAGGAGCGTGAAAGCGGCTGTCGGGTTGCTACCGATCGGGATGACCGACGGTTCCAAGAGAGGAAGATATACTCGTACGGGTTGGTCACCTTCTTATAATCGTCCCACTTGCCCTCCTGATAGAAGAGATTGATCTCGTTTTTTGCCTGTTGAAGGGCGCGATTCTCTAAAGCACAAACATAGACTTGTTTGGGTGGTTGTAAATCTGTATTAGGTCTTAGTGGGATTGATGATGGTCCGCCGGAGCCCCATACCTCTAACACCTTGTATTCCATATTATTACTTCCGTGATTTATTTAGCATTTTAAAATATAGCTCCGTCATTTTTTGTGAAAACCCCCCACGGATATATTTGTATGCATTTTCCTCTTTTGGAGACCACCAACGTATATTATCCTTTTCTAATACATCGGGTGGCAGCAAATGACGCCAATCTTTATTATCCACTAATTCCTGTGTGCGTTTCTGGGCTTCTAACATAGTTGTCGGTGTGATAGTAGCACGCCAGAACTGATACATAAACATTGCGTTCGGCACATTTGATTCTGGCCAATCTTGCGAATAGCCTGTATCCAACGGCGTAAGATCTAAGAGTTCGCTTGGCATAATCTTCGCCTCCTCCATCGTCTCACGCAGAACTCCGCGGCGCATACACGATAGAATTTGTTTATAAGACATTATAGTACCGTTTCGTGTTGCGCTAAGTTCGTCCCACTCAAACTGCCCCTTCGGCGGCTCCCACCGATGGTCCGACATTCCCCACTCGTGTACAATCACAATCTGACTAGGATTCTCAGCATTATGAACAAAAACAATATTACGCAAAAAGACGGGTTTACCATTTATTACCATATATGCGTAACGTTTTCCTCGCGGGAACAGTTTATAACCAACCTCCATCTACTGGGTATTCGGATTATTCGTAGATGGCAATATCGTCGCCCTCCTCCTCCTCCTCGTTGACCGTTTCCATTCCTACCGCAGCGTGCTGGTGCATCGTAGGAAGACTGACAGGAATACGGAGATTCGTCGTAGAGCACTCGCCGTTATCGTCGGCGCCATAGAGTGCATCGTGAATCTCATCTGTCGTGTACGGTGCTAGGCTGTCGTACTCTACTGGATGCTGCTCGGGGGTGTCCTCTGCGAATTTAATAGCCGTCTCTTCGTCAAAGAGCATCTCTGAGAACGCTGTGCCCGCCTTAATCGGCGCACCTAGCATCACCTTAGCGCTCACGCCCAGTACAGGGTCCCGCTCACCAAAGATGGCGGCGCGGAGTGCAATATCCTCCGTCTGCTCAAACGACATCTTCGCTAGCGGTCCAATATCGTTCTTATTGATACCGTAGCGGTCAATGCTCATCGTGCGACCCTTGTGGCACATCTTATCCAGCAGAATACAGACGTGGCGGTAATTGACCGAGCTGCCGGACTCAGCGAATAGCGTCGTAATCTCCTTGTACAGCGTGGCGCGCGTCGCCTCAATGCCCAGATTCGCAAACATATCGTGAACGTTGCTGGAAATGAGTTTTGAGGGATCCACATCAGGATGCGTCATCACATCCAGGAAATTGGAGCCATCGCTAATCAGCACGTACTGCTCCGCCGGTACATACTTGCCATCCTTGAGCTCCACCGTATCGGCAATCTTCTGGTAGTTCACCGAACGGAGACCAGGAATGCCACGAATCGCCGTACACGAGAGAACCTTATTCTGGAGCGCCTTGAGCGAATTGAGGTCGTCGCTCGCCGTATCTGTCTTGACAAGACGAATGCGGAAGACAAGGCGGGTCGCATTGTAATCCGTGTAAATGCTTGTAATATCGCTGCTGAACTTCGTCTTGAGAATGAGCGCAATGTCATCCATTGTAATATTCTTATTGAACATCTGCTCGCGATCCAGCTCAAACCGCAGAATCCACGGCGACTTCGGCTCTTCCTGAACTGGAGCGGCTTCCTCCGTAACCGGCGTTGAGCTGAGCGGGTCCTGCGCCACACCCTCCGCGGCGGCAGCAGTGGTCGTCGCCTTCTCGTACGCCGCTAGATACGCTAGCCAATCCGCATCGTCCGCAATAAGCGTCTCGTTATCGCGGGGGTCGTAGTAGATACGCGCAACCGTCACAATATCCTGGAGTAGCGTGAACTCCAGCTCCTTTGAGACACGACGCGCCTCCTCCTTCTTATCACGAAGGTCTCTACGCAGCGGAATGTTCAACTCAATCGCCTTCGGATTGCGGGTCGCCTTGAGCAACTCCTTGAGACGCGGCACACCTCGCGTCATATTTGACTTAGCGGCTACACCAGCCAAGTGAAACGTATTGAGCGTCATCTGCGTCGCCGGCTCACCAATAGACTGCGCCGCAATGACACCAACAGGCTGTCCAGGCTCCACCCACGACTTCCAGTGCTTGAGGACAATCTCCTCAGAAAGAGCGTCCAGTGCCGGCTGCGTATAACCGATGCTGGTAAGGCGGGACGGGGCGAGATGGTAGCGGACGAGCGCCGCCCAAATCTTATTGTTCGCGTGCGTCTTTGCCAGAATCTTTGCCTGGGCAGACAACACAGCCGTAGGTGTGGCTGGGTTTGCCGTGTTCGCCGGATCCAGATTAAACTGCGACTTAATGGCGTAAATGAGACGCTCCAGGTGAACAGGAGAACGGACGTTCTTCTGCGGCTTTGATCCAAACACCTTCTCCACGATGATACGGCGGTCCTCAATCATCGCATCCTGGTACGCCTTCTCTCCTGGGGCACCTGGCGCCGCCGCGTACGCAATGATATCGCTGTCGCTCATAGATGAGAGCGGTAGGGGCTGATTCTCCAGCTTCGTCGCATTAATACCGTCCTCGCCGTACGATACCTGTAGCATATTGCCGTTGGTATCGCGCACCGAGCCGTCGTGCTGCGTAATCAAGTCCTCTAGAGCAACACGGATTTGGCGCTGCATATAACCCGTATCAGCCGTCTTCACGGCAGTATCAATAAGACCCTCACGACCCGACATAGCGTGGAAGAAGAACTCATCGGGCTGGAGTCCCTTAATATATGAGCTGGTGATGAAACCACGCGCCTGAGCACTGTCGTCAAAGCGCTTGAAATGGGGCAGAGTACGGTGCTGGAAACCGTTCGGTACGCGCTTGCCCTCAATCGCCTGCTGACCCAGCGTGGCAATCATCTGTGAGACGTTTACCTCCGAGCCCTTAGAGCCCGCCTTTACCATGTTCGTCATACGATTCATATCTGAGAGCGACTTGAGACCAATCTTACCCGCCTCGCCTACAGCCTTATTGAGCGTGCTCATCACCTTATTCTCAAACTCCTCCTGATTTGAGCGTCCGCTGGAGTTCTCAAAGAGACCGGTATGGAGCTGAAGAATCTGCTCCTCAATCGTCTTCGTGAGCTTGTTGAGCGCAATACCGATTTCGTCATTGGTCGCCTGATCGGCAATCAAATCACTGATGCCGACGGAGAAACCGCTGTTCATTAGGAAATTCGCAATCATCGCCTGAAGGCTGTCAAGGAAGTCCACTGTAATATCTGGTCCGTAATCGTTGTAAATAATGTGAATGAGCTGCTTGGAGAACACCGACTTATCCAGAATACCCTGCTCAATTACACCGTTGAGAATCTTAATTAGATTGGGTGACTGAGGGTTCTTCTTATCCTCATCCGTATAGCTACTGTTCGGCATCTGGAGGCTTACTGGCGGTAGAAGCGCCGAAAGGAGCTGCTGACCTGACCACATCGGCTGCGGTGTCATAGTGACCGGCTCTGGCAGCTTGCCCTCCCAACGCTTAGCGTGGACCAGCAGATTCATCGCCTCCTTCTTCGTGAACAGCACGTTGGAGCGGGTGAAGCGGTTGGCGCCCACCAGCGTATCCTGGACGACTGACACAATCGGTACAGACTCACGGGGGCTTACGATTTGTAGCGGGACCGCCGCAATCTCACGTAGCTCCGTCGCCGTCTCCACCGACTGGGGCGCGTGTAAGTTCATCTCATCGCCGTCAAAATCGGCGTTGTACGGCGCCGTCACAAATACATTGAGACGGAACGTATTGAACGGCAGAATCTTCGCAATGTGCGCCATCATTGACATACGGTGAAGCGACGGTTGACGATTGAACAGCACTACATCGCCGTCCATCAGATGGCGATTCACAACGTCGCCCTCAAACAGCTCCAAAGACTTGGCGTTGACGTGCTTTAAAGAGATAGTGCGACCATCGTTGCGCTGAATCGTCTTGGCACCTGGGTAAGTGTCCGGTCCGTTCTGAATCAACTTATACAGCTTGCCGATGTTGAACTGCGTAACCTTCTCAGGGAACGTCAGGTTCGTTGCAATCTTGAGAGGAATTCCGAGCTCTTTGACGGAGATATTCGGGTCCGGCGTAATAACTGAACGGGCAGAATACTCCACACGCTTTCCCTGGAGATTGGAACGGATACGACCCTCCTTAGAGCCCAGACGCTGCTGAAGCGACTTGAGGAGGCGCCCCGAGCGCTGTGCAGCGGGTGAGATACCAGGAATGTTATTGTCCACCAGCGTTGCTACGTGATACTGTAGCAGATTCGTCCACTCATCAATCGCACGCTTCTTCGGCTCATCCGTAATCTTCTTTTTGAGCATGTTGTTCGCCTTGATGATATCAATGAGCTTGCTCGTCAGATCATCCTCGGCGCGCTGATTGTTATCCTGGGTCACCGAGGGGCGCACCTGCGGGGGAGGAATCGGCAGCACCGTGCAAACCATCCAGTCAGGTCGGCACCAATGACGGCTAAACCCCATAAATTCAACATCCTCGTCGGTTACACGACGGAGAAGACGGTGAACATACTCAGGCTCTAGCAGCATTGAAAGATTCATTGCGCCGCTATCGTCAACCGTTGCGCCTTCTGGAGCCTGAACACCTTCCGGGAGTTGTAGGTTCTTCCAGTCAGCGTAAATCTTATGGACCGGCTCCTCACGATACTTATTCGGCTGACGAGAGCCGCAACCGTCCTCAATATCCTCGCCGCAACGTGTCGTACCGGAAGCCGCCTCTAGTACCATCTTCCAGCGGGACTCGCCCTTGAGCTTGAGTAGGTGCTGATGGCGCTGCTTATCAATAAGCAGTTTGCCACACTTGAAACACACACAGCGCATCACCTTCATCAGCAGCTTGAAGAACTGGGTGTAGTAAACCGGTCGTGCAAGAACAAAATGTCCGAAGTGACCTGGGCAACTGTGATTGTTCTGACCGCAAGAGCGGCAGACTTTGCCGTTCTCTAAAACGCCCATACGCGGATCAAAGAGACCATTCAGTTTACCCTCTGCCGTAGAGGGATTCGTGATTTCGCATACGGAACGCCGTAGGATTTCTTCAGGACTAAATACCCCAAACTGAATCCCCACAATGGATTCAGTTTCAGATGAATGTGACAGAACCGGCATCTCTTCTTTTTTGTATGAGTTTCTTTTAAACGGACGGCGCCACGTCAAATTTTATGAGTTTTCTGGATTACCCACGGGCATGCTTAATCTGTGCTAAATACGCCTGCTTCTCCGAAAGTTCTGTTGTTAAAAGATCAATGGCATTAATTGTACTGGTATGAACGGTCGCCATAGCCTGTCCATACTCTACTTCCGTACAAGTGCTCATAAGATAATTTGATATATCACGTTTGGACTGTGTTACTTGGTCAATATCATTATTGATAGATTTGATATATCCTTGGACTGTACTCATAGCTTGTAGCTTAGGTGTTGCCATTCTTACTTAATGCCCGGGTTAAAAATATATCTTAAGTAAAGGAATGTCGTCCGTAAATAAAATGTACGCAAACACTGCCAATGCGCTCACCAACTTTGTTCCTATTAAGTCGATGACGTATCATAATAATACTGTAAATCATACACTTCTTTTACCATTTATCTATGCGAATGGAGTCTTGGATATGGCAACTTTAGATGGATTTACTCCATCTTCTGGATTAGGAAATGTAAATGGTTACAGCTGGCGTTTGGTACGTCCTATCGGCGGATTTGGCGTTGTGAATAAACTTGGAGCAGATTTTCTTACGTGGTTTGAAAATTGGACGGATGTAGATTCTGGCAGTGAAACAATCTTTGTAGCACCTGTTATGACAAAGGTAGGACAATGTGTGCCAAACGGTGATAGCATTCTTAATAGTCAGTATGCTGTATCTGGAGGAGAGCGCCCAACAATCACTGAATCCCCGTCTTCTGATAATTATGTTACAGGCTATGGTGGCAACAATTGGGATACTGTATGGGTATTCAAGTCACCGCTGACGATTCAATATACGTCTGGAGGCACTTTACAGTACGCCACATTCTACTCACAGTTCACAAATCCCAATTAAATTTTATATTGTATATTTTCAATATACTTTATAAATGACAGACGTGTCCGGTGCTGTTATCCTTTATGTAGATCCTCCACCACCGCCTGAAGAAGAGCATCCTGATTATGTTGGAACTGGACCAACTGGCACAACCGGTAATACAATGAGCGCTCCTAGTGTTGGTTCCTTTGGAACCCAAGGGGGTCCCTTTGGAACCCAAGGGGGTCCGACTGGTCCTACAGAAACGTTTCTAAATCCAGGCACAATGTCTGGATTACAATATATCAAAGATTTTAGTGGAAATATTGTACCGACGCAAGCGACAATTTCCTATGTAAAACGATTTATGAATGAAGATTATTCGGATGCCGGCTTCAATATGTCCACCTCCATGGATATTATTGCCGTATACATAAAAGCCCAAAAAATCTTATATACTGAAGCAAAAGTCTATTGCGAACAGCAACTTAATATGTTGATGTTACCCGCCATTTGTATATCTGCATTATGTACTTTACTGAGTTTAGCGCTTCAAGGTATTATTGCCGGTCCCTACGTAATCAGCGCTTTAACCGCTATCAATTCATTTATTCTTGCCCTTATTTCGTATCTAAAACTCGATGCGAAGGCAGAAGCCCATAAAACCAGCGCCTACCATTACAGCAAACTACTAACCATTTGCGAGTTTCAATCTGGCAAGATTATGTTTTTTAAACGCGATGACAGCCCAGAATATTTCGTTGCTTTATACAATGAAATGCTCAAATTAATCACCGAAATAGAAAAGAAGATTGAGGAAATCCAAGATACGAATAAATTCATATTACCCCAATATATCCGTTACAATTTTAGAACGCTCAATGAACAAAATCTATTCTCAAAGGTGAAGAATCTACAACTTGAAGAACTCAAATTATTAAATGAATTAAAAATTAGTCTTCGCCGATTTCACGAAAAACAACAGCCATTTTTGGATGATAAAAATACTATAAGTATTAAAAAACTGTCTATGGTGCCAGATAATGATCCAATGAAGAAAGAGTACTTAGATGCAAACAATGAGAAAGAAAAACGAATGAAAAATATCATTTCGCATCGTAAATCATATTTGACATTGGAAGACGATTTTGAAAATGAAATTGACGAATATGTAAAAAAGGCAAAAGGGCGATATTGTAATTGTAATTGGCTTAAATCCTAGAGCTCTTTA
>Ga0164297_10005829_pt1 | contig 10451 bp, 5 predicted proteins | sample GEODES058metaG_FD_113539 | JGI IMG/M metagenome (GOLD analysis project Ga0164297, IMG submission 113539) | Dystrophic lake water microbial communities from Trout Bog Lake, Wisconsin, USA - GEODES058 metaG | ecosystem: Environmental > Aquatic > Freshwater > Lake | place: USA: Trout Bog Lake...
CATGGCCGCACCGCACAGCGTGCCTTTCACGCGCTGCAATCCTTCCTGCACGCCGCCCATGCGGACCACGTGCGCTGTGTGGAGGTGATCACCGGTCGCGGGGCAGGGGAGGGCGGCGGCGTGCTGCGGCGCGAACTCCCGCTCTGGCTCAATTTACCCGCGTTGCGCCCGCTGGTGCTGGCCGCGACCCATCCGCATGCCGCCAATCCCGGCTCGGTACGGATTATGCTGCGCCGCCCGAAATGACCCCTTTCGGCGCACGCATGCGAGCGCTGCGCACCGAACGCGGCATGACGTTGAAAGATCTTGCGGCCCAATTACAGGTCTCGGCGGCCTATCTTTCCGCCCTGGAACATGGCCGACGTGGTGCCCCCAGCATCGGGCTGGTGCATCAGGTGTGTGACATCATGGGTTTGATCTGGAACCAGGCCGAAGAACTCGCGGCCTTGGCCCGCCTGTCGCATCCCCGCGTGGTGGTGGATACGGCCGGCCTCACGCCGGAACAAACCGCGCTCGCCAACCGGCTGGCACAGACCATTCGGCGGCTGTCGCCGGAAACCATTGCCGCTTTGCACGCGATCCTTGATGCCACCACACCGCAGCCCAAGCCCAGATTGCGGCGGGCGGCCGGCCGGGCCGAGTAGACCCGGCCCGGTTCGTCGTTAGCGGGGCAGTGAGGTCGTGCCCATCAGCGCCGCATCCACGGCGCGGGCGCATTGCCGGCCCTCGCGGATCGCCCACACCACCAGCGACTGGCCACGCCGCATGTCACCAGCCGCGAACAGCCGGGGAACCGAGGTAGCATAGCCTTCCGTATCGGCCAGCACGTTGCCGCGCGGGTCGAGCGTGGCGCCGGACTGTGCCACCGCCCCAGCCTGCCGCGGACCAACAAAGCCCATGGCGAGCAGCACGAGGTCCGCCTTCAGCTCAAATTCGCTGCCGGCCACCGGTTGCATTTCCATGCGGCCATTGGCTGCCTTCACCCATTCTACCCGCACGCATTTCAGCGCCGTCACGCGACCATTTTCGCTCGCCGCATCGGTGGTGAGCACCGCCCAATCGCGGTCGGTGCCTTCCGAATGAGCGTGCGAAGACCGCAGCTTCATCGGCCAGTTCGGCCAAGTCATCGCCTTGTTTTCCCGCTCCGGCGGGCGCGGCATAATTTCCAGCTGAATGATCGAGGCCGCCCCCTGGCGCACGGAGGTGCCAATGCAGTCAGACCCGGTATCGCCGCCGCCGATCACCACCACATGCTTACCGGCCGCACTCAACGTCCCGCGCGGCGCCGCCTTGGCTTCATCGTCCCCGGCCACCCGCTTGTTTTGCTGGGTCAGGAAATCCATGGCGAAGTGGATGCCGTCCAGCGCCCGCGTGGGGATCTCCAGGTCACGCGGCGCTTCCGCTCCGCCGGCCATCACCACGCTGTCATATTCCGCCAGCAAGGCGGCGACGGTCACGTCAACGCCAATCTCGACCCCGGTCCGGAATTCCACCCCTTCGGCCTGCATCTGCTCAACCCGCCGGTCCACAAGGTGCTTTTCCATCTTGAAGTCGGGGATGCCGTAGCGCAGCAGCCCGCCGATGCGGTCGGCTTTTTCAAACACCACCACATCATGCCCGGCCCGCGCCAGTTGCTGCGCGCATGCCAAGCCTGCCGGGCCAGAGCCCACTACCGCGACGCGCTTGCCCGTGCGGCTCGCGGCCGGCACCGGGACAATCCAGCCTTCCCGCCAGCCGCGATCGACGATTTCGCACTCCACGGTTTTGATCGTCACCGGGTTGTCGTCAATGTTCAGCGTGCACGCCGCCTCGCAGGGGGCGGGGCAGACGCGACCGGTGAATTCCGGGAAGTTGTTGGTGGATTGCAGTGTTGTCAGCGCCGCTTTCCACTGGTCGTGATAGACCAGATTATTCCAGTCCGGGATCATGTTGTTCACCGGACAGCCATTGTGGCAGAACGGAATGCCGCAATCCATGCAGCGCGCCGCCTGATCGGCCACTTCCGCCGGGGCCAGCGGCTGGATGAATTCCTTGAACGACTTCACCCGCTCCGCCACGGGGGCGTAGGTGCGATCGTGCCGCGCAATCTCCAGGAAGCCAGTTACCTTACCCATCGTGCAGGCACTCCAAAGCAAGTAGACAAAAAGTTTTTGCTGCTTTTTTCAAAAAGAAGCGCTTCGCCTAAGCAGTCCTTTTTTGCAAAAAAGGACCAAAAAACCCTCGTCTATTCAGCGGCCTGCGCGGCTTGCGCCTCCTTGCGGAGGTCTTGCAGCGCGCGGCGGTAGTCTTTCGGCATCACTTTCACAAACTGGTTCAACGCCGTGTCCCAGTCGTCCAGCAACGCGCGGGCGCGGGCGGAGCCGGTGTGCAGCAAATGCCGCTCCACCAGGATGCGCAACCGCTCGGCATCGAAGCGCAGCGGATCGCCCATGCCGTTATCGACCACGCTCGGCGCACGCTGGCGCGGCTGGTCCGGATTGTCGGAGGCCGCTTCGGCGGGGCCGATATCTTCCAGATCCACCATGGCCGTATTCGCCAGCAGCTTAAAGCGGCCATGCGGATCGTAGACATAGGCAATGCCGCCCGACATCCCGGCCGCAAAGTTGCGCCCGGTTTCGCCCAGCACCACCACCACGCCGCCGGTCATGTATTCGCAGCCATGGTCCCCGGTGCCTTCAACCACCGTCACCGCGCCGGAATTGCGCACCGCAAACCGCTCGCCAGCCACCCCCTCGAAATACGCTTCGCCGGCAATCGCGCCATACAGCACGGTGTTGCCAACGATGATGTTCTCCGAGGGATTACGGCTCAGCCCAGCCGGCTGGCGCACGATTACCCGCCCGCCAGACAGCCCCTTTCCGACATAGTCGTTGCTATCGCCGGTCAGTTCCAGTGTCACGCCGCGCGCCAGGAAGGCGCCAAAGCTGCCGCCGGCGGTGCCGGTAAAGCGAATGGCAATGGTGTCGTCCGGCAGGCCGGCATGGCCATATTTCCTGGCAATCTCACCGGACAGCATGGCGCCGACGGTGCGATTTAGGTTGATGATCGACTTCTCCAGCCGCACCGGCTCGCCGTTCGCCAGCGCCGGGGCGCATTCAACGATCAACTCGCGGTCCATGGTCTTTTCCAGATGATGCTCCTGGAACTCACCATGCTTGATCGCCACGCCTGCGGCCGGCACCACTTCGTGCAGCAGCTTGCCGAGATCGACGCCCTTGGCCTTCCAATGCGTGATCGCCGGCTTGGTGTTCAGCCGGTTCACCTGCCCGACCATCTCCTCAAAGCGGCGGAAGCCCAGCTGGGCCATAATCTCGCGCACTTCCTCGGCGATGAAGAACAGATAATTGATCACATGCTCCGGGGTGCCGGTAAACCGCGCCCGCAGCACCGGATCTTGCGTCGCAATGCCAACGGGGCAGGTGTTCAGGTGGCATTTGCGCATCATAATGCAGCCGGCGGCAATCAGCGGGCCGGTGGCGAAACCGAACTCGTCGGCCCCCAACAGCGCGCCCACCACCACGTCGCGCCCAGTGCGCAGGCCACCATCAACCTGCACCACAATCCGGCCACGCAGCCCGTTCAGCACCAAAGTCTGCTGCGTTTCCGCCAGCCCGATTTCCCACGGCGAACCCGCATGGGTCAGCGAGGTCAACGGGCTCGCACCCGTGCCGCCTTCGTAGCCAGAAATGGTCACATGGTCGGCGCGGCACTTGGCCACACCAGCCGCCACCGTGCCAACGCCCACTTCGGACACCAGCTTGACGGAAATCCGCGCCTGCGGGTTGACGTTCTTCAGATCGTAGATCAGCTGCGCCAGATCCTCGATCGAGTAGATATCGTGATGCGGCGGCGGCGAAATCAGGCCTACACCCGGCGTCGAATGCCGCACGCGGGCGATATTCTTGTCTACCTTGTAGCCCGGCAACTGGCCGCCTTCACCCGGCTTCGCGCCCTGCGCCATCTTAATCTGGATGTCGTCGGCGTTGACCAGATACTCGGTGGTAACACCAAACCGGCCGGACGCAACCTGTTTGATGGCCGAGCGTTCGCTGTCGCCGTTCGGCAGCTTCACGTAGCGATCAGCTTCCTCGCCGCCTTCGCCGGTGTTCGACCGACCGCCAATGCGGTTCATCGCCACCGCCAGGGTCGCATGTGCTTCTCGGCTGATCGAGCCGAGGCTCATCGCCCCCGTGGCGAACCGCTTAACGATCTCCTTCGCCGGCTCAACCTCGTCCAGCGAAATCGGCGTCGGCGCCAGGCGGAACTGCATCAGCCCGCGAATGGTCAGCAGCCGCTCGTTCTGTTCGTTGATGTTACGGGCGAAATCGCGATAGCGATCCTGCGAGTTGCCACGCACGGCGTGCTGCAGATTGCTGATGCTTTCCGGCGTCCAGGCATGGTCCTCGCCGCGCAGGCGGAAGGCGTAATCGCCGCCCACATCCAGCATTTCGGCGTAGATCGGGTTGTTGCCATAGGCCTGGGCATGTCGTTCCACTGCCTCGGCGGCAATCTCGGCCATGCCGGCGCCTTCGATGCGGGTGGCGGTGCCGGTGAAGCATTTCTCGACAAAGGCGCTGGACAAGCCAACGGCGTCGAAAATCTGCGCCCCGCAATAGGACTGGTAGGTGGAGATGCCCATCTTGGACATCACCTTCAAAATACCCTTGCCAATCGCCTTCACAAAGTTCTTGCGCGCGTCGTAAGCGGTCAGCTTCAGCCCATTGGTCACCCGCAGCTGCTCGATGGTCTCGAACGCCAGATACGGATTGATCGCCTCTGCCCCATAGCCGGCCAGTGCGCAGAAATGATGCACTTCGCGCGCCTCACCGGTTTCCACCACCAGCCCGGCATTGGTGCGCAGGCCTTGACGGATCAGGTGATGATGCACCGCCGCGGTGGCCAGCAGTGCCGGGATGGGAATGCGATCGGTCGACACGCCGCGATCGGAGATCACCAGAATGTTGAAGCCGTGCAGCACGGCATCCGTCGCCTGGTTGCACAAATCCGCCAACGCCCGTTCCATCCCGGCCGCGCCTTCGCTGGCCGGCCAGCCGGCATCCAGCGTGCGGGCGCGGAAACGGCCGCCGATCTGGCTGGAAATGGCGCGGATTTTGGCCAGATCGCCATTGGTCAGGATCGGCTGGCTTACTTCCAACCGGTTATGCGTACCCTTGGCATGGCCGAGCAGGTTCGGTCGCGGCCCGATCATGGACACAAGCGACATCACCAGTTCTTCACGGGTGCTGTCGATCGGCGGGTTGGTCACCTGGGCGAAGTTTTGCTTGAAGTAGTTATACAGCAGCTTCGGCTTGCGGCTCAGCACCGCAATCGGCGTATCGGTGCCCATGGAGCCGAGCGGATCGTCGCCCAGCATGGCCATCGGCTCCAGGAAAAACTGCATGTCTTCCTGGGTGTAGCCAAATGCCTGCTGCATGTTCAGCCGGGTGGCGCTGTCATTCGGCGGGTTGATCGTCAGCCCTTCCGGTAACTCCGGCAGCTCTTCCAGCTTAATCTGCGTCGCCTTCAGCCAATCCTCATACGGATGGCGCGTCGCCAGCTTGGCCTTGATTTCGTCGTCGTCGATGATCCGGCCTTCTTCGAGGTCGATGAGCAACATCTTGCCCGGCTGCAAGCGCCACTTGCGCACGATGCTGCTTTCCGGCACCGGCAACACGCCGGATTCGGAGGCCAGGATCACGTGGTCGTCATCGGTGACCACATAGCGCGCCGGGCGCAGCCCGTTGCGGTCCAACGTGGCGCCAATCTGCCGCCCATCGGTAAACGCGATCGAGGCCGGGCCATCCCACGGCTCCATCAAGGCAGCGTGGTATTCGTAGAAGGCCCGCCGTTCCGGGTCCATCAGCGGATTGCCCGCCCAGGCTTCCGGGATCAGCATCATCATCGCATGCGCCAGCGAGTAGCCGCCGGCCAGCAGAATTTCCAGCGCGTTGTCCAGGCAAGCCGTGTCGGATTGGCCATGCGGGATCAGCGGCCACATCTTGTCCAGATCCGGGCCCAACAGGTCGGACGCCATCGAGCCACGGCGCGCGAACATCCAGTTCACGTTGCCGCGCACGGTGTTGATCTCGCCGTTATGCGCCATGAAGCGATACGGATGCGCCAACCTCCAGGACGGGAAGGTGTTGGTCGAGAACCGCTGATGCACGAGCGCCAGCGCCGATTCGGTCAGCGGGTTCTGCAAATCCAGATAGAAGCTACCCACCTGCGGCGCCAGCAACAGGCCCTTATAGACCAAGGTGCGGGTGGAGCAGGACGGCATATACAGTTCCGACAGACCCGGCAGCCGGCTTTGCACGCTCAGATCGCGCACATTGTTCAGCACCTGCTTGCGGATGGTCAGGATCTTGCGCTCGAACGCGTCCTGGTCCGCCACGTCCGGACCACGGGTGATGATCGCCTGCCGGATATCCGGCATCGTCTCAATCACCTTTTCGCCCAGACCGGTCAGGTCGGTCGGCACGGTCCGCCAGCCGAGGAAGCTTTGCCCCTCAAGCGCGGTGATCCGTTCCACCAGTTCCATCGCATAGTCGCGCGCCGCCTTGTCCCGCGGCAGGAAGCACATCGCCACCGCGTAATGGCCGGGCTGCGGCAGGCTGAGGCTCAGCCCCTTGGCCCAATGGCGCAGCAGTTTGTCAGGGATTTGAATAAGGCAGCCAGCGCCGTCACCCACCAACGGGTCAGCACCCACCGCGCCGCGATGATCCAGGTTCACCAGGATCTGCAGCCCGCGCCCGATCAGTTCGTGCGATTTTCGGCCCTTGATATTCGCCACGAAGCCAACGCCGCAGGCGTCATGCTCATGGGTGGGATCATAGAGGCCTTGAGCCTCCGGCGGGCCTTGACGCACGGGCTGATAGATCACGGGCATGTCCATCGCGGGCAGGTCCATTCGATTAAGTTCCCTCAAACTACGGCAGTACTGTTGTCTAACGCAGACGCGCGCGCTGCAGCCGTCGCAGTGCAGCAAATTAGCGCGTATCACACCGCACTGCCACGGTTAAGCCATGATTCAACAATCCGGCATCCCGCTGTGGGCGCACGTACGCAATATTGTTGCGTACGTGCGGCGAAACCCAGATCAGGCACCGCCGTCGATGGTTAAAATCGTGCCAGTGGTGTAGCCGGATCGCGGGCTGGCCAGAAATGCCACCGCCGCGCCAATTTCCTCTGGCAAGCCCATGCGGCCAAACGGCATCGGCGCCATCAACTCGCGCCAACGCTCTGCGTCGCCAAGCTTTTCGGCCGCCGCATGGCGCAGCAGCATCTCCTGCCGATCGGTTTCGGTGGCGCCCGGATTAATCCCCACCACGCGAACGCCATCTTTTTGGCTGGCGTGCCCCATAGCGCGGGTGAATGCCATCAGCGCCGCGTTGCCGGCCGCGCCGGCGATGTAGCCGGGCGGGAATTTCTCCCCCGCTGCGCCAATCACATTCACAATCACCCCGGATTTGCGCGCGGCCATCGCCGGATACAGCGACCGGCAAAGGGAAATAAACCCAAAGACCTTCAAATCCCACGCCCGGCGCCAGGTCTCGTTGTCCACCTGCAGCACCGTGCCAGGCGGGATCGCGCCGGCATTGTTCACCAGCACATCCACCACACCGGCCGCCGCCACCACGCGTTGCACCTCCGCCTCGTCCGACAAGTCCGCCGCCAGCACATCCACCTGCACCTGCCAGCGGGCGCGGATGCCAGCTGCCGCCGTTGCCAGCGCCGCCGGATCGCGCGCTATCAGCAGCACATCCATGCCCTCGGCCGCGAGAACCTCAGCCGTTGCCCGGCCGATCCCCTTTGATCCGCCGGTGATCAAGGCCCGCTTGCCGCTCAAGTGTAAGTCCATGCGCCTGCTCCCGAGATATTATCGTCTTGTGTGAGTGCGATATGGCGTCTGCCAGCCAATCGCCTACCCTTCGCCGAAGGCCGCCGCCATCAGCGCCTGGGTGTAGGCTTCACGCGGATGGGCGAAGATGTCGTTGGCGCTGCCCTGCTCGACGACCTGGCCGTGCCGCAGCACGATTACCCGATGCGCCAGCGCCCGCACCACCGCCAGATCATGGCTGATAAACAGATAACCGAGCCGATGGTCCTGTTGCAGCTTGCGCAATAGTGCCACGATTTGCGCCTGCACGGACCGATCCAGCGCACTGGTCGGTTCGTCCAACACAATGAAGCGCGGCTTCAGCACGATGGCGCGGGCGATGGCGATGCGCTGGCGCTGGCCCCCGCTGAATTCATGCGGGTAGCGCGCCATACAGGCTTCCGGCAGCCCCACCTCGGCCAATGCAGCGGCAACCTGGGCGTGGCGGGCTTCGGCGGTCAGCTGCGGTGCATGCACGGTCAGCCCCTCGGCGACAATGTCGCCCACGCTCAGCCGGGGGGACAGGCTGCCGAACGGGTCCTGAAACACAATCTGCAAATCGGCGCGCAGGCTGCGCATGGCGGTTTTACTCAACCCCGCCAGATCGCTACCATCCACCCGCACCACTCCGCACGCGGTATTCAATCGCAACATGGCATAGCCCATGGTGGATTTGCCGGACCCGCTCTCGCCCACCAGCGCTACCGTTTCCCCGGCCCGCACGCTGAGGCTGACATCCTGTACCGCCCGCACCTCGCCCACCTGCCGTCGCAGCACACCGCGCCGGATGGCAAAGCCAACGCTGAGATGGCGGGCTTCAATCAGCGTCGGCGCGTCCTCTGGTACTGGCAGCGGGGTGCCGTGCGGCTCGGCATCGAGCAGCATTTTGGTATACGGATGCTGGGGACAGTCGAAGAGTTCCGCCGTGGCACCCTGCTCCACAATCTTGCCGGCCTGCATCACGCAAACCCGATCGGCATAGCGGCGCACCACCGCCAGATCGTGGCTGATCAACAGCAGCGCCAGCCCGCGCGCCGCCTTGGTTTCGGCCAGCAGTCGCAAAATCTGCGCCTGAATGGTCACATCGAGCGCCGTGGTCGGCTCATCGGCAATCAGCAGCGCCGGATCGTTGGCCAGCGCCATGGCGATCATCACCCGCTGCCGCTGCCCGCCCGAGAGTTGGTGCGCAAACGCGTCCAGCCGGTTGGCGGCATCGGCGAACCCCACTTCCGCCAGCAGCGCGATGGTGCGCGCCCGCCGTGCTGCTGCGGAAAGGTCCTGATGCAGCAGCATCGCCTCCTCCACCTGTGCGCCGATGCGTGCGAGCGGGTTGAGGCTGGTCATCGGCTCCTGAAACACCATGCCAGCAGCACCGCCGCGCAAGCGCCGCAAGCGGACTGCATCCGCGGTCAGGCTGTCGTAGCCCTCCACCCGCACCGCCCCGCTCGCCACCGCTCCCGGCGGCAACAGCCGCAGCAAGGCCAGCGCGGTCAGCGATTTGCCGGACCCGCTTTCCCCCACCAACGCCACCGTTTCCCCGCGCGCCACAGTGAATGACACGCCATCCACCACCGGTTGCGCCCCAAAGGTGATGCGCAGATTATCCACCTGCACCGCCGTCATCTCGGCTCCTTGCGCGGGTCGAACGCGTCCCGCACCGCTTCCCCAATAAAGATCAGCAGGGTCAGCACCCCGCCCAGCACCAGGAAAGCGGTCATTCCCAGCCAGGGCGCGGCCAGATTGTTCTTGCCCTGCGCCACCAACTCCCCGAGGGACGGCGACCCCGGCGGCAGCCCGAAGCCGAGGAAATCCAATGTCGACAGCACCGCCACCGAGCCGGACAGGGTGAACGGCAGAAAGGTCAGTGTCGCCACCATGGCGTTCGGCAGAATATGCCGCCACATCACCGCCAGGTCGGATACCCCCAGCGCCTTGGCCGCCCGCACATATTCCAGATTGCGCCCGCGCAAAAATTCCGCCCGCACCACGCCGGTCAGGTTCATCCAGCTGAACAGCAGCAGAAACACCAGCAGCACGGTGAACGATGGCGTCATCACGCTGCCCAGAATGATCAGCAGATAGAGCTGCGGCATGCCGGACCAGATCTCGATAAAGCGCTGAAACAGCAAATCGGTCAGCCCGCCGCGATAGCCCTGGATCGCCCCGGCGGCGATTCCGACAACGGACGAGATCGCGGTGAGCGTAAAGCCAAACAGCACCGACAGCCGGAAGCCGTACACCACCCGCGCCAGCACATCGCGCGCCAGATCATCGGTGCCCAACGGGTTGCGCCAACTCGGTGGCGACGGTGCCGGGGTGGGCAGATCCTTCACCACACTGTTGTAGCTGTAGCGAACCGGCGGCCACAGCATCCACCCTTTGGCCGCGATCTCGGCCGCCAACTCAGGGTCCGAATAATCCGCGTCCGTCGGCAGCATGGTCGGGTCAAAATCGCTTTCGGCGTAATCCACCAGCACCGGCGCATACCAATGCCCGGCATAGTGGATCAGCAGCGGCCGGTCATTGCACAGGCATTCCGCGAACAGGCTGGTGCCGAACAGCAGCAAAAACA
>Ga0164297_10005830_pt1 | contig 10450 bp, 13 predicted proteins | sample GEODES058metaG_FD_113539 | JGI IMG/M metagenome (GOLD analysis project Ga0164297, IMG submission 113539) | Dystrophic lake water microbial communities from Trout Bog Lake, Wisconsin, USA - GEODES058 metaG | ecosystem: Environmental > Aquatic > Freshwater > Lake | place: USA: Trout Bog Lake...
AGCAGGATCATAAAAACCGCTTTCAACATTTTTGTTAATGATGTCAATCAATGGAAGTGGCTTATAATCATCATATACTTCTTTACGAAGATGATAGTTTACAAGACGACCAGCAACATATTGATAATTTGGCGCTTCCTCACTAATAAGATCAGCAGCCGCCTTAATTAAAGTTTCCTGAACTTCGGTGGTTTTAATATTATTATAAAATTGAATTTGACTTCTAATTTCTAATTCACTGGCACTTACGCCACTTATATTTTCTGTTGCCCAGAATACGACTTTATGTAATTTCTCAATATCTAATGGTTCCTTGCGACCATCACGCTTTGTAACATTGATTGCCATTCTCTTCTCTTTCAAATTGGTAAATTTTTGTGGTTTATGCGATTAATTAATTCTGCCGAAGAACTAATCGTGAGGTTATTTACAACCTGTCCTTCTTCATAATTGAGCGTATATAATCCGCCTTCGCATCTGACTAAATTAAGATATTCATGTTTTTTTCTATCTCTATAAACTTCAATAGTCATTGTATCACGAAATGGATAAGAAGTATAATATAAAGTATAATATATTCCTAATGCTCGTGCAGAATCGCAATAAATTCCATCGCTAATTAATGTCCAAGGATCAGGCCAAAACCTGTTATCATCAAATTCTAGATATGAATCTATAACAGGACATTTAGCCCATGCTTCCGCAACAGCACTGATATGATTTTCAGTTATGCTTTTGCGGAAGGTGCGCCATTTAAGGATATTATCAGTAGACTGTTTAGTAAACCAATTAGATGAGTTCAAAATACCTGATAGCAAAATTGAGAAGACCTGTTCCGTTTCCATCTGATGTATAAGTTATGTCAGTTCCATTATAACCGAATGTTATACCAACATCACCAGATTGATTATAGTCATCATCTATACTATAACTTCCACCGTTTGTCAAGCTTAATTTAACTGTGCCAGTTCTTAATTGACTATTTCTTTGAATACCATAATCCATAAGAATAACAGTATTACCAGCAAATCCATCATAGGTGCTATTAATTACAGCAGTTGTGCTTGCAGTAATACTAGTGCTACGACCGCTATATTGTTGTAGCGTTCCGCTACGCAAATAGTTTGCATATGCCCATTCAACTGTGTTAACTGTTTCTGTAATTACATCATAATCAATTCTATCAAATGTGTCACCAATACTTGCACAGCCAATTGCAGTGCTTGCCCAATAGATGGCTTCTACCTGTGGATTTGCTACACCGCCATTATGGTCACCAACATCTGAAAAGTAATTGTTTAAACTTACAAAGTTAGTGCAATTAGATGCATACACACCATTTGCATAAATTAAGTTCATATAACTATTGCTTAGAGTAAGACCCTTTGCGCTAGTTCCTGCTAGATAAAATCCATAATAAAGATTTTGGAATGTGTTGCTATCAAATAATCCGTTGCTTGTATAGTTTCCACTTGGAACATATATGCCAGCATTAAATCCATCAAATAAGCAATCTACAACATTAACATCACTTGCAAATGTTAAAGTCTTACCTAACAATTTAATGCCAGCGGTAATGCTGCCATTGTTAGCATCTGTTGCTGAACTTACAGAAGCAAATGGCCCTTTAAATCGCACATTGTCAAGAGTAATACGACTTGTGCTATCAATTATAATACCATCATTAAGGCTTTGTAGCGTCATATCACTAATAGTAATATCAGTTGGCAAGCTTGCACCATTTAAACCAATTTGATTTTGAATCTGTTGCAAATTATCAGCAGTATACATTACCCAAGTAGTATATGGATAGATATAAGGATTTGCTATCTGAGTAATTTGTGTATTATATGTGCCTTCACCACGCAGTCTTGCATGACTTGGGACATTAACGCTGCCACTTACAATATAATTTCCAGCAGGAAAATAAAGTATCTTATGAGATGCAAAGCTGTTAACACGGCAATATATTTCATACATCGCACGATTGATGGCTTCTGTATCATCAGTTACGCCGTCGCCTTTTGCACCAAAATCTTTAACACTAACAAAATCATCTAGTTTCTGCTGTATGGTGCGCTGAGTAGTTGTTCCACCAAAACTATAACTTTGGCTTGTCCATGTAGTTCCGTTTGCACTATAAGAAATCTGTCCATTAGCACCAACAGCATAATATTTTCCGTTAAGATAACCCATGCCATCGCTTGTATAATTTAAAGATGCACTACTTTTTTGCCAATATTTGAATTGATTGGTAGAATAATAAAGATAACCATATCCTCCACCCATAACATTATATGAGCCGTTTGTGGCAACATCATTAAGGTCTGGATAAAGAAGATTAGGCCCATAATAAACAGTTAATGCTGAATATGTTGAATCATCTTGACTTGTTAGATATGTTAGCGCATTATCGCCAACAACAAAGAAATATGTTCCAACAAAAGTAACACTAGTAAAATCACTGAGTGTGTTTGTTGCTTTTGTAAACCAAGTTGTGCCATTTGTACTGATCGCAAGGACGCCATGGTCACCAACTATCATCCATATACTAGTAGGACTTCCGCCAGGCGGAGTAAATGTCAAGTACAGAATGTTGTTAAGATCGCTTAATGCTACTGTATTGTTACTTGGATCGGTTGCAGAGTTATTAATTGCACTAGTCCATGTCGCAAATGATGAAGCATTTGTACTGCTAATACCAATACCACTGGTTCCAACTGCAATAGCTTTGTATGTTCCGCCACCTAAATTTGCAACAGTAACATCGCGCAATTCAGAAGTTGTTCCACTGCTTTGTGAAGTCCAAGCAGTTGTATTTGGGCTAGTAACTACTGTTCCAGTTGTTCCAACTGCAATCCAAGTTGTATTGGCACCCTTAACAACAGCTTTTAGATTATTAGATGTTCCACTAGTCTGAGAAGTAAATGTTGTTCCGTTTGTACTAGTTAAGATAACACCACTATCACCAACTACTACCCAAGTAGTGCCATCAAAATATACACCATTTAATCCAGTTGTTACGCCACTTGTGCGCAAAGTCCATGCAGTTCCATTACCACTAGTATAAATTGCGCCACTACCAGTCAACGCAGTAAACAAGCCAGCGCCATTATGATAAATGTATGTAAAGTTTTGTATACCACTGCCAATGGTTGTAAGATATGTTAGTGTATTTGCGGTAACACTATTCTTATAAACATCGCCCCAACTAGTAATAGCATACACATTAGTACCATCGTTAGTAACAGCAGTAAATGCATCAACAAGACCACGATACCAAGTAGTGCCATCACTACTATAAAATACTTTATTATTTGCGCCAGTTGCAACAAAGCTGCTAGAACTGTCAACAAGATATCTAACATTTAGCAAATCTTGGAATGTAATTGTTTGATTTGACCAAGTAACCGCATCACTACTGGTAACTACAATGCCATTATGCCCAACTGCAACATATTTGCTGTTGCCATATGCAATACCATTAAGGCTTACACTAACACCACTATTTTGTGCAGTCCATGTAACTCCATTAGGACTTGTATAAATTCCGCCAAGAAGCGTTACTGCAACAAATTGTCCGCTAGCATATGCAACAGCATTAATATTGGTATAGGATACGGCTCCACTTGGTTTCCATACGATACCATCGGTAGAATATATAACGGTGCCATTTGCACCAACTGCAACAAAAGTGCTGCCGCCATATGCAATATCAATAAGATTGTTAGTTGTTCCACTTATTGTAGATGTCCAAGTTGCTCCATCGCTACTTGTTAAAATATTTCCACTACCGCCAACTGCCACATATAGTGTGCCATTGTATGCAATAGCATTGAACTGTGCTTTTGCGTTACCAGTTTGTGGATTATAACCTGCGTCACTATTTTTAAAATTATAAAGATTGGCTAGGTTTAAAATATCACTATACTGAGTAAGAATTTCAGTATTACCAGCTTGCGGAGCGCCGTCTGTAACAAGACCATTGCCGATAAAAAGACGGCGTTGGTCTACTACATAACCTAGTTCTGCCTTAGCTAATTGGGGTAGATTCTCTAATAATCCGCTACGATGTTGTATACGGCTGATTTGAACGATTGACATGCATATCTCTCACTATTAGAGATATTTATGTATAAATGGCAATGCTATTTGCAATACTAAATAATAGTGTAGGTCACGGGTTGCCGCCCCACCTACTCTATGTTTAAGAGGAACACAGCGCGATGGTATTTACCAAAGAAAATCCGCCAAGCGGATATTATGTATATGCTTATATAAGAGCATCGGATTTAACTCCATATTATATTGGTAAGGGCAAAAATAAAAGAGCTTGGAATACGAGACATAATGTATCGGTTCCAAAAGATCAATCTAAAATTATAATTCTTGAACATAATCTAACTGAAATAGGTGCATTGGCAATAGAACGCCGCATGATTGCTTGGTATGGTCGCAAAGATAATGGAACAGGTATATTAAAAAACCTAACAGATGGCGGAGAAGGAACAAGTGGATGGACACCATCTTTAGAAACTCGTTCTAAAATTAGTTCTTCAAAAAAAAGGAAAACTCTTATCGGACGAGGCTAAAAGTAAATTAAATAAATTAAGAAAAGGCATAACTCATACAGAAGAAACAAAAACAAAAATTGCTAATTCAAGCAAAGGAAAAATTTTATCAGAAGAAACTAAAGCAAAAATTTCATATGCAAATAGTAACCGTTCTCCGTGGAATAAAGGAAAAACTGGCATTTATTCGGCAGAAGTTATTGCAAATAAATCTGCTGCCGCAAAAAAACAATGGGAAAAAATTATTCAGAGTAAAATTTTGTAACTCTATCCCACCATGCTTCTGTCCAGTGATCAAATTCGTCACCATTGATAATCCAACGCTGTGGTTCACAATCCTTTGAACACATAAGGATAACAATCTGCGAAATATCAGTGCCAAATACTTTATTATGAGCAGAGGCATATGCTGCACCTTGAATGAAATAGTCATGAATCCATTCAGTTTTCTTTGGTTTATTGGTTTGTTTATAATCTATGATAGATGGTTTACCATTATAAACCCCAACAAGGTCAGTTGTGCCAGCATACAGTTCAGGATAATATAATCCTGTTTCCATTCCCCAGTATTCTTGCAACTGTCCTTTAAGATATTCATCAATAATAATATCTGCCATCTTTGCTGGCTGTTGGTGAACAAAATTGCCACCTGTTTTTAATTCACCAAATTCAAGCCAATTTTCTAGCTGCTTGTGCATAGAAGTGCCACGACCAGCAGCTTCTGTTGTAATAGCTTGTGCTTTTGCCGCACCGACTCGCTTGCGCCATTCATGCAGTGCCTGAACTTTTTCTTTTGGTTTAGTTTTATCTAAGATTGTAGTAACACTAGGCACAATATCGCCAGTGGGAGTCAAATAGCGTCTGCCATGCTCTGTTTCTTTGCGTTTGATTTCGTTATAATCATATTGTGGATTATGCGTTACATATGAATTTGCCATTCTTCAAGAATAACATAATTTAGGATATTGTCAAGTAAAAAATTACCAGCTAATTTGCCAGTTAATATATTGACCATCGGCAGAAACTCGGCTAATGGTATAACCTAATCTAGCAAAGTTATCTAATACAGATTGCATTGAACCACTTGCCAACACATTGGATACGCTTGTTTGCCAAGCATTATAATAATTAGGATCAAGGGTCATTGGAGTTCCAACAACAACATTTCCATTAAGAGGAGTATTAGTGCTGCGTGTTACTGTAACATTCACGCCACCAGAATTAACTGCACTAAGAATATTAAGATTTAATAAGGCAATTTCAGTTTCAACTGTTGAACTGTCTATACTTGCGATTCTGGCATTGGTTGCTGTAAACATATCTAACTCCGTAATTATTTATTGGATTTTTTATTAGTTTTTACTTTGAATGTTTTACCACCAACGGTAAACTCACTATGACCAGCTTCACGAGCAGCAGCAAGTGCGCCAGTGAATTGATTGCCTTCATCAAGGCTTAATTCTGTATCAGTTGCTTCTGTGCCAGCTTTATATAATTTTTCTATATCGCCTTCATTGCGTAACAACTTAAATGCAAGATTATCAACGCCATATTCGCCATCACGATCAAGACCGCTTTGGCGCATTGTTTTAATCTTTTTCTTTAATCTCTCAATGGTTTCACGATCACCGCTATCTACCGCTTGATCAATTTCATTATGCAAGTATTCATACTTGTCTTCAATATTTGATGTATCTGGCTGAGCAGTAATCTTCTTTGGAAACTTTACCCAATTATCATTATAAACGCTGTATATGCCATTAGAGATATGCTTTTCATCGCTGTTCTGCACATATACTTCAACTGCATGACCAAATATAGTAATATCATGCTGATCATTAAATGCACTTTTCTTAGCAAGAAACATTTCTCTAATATCTACTTCACATGGTCCATTAACATCTGCAATCAAATGCAAGTCAATGTCACTGACAGGAGTATAATTAAATGAAGCATTGCTGCCACTAACTGTAATATCAGTTAGTTTAATATCATCTACATTAATAAATTTAAGAAATTCTCTGGCAATTTTGAATAGCGCAAGTCGCACTTCTGGTTTTAAACGATTATTTTCCCACAACTGTGGGTTTAGTTTATCATGAAATTTTGTTAGTTGTTCAAGATCACCAATTCGCATAAGGTATTTAGATTAAAAACGCGCTGCTCGTGCAGCCATTTTATCAACTGTGGCCTTTTCTGGATTAGCACCACCCGCAACATCAACTTCTGGTTCTGCTGCTGGTTCGCCGCCCATACCCATACCTGGTTCACCGCCGACTGGTGCGTTCATATCGGGCTGTTCTTCACCTGCGGCTGGTTCTTCCATGCCCATACCAGGGTCTTCTTCTTCTGGCTCGTTACTCTTGCCAATGGTCAATGAATTTTCATCATAATCACCAATGAGTTCATCTAGTGCAGGATATTCTTTTTTAAGACCATCTAATGCTCGCCAATCAAATGGATAACCAGCGTTATTCATAAGATTGGTAACATTGTTCATTGGAATTTTTGTGTCATCTCTTGTCTTACTTTGCAGATACTGCAAAATTGTCATCAAGGTTCCAACCTGACTACGAACAAAATCTGGCGCAACTTCTAAGAGTTTCATATTATGCTCGTTTACCACGACCTAATTCAGCAGGTCCACCGACAGCACTGTCAGCAGTAGCTAAATCTGGTTCTTCGGCACGAGGAGGCATTGGTGCCTCACCGCCAACTGGTGCGTTCATATCAGGTGTTGCACCCATATCAGCGGATGGTTCGCCCATGCCTTGCTGACTATAAACTCCACGACTTGCATTGTCAAGAGTATCACGAGCACTGTTTGCTGCATCAAGAAGACCTTGAAGAACTTGTCTGGTTGAATCATTAAATGAATTTGCCTGATCCATGCCAATCTCATCCTTCATAGCACTAACAAGTGCTGGAAGCTGTTCATTCTGCATATCGCTGATCTTTTCTACGATATCCTGAACTGTATCAGCAAGGTCACGAGCGGCCATAGTAACACGAGCCTGTTCAATTTCACCTTCTGTCAATGCTGGTGGAAGATTGATGCTTTCGTTCTTTGCCATCTTTGTGGCAGTAGCGTACATAACTTCTTGTCCACGCTTGCCATAACGCTTTTCAAAGTCACCTTTCTTGCCTTTAAGAGCCTTTGCATAATGCTCACGCTTTTTAAGTTCAGTAGGTGATAATTCACGCTCACTAAGATTCTGTGTGCAGTAATCAGTGATTGCTTGCATTTTTTCTGCAATAATTTTACGTCCATGTGCCATTTCATTTTTCCATGTTTCTAGGACTTTGGTGACCATAACCGCTTCCATGTACTGTGGATTACGCTCAGCATGATGAACTTGTGAACTCTTGCGAATATTAGAAAGTTTATTGTGCATAGTTGCTAACATTTGACTAGCACTGCCTTCTGTGAGACCATTTAGATTAAGCTGCCACTTATATACTTTTGCCAACTGTTGGTTAAGTTCACTGGCAGATAGATTATTAAATTCTTTTACAAACATCATGATGTCCTTGTTTAAGTTATTTATTGCAAAGAGAGACTTTTTTCTAATTCTCTTAATTGTTGATCCAATAAACTAAGGTCATTCTCTGTTCTACTAAGTCTACTATATAAAACTGGATTATCTGATTTTTTAAGTCTAATTGTAAAGTTATTTTTATCTTCTAAAAATACATCAAGTTGACGATCAATGCCATGCATCTGATTACTATCTTGATAGCGTTTTTTACTAATCAATGCAGCAAATAAAATGGCAATTCGCTGTTGCTTAAAATTTCCGATCTCGGTTTTATCTCGTTGAACACTCCATGCGTTATCTGCTGGCTTGACCAAGATATTATTAACCATAAACCCATTCCGCACTGACTTTACAACCACAACGCCCTTAGTAGGCAATGTGTTGTAAGAATCAGTGATAAATTGTGTGATTTTGTTGAAGTTTTGTTTTTCGCTGTTCATCTTCTTAATATACATGACAGCGGAAACATTGTCAATTAACTATGTGCTTTTGCAACATATAATATTAAGCCCAATAGGGCTGTTAGTAGTGAGCCAATAATGCCAATTCCTAAGCCAACGAGTTTTTTATAAGCCAAAGTCTCTTTTTCGATTAATAATCTTTTAATATCGCTGACTATGGTTTCGACTTTTTCTAGTCTTAGTTCCATAGTTTCCATTTTAGTTTCCATTTTGTCATAACGCTCGGCGCAAATGTCAACATGTGCTTCTAAACTAGTTCTTTCAATATCATAAGTTTTGTTTGCCATGATAATATTTACTCCGTAGCAACAAATATTTATTATTCAACTATGATAATAAAAAGCATATATTTTTATTATCAGTTTGAGTCAATGCGCATTTCAATGGCATCTCAATAGTTTCATTAAACCCAGATATAATAGGCAAATAATTAATAATCTGTTCTAACTCAGTTGTATCTTTTGTCTTTTTATCATCAAAGTCAAATATCCATACATTATGGAAACCACTGTATGATTTGCCAAAATCTAAACCATTTATATCACGGCATACTTTTTTAGGATAACATAAAATTTCAAAATCAGAATATAAACTTATTGATTGCAACAAGCTTATCCAATTCTTGTTTATATTGGTTTCGTTACCTAAATCTATCAAACTAAAACATCTAATCATACTAGTATATAGACAATAAAAAAGGGTGGGAAAAATCCCACCCTCTAATAGGTTGTATCCTATTACTGATCTTATGAACCAGCGTAAGTGATACGGAAACCGTTGTTAAGAACGCTTGTTCCGCTTGCGTTAACATTGTTGTTACCATAGTAACCACCGCCGTTACCGCCGTTACGGATCATGCTCTGAACAGTAGAAGCAATACCTGCATCAGTTGATGCAAGACCTTCTGCGCCTTCAAGTAGAACTGAAAGGTTGCCGTTAGTGTTTGCTTCGATTTGGTAAGCAAGAATTGTAGTGTTTGCAGCGATTGCTTTTAGAATGCCTTCAACTGCATAGTTAACACCAAGTTCTGCTTGTAGGTTAGCCTTAGTTAAGCTACCGTCTTGAACAACGATAGCAAGAGCAACTGGGAACTTACCAATAAAGCTTGCACCAGCAGCGGTTGTGATAAAGCCCTTGCCGTCACCGACTGCACCGACTGAACCATTTACACGATAAAAATCTGCCATTTTATTTCTCCAAAAATATGCGTTATTACTACGCTAATGGTATTTATATTTTAAAAGAGAAATGGTAGATTAATGATATTATTTGCTTTCATTAATTTTACGCAAGCCACGAACGAATTTTTGGGGTTCTTGGGTGCGGATGCTGTTTAACAATCGACGTTCAAGTTCATCGGCTTCTGGGGTATCATATGTTTCACGAAGTTGATTAATTAAATTGATAGCACTATTGATGATATGATTGGCACGGCTTTCTAAAACCAAACCATTATTTTGACTAACATTCATGGAACTTAGTTCGTCAAGAATAGAACGGGTTTGTTTGCGCAAAATTTAATACTCCAAAATTATTTAGGGCAATTTATGCAGTTTCTAATTTACCACAGGCAATATCACACTGTATTAAACGACCATCTTTGACACTTGTTTTAGTCCAACTTGATTCTACTTTACTGAACCAACGTATGGCTTCTTCAAGAGTTGTTTCATGCAAATTGTTATTTTGTATTAATGGTTTAATTTGGGAATTAACAAATCCGTGAAACCCTTTATCATAAGTAAGAGGACTAAATCCCATATAACAACATGGATATACTCGCCCATCGGCAGCAATATAAATTGAATTATTGTTTTTTGTAAAACAGTCTAATTTTCTATTTGGATTGTAAGCTGGATATTGATATTTTTTTGTGGTA
>Ga0164297_10005831_pt1 | contig 10449 bp, 8 predicted proteins | sample GEODES058metaG_FD_113539 | JGI IMG/M metagenome (GOLD analysis project Ga0164297, IMG submission 113539) | Dystrophic lake water microbial communities from Trout Bog Lake, Wisconsin, USA - GEODES058 metaG | ecosystem: Environmental > Aquatic > Freshwater > Lake | place: USA: Trout Bog Lake...
CAGAGCAAGAGCCCGCCGCAGGCGCGACTTTTGCCTGCCACGTGGCGACTATTGCCGGCGGCAGCCGCGACTAAACGACTAGACTTTTGCGGGGAAGGGAGACGACTATATGGTCAGGGCCTATCGCCATGATGGAATCAACTTTAACCTCGCGTCGCATAGCCAGTGCTGTGTCAATACTTCGCGCGACAATGCGACACTTGCTGGCGCCTCGGGGCCGCTGGCTGTGCGCCAGCGCACGGTCGTTAATGCCCTCTCCTCACTGTCCTGCGAGACCACCAGCGCTCACGGCGCGGCCCGCCAGGTGTCGTTGGCGCCAGTGCGCACACCTCAGCGACGCTGTTGACGAGTCTCCGCAGGCGTGTGCGTGTTCGCCCGTTGCTTCGAGCAGCCTGCTCTCACTCTGTGCGTCTTTCGCCCCAGGCTGCCCACGACGAGGCGCGTATGCGTGAAGCTCTAGACCTAGCAAAGCGCGCAGCGGCAGCGGGCGAGGTGCCCGTGGGCGCTGTGCTTGAGTACAGGGGTCGAGTCATAGCGACTGCACACAACCTGAACGACACGTCGGTGTGTGCACCGCCGGCTCACTCTATAAATGTTGCCTCTCTGCACCTTTGGCTTGCCACTCACACGCATTGACGTGGGCAACCATGTATGACGCGCATTCACGCGCAGGGCGACCCGACCGCACACGCCGAGTTGCTCTGTCTGCGTGCTGGGGCTGGCGCCGTCGGAGGCTGGCAGGAGCTGCGCGAAGCGACGCTGTATGTGACCCTGGAGCCATGCCCCATGTGTGCCGGCGCGCTGCTGCAATCTAGAGTCGGCACGCTCGTGTATGGCGCCCCCAATACGCTGCTTGGAGCTGACGGTTCGTGGGTGCAACTCCTCCGCCACGGCGGCAACGGCGGAGAGCAGGGGGGGCTGAGGCCACACGCATTCCATCCGAGCATGCGGATCAGGCGCGGCGTGCTGGCGGATGAAAGCGCGACGCTGATGAGGGACTTTTTTAAAGCGCGACGGAAACAAGGATGAGACGTCTCGTACCCCATTCTGTTCGACCTGTATTGTTATTCTAAGCACGACGGTGTGTGTCCATCTTCACGTATATGGGGGCCCTGTGTATTGCGCTGACCCGCATCGAAACCATGCTGGTTGGCGGCTCATGGGCTCCAATGCAACGCTGCTGCTGTCCGCCGACGGCACAAGCCGCAGGTAGGTGCAGTCCCGATCTGCAGTTGCATCATAGGGAGGAGCGATCACATCTAAGAAAGCAGCGCCTGATGTAGAATGCAGCTCGTGCACATTGCCACCTCTGCTTGGGAACAGCATAGTGGTTGGTGCGGGACCGGCAATCACCTTGTCAGTCACGAGTGCTGCCGCGCCGCCAGTTTTCACATTCGCAGGTGGAATCCTGGCGAGGCGAGGCGAGTGCAACAATCCATCCACGTGAACCATTCATTCATCAACATCGTGCGCAGCAATCAAGCCGCGCACCAGTCGAACGATTTTACGTGCAGGTCGCCGTACAGCAGCCTGGACAGCACAACCATGCCTGATAGTCCAAGCGCGTGCGTAAGCGACACGAGGTATGCCAGTGCTCAGTGTCAAAGCAGCCCTCACCTGGGTGGTCGTGCAGCGGTATCGAGCTACCCTGTGCCAGGGCAAATACGCCCACTGTGTAGAACTCGTCCTCGTGCACGCTCACGAACGTCACCTTGTTGTCAGTGTTGCTTGCCCGCCGACCGATGAGCCTCGACAGCACACCCCCACTGCGGGGAGGGCCCGACAGCGCGTCTCGGTCCAGACACAGGTCCTCCGCAGTGATTGTGTCTTGCGCGCGTGCCACCGGCAGCGTGTCAGCACGCTACAGCACACGACAAGCGGCATCGGGAGAGAACACAGCGCACCCAGGACAGAAGCGATATTGCGTAGCGCTTCATCTGAAACAGCGCACACAGGGCCGCTACAAAAGCAGGCGCACGCTTGGCGCAGCTGCTTGAGTTTAGAGTGCCCGCTGCGCGCCTCGGTGCTTCGTGGAGGCATGGTGCTGCTGCTTGCTGTGCTAACCAGGACGCGCTTTCGAAGCCGCCATGGCCGTGCAGCTGCCAGCAATATGCGTGTCTGCGCCAGAGTTGCCGCACTGCGGAGGGCTTCTGCGGAGGTAGAGTTTGGGCACACAGTGTGCGCCACTGTGGCACTGTCTCACTTCCTCTCCCTCGCCATGTGACACGCGCGCGCGCCTTCAGCATGAGCGCTGCGCCGCGCGTCGTCGCGCACGTCGACTTGGATTGCTTTTACTGCTCTTGCGAGTGCCAACGCGACCCGTCTCTCAAGGGGCGGCCACTCGGCGTGAGTCAATATAACCCATTTGAAGAGGGCGGCGTCACGACACTGCGACCTGAGGACAACAGACGCGTGGACGACGGCAATGGAAGTCTCATCGCGGTGTCTTACGAAGCACGGGCGCTAGGAGTGAAAAGGGGCATGCGTGGACATGAGGCACGGGCGCTGGCTCCCGACTTGCTGATAGTTCAAGTGCCTACCAGCCATGGAAAGGCAGAGCTGTCAATATACAGAGAAGCTGGCGCCAAGGTGCTTGCCATCCTCTCCCGAGTGGCAGACACAACGGAGCGAGCCAGCATCGACGAGGGCTACCTCGACCTGACGAAGACCAGCGCTGCCGCGCTGAAGTCGCGGACCTGGAGCGACCTCGTCGACACAGCACGAGGCTCCCACGTTGGTGGCGTGGAGTCGCTGCCAGAAGCTCTGCTGCCGCGACGCGAAGTGCGCAACGGCCACGCAGCAGGCGATGCGCCAGCAGATGCAGGCGCGCTATCTGCCGCGTGGCTAGACCGTCCTGATGAGATGTGGACTGAAGAGGAGCGTCACTTGGTGGCGGGAGCGGCGGTGTTGGCAGAAGCCAGGGCTCAGGTGCTGTCAATTCTCGGATTCACCACCAGCGCGGGCGTGGCGCCCAACAAGCTGCTCGCGAAGCTGTGTTCTGGCCTGAAGAAGCCGGCATCGCAGACGCTGCTCAGCCCGGCAGCCACGGCGACGCTGCTGGAGAACCTGCCGCTCTCGCGTCTGCGGGGCTTGGGAGGCGCACTCGGCGAGCGCGTGTCATCTCAGCTGGGCGTCTCCACCGCCGGCGAGCTGGCGGCGGTGCCGTATCATCGGCTGTGCAGTCTTCTCGGGGAGGACACAGCGGACCGGTTGCATCAACTTGCTCGAGGACAGAGTGATGACCCCGTGAAGGAGCGCGAGGTTGCAAACAGCGTGCAGACGAGCAAGACATTTAGAGGTCCACTGGCGCTGCACGCGCTGCCGGATGTGCACCATTGGCTGGGTCAGCTTGCCAGCGAGCTGAGCGAGCGATTAGCAGATGACCACGCACACAGCCGACGACACCCGCGCTTGCTGACGGTGTCTGTGAGTCCGCACACTGGACAGCACTTCAGTCGATCCTGTCCCATTTTGCGCCTGCCGCCATCTGCGGAGGCAATGGCGGACGACGCATTCGCACTCGTGCGCCGATGGGTCAGCGGCGCGGCGGGGCCATGGGCAATCACGGGCTTGGGCCTGGGCGCCAGTGGGTTTCAGGACGAGATGGCAGGCATGCGCAGCATCACGCAGTTCACCACAGCTCAGGCGCGGCCGCTGGCTGAACAACAGACGCATAAGTCAGAGGATGACGCATCGAGGCCGCAGCAGCAATCGCCTGCTGGTGGGCTGCGCAAGTTTTTCGCACGAGCAGCGCTGGGGCAAGCGGATGATGCGCAGGCAGAGGCATCACGCGTGCGCTGTGAACGATGCGGCAAGGAGTTGAACGCGGGGGAGGAGCAAGAGCATGCGGATTGGCACTTCGCAACCTCCTTGGCGAGACAGCAGGAGCGACCAGTGGAAGAAACGAAGAAGAGAAAAGCGGTGACTGGCCCCCTGGACACAATGTTTAGACGCACGTGACATTGATGATGTCCTGGTGCAATAGAATTGCTCGCGCCTCTATCATCACTGAGCTTGGTTCATCTTGCTGCCGCCCAGAGACGCAGTGAGTACGACCCCTGCTCCCACCAAGAATCGGAGACCCGCTGTCGCCATGTGCTTGGTGGCGCCATACAGGCCTGTCGATGGTGCCTGCGTGACTTCGCTTTCGGTGCAGGGGGCATCCTGCTCCACGGGCATCTTCCGACGCACGGCCGCCCGCTCCTGGCTGCGCCGCACCTTGTCCTGCAGCGCGAGCAGCTGCGACTGAGACGCCTCCGCCGCCGCCTTGGCGCTAGCAAGCTCAGCCTGGAGATGCGCCACCTGCCGCTGCGCCGTCTCCGTCTTGGCCATGAGCAGCAGTTTCACGCCATGCAGACTGGACTGCATCTGATTGCCATGCTCCTTCAGCGCGGCAGCATCACTGGCGGACTGGCGGAGCGCGGCCTCGGCATCACGCAGCTTCGCCGCCAGCGAGGATGCATGCGCAGCGCCACCAGCGCGGGCAACATCAGTCTCACTCCGTGCCTGCTCAAGCGCAGCTGTGAGGCGCGCCACCTCGCCAGTGGCTTGCGCCATGGCCGTGTCGTGGGCGACGCGGACTCCATCCAGCGCCGCCAGCTCTGCGCGCAGGTGCTGCACCAGACCAGAGAGGTCCTCCACCCGCTGGCCGTTGGCGGTGGCTGAGCGAACAGCATCGGCCAGGGCAGCCTCCGAGGCGGTGGCGGCCTCCGTGGCATCGCGGAGCTGCGCTTGAAGCACATCGCAGCGATCCTGGGCCCGGGTGCGTGCCGACTGTGCAGCCTTCAGTTCTGCCTCGAGGCTGGCCATGCGGTCTGCAGACGCATTAGCTGCCTGTGCAGCCTGCAGCTCCGCCATCGCCGCCGCAAGCCGGGTAGACTCCGCCTGAGCCAGCGCAGCTGCAGTGGCAGCCTGCGCCTCAGCCTGCTCCTTGGACTTGGAGCGCGCGACGCCGGCGCTGACTGCAGCCTTGACAGCCGCCCACGCCAGTTTTTGCTCCGCCACCTGCTTCGCTTTCACCGCCGCCGTGATGCTGCTCTTGGTGGTGTCAATCATAGTGGCCTGCTCAGAGAGCACTGCCCGCGATGCGGCCAGTGCCGCCTGCGCATGCTGCAGCTTCTCCGCCAGCTCCTCCTCCCTCAGCGAGGTTGCGCTCACAGCCTGCTGCGCACTCACGAGCTGCGCCTTGAGCTGCTTCAGCTCAAGCTTGGCACGCATCTCGCACCGCAGCGCATGCTCTGCCGCCGCCTGAGAGGCGCCCAGCTCCGAGAGGAGCTGCTCCTGCCGCACAGCCGACGCCTCCACAGCCTTCTGCAGCTGCGCCACATGCTCGCACCGCACAGCCAGAGCCTCCTGCGCCTCTGCTGCAAGCACGCGAGCCGCATCGCGCTCCTGCTGAAGCTGAGCGATGCGCTTGAAGGACAGAGTCTTCAGCCGAGACGCATGCTCGCCAACTCGGGTGAGCTCTGCATTTTGGGCCTCTGCCGCCTGCAGCGCTGCCTCCGTGTCGAACAGCCGGGTCGCTGTCTCAGACAGCTGCACCTCCAGTGCATCTGCGCGGCTATTCGCGGTCTCAAACGCAGCCTTGTGGTGAGCAGCCTCAGCCCGGGCAGCTTCGAGGGCTTTCGTCGCCGCTGCAAGAGATGCGGCATGCGCATCTGACTGCGCCTGCACCGTGGCGAGCGCGGTATTGAGCGCGCTCGACAGACCCAGCACCTGGGCTGTGAGCTCCTCGCACTGCCCATGTGCCTCTGACAGCTTCGCCTCCGCAGTGGCCAGCTCGGCACGGAGGGCGCGCATCTTGGCGTAAGTGGCCGTGCGCAACCGCAGCGCATCAGCTGCGCTGCGACTCAAGCGCGCGATGAGTGCATCGTCAGCAGCTGACTTGATGCTCATCTCTGCAACTGCTGCGCTTGCCTTCCCAAGAGCAGCCTCTGCAGCGTTGGCGCGCGCTGTGGCGTCCTCGGCTGCCGCGCGCTGAAGCGCCGCCGCGGCATTTGCAGTGTGCACACGCGCCGTCAGCTCCTCGATGGCTGCGCTATCAGTGGATGCAGCAGATGTGAGCGCCTTGATCTTGCCAAACGCAATGTCCCGCACACGCTTCGCACCCTCCGCAAATGCCACCGCCTTCTCCGCCGCCTCGCTTGACGAAGACGCGCTGAGCTTGGCAGCCTGTAGCTGCGTCTGCAGCACCTCCATCTCGCTCGCGTGTCCCTTGCCACTGGCATCGCTGCTCTCGCGCAGCACGCGCAGCGCCTCCATCACCGTCTGCACCTGAGCCAAGGCCTCGTCGCGTGCACTGGCCAGTGAAACCGCCTGCGCACGAGCACCGCTGAGCGCATCTTGAGCGGCGTCAGCGTCAGCGCGCGCCTTGTGGGCTGCTGCCTTTTCAGCCTCCAAGGCTGCCTGCAGCTGCGCCTTCTGGCGCGCCACCTCTGCATCAGCAGCCTCTGCAGACGCGGCGAGCTCACGCTGGATGGAGCGCAGCAGCTTCAGCTGAGTGGCGGCATCTTTGGCTGCCGCCGTCTTGGCTGACAGACTCTTCTCAGAAGCCTGCAGCTCCGCCTGCGCAGCCTCCAACGCCTCCTGCGTCGCCCGCGCGGACGCGGAGCGCGCATCCGCCTCTTTCTGGGCAGCCTCGGCGGCTGCATGGGCGATGCGCAACTTCTCCCGCAGCGCCTCGAGCTCCACCGCATGCTCCTTCTCAGCCATGGCCGATGCAGCCTTCACGCGCTCCAACTCGCTCTTCGCCGCCGCCAGCGCGGCTTCAGCATCAGTGGCCCGCTTGCGCAGAGCCTCGCCCTCGGATTGGAGAGTCGCAATCTTGGCAAAGGTCAGGCCTCTCACGCGGAGTGCGCCCTCGGTGTGCTTCTCCAGAGTCATCAATTTCTCCTCCACCTCCGCCGTGCGAGCCGCAGCAGCTTTGAGAGCGAGCAGCTCGCGCTCCGCGGCAGCGACCTGCTCCTGCAGGGCCGAGCGCTGCGCCTCAATGTCGCGCACTACGGCCTCCGCGCGCTCCAGCCGGCTCGCGAGGTCCTCCGCCTCCGCCTTCCGCGAGGCAGCTGCAGATTCGGCAGCCGCGGCGCGGGCATTTGCGGAGTCGACGGTGGCGCGCAGAGCGTCAGAGGCGCCGGCGGAGTGGGCCAGCTGTTGCTTCAATTGCTCGGCCTCGTGGCGCGACGCGCGGGCCTCCTCCTCCGCGACAGCGGCCTGGTCCCGGGCATGTGCGAGCTGGACTCGCAACTCCGTCGCCGCAGAAGCGCTGGCCTCAGAGCCGCGGAGTCGCCTGGGCGTGCCAAGTGCGCACAGGTGTCCAGTCAGAGCTTGCCCCGCGTGGCGAAAACAGGCGTGACGCACTTCAGAAGCGTCGTGTTCAGGCGCTTCAGTCCCTCCACTTGGTCTGCTGCGCCCAGCGCGCTGGTTGAATCATCCGGCGGCGTGAGACGGGGGATTGATAGAAACGGACTGGTGACCGACACGACAGGCCGTTGCGGGCCCGCACCTTGAAGTGGTTTCAGTCGTGGCAGTGGGAGTGCCACCGGTACTAGCCGACACGCCGTTGCTAATGTCAGCGAGCCCCACGCGCGGTGGCGTCAGTGGAAGGGCCTTTGAGGAGACAGGAGCGCCAAGGCTCAGGCTTCGCAGCGGCACGTGCTGCATTCTCCTTTTTCTCTCCCCTGTGCTTGTTGAAGGTTGAAGTGAGGCTGTCTCGACAACCAACAGGTGCTTGTTCACGCCGCCAACGCGTGCAACTGGGGGAGGATGAGTGTGCTGCCACGTGGCGCCCTTGATGCGAAAGGCAAAGCTCCGCTCCGCAGAGCCGGTGTCGAAATAATGACGAATTTCGCGCTGTGCAACTGCAGGTTCCGTGCAACAGGTGACCCGCCTGCAGAAAGACCTGGCAGACCCAACGCCAGTGGAGCCATATTGCCGCGCCGGCGCCTCAGCCGCTGGAACTGCGTTGCAGCGCAGCGTTTGTTCATTGACAGTGTTGTGGGGACGAGACGACAGCAGCACGGGCGTGGAGCAGCTGAACCACGGTCTTTGCCACCCGGACGATGCATGGCCACAAGCAACCCAGGCGCTTTCGCAGATCCGACCACCGCTGTCGCGTTCGAACTGCAATACGAGCTGGTCAAGGGTGACCAGGTGGACGCGCTTGGCTCCCGCCTGGCAGGGACCGCGGTGCTTCTGCACGGCATCCTGGGGAGCAGACGCAACCTGGTGTCCTTCGCAAAGCGCCTTGCTGCAGCGAACCCCGGGTGGCAGTTCCTCCTCGTCGACCTCCGCAACCACGGCGGCAGCGCGTCTGTACCAGCACCGGAGCCGCACACGCTGAGAACCGCTGCCGAGGACGTCCTCCGTCTGCTGCAGTCCCTGAAGCTCTTCCCGCACTGCCTGATCGGCCACTCGTTCGGCGGCAAAGTAGCCATGGAGATGGTCTTCGTCTTCGGACGCCGCCTTCCCCGCCCGGTGCAGGTGTGGGTCCTGGACACGGTCCCAGGCGACGTATACGCAGACGGTGGGGACCACCCCCGGGATGTCATTAATTTCGTGCGCCGCTTGCAGATGCCGCTGGCGAGCCGCAAGCAGTTGGTGGACATCCTCACGGGACAGGGGTTCACACTCGCGGGCGCAACATGGATGACAACAAACCTGCAGACCAACCCAGACGATGGCACTCTCGATTGGGCATTCAACATCACGGGCATCGCGGACATGTATGCCAGCTACGAGGCCACGGACTTGTGGCCTCTGGTCGAGAGTCCACCCCAGGGCGCGCTGATCGATTTCGTCCGGGCAGAACGCAGTGCCTTCCGATGGCAAGAAGCGGATGTAGAGCGCATTACTGCAGCTGGGGCGCGAGTGCACTTGCTCCAGGACAGCGGCCACTGGGTGCACATCGACAACCCGACGGGCCTGACAGACATCCTGACGCCGAGCCTCACCTCGATACTGCACAACCACCAGAGATCTAGCACGCGGTGATAATTGCACCCTGCAAGCGTTGACCTCTTATGTGTCTAGCACTAGGTGATACGATTTGGTAATGCCCCATTCAATCAAGCAGTGCCATGGCTGCTTCATGCGCGGCGCATTGTCTTGCCGAGGCGATAGTCTTCTGTAGTTTTGCGCTCTTTCTCTTCGCCTGCGACTCGAGCTCGGCAGCGGTCTGTGGTGGTGTGGGGATGGACTTCTCAATGATGCACCAGGCAGAGATGGAGGCCAGCTCACCAGGGACGTCGCTGCAAGACTTGCACAGTGCGTAGCCGGAGCGCATCATTTGAAGCGCCTGCGCCATGTCACCCTCACGCATCGTGATGTGCACCAACATGGCCAGCACTTGAGTCACCAGCTCGTGGCTCGACAGCTGCTCGTGCGCCAGCTTCAGGCACCGACTCAGCAGCGCCTTCGCCTCGCCGCTGCTGCCTTGACGCAGCGACGCCAGGCCTTGGGTGAATTGGCGAAGCGCGAGCTGGCCCACGCCCAGGGTCTCCCATTCCGCTGGGCCCAGGTTGCCCACCGCCTCCAGCGCCGCGCCCGCGCATCCCGCGCCGCCCGCGCACAGCAGCGACAGTGCACGCTGGCACACGCACATGGCGCGCACAGCAAGCGACGCGGTCTGAAGGATGCGCAACCACAGAGTAAGAGAAGGGTCACAGCACAGGCAGTCTGCCTTGTCGCACACCGCACCTTCTCTGCTTCCATGCACTGCTTCACCGCCACATCGTAGTGACCGACTGCGTGCGCGTACAAGGCACACGTCAAGCGCGCGTTCGGCGCGCAGGGCGCCAATGCGGTCGGCCACCGGCGACAGAGCGCCCCAAAGTCCGCTGCCCGCTGCGCCGCTGCTGGCAGCTGCGTGGTGACCAGGTCAAGGCGCGCGTGCGCATCTAATGCGGCTGCGTGGAAGATGAGATATGGACGCGCAAGATGTGCGACCCGCGGCGAGACGTCGCCTTCTGAAGTGACGCCTATAGAGACCTGCAAGGAGGAGAGGTGCTTTGTGCACAAACCCAGTATGGCCTCCATCTCCCCGCGCGCCTCCGGCAGCTTCACGGCTGTCGCCGCTGACGCATCTCCGGTGCGCTGCATGCATTGAGCGCGATAGCACGCAGCGCGGGCGAAGTGCAGGATGCATGTCCAGAGTGCCGCGCCCTGCGCATCAACAACCCCGTCCAACACTGCCGCCGCCGCATCGGCAGCCGCGCTGTCTTTGAGCAGCGCCTCCATGGGCGCCACTCGGCGCATCACGCCTGCAAAGTCGCCGCGGGAGAGAGCGTGGAGAAGAGCCAAGGCATGGATATGGACTTGTACGCTATTCCCATCATTGCGGCCACCCGATGATGACAGCCGGCTCTCCGCATCGGCAAGCAACTGCGCAGGATCGCCACCAGCAGCGAGCGTGACTTGCGCGGCAGCAGCTAAGCTGAGCGCTTCGCCAAGAGC
>Ga0164297_10005833_pt1 | contig 10446 bp, 8 predicted proteins | sample GEODES058metaG_FD_113539 | JGI IMG/M metagenome (GOLD analysis project Ga0164297, IMG submission 113539) | Dystrophic lake water microbial communities from Trout Bog Lake, Wisconsin, USA - GEODES058 metaG | ecosystem: Environmental > Aquatic > Freshwater > Lake | place: USA: Trout Bog Lake...
AAATAATACCCCAGTTCAAAAGCCTAACGAGAATGGAAACATTGCTGTTAGGGGACATATTAAGATCTATAATCCAGAATCTGGCGAAATCTTTGTTGATAAACCTAACGCCATTAATTATGAAACGTTTAGCATGGCAATGGCACAGAGTTTAAGCAATCAAGGATTTGGTACTATCGAAGGTATGGCTTTTGGTAACGGCGGATCTAGAGTGGACGATACTGGAATTATAACATATCTTACACCAAATGTAATTGGAACTTCCGCTGCATTATACAATCAAACATATTATAAAGTAATTGATTCTAATTTGAGTTATAATTTGGATCCTGCTAGAAATTTTATGGAACCACGTCACGTTGCTGGTGCATTTTATAGCGATATTTTAGTTAGCTGTTTGCTAGATTTTGGGGAGCCTAGTGGTCAACAGGCTTTTGATAATGCTACAAATAGTGATGGAACATACATATTTGATGAATTAGGATTACGTGCATATAGTTCTAGTGGCCCTGGAGCAGGCCCATTATTGACTCATGTTATTTTTCACCCAGTCCAAAAATCATTGAATCGATTAATTCAAATTGATTATACAATTCGTATACAGAATTTAAGCACTGGAGTTTAATAAATGGCCTATACAATCCTAAATAATGATGGCACACTACTTGTTAGAGTAGCTGATGATTCTATTGATCAATCAACTAGTGTCACTTTTATTGGAAGGGATTACCCAGGCTATGGACAATACTATAATCAAAATCTAGTAACTTTACTTACTAATTCAGCAAGCGTTAATTATAATCCGCCAGGAAATCCTCAACAGGGTCAACTTTGGTATGACACTACTTTTAATAGATTAAAAGTTTTTGATGGTGCATCATTTGTAACAGCTGGAGGAGCAGTCGTATCAACAGCTCAGCCTTCTGGGTTAATTGCTGGCGACTTTTGGTATGATTCTGTCAACAAAACATTAAACTTTTTTAATGGTGCAGGATATGATTCAATATACTCATATCCAATTAATTCAGTTACTGGATGGGTAATACCTAATCCAGTAGTACTTGATAATAATACTCCGGGTGTTCCTCAACAAGTTACTTTAATTGAAAATTATAATAATGTTATAGGCTTGTTAAGTGAATCCACGTTTGTTGCTAGTACTAATGATAGTTCTAGTCCTTCTAGATTTGCTAATGCAGGATCTGGTGCTTATCAAGTTTATCAAGGATTGAACATACTTGGAAATATTTCTTCTACTGCATCAATTTACAGTAATTTTTTAAGTGTTACTTATGATGTGACTGTTGGTAGAAATTTAACAATTAATGGTACGTTTAATGCACAAAATATATTAGCAACCAATGCAACTATTAATCAAAGATTTGTGTCATTAGGATACACTGATCTTGTAAATTTAACAGTTGTTGGGCCTTCAAATCTACAATCAGTAACTGCTACAAGTTTGACAGTTACTGGACCATCAACTTTACAAAGTGTTACAGCTACATCATTATGGGTAGCTGGTGTTTCTACTATAACTGGTATATTATATGCTGGTAGTGATGTTTATGTCACTGGAAATTTATATGTTGATGGAACACAAACTGTTATCAACAAAACAAACGTTACCAGTGGTGATGCTACAATTACATTATCAACTGGTAGCAATACTGCATTAGCAGCTGTAAATGCAGGTTTACAAATTGGATCTACCTCAAGCCCATATATTAGTTGGTTATATGATGGTGTTGCGAATTGGAAAACAACTGGCGGAATTTCTGTAACTGGGCAAAGTACATTAAATGCACTAACGGCTACTCTAACAACTGTTACACAATTAACAGTGTCAGGTAATGAAACAATTGGTGGTACTTTGGGAGTAACTGGTCAAAGTACATTAGGTGCATTGACTGCGACACTTACAACAGTTACACAATTGACAGTATCTGGAAAAACTACATTAGGTGCATTGACTGCTACGCTAACAACAGTTACACAATTAACAGTATCAGGTAATGAAACAATTGGTGGTACTTTGGGAGTAACTGGGCAAAGCACATTAGGTGCATTGACTGCTACGCTAACAACAGTTACTCAATTGACAGTATCTGGACAAACTTTAATAACCAGTACTACATTGTCTACGTCAACTAATACTGGGGCATTAGTTATTACTGGTGGTGTTGGAATTGGGGGTGCGTTATATGTGGGAAGCACTACTACACATTATGGTCATATATTACCAGCACAAACCAATACATACAATTTAGGTAGTCCGACCCAACAATGGGGTGCATTATACGTTAACACCCAAACAATATATATGGGCGGAATAGCCGTAACCGTTATTAATACAGGTTCAACTGCAACGTTAACTGTAGGCGGAGCACAGGTTATAACAACTGCAACTGTGGCAAATTATACAGCTGCGAGAAGTTTGGCATACGCCATAGCTTTTGGATAATTAATGATATACAGGAAAGAATAAAATGGCAAAACAGCATCTAAGAACATACGCTTTTACTCCCGGAGCAGCCGGTGCGGGTACTATTGAAATTCCAGGTAAATGGGATTTAAATCAAATTACATTGATTACAAATGTAACAAAAAATGCGATTATTTACAATTTTGCCGATCCAACATATAACAATACTACCGCAGTTTTTAGCAGATCTAATAGCGCGAATTTCCCACAAATTACACAAACTGCTGATGGAACTACAATAATTACCTTAGGGTATTCTACAATTGGCATGTCTAGTACTGATCAATTGCAAATTTTTGTTGAAAGATTAGAAACAATTACTCGTCCATGGCCAATGGGTACTGATGCATTTGAACGTATGCGTGTAGCAAGCCCAAGTAGTATGATTGACTCAGACTTTGAATATGGTATGCAACCGACCAAGTGGCAAACTATTGAGATGGTTAGATCAACTCCTAGTATCTATGAAATTCCTGGCACAGATTTAATTCTTAGTGCAATAACTACTGATGCGTCAAATCTTGGGCCAGTAACTGTTGAAAGTTTAATTACAGTTACTGCTAAAAATCCACATTTATTAACTACAGGTACTGCTATCACAGTTCAAAATTTAGATAATACTGTTAATGGGTACGCTAGGGCAGTTGGTTCATTTGTTGTTAATGCGGTATTAAACCCATATCAATTCAACTATTACGCAAAAGCACAAGTTGGAACTTCAGTTGGTCAATCTTTAATAACTGGTGGTTCTGTAGTTAGACAAGCAGGGTTTTATACAAATTCTGGACAAACACCTACTTTTGCTACTACTGGGTCAAGCTCAACATCAACTGGAACAGTTACTTTAACTTTCCCAACTAATCATGGGTTTGTTCCTGGTGATGGTCTTATTGTTATTGTTAGCAGTGACAACGGAACTAATAATCATACATTGTGTCAAGGCCCATTTGTTATTACTAGTGTAACAAGTGTAACAAGTTTAACATATAACGCTAGGAATACTGGTACAATTACTGGTATTGTTACTGGAACAATTTATGCTAGACCGGATGCATTTTTCCAACATAGGCCATTAGACGGCGGCGTTATGTTGGGTGCTGGTGGACCTAATTACGGATCTCAAGCAGTACGTATGAGTAAAAAGTATATTCGTTATCAGTCTGGTAAGGCAGTTAATTATAATACAGGTGCTCAATTTGCTCCTAGTTATAATCTTCAAAATGTTACAGCAACTAACACAATAGTTGGGTCAACAGTTTATGTAACAACAGATGATATTGATCATGGATTACAAGCTGGTGCAACTATCATGTTAAATGGTATTACTGGTGCAACTGGTTTTTCAGGTACATATACAGTTGCTAGTATTATCAGTGAGAGGCAATTTACTTTTACTGCAACACAAGTACTGAGTACAACTACGCCACAATTAAGCGATCCGTCTACAATGAACCATGTTAATTGGGTTGGGGCAACTATTCGAGCTGGTACATTTGATGATCAAAATGGTATATATTGGCAATATGATGGACAAACTATGGGAGTGGGACGTCGTTCGAGTACTTTCCAAGTAGCAGGAACAGTTAGTGCTACCCCTGGATCAAATTTGATTACTGGCGTAAACACACGATTTGATCAACAATTAGTTGCCGGTGATAGAGTAGTATTAAAAGGAATGAGTCATTGCGTTACAGCAGTTACAAGTTCAACTTATATCTATGTTAACCCTCCATATAGAGGTAGTACTTCTACTTCTGGAGCTAAAATGACTAGAACAATTGAAACTTTAGTTACTCAGGCTCAATGGAATATAGACCGTTGTGATGGCAGTAACAGTCCATTCAATCCTAGTGGATATAATATACTACCATATAAAATGCAAATGGTTGGATTACAGTGGACTTGGTACGGTGCTGGATTTATTGATTGGATGTTACGTGGCCCAGATGGAAACTACATAACAGTTCATAGAATGAAAAACAGTAACATTTATTATGAAGCATATCAACGTTCAGGTAATATGCCAGTACGTTATGAAGTTCAAAACGAAGGTGCACACAGCCCGCTTGCATATGCTATGACAGCGACTGATACAGCTATGACTGTTACTGATGTGACATTTTTCCCTAGTTCTGGGATAGTTTACGTTGATAATGAATTGATTAGTTACAACGGAAAGAGCACCAGTACTGGTGTTGGGCAATTATTGAATCTAACAAGAGCAAGTAGTTTGAGTTATTTCTATGCAGGTGCTAATCGTACTTTCTATGCAGGAACTGCGACATCTCATTCAAATAATACCGGCGTTATTTCGGTAGGAGTTACTGCTACTCCGACATTAAGTCATTGGGGTTCCGCGTTCTTAACAGATGGCGGATTTAATGATGATGTGGGATACATCTTCAATTATAATGCATTAAATGTTAATATATCTACTGTTAAACAAACTGCATTTGCTATTCGTCTTGCACCAAGTGTAAGTAACGCAGTTACTGGCGATTTGGGTGTTAGGGACTTGGTTAATCGTGCTCAGATGAAATTACAAGCTCTAGAAATTACTGCTGGTGGTGGATCTTCATTAAACAGCGCATTAGTTATTGAAGGTGTTATTAATCCAAGTAATTACCCAACTACTGTGACTAATATTACTTGGTATAATTTACAAGGTACTATTCAAGCTGGTAATTTATTAGGTACAGGTCAACCTAGCTTTGCACAAGTTGCGCCTGCTAGTGCTATTGGATACAATAATACAGCTACCTATACAACTACTGCTGGTGGAACAATAAGTTCTGGATCTTTAGTAATATCAGTAGCCAGCACCGCTAGTATACAAATTGGTGATGCAGTAGCTATTATTGGTGCTGGAGGTAACAGTTTAGTGTCTGGAAATACTATTGTTACACAAACAAGTGGTACATTCATTATTCTAAATGCCCCAACAATTGGTACTATTAATAATGGTGCTACTCTTAACTTTTATAGAAATACTTGGGCACAGCCTGGTGAAACTATATTCTCATTCATATCAAGTCCTGCTAATAAAGACTCAATTGATTTGACATTGTTAAAAGAGTTAACGAATACCCCATTAGGCGGCAGAGGTTGTTATCCAAACGGTCCAGATACATTGTTTATTAATGTTTATTTGACTCAAGGAACGCCAGTATTGGCTAATTTAGTATTACGTTGGGCTGAACCACAAGCATAAAGAAGAAGATAAACAATGCCATATATTATAACAAAAACTAATGGAACATTATTAGCTACTATACAAGATGGAACTGTAGATAATTCTACAAGTTTAACTTTTATAGGTAAAAACTTTTCTGGATATGGATCTCCAATAGAAGAAAACTTTGTTGGTCTTTTGGAAAATTTTAATAATTCCACGGCTCCCACCAAACCTATCCAAGGTCAATTATGGTTCAATCAAACTACAAAACAGATGAATGTTTGTTATGATGGTAAGAATTTTAAAGGTATTGGTAGTATTACAGTTGGATCAACCTCTTCTGTTGCAAATCCTGTTACTGGAGATTTATTTTGGACTGGTGGATCTTTATATGGATATGATACTGTTAATGGTTACACCCTAGTTGGCCCAGTTGCCGGTAGTAATTATAGTTCCTGGAAATTTGGAAGAGAATTAAGCAATACAATTACTCAAAATGCATATTTTCCAGCAATACTAGGCATAGTTGGAAATAAGCCTATGGTAACATTTTCCAATGCTCAGTATTTCCCAGATGCAAGTACTGATATTGGTGTAAATTCTCTGAATACATTTACTATGGTACAGGCTGGTTTAACTCTTCCGGGAGTAATTTCTGGCCAACCCCCAGTACCTGGATCTAATACAATATCTGCTCCGGGATCTTCAATTAATTCTGGTTACTACTTTTGGGGAACATCTGCTGAATCGTTGGCTAGTGTTGCGGTTGAATTAACAAATTCTTCAGCAAACATAAATGGATTTGTACCATTTACTACTAATAATGCCGCAACTGGAGTTCAAACTTTATCAACATCACCAAATTTTTATTTTAATCCATCTACCAATGTATTAAATGTAACAGCTACATCTGCATATTATGCTGATTTGGCAGAACGTTATGAAGCTGATGAAACATATGAAGTTGGCACTGTATTAGTTTTAGGTGGTTCTAAAGAGGTTACCACTACTACAAAATATGGTGATGTAAGGGTAGCGGGCATAGTAAGTGAAAAACCAGCATATTTAATGAATAAAGACGCTGGAACCGACGCAACTCACCCCGCAATTGCACTAAAAGGCCGTGTTCCTTGCAAGGTTTATGGCAATATATCTAAAGGGGATCTTTTAGTTACTAGTGCACATGCCGGATATGCAGAAGCATATACATACGAAAATAACCCAAATGCAGTCATAGCAAAAGCCATCGGAACGAATTCGGATGGCTTTGGCGTTATTGAAGTATTAGTAGTCTAAACTGCCATTGGGGCTCGAATAGCTTCGTGACTTTGATATCCAACTAACTCAATATCGTCCATAGTAAAATGAGTGATCATTTGAATACTTGGATTTAGTTGTAATGTTGGTAATGGTAATAATTCACGTGATAACTGTTCTTTAACTTGATCAAAGTGATTAGTATAAATGTGTGCATCGCCCACACTAATAATCAAATCACCTACATCCAAATTACATGCTTGAGCAATCATATGTGTTAATAACGCATAACTGGCAATATTAAACGGCATTCCTAAGAAAAAATCAGCACTACGTTGATACATGTGGCAACTTAACTTGCCATTGTTAACATAAAATTGACTTAAGATATGACAGGGCGGTAAAGACATTAATTCTAATTCTCCTGGATTCCAAGCTGTCATAATATGACGTCGGCTATAAGGATCTTCTTTAATACCTTCAATTAAGTCATGTAATTGATCTAAATTTTGTAATACAACTTTATTAATGCGTATTACAGGTTTACGCCAACGCCGCCATTGCATACCATATATACGACCTACATCGCCAACAGCACGTTTTAGTGCTTGTTTGACCCAATATGGACTCATTGCATTAGCAGTCCAAATAGTTTCTTTTTCACTATCTCTACTACCATGCAATATTTCACGTAGACGTAATTCATCATTACTGCCTTCGATAAACCAAAGTAGTTCACTTACTACAGCTCGCCATGCTAACTTTTTTGTAGTAACAGCAGGAAACCCTTCTGTTAAATCAAAACGCATTTGCATACCAAATATACTACGTGTACCTACTCCAGTTCTATCTGGACGATCTTCGCCTGTCTCTAATATTTCTTTTAGAGCATCTAGATAAACTTGTTCTGAACTCATTCAGTTACTGCTTTAGTTGTTTTTGCTCTTTTCTTTGGCGGATCAATTGCATCAGCTTCTTTACGCAAAGTTTGTGCTTGTTTGAATAATGCATCTGCTTTTGATCTAAGTTGTGCTGGAGACAGAGAACCTTCTGTTACAACTGATTCAACTTGTTCTGTAGGGAACACTACTTCGGTAGGCAATGCAGGCGTATAATCATCTTCTGCCGCATTTACACTAGCACTAGTAGTTTTAGTTGGGTCATCTTTTTTAACAGTTTTAGTATTGTTATTAACTTGTGGACGAGCAGGATTAGTGTTAGGATTAAACCCATCTGTAACCGCTAGCTCGTCTATTGTAACACCTTTTTGTTCAGCAATTAACCCGTTTAATTCACTAAGTAAAATTTCTGCATTAGGACCTGGAGTCATTATTACACCACTTGTAGGAACTTTTTTAAGTTGTCCACGTTTGTGTAATGCCTCAAGCATATTCTGTCCATCTGGAAATTTACGAACAGCCATAACGTCAGCCAATTCATTAGCTTGTTGTCCAGTAGTATCTTGTACAAGCGCCATTAATCCGTCATGCCAAGCATCGGATAACCCGCCAGTGCCTACTACTAAACAATTACCTGAATCCCCAGGTAATGTTCTGTATGCAACAACGACTTTAGCGCCATTGTTTTTCATTTTACCTATATGTTTCATAAACGTACCTTTTTATTGCTGTGGTGCTGGTGTTTGATCTTGTGGTGCAACTGCATTTAAAAATGCATTAACACGATCAAAAACTTGACCAACTGAAGTTGCTTCGGCAGCACCAAACGCTCCACGACGCATTGCTAAATCCACAATTGCGCGAAGATTTTGTAAATCTTGAATATTTAATTGTGGTGCATCTGTTGCAGGTGCTGTTCCATCAACTGGCTGGCTTACTACTTGTGTTGTATCTTGATCACTCATTTTATTTCCTTTAAATTAATTTTAAATGAGGGCATCCTAAAGATAACATTGATATCTCTTTGGAGTCCTCTACACCTATTTCTAAAACTTCGATCATTTTATTATCTTGATCTAGAGAATAAGTTTTTTTAATAGCATACCTACTATTTAAGTTGTAGTTAATCCACTGATCTAATAATTTGATATCAGTTGTATTGTTAACTTTAATTTTCGAAAAGTGTTTTGGAATAAAACTTAAACGTCTTAAATTCAAAACACTTAACGGGTTAACAGTATTACGGTTTAACGACATTATATGCTTACTTATTTATAATGAGCCGTTTGGCCAAATGGAGCAATGATTTCGTCATTTCCGTGGATAATGAATAAGGATTCGCAATAGTTTTCATCACCCCAGCTACCGCAAGGATATCCATCTGTAAACATAATAAACCGTTTTGGTTCAATTCCTTCATTTTTCATAAATTCATAATTTACATCAAAATCAGTACCGCCACCGCCTTTGGGTTCATAGCTTAGAATGTCGTCTGCGCTATCCCCTGTAAATCTAGCATAGTTATATACTTCGGTGTCAAAACACCATAAGTCTAATTTAAAATCTACGTATTCGTCCATAATTCCTTTAACTTCGCTTAGGAAGTCCTGTGCTTGAACGTTACTAATGGACCCAGACATATCAATTGCTACACTTACATCAATTGTTTCTTCAGTCATCATACCTGGAAGCACAGCACCACAATGTTGTGATTTACGATTTGGGCGAGAAAAACTAAAATTACTTTTGATAATACTTTGAATGTTCATTCTTAGCATTTGTCTCCAGTCCATTTTAGGCTCGGTAAACGTATTAATCATACGTGCAACACCTGCTGGAATTTTACCAGCACCAGCAGCTTGTGCGGCTGCAACCATTGCTTCTTTGATCTCGTCTTTAATTGCTTTCTTTTCTTCAGCAGTTAATTTTGGGCGACCCTTACCTTCTTTATCTCCATCTTTATCTCCACCTTCGCCACTACCGTCGCCTTCTCCATCTAAGTGTTCGTCTAATAATTCTCCCAATTCACTTAGATCAATTTTGTCTGCTTTGTCATAAAGATCATCATAAATTTGTTCATAACTCCAGCCACGATATTTGTTGTCTTGGAAAATTTTAATCCAATCTGGAACTTCCCCAATACGCTCATCTTTTAATATTTGGTTAACTGCGTAATCTGCAGCAATATTACTAAGTTCTGGAATACGACTATCTCTACGCCCTAAGTGATCAAATACATTATGTAATACTTCGTGTGCAAATCCGAACTCACATTGTTTTGGAGTCAATTCATTTACAAAGTCGTTGCTATAATAAAAATTACGACCATCAGTTGCCAGTGTACTGCACCATTCACTAGCATCAATTAATTTCATTCGAGTGGCCATGTTACCAAAAAATGGATGACGTAACAACAAACCAATACGAGCAGTGGTTAACTTTTCAACAATTTTAGCCTTTTCTTGCTGAGAGAATTCTTTTTTCTCGGCAAACGCTTTTTTAAGTTTTTTATTTGATGTGGATGTTTGAGTAGACATTACTGCTCCTGTTAAAATACTATTATATACGAATTTATCCTAGTTGTCAATAGATAAATAAAAGTGAGGATCGCGATATTACCAGTATCCACC
>Ga0164297_10005834_pt1 | contig 10445 bp, 8 predicted proteins | sample GEODES058metaG_FD_113539 | JGI IMG/M metagenome (GOLD analysis project Ga0164297, IMG submission 113539) | Dystrophic lake water microbial communities from Trout Bog Lake, Wisconsin, USA - GEODES058 metaG | ecosystem: Environmental > Aquatic > Freshwater > Lake | place: USA: Trout Bog Lake...
AGCGCCAACCCGGCTTCAGTCTGGCCTTTGGGGATGCTTTGCACCCCGCCGCGAATGATCTCGATGGCGTAGGCGCCGCCGTTGAGGCCGAGGGCGAGGATGGCGGTTTCCGTCGGGTCCAGCTTCATGCCCAGGCCGGGCAGGGCGAAGAAGAGGAAGAAAATCTGCACCAGGAAGGGGGTGTTGCGGATGATCTCGATGAAGGCGATGGTGGCGATACGCACTGGGGCGAGGCGGGAATTGCGGGTGAGCACGCCGCCAATGCCGATGATCAGCGCCAGCACCATGCCTGACAGAGCCAGCTGGAATGTGCCGAGGCAGCCCCATAGCAAGGCCGGCAGCGCATCGTAGACGACGCTGAAATCCAGTTTTGGTCCCATTCAACCGCCTCCCCCTTGGCGGTCGCATAGCAGGATTCAAAGTTTAACGGAATAGTTAGTTTGAAGTTGAATTGGTCGTGCGCTGCCGGCCGACCGAGGAGACGGCGGGAGGCGACGACGGTGGCGACGGTGGCGACGACGGGGGGGGGGCTAGGCGCCCCAGTTGCCCGGCCCGAAATCCATCGCGAAGGACTGGCCGGCTTTCCAGCCGATATGTTTCCGCGTGCCGGTGAAGTTCGCGTTCTGGTGCAGCACGGTGTAGCCGGGGTCATCGCGTTCGACGAGTTGCAGGATATGTCGGAACGCCTTGCGCCGCAGGTCCATGTCGACCGACGACTGCAACGTGCTCAGCGCCGCCGCCGCCTCGTCATTGCGCCATTGGCCGGCTTCCCAGGTTTGCCCGCCCGGCCCGACCGCCGAGATTGAGGCGACAGGGTCGCCGAACCAGGCCGAGTTGGAGTTGTCGCAGATGCCGCGCTCGGGGAACCGCCCGAGGATCTGGCCCCAGTTTTCCTTCATGTTGAGCTCGACATTCAGCCCGACCTGACGCCAGCCCTCCACCAGGATCTGCGCCGAGGCAGTCTGGTTGGTGTAGTAGTTGTTGAGCAACTGGTATTCGATCCGCTCGCCTTTGTAGTTGGCGTCCTTCAGCAGTTGTCGCGCCAAAGCGGGATCGAATTTCGGCGCCTCCCAATCGGCCAGATACATCTGGTCGAAGAACTCCCACTGCATGCCGCGCGGCACCACGGTGCGGCCCTGCCAGAGGGCATCGACAATCGACTGGCGATCAACCGAATGGGTCAGCGCGCGGCGGACGAGCGGATTGGCGAGAGCGGGGTTGTATTTGTCCCACACCGAGATGCGGATGTTGTTGATCTTGCCGCCGACGACCTGAAAGCGCGGGTTGGCTTCCACCGCGCCGATCTGGTCGGGCGGCAAATCGGCGGCGAAGTCGTAATCGCCGGCGAGCAGGCCGTTCACCCGGGCGGCGACATCCGGCACCTCGACGAAGCGGATGGATTTCAACGGCGGGCGGCCGCCCCAATAGTCGTCATGCGCGTCGAGCACCAGGTCCTGATCCGGGCGGTAGAGGCGGACTTTGTAGGGGCCGGTGCCGACCGGCTTGCGCGCCCAGTCCAGCCAGCTCGGCGCGTCGGCGAAACCACGGCCGGAGACGATGACACCGGTGTTGCGGGTCAAGCGGGCTTCGAGGGTCACGTCGGGGGATTTGTTAACGAAGCGCACGGTGTGCCGATCGATAATGTCGATCCGGTCGAAACCGGGATAGGCCGCCTTGGCGATGGCCGGCGCTTCCGGCGGCGGCACCTTGCTGCCAGCGCCGGCGGTGGTGGACACGAACATGCCGCGTTGATCGGCGTTGGTGCCGGCCCACATCCGTTCCGGCCCGAAGCTGAAGGCGACATCCTCCGCCGTCATGATCGCGCCATTATGGAACCGCACCCCTTCGCGCAGGTTGAGCTCCAACGTATGGTCGTCAATGCGGCGCCACGCCTTGGCCAGGCCGGGCTTTTTGCCCAGCGTGCCGGTCCAGTCGACGAAAATCGGACTTTCGAGGAAACTGGAGAAGATCCGCGTGCCGACATTGGATTGTTCGCGCAGGGTTTCCAGCGTCGCCGAGGTGGAGATTTTTTGCACCGCAACCGTTATGCTGGGGCGGTTATCCGCGCCCATCAGCGATGTGGGCTGGGCAATGGCGATACGCGGCGCGACGAAGGCCGCGGTGGCGGTGGCGAGCAGGGTCCGGCGAGGTAGCATGATAGCCTCACATAGGAATTGGTTATGAACGATAGCTCGGCAATAAATATTTCCTTGTTGCAATCTGATGAATTCTGACGGTCCCGGCCGGCGCGAGGGCGGCATTACGGTTGCGGCATTGCGGGCCTTTGTCGCCGTGGTGGATGCGGGCGGGTTTTCGGCGGCGGCGCAGATGCTGGGGCTGTCGCAGCCGAGCGTGTCGGCGCAGGTGCAGAATCTGGAGGAAGCCTGCGGGCTGCGGCTGTTGCATCGGCGCGGGCGGCTGGAATTGACCGAGGATGGGCGCACGTTGCTGGTGCGGGCGCGGCTGGCGCTGGCGCGGATGGATGAGTTTACCCGCGCGGCGGGGGATTTGACCGCGTTGCGCGGCGGGCGGCTGGTGCTGGGGTTTTCCAGCCCGGCTTTCGCCATGCCGCTGCTGGCGCGATTTTCCGCCGTGCATCCGGGGGTGGAAATCGCGACCCGGATTGGCAATACCGGGCGCTTGCTGGCCGATTTGGCGGAGTGCCGGGCCGATGTGTCGGTGATGGCGTGCGCGGCACCGCCGGAGGAGCATGAGACGGTGGTGATCACGCGGCTCGCCCTGGGGCTGGCGGTGCGGGTGGATGATCCGCTGGCCGGTTTGCCAGCGGTGCCGTTGCAGGCGGCGCGGCAGGCGCTGCTGATCCAGCGCGAGCAAGGGTCCATGACGCGCACCCTGTTCGAGCGGGCGCATGTGGCGCCGCTGCCGCCTAGCCTGGTGGTAGGCAGCCGGGAGGCGTTGAAGGAAGCGGTGGCGGCGGGCTTGGGGCAGGGTTTGCTGTTTGAAGGGGAGACCGCCAACGATCCGCGGCTGGCGTTTGTGCCGTTTAGCGCCCCCGAGGTCAGCGCGGTGGTGTGCGCGGTAGCGCTGCGGGAAATGCGGGATGTGCCGGCGGTGGCGGCGTTTCTGGCAGTGGCGTCATCATCTCATCATTTGCTTAAATGATGAAAGGTAACCAAAATATCGCATAAATCTATTAATCTGCGGAGATTTCCGATGGCTTTGCTCGCCCCGTTTGCCGCTGAAGGCCGCTTCTTCAAGGGCAATTTGCACACGCATTCAACGGCGTCTGACGCGGTGCGCGATCCCGAGGCTGTGTGCGGGCTTTATCGGGAGGCGGGCTATGATTTTCTGGCGCTGACCGATCATTTTCTGCCGAAGTTCGGCTTTCCGATCACCGATACGCGGCCGTTCCGCACCAATGCGTTCACCACCGTGCTGGGGGCGGAGGTGCATGCGCCGAAGACTGAGTTGGGAGAGATCTGGCATATCCTCAGCGTGGGCTTGCCGCTGGATTTCGCGCCGACGACAGCGGATGAGACCGGGCCGGAGTTGGCGGCACGCTGTTCGGCGGCGGGGGCGTTTGTCGCCATTGCCCATCCGGCCTGGTACGGGCTGACGGTGGCGGACGCCGAGAGCATTGCGTGCGCGGATGCGGTGGAGGTTTATAACCATACCTCGGCGGTAGCGGAGGATCGCGGCGATGGCTGGGGGCTGCTCGATGCGCTGCTGGCGCGCGGGCATCGGTTGAGCGCCTGCGCCACCGATGACGCGCATTTCAAATGGAACGACTATTTCGGCGGCTGGGTGATGGTGAAAGCCGCGTCCCTGGCGCCGGAGGCGCTGGTGGCGGCGTTGAAGGCCGGCCACTACTATTCCAGCCAGGGGCCGGAGATCCATGCCATCGAGGTGACGGAGACCGAGGTGGTGGTGAGGTGCAGCCCGGCCTGTACAGTGTCCCTGCTCGGGGTTGGGTCGGTGGGCAAGGGGGTGTTCGGCACCGATATGACGGAGGTGCGGCTGCCGCTGGAGATCCTCAAGGCCAGTCCCTACGGCCGGGTGGTGGTGATTGATGCGGCTGGCAAGCGGGCCTGGAGCAACCCGTTCTGGCGGGACTGAGGCCAGAACAGGATTGACAGGCGGGCCTTATCCTCGACATATGTAAACCGGTGCAAAATTATGCACGCTTGACGCGCATTGTGTTATTTTTAATACGCATCACTTCGGTTTACAGCGGCTTATATGACGTGGAAAGGCTTTTCGATGCGGCGATTTGGCGCCATTGGGGCGGTTGCGGCGATCTGTGCGTGGGCTGCGCCGGCGCAGGCGATGCTGATTATTCCGGATTTTGGGACCACGATCACCGCTGCGAGCAACGCCGCGGCGATTGAGGCCAGCATCAACACCGCGATTGCCGAAATCGATGGCCTGATCGCGAATTCCTTGACGCTGCATATCGATTTCCAGACCGGCAGCCTTTCCGGGGGCGGACTTGGCACCTCCACGCAAACGTTGATGGGGGCGTTTTACAGCACCGTGCGCTCGGAATTGAGCAGCGATGCCAGCACCCATCCCTCAAATGCCGTGCTAGCGACGGCGGTGGCCAATCTGCCGACCGGCTTCATTGCCCCTGATGGGGTGACGTATTCCACGACCGGGCAGACATTGCTGTATCTGACCCAGGCGAACTACATGCTGCTGGGGAACACGACATCTCCCTGCTACGATAGCAGCGGCAATTATGTCGGCTGTTCGGCCGGCAATGGCGGCACCGATGTTGGGGTAGTGACGCTGAGCAATGCCGCCAGCGGCAGTGCAGCGCTGGACTGGACCCGTCCGGTGACGCCGACCACAACGGACGCGGTGCGGGTGGTGCTGCACGAGATCGACGAAATTCTGGGCATTGGCGGTGGCGGCAGCATGCTGGGCAACCAGACCAATGCGATCGGGATGACGGATTTGTATCGCTACACCGCCGCCAATACACCGAGCTACGCTACCGGGGCGACCGGGGTTTACCTCTCGATCAACAAGGGCGTGACCGCGATTGTGGCGGCCAACCAGACTGCCGGTGGCGATTATGGCGATTTTGGTGCCAGCGGCTGCACCGCCTATGTTCAGCAAGCGTTTACCTGCCAGAATCAGCAGGCGAACCTCAGCGCGTCCTCGCCCGAAGCCACTTTGTTGCAAGCGATTGGCTATACGTTGATCCCGGTGCCGGAGCCTGGATCGCTGGCGCTGCTGGCCACCGGCATTGCCGCCATTCCGGCGGTACGGCGCCGTCGGCGCTTGCGCTGATCGGTCGCGGCGCGCAGTCTCCCGCCCAATGCGAATCTGCGACGTAAGGGAGAGACCATGTCCGCGACGGCCCCGAAACCCGAGACCATGAATGGGGCCGAAAGCCTCGTGCACACGTTGCTGGCGAGCGGGGTTGATACCTGCTTTGCCAATCCTGGCACGTCGGAAATGCATTTTGTCGCCGCGTTGGACCGAATTCCCGGCATGCGCTGCGTGTTGGGGTTGTTTGAGGGCGTGGTGACCGGGGCGGCCGATGGGTATGCCCGCATCGCGGGCAAACCGGCGGCCACTTTGCTGCATTGTGGCCCGGGCCTGGGCAATGCGCTGGCCAATCTGCACAATGGCCGCCGCGCCAACACCATGATGGTGAATTGCGTCGGCGATCAGGCGACCTATCATCGCCCGCTCGATGCGCCGTTGACCGCCGATACCGAAGGCCTGGCGCGTAGCGTGTCCGGCTGGGTGCGCACGGCAAGCACGGCGGCGAATGTTGGCGCGGATGCGGCGGTGGCGGTGCAAGCGGCGCAGACCTCGCCGGGGCAGATTGCGACCCTGATCCTGCCGTCCGACACCTGCTGGGATAGTGGCGGCGTGATTGGCATGCCGTTGCCGGTGCCCATGCCGGCCACCGTGGACGGCCACGTGGTGCGCAATGCCGCCGCGGCGCTGCGCAATGGTAAAAAGACGCTGATCCTGCTGGCCAACGCCGCTTTGCGGGCCGGGCCGCTGGCGGATGCGGTGCGCATTGCCCAGGCGACCGGCGCGATGCTGCTGGCGCAAGGGTCCAACGCGCGCATCGAGCGTGGCGAAGGCCGGCATTTCATCGACCGCATCCCCTATCCGGTGGATCAGGCGATCGCGCGCCTGAAGGATGTGGAGCAGGTGATCCTGGTCGGCGCGGTCAAGCCGGTGATTTTCTTTGCCTACCCGAACAAGCCCGGCACGCCGGTGCCGGCCAATGCTGTTGTGCATGTGCTGAGCCGGCCGGAACACGATCAGGCCAATGCGCTGGCCGCGCTGGCCGAGGAATTGGGCCAGCCTGCCGCGGTGCCGGCGCCGGGCTCTATCGGCGGCGAGGTTGGCCGGGGTAAAATCACCTCCGAAGCGTTCGCGGCCTCCCTGGTGGCGCTGTTGCCGGAAGACGCGATTGTGGCCGATGAAAGCGTAACCTTCGGCCGGGCGATTTACCCGAACACCGCCGGCGCGCGGCGGCATGACTGGCTGTCGGTTACCGGCGGCGCGATTGGCGGCGGCATTCCGCTGGCGACCGGCTGTGCGGTGGCGGCCCCCAATCGCCGGGTGGTGAACCTGGAGGCCGACGGGTCCGCAATGTACACCTTGCAAGGGTTGTGGACGCAGGCACGTGAGAAGCTGAACGTGACCACGGTGGTATTCGCCAACCGTAAGTATCAGATCCTACTCGGCGAATTGGCCAATGTGGGCGCCAATCCGGGCCGGACGGCGCTGGACATGATGGATCTCGGCAACCCCGATATCGATTTCGTCAAGCTGGCCAACGGCATGGGCGTGGAAGCGGCGCGGGCGGACACGATGGAGCAGTTCAACGATCTGTTCACCCAGTCGCTCACCCGCGAAGGCCCGTTCCTGATTGAGTTGATGACCTGACACCAGACGGCGCCCGGTTCCCCCGCCGGGCGCTGGCGTGATAGGAAGCGCCCGGCGGGGGAACCGGGCGGCACGGATGGGTCCGGTCGCCGTTGGAGGGCTGGCGTGGCAGAGGTTTCGCAGGACGATATCGAACGCCTGGCGGCGCGCGTGGCGATGCTGGTCTCCGACGACGGGGAGGCCGCCAATGCCGGGCGGGCCGTGGGGCAACTGGCGCGCCGGCTGGGCCTGTCCGGCGGCGATCTGAAAGAATTGTTCCTCACCGGCAGCCTGTCTGGCGGGCGTAAGCCGGCGGAGCCGTCGGTGGATGCGCAGCAGGAAATTGCCACGCTGAAGCGCAATCTGCGCCGGCTGGAACATGTGGTGCACAACCTGCAGGAGGAACGCGACCGGCTGGTCGCCGAAGCCGGCAGCCTGCGGGTGGGCATGTATCGCGCCCGCGCCAATCGCAAGCTGCGGCTGGGGCTGATCGTGCTGGGGGTGCTGATTATGCTCGGCGTTGGCTGGGCGGTGGCGTATCTGGATTTTGACCTGGCGCCGCGCACGCCGCAGCGGCGCGAGGCGCCGATTGGCACCGCCGGCACCGGAACGACCGCCGTGGTGCGCAGCGCGCGTGGGACGCTGTATTCCGAGCCGGACAAGGCCTCCGCGCCGGTGAGCTTCGTGCCGATTGGCACCCGACTGCCGCTGCGCCGTTTGGTGTGGAATATGATGACGCAATGGGCGGAAGTGGATTTGAACGGCAAGACGGCCTATGTGCCGACGACTGAGATTGAGATGTTCTAGAGCGGCGAGCGGAGGGGGTAAGGTGTTCTTTTTGGGAACAAAAAGCGACGTTCCCGCCTCCCGTCCCATCAGATTTTCGACAACGATCTCGTTTTTGATACGTTTTAACTAAGTCTTCAAAATACGGGACGAAACTCCCCCTCAGCGACATCACGCGCTCTTCTGAGATCGCCCCAAAAGGGGCGAGCCGGCCGCGATGTGCTTGCTGAGGGACACTCCCGATGACTGCCGCCCCCACAATCGATTTTCGTCGCAAACTCCTGCCGCTTGACGACAGCGCCACGACTTTGGACGCGTCACCCGCTTTGATGTTTGACGCCGCTAACATGGCCGCACCGGAGGCAAATGGGCTGGCGGTGATCACGCCGAGCGTGGTCAGCAACGGCGCCGCCCAGGCGATGCTGGTATCGCTGGCGGCGAAAACCTATGGCGTGAGCGGGGCCGGAATCAAAATCGGCATTTTATCGGACAGCTTCAACCTGACCGGTGGCTACGCCGCCGATGTGGCCAACGGCAGCCTGTCCGCTGGGGCGACAGTGCTGAAGGAAGGCCCGGCCGGCAGCAGTGATGAGGGCCGGGCGATGGCGGAGCTGATCCACAAAATCGCCCCGAACGCGCAGATCGATTTTTATTCGGCGTTTTATGGCGAGGCCGATTTCGCCAACGGCATCGCGGCACTCACAGCGGCCGGGTGCAACGTGATTGTGGACGACGTGACGTATTTGACCGAGCCTTTTTTCCAGACCGGCGATGTGATCCAGACCGCGGTGCAAACGGCGATTAATGCCGGGGTGAGCTATTTCACCTCCGCCAGCAACGAGGGCAGTAATTTTTATCAGGCCGCCTTTGTTGGGGTGAAAACCACCCTGACCGGGCTGGCCGGCAGCTATCTGGCAGAGAATTTCGGCACCTCCAGCGCTCCGGTGACCCGCCAGAGCCTGACCATCGCCCGGGGGGCTACCACCACCATCGACCTGCAATGGGATCAGCCCTTCGCTGGGATTGGCGGCAAAACCGGAGCTGCCAACAGCCTCGGCATGGTGCTGTACGATAGCGCAAACCACATCGTCGCCTATGCCACCATGAACGATGTGAACCGCAATCCCGACCAGATCCTGCAATTCACCAACACCACCGCCAGTACCGGCTTCAGCCTGGCGATCTTCACCAATGGCGGCAGCAGCGCGCCGGGGCAGTTCAAATATATCGTCTATGGCCAGGGCACGACGATCAACGATGCCCATGCCGGCAAGGGCTCGGGCACCCTGATCGGGCACGAGGAAGTGGCGGCCGCGAACACGGTGGGGGCAGTGGCCTATACCCAAACCTCCGCCTATGGCGGCAAGAATGCGGTGGAGAGTTTCTCCTCCGTCGGGCCGGGCAGCTTGTTGTTCGATGCCAACGGCAATCGGCTGGCGCAGGCGACCAGCGCGGGCGGGGTGGATTTTATCGCCCCAGACGGCGCGGCCACCAATGTATTCAACCCGTTTTACGGCACATCCGCCGCCGCGCCGAACGCGGCGGCGGTGGCGGCGCTGATGCTGCAAGCCAACCATAACCTGACGCCAGCCCAGGTGAGCACAGATTTGCTGGCCTCTACCATCGGCTCCAGCGGCGCGGCCAGCGCGGCGGGTGGCGGGCTGATCCAGGCGCCGGCGGCGGTGAAGCTGGCCCTGGCGACCAAGACCGTGCCGACCACCTCCACCCTGGCCAACCTGTCCGCCGCGCCGGTGACGGTGAGCAGCGCGCTGAACACGCTGAACAGCGATCCGACCGCGAACGCCGATTTCTATGCCGCGCTCGACCCGCAGGCGGCGGCGTGGACACAGACGGCGGTGGCGCCCTTGGGGGCGAGCACGTCGGCTTTGGCGATGCTGAATAACATTGGCTTTGGCGTGCCGGTGGTGACTGACCCTACTGGATTGGGGATTTAAGTGCGGCTTAAGGCATTCTTTTCATGCATGAAAAGGGTCGATACAGCCTCTCGACGCGTTGGGAATGACCTCGGCATGGCAGAAAAAGCTTGCAATGCATGGATGAATACGTTAGTTATTAAAACATGACGTCATCCACCCCTCCCCTTCCCGCGCAGGCGGACGTGCCAGATTTGGCGCGGCGGATGGGGTTGATTCTGGCGGCGTTAGCGGCCTTGGTGGCGGCGCGTTTTTTGCGCCGACCGGGGCTGGCCGCGTTGATTGTGCCGCTCTGGCAACACCTGACCCATGTGGCGCGGCGGTTTCAGCGTGCGATGACCCGCAAGGCACGGCCTCGCGCCGCCCGCCCGCGCCCAACCCCAACCCCAACCCCAAATAAGGTATCAGCCGATCTGCGCCCGCCCAAACCGCGGCTGCCAACCGGGCGCGGCTGGCTGGTGCGGGCGTTGGGCTATGAAGGCGTGGCCTATCGGTTGCAACTCGAAGCCCTGCTGGCTGAACCGGCGATCCAGGCGGCCATCGCCGCCCTGCCGGCGGTGGGCCGGGTGCTGCGCCCGGTGTGCCGGATGCTCGACCTGCCCGCACCGCGCACCACGGCCGAAGCCGCCGCGATCGCCGCCCAACCCAAACGGGTGCGCCCCGCCAGGCCCATGCGGCTGCTGGAACGGCCGCGGGTGCGCGGCTCGTGGTGGCCGCTGACGCCGGTGCGAAAATGGGGGTGACGGGGCTTGGGGATTGGCTTGATTTATTTGTTGCTATAACGAAATAACATCCACTTAAGTAATTGAGTTATTTTTCTTTGTTTGAAAACAGAGAAACAAAAAAACTTCAAAAATTTCTGGC
>Ga0164297_10005835_pt1 | contig 10445 bp, 4 predicted proteins | sample GEODES058metaG_FD_113539 | JGI IMG/M metagenome (GOLD analysis project Ga0164297, IMG submission 113539) | Dystrophic lake water microbial communities from Trout Bog Lake, Wisconsin, USA - GEODES058 metaG | ecosystem: Environmental > Aquatic > Freshwater > Lake | place: USA: Trout Bog Lake...
TAAGTAAGCAACCAACAGATGCTGGTTGCTCTCGGTCAATAGATCGAGTAGGAGTTTTAACAAATGTATTTTGTGATTTAATTAATGAGTAAGTAAGACTCTGATATAGATGAAAAATTAGGGACTAAATAAGAAGTTCATAACGTCCCCGTCCTGGACAACATATTCTTTGCCTTCGGCTCTCATTTTCCCTGCATCCTTGGCGCCTTGTTCTCCTTTATAGGTTATAAAGTCTGAAAAGGCTATGGTCTGGGCTCGAATGAATCCTTTTTCAAAGTCTGTATGGATTACGCCGGCAGCCTTAGGGCCAGTGTCGCCTTTGCGAATCGTCCACGCACGAACTTCTTTCACACCTGCGGTGAAATAAGTTTGCAGACCAAGTAATTCGTAAGCTGCTCTAATGAGTCGGTTGAGTCCCGGTTCACTTTGTCCCATCTCGGATAAGAAAAGCTCTTTCTCTTCCTCATCCATATCGCTCATATCCGCTTCCATTTTTGCGCAAATCGCAACCATAGGAGCCTTTTGCGATTCAGCGAGTGCTTGGAGTCTGTTTAAGTAATCGTTATTCTCGAACCCGTCTTCGCTAACATTGCCAACAAACATAGCAGGTTTGGCGGTAATAAAGCAAAACTGTTTCAGTAGTGCCCATTCATCATCAGATAAAGGCAATGTGCGGATAGGATGCCCTTGGTTTAAGGCTGTTTGACACTTAGTTAGAAGTGGTACAAGTTTGATTGCTTCTTTATCAGTGCCGGATTTAGCGGCTTTTGTGTAGCGAGCGATTGATTTTTCAACTGTACCTAGGTCGGCCAAGCACAATTCAGTTTGAATTACTTCAAGATCGGATATCGGGTCAATTTTGCCTGCTACGTGAATGATGTTGTCGTCCTCAAAACAGCGAACAACATTGACGATAGCGTCCGTTTCACGAATATGCGCTAAAAACTGGTTACCAAGTCCCTCTCCTTGGCTTGCACCTGCAACTAAGCCGGCAATGTCTACAAACTCTACGATCGCTGGGACGACTCTCTCTGGTTTTACAATTTCAGACAAAGCCTTCAACCGTTGATCAGGGACCTCTACAACGCCCACATTTGGCTCTATCGTACAAAACGGATAATTCTCAGCAGCTATACCCGCCTTGGTAAGCGCATTAAAAAGGGTGGACTTGCCAACATTGGGTAATCCGACGATGCCGCACTGTAAACTCATAAAAAATCCGTGATAACGTGAAAGAGGGATTAGTCTTTAAGACTCGAACCCTAGATTATCGTAGAAAGCCGGTGAGGTTTGCTATCAATTTCGGCAATTGGCAATCAAGTTTTGAATTTCATGCCAAAAAGCCCTCAAAATGCTTATTTTGTAAGTTTAAATTAGTGAATTACCTTGGCTAATCCGGATATCTATTGCCAAGTTTGAGTTCTTATTAAGACTTTGATCTGCAGCGTTTGATTAGAAATTCTTCAAAAGCGCGCACAGGCGTTAAATCATTGAAAAGAGTATGACGATTAGAGCGGATGTGTGAACTGACCTTAGCTCGAAGTTCTGGCTGGGTTGCCAGCATAACTGCATTAGAAATATACTGATTATCTGAATTTGCAACGTAAGTCTCTAAATTCAATTTGTCTAATATTGCGCTTGCGAAACGACCTCTTAAAAATTGCCCCCTCTTGGTCACTATTGGAAGAGCACACTCTATAGCCTGCATTGCTGTGTTAAAGCCCGAGAAACCAAGCGTATCTAAAAAGAGATCCACGCAGTTCATAAGTCCGTAAAAAGAGCTAGGGCTCATCCAAGGTAAGAACACAACCCAGGCGCTAATGTCTAATCTTTCGGCTTCAAATACTTTTTCAAGACGTGCTTTAAATAGTTCAGCACTGGCGGTATCTCTGTAGAGAAATATAAACTGGTATTTGACCGGGGCAGATGAATCACCTACCTCCTTGAGTTGCAGTTCTTTAGCAATTGCAGCAAAGATCCAGTCATACTCAGGTGAGTATTTGAAAAGGGTACCTGGGCATAAGAGTTTAATGCTATCGGATAAAACCCCTAAGCTGTGTAAATCAACGGTTTCAGGCTTTATTTCTAACTCACCATATGTACATCCAAGAGATGGAAGTTCGAGAAGGGATTCTGAATAATAGTTTTTAGAGCTCTTATCCTCAAAGCTTTGAGCAGATATAAAGTAATCAATTGTTTCAATGCCGGTTGTCTCTGGATGTCCCCAGCTTACCATTTGAAGCGGCGCAAGCCTTAGGTGAGCCAACTGAAGAGTGAGCGCGTGCATTCCAATTTCCGGATACAAAATAGCGTCCAAGTTCGAGCTTTGAAGCGCGTATGCCCACTCTTTTAGGGAGGGGAGGTTTTGTGTAAAAGAGAATGTTTTTGATTGTGCGAAAGCGGTTTGTTCATCAACGACTGTACCGAGGTAGAAGATATGAATCTCGAATTTTTCGGAGTCTAAGTGCTCAATTATTCCTTTTGTAATTGCGTTCCAAACCGAGTGAAACCTAATTTGATCACTGACGATACCGAGCTTAATTTTTTGAGATTTTGTTGAGTGCGAAATATCGGCTAGGTAAGTTGATTGCCAATGCGCCATTACTGTATGGCAAATTTGAGCATATTGCTGCATCAATTCTTTATTGTTTCGCTCTTGGTAAGCAAGGTAAAAGGGTTGATGGAGTCCAACGCTTTGGAAGGCGTTTAAAAACCCAGAATCAGAGCACTCAAGTTGAAGATGCTTAAGTGCCGTATTTAAGGATATTCTGGATGACTCAAGATGCTCAGTGCTGTTGATAAAGGTTGGTATGTTTAAAAGGGCGATACCCCACTTGGCACCGTAATATTTTGAATCAATCATAAGAGCACGCTCATAGTAGATCTGAGCAGGTGTTGGCATGTCTAGCTCTTTTAGTGCATTCCCTAGATTGAAATATGCTTGTGCGAACTGAGGGTTCAGCATGATTGCTTGTCCGTAGCACTCTACAGATGCTCGGCTGTCTTTTAGCTCTCTAAGGACAACTCCCTTGTTGCTGAGTGCATCAACAAATTGTGGGTTGTAGGTAAGGGCTTGGTTGTAGCAAATAAGTGCATCGTTAAATTGCTTTAGTTCTTGAAATACATTTCCTAAGTTGTTGTATGCATCAACATATTGAGGATAAATCTGTATGGCAGTTTTATAACTTTGTATAGCTTCGGTAAATCGTTTTAATTCCCTAAGAACGTTACCCTTGTTGTTATGGAGTTGTGGCGCACGAGAATTTAGTACCAATGCTTTGTCAAAACTCTCAAGTGCAAGGTTAAAGTCTTTCAGCTCAAGGAGAATGTTGCCGCGATTGTTATGGGCATCAATATAGTCCGCATTTATATCAATAGCTCGGTCATAATTTGCAAGAGCTGCCTTCAAATCGCCTAATTGTCTAAAGGCTCTTGCCGTATTGTAAAAGGCTTGTGCAAAGGTTGGGTTTATCCTTGCTGCTCTGTTAAAGCTTTCAATAGCAGTTTGAAAACTCTCAAGCTTGTGGAGAACAACGCCTTTGTTAATATATGTATCTGCGAAGCCAGGTCTTAATGCAATTGCACACTCATAACTCTTCAATGCCTCCTTTAATTGTTGTGATGCTTGTAAAGCATTGCCCTTGTTTGCGTGGGCTTCTGCGTAGTCGATTTGTAGCGCAATAGCTCGCTCGAAGCTTTGAATAGCAAGGAGTGGATTTTTTAAATCCATAAGTACCATTCCACGGTTGTTGAACACTGCTGCATTAGCGGCGTTTACTTCAAGAGCTTTGTCAAAGTAAGCTAGTGCCTCTTCGCTTTGCTTGGACTGTGCGCACAGAGTACCTATGAGTTGGAGGGCTTCATAATTGCGAGAATCAAGCTTTAATGCTTCTAGGTAAGCTGCTTTAGCCTGAGTCAAATTACCCTGTTGGTGAAGCGCGTACGCTCTTCCTAGTTGATTCTGAGATGCTAAAGCTTTATTTGTAAAAGCGCTTTGGCGAGGGAGATTTTTTTTCTTCTGCATTCAACTTAGCACAAAGCGTCCGTAACCGAGTATGCAATTAGATAGAAATTCAATTGGCAAGTTAAGTAATCCCTTGCCAACTGAATGATATCAAATTAGAGTGCTAAAAAACGTCGAGCCTTTTAACTATGCTTGGAGTCCTTGATTTGGATACCAAGCAAGATTATGTGTTTGATACTAGGATAGAAAGCCAAGTTTATGTTTATTACCGCTTGCGTTGGGTAAATCCTCAGTGCTCACGTGGTAACGCTGTGCAAGTCTTGCATTGCCAAGACCTGTCATCCAAGCCCTGCGCATCTCTCGGGGTGGCATAAGAGTTAAGCAATCTAGGACTGCATCATCTGGCTGAGGGTCAAAGCGTTGCCCCCAGTCGTGCTCGGAGAGAATGCTTTTATACATGCGAAGTGCAATTTTTCTGGCAGCTTCAAGAGAGGGTGCCTCGATCTCAAACACGTTCATTCTGTTTAAGATGGGAGAAGGGATATGACTGTCATCATTTGCTGTCGTAAACCAGATGACCTGACTAGCATCGATTGGCACTTCAGCGAATTCATCAACAAAACCCTTTGCTGTGTCGTGTTCTAATAAACTGTAGAGTGCGCCTAAAGGGTCATACTGCGCGTCTGAACTGGCTTTATCGATTTCATCAACGACTATAACTGGATTGGCGTATTTGCCGTCCACTAAAGCTTCGAATACCTTTCCAGGACGGGATCCTCTCCACTGCGAGGATGAGCCAGACAGCAGCCAACCTGCTGTCATAGAACTCATGGGTACGAGATTCATCCCTGTGCCTAGAAGGTCCGCAATTTGTTTTGCAAAGTGTGTTTTACCAACGCCGGGTGGCCCCAGTAAAAGCATGGGGGTCAACTCTAAACAGTCTTGGGAATCTTGACTTAGAGCAAGGTGACGTTTAATTTCGTCTAAAACAGGCGCAAAGTTGGGGAGCCAATCATAAAGGTCATCCATATCAGGAACGCCAAAGGGCTTGATCGAGAAGCGCTCGGGTCCTGCCTCCAACATTCTTTCATAAGTATTGCACAAAGATTCTCGTTCCCTTTCTTGTCCACTGCCTCTGATTTTGTGAAGTTTTCGCTCCACCTCAGCAGCGTCATAAACCGCATGCATATTTGCGATCGGTAGGTGCAAGACCTGTGAACTGACCGGATTACGAGAAGTCATAATTTGAACCTCCTAAATGAACTGATCTGTGTCAATATTATTAAGCATAAAACATGCCTTTTTGAGCTCTGCAATTATTTGCCATTTAGGAGGAATCAGGACAGGGTTATTACCTGTATTGCACTGACACGGTGCTCGTTTTGAACCTAAGTGTCAAAGCGGCTTGACCTTTGGTTAGAGGGGGGCTCCCGTGTTTGACCCCTTTAGGTGCTCTTTATGTCAAAAACGTAACCACCAGAGATGGTAAACATACGATAAAACATTTCAAAATCTGCGACTACTTGTAAAGTTTCGCAAATTTAATATCAAAGCACGCACAAGTCTTTGATTTAGTCGGGGGGAATCGCCCGATCATTAGTCTAAAACTATAAGTTAGCTTGTGAATCTAACTTAAAATGAAATGTTGGGTTTGGCATCAGTAGTTACTTCTGTCAATCGAGATCATTCGACATAAGATTAAGCAAGGAAAGCACAATGGGTTTTTTTCAAAACGGACTCGACTCAGTTAAAAGCTTAAACGCCAAGGGTAATGGGTTTAGGCGAGTCATTTCGGTCCTTGTTTTGGCGGGGCTCGCAGGGGGTGGTTGGTATTATTTTTCCTCTAAAGGAGAGGCTGATAACGACAAACGTGCTGGTTCTAAAAATCGTCCCGTATCCGTTGTGATCGGTGAGGTTAAGAGGGGCGATATTACAGTGAGTTTGAATGCACTTGGAACCGTCATACCAAGAAACATCGTAACTGTTTATCCACAGGTTAGTGGTGTTTTAAAAAATGTCTTTTTTAAAGAAGGTGAGATGGTGCAAGCTGGGCAGGTTCTAGCTCAAATAGATCCAAGAAGCTATGAGGCTACTTTAAAGCAAGCTCAGGGTGCATTGGAGCGTGATGAAAATCTCTTGCGAAATGCTGAATTGGATTTAAAGCGCTATGAAACTTTAATTGCCCAGGAGTCGGTTTCAACTCAGGTTTACGATACCCAAAGAGCTTTGGTTGATCAATATAGGGGTAACGTTTTAACCGATCAAGGATCGGTTGACGCAGCCAAACTTCAGGTCGAGTTCGCAAGCATTACCTCCCCAATCACCGGACGCATAGGACTTCGCCAAGTTGATCCCGGTAATTTAATCCAAGCCAACAACTCAACTCCATTGTTCGTAATCACTCAGATAAGCCCAACAACTGTGATTTTCACAGTGCCTCAGAACCTCTTGAGTACGTACCTCCAAAAATTAAATCCCTCTGGGGGTTCGTTTGGTCCTGTTGGCTCCTCTATGCCGGAGCGTCCAAAAGAGGGGACCATGAGCGCAGGCAAAGATGCAACTAGGGACTCAGGCAAGGAATACGGTAAGGATGCATCCAGGGAAGGTGCAAAAGACTGGAGCAAAGAGGGCGGAAAAGGCGTTGAGAAAGCTGCAGCAAAAGCAAATTTACCAGGAACTAAATCAGGTCCTTCAAAGCCTGTTGAAATTGAAGCTTGGGATAGCGATAACAGATCAGTTCTGGATAAAGGGCGACTCGAAAGCATTGACAACGTTATTGATTTGAATACGGGTACGGTCAAGCTTCGAGCCATTTTTCAAAATGACAGACGATCTTTATTTCCTAATCAATTTGTAAACGTTAAGTCCATTCTTGAGGTTAAAAGAGATGTAATTTATATGCCTGCTACAGCTATGCAGAAGGGCACGATCGGGACCTTTGTGTACCGAGTGAATGAGGACGGAAAAACTGTATCCGTTGTTCCAGTAAAGTTGGGACCAACGGATGAAGACAAAATTTTGGTTGAGTCCGGTCTCAGTCCTGGCGATAAGGTAGTAATCGATGGTTTAGATAAATTACGCGAGGGCGCCAACATTGTGATTGGTGAGGCGGCGCGACCTGGCGGTGGTAAAGGTAAAAAACCCGGCGAGGGGGGTGACAAAGTAGAGAAATCAGATAAAGCTGCAACAAAGCCAGAGGATAAAGCTGGGCCAGCTTCACAAACAACTCCTGCATCAACTCCTGCAACAACTCCTGCAACAACTCCTGCAACAACTCCTGCAACAACTCCTGCAACAACTCCCTCACCTTTAGCACCTCCCACACCATCACAAACACCTGAAACCTTGATCAAACAAGATCAATCAAAGGCTGATAAGCCCGAAAAATGGGATAAAAATAAATCCAATAAAGAAGTCAAATGAACCCCTCGCGCCTATTCATACTTCGCCCTGTTGCGACATCGCTACTTATGGTGGCGATTATGTTGGCGGGAATCATTGCTTACAAATTACTTCCAGTCTCTTCGCTTCCTGAGGTTGATTACCCAACGATTCAAGTTGCAACGCTCTACCCTGGGGGCAGTCCTGATGTAATGACCTCCTCGGTCACCGCCCCCCTAGAGCGCCAGTTTGGTCAGATGCCCGGGCTAAACCAGATGTCTTCAACTAGTTCAGGCGGCGCGTCTGTGATCGTGTTGCAGTTCAGTTTAGATATAAGTTTGGACGTTGCGGAGCAAGAGGTTCAGGCAGCTATCAACGCAGCTAGCTCTTTGCTCCCTCCGGATTTGCCCGCTCCTCCAATATATTCCAAGGTTAATCCAGCAGATGCTCCTGTCATCACTCTCGCTATAAGCTCAAAAACTTTACCCCTTATTAAAGTAGAAGATTTAGTAGATACGCGGATGGCGCAGAAGATCTCCCAATTACCAGGTGTGGGATTGGTCAGTTTGTCCGGTGGGCAAAGACCAGCAATACGAATTCAAGCGAACCCCAAACTACTCGCTGATATCGGGCTCAGTTTAGATGATCTTCGAGTTGCGATTGCAAATGCTAACGTTAACTCATCCAAGGGGAGCTTTGATGGTCCTGAGCGAGCATCAACAATCGATGCCAACGATCAGATGAAGACAGCGGCTGAGTACAGCAAGCAAATCATTGCATTCAAAAACGGATCGCCTATTCGTTTGTCCGACGTTGCAGCTGTAGACGATGCACCAGAGAATGTAAGACTAGGTGCTTGGAGTAATGGGGAGCCAGCCGTTATTTTGAACATACAACGCCAACCCGGCGCAAATGTAATTGAAGTTGTAAACCGTATCAAGAAGCTCTTACCACTCATCTCGGCTACGATGCCTTCTAGTGTTGATGTGAAACTACTTACCGATAGAACCACAACTATTCGAGCATCTGTAGAAGATGTGCAAATCGAACTTCTTTTCTCAGTCGTACTAGTGGTTCTAGTGATTTATGCATTCTTGGGTAATTTGTATGCAACCATCATCCCAGGGGTTGCTGTTCCGCTCTCGCTTATTGGTACATTTGCGGTAATGTATTTGGCTGGTTTTTCTTTGAATAACCTCTCACTAATGGCTCTCACCATTGCAACTGGATTTGTAGTTGATGATGCAATTGTGATGATTGAGAACATATCCCGTTATATAGAGGAGGGGGAGGGTGCACTTGAGGCGGCGTTAAAAGGATCTAAGCAAATCGCTTTCACTATCATCTCGCTTACTATCTCATTATTAGCTGTATTGATCCCTTTGATTTTTATGGGAGACGTTGTCGGCAGACTCTTTAGAGAGTTTGCAATCACTCTTGCCGTCTCAATCATCATCTCTGCGGTTGTCTCTTTAACGCTAACCCCTATGATGTCATCTAGACTTTTAAAGCACGTGCCGCAGGATGAGCAAACTACGTTTTATAAAAAGACTACTGGGCTATTTAATGAGCTTATCAAGCACTACGGTTTAACGCTTAACTGGGCACTAGACCGACCTAAGCAAGTTCTTGGTGTCGTATTGCTGACTCTATTAATGACTATTGGGTTGTATATTTTTATTCCTAAGGGATTTTTTCCAACTCAAGATACTGGGGTCATTCAAGGCATTACAGAGGCCTCGCAAAGTGTCTCCTACACAGCAATGGCTGGTTATCAACAAGACCTTGCAAACGTTATTTTGCAAGATCCAGACGTGGAGAGTTTGTCAAGCTTTATTGGAGTAGACGGGATTAATTCAACGCTCAATAATGGACGTCTGCTAATTAACCTTAAACCACATAACAAACGGGCTAACATTCAAAAAATTCTGAAAAGAATTCAAGAGCAAGTCGATCAAATTCCAAACATTATGCTTTATCTGCAGGCCTCCCAGGACTTAACGATCGAGGACCGTATTAGCAGAACACAGTATCAGTTCACAGTTGAGAGCGCGATTTCAAGCGAGTTGGATGAGTGGGTCCCTAGGATTGTTGACAAACTATCAACGCTACCGGAACTTCAAAATGTCACCTCTGATTATCAAAATCATGGTCTTCAAGCATACGTTGTTATTCACCGAGATGACGCAGCCCGTCTTGGTGTTACGGTTGCAGGTATAGATAACGCTTTATACAACGCATATGGGCAAAGGCTTATTTCAACAATTTTCACCCAAACCAATCAATACCGAGTCGTTCTTGAGGCAAAGAAAAGTAGTGAACGCGGCATTAACGCCTTAAACGATATTTATATACCCTCATCTAGTGGGCAACAAGTTCCCCTCAAAGCAGTTGCGCACGTTGAGGAACAATACGGCTTACTTACCATTAATCACCAAGGACAGTTCCCCTCATCTGCTATTTCCTTTGATCTTGCAAAAGGCTACTCACTGGGGGATGGAGTCAAGGCCATTAACGCTGCCCAAGAAGAGATTAAAGTTCCGTCAAGTGTCGTAACCCGTTACCAAGGTGCTGCCTTGGCTTTTAGTGCTTCACTCACCAACACTTTGTGGCTCATCTTAGCCGCAGTGCTGACAATGTATATCGTCTTGGGTGTGCTATACGAGAGTTATGTTCATCCCTTAACGATTTTGTCAACCCTTCCCTCAGCAGGAGTGGGAGCTTTACTGGCATTGATTGTTTCTCGTAATGACCTAGGAATCATTGGAATTATTGGAATCATTCTTTTGATTGGTATTGTCAAGAAAAATGCAATCATGATGATTGACTTTGCCCTTGATGCAGAGCGTATTGAGAAAAAATCACCAAGAGATGCGATATTTGAGGCTTGTATGCTCAGACTCAGGCCCATTTTGATGACTACGATGGCGGCTTTACTGGGAGCGTTACCCCTGATGCTTGGAACCGGCGTAGGCTCCGAGCTCAGACATCCCTTAGGCATAACGATGGTTGGCGGATTACTTCTAAGCCAACTGCTAACGCTTTACACGACCCCTATCATCTACCTCGCCTTTGACAAGCTATCTAGACGCTGGAATGA
>Ga0164297_10005838_pt1 | contig 10441 bp, 16 predicted proteins | sample GEODES058metaG_FD_113539 | JGI IMG/M metagenome (GOLD analysis project Ga0164297, IMG submission 113539) | Dystrophic lake water microbial communities from Trout Bog Lake, Wisconsin, USA - GEODES058 metaG | ecosystem: Environmental > Aquatic > Freshwater > Lake | place: USA: Trout Bog Lake...
AATTGGTCATTTGGCATACCTGTTTTGTCAATTTGTGGGTAATCACCTGGTCCGACTTGGACTGACTTTCCTGCTGGTCCGCAGTCGACATACAGTGTGACTCCGGGTACAGTACAAATCTGAACCATTTGTGATATAATCGGTGCGACAGCTTGTTGGTATTGTTGTGAATTACCTTGGAACCAAATAGAGTAATTTCCAAGTGGTACTATTTGTTGCCATGGCGAAGGTAGACCTTTTCCTGCCGCGAGTGCAACTACACCCGTCTTTGCAAGCATTTGTGCAATTTGTTGTACACCTTGACTGCTACATCCAGGAACACCTGATTTTGGATCATTCAGTAAAGATACCAAGTTCTGAATATTATTTGGATCCGTTGGGTTGATTGCAGCTGTTGCTACAGCTGCGTTTCCTGGTGCCGAAGCAGATTGTGATACTGCCCCAGGTGCTCCAGATGCTCCCGGTGGTCCTGGTGGTCCTGGTGGGCCAGGAGGTCCGACTGGTCCAGCTGTTCCAGCTATTCCCGGTGATCCAATTGGTCCCGCTGGTCCTGGTGGTCCCGCTGGCCCCGCTGGACCAATTGGTCCTGGATTTCCTTGTGGTCCTACTTGTCCAGCTGGTCCTACTTGTCCAGCTGGACCAGCCGGTCCTTGACTGCCTTGCGCACCAGCCTGACCGGCATCACCTTTATCACCCTTTGGTCCTGTAAGTTTGCCCTGAGTATACATAACAACACCGATAATTGCGACAATGATGACAATCAGTAAAGCGCAGATTGCAATATATTTGCTCGACTTGTTGGTCGCAGGGGCTGCTCCTGGACCTTTCATAGCATCCATAAGCGAGGCCATGTTCTATTTATAATTACGAAATAAATTCAATATCAACAATAGTTTTGTCCGGTGGAAAGTTGATCAGGTACCCTTGTGTACACCCTGTGAGCTCCATGTATTTTTGAATTTGAATTCTAAATTGTTCATTCAATTTTGAAACTGATTTAATTTCTAAAATAATTGAGTGATCAATAATGATGTCTGCACGAATGTTTCCAATGGTATGACCTTGGTATGTCACTGGAATGATTCGTTCAGTTTCGTACGGCATGTTTCTTTTACGCAGTTCAACTTCAAGTGCATTATGATAGATGCGCTCGGAAAACCCTGGTCCAAGTGAAGACCAGACGGCTTGACACACATCACGGATTGTATCTTCCATTGTATTTGAAAGTACAATTAGTTTTATTTATGTTTAATTTACATCAACATCTTATTGTGGTGCTTACGGATTGCGTGGGCGTGCTCCATATCGTGTTTGGTCATCATTTTCTTTGGCTTGAAGAGTTTGCGGCGGACCCAGTCAAAGTCCTGGCGGTAAATTCTGGATGCACGGGGCAGAGTACGCTTGGTCAGTGTGCTGATTGCAATCAGACGGCGCATAACAGCCAGGGGATTCTCGCGTCCCTTTTTGACTGCACGTGAAAGAGCCTTGTGTCTGAACTGTGTGCCCTCAACTGGGTGATAGTGGTACTTGGTAAGCATACCGCCTTTCAGTGGTCCAATCAGTTTGGGACCTTTTCCGGCCGCACCGACATCCTTGATGCGAGCAGGGGCCACTTGGGTCTTTCCAGCTGGACGCACGTACCGGTATGTCTTTCCATCGCGGTGCACTGTAATCACCTTGCGTGTACGGTGCTGAGTGTATCCGGAGCGTGTGATGGTTCGCATTGTTATATTACATAGGAAATTTTTGCGACTGACCAAGTACAAACATTTTCAACTTGCCTTCATCACCTGCACCAAAATCAAACACATCAGTCCCACTGGTTTCAATGTCAATCAATGGTACAGAATATGACGCACGCATGCTCAAGATGGAATACATGACGGACAACCCGTACGATTTGATGTCTTGGATGGTGTTGGATTTTGACCAAGCGAGTTTGAGAGCTAAAATTTCATTCGATGGATACTGGATAAAAGGCGCACACGGGATGGCTTCGGCTGAACCGCCGTCGACATAGTGCCACCCATTGTGTTTAACTGCTGAGAACAAGAGTGGAACACAGATGGACATACAGATTGCATCAAGAATACTCATATTTGGTGTCCGGTCGACATTAAAGTATTCTGTTCTCATCAAGTCTACACAGTATGCTGACACATGTAATTTTATTTTTGAATTGAAATATAATTCTGAAAAAGTAATGTCCTTTTTTTCTGTGAAATGAAAGCAGACATCCTCGGCAAGACGTCTCATTTTCCGAATAGGGACAAGACCGTACTCTTTGAGCAGTGTTTTGATGTTTGGTTTCATCAGTTCCTTTATCGGGGCTTTGAGTGAATATTCTAGGACTTGTTGAATGTTTCGACCTGAAATCAGGTACATGAAAGATACGAGTGAGCCGGCACTTGATCCGGATATTTCTTGGAGTGTATCGAGTTTTCCATCGGCGTGGAGTTTTGACAGTGCTCCAAGATATATAAAGTACCCCATCGCACCTGGCCCTATTGCAAGGTATTTCATTCTATTGTGAGTTTAGTAATATTGTGGGAGCATAGAGCGCACAAATGCAAACAGAATTGCAAACATGAATGAATGGACGATGACTGGGAGATAAGGTCCTGAATGGGACGGAATGACAAAAAGGTGACCGGGCGTTAACAGAATGTACAAGAGTGAAACTGTAATCATGTCTGCTCGGCGGAAAGTCACTTTGGATACTTGTTTTGTAATTCCGAGGTAGAGGAGTCCGAGAAAGAGTGCGTTGACGTAGACATCATAGTGAGTCTGGGGAAGAGACAAGAGTGCAAATAGAATTGTCGGAACAAGTACTTTTTGACCTGTAATGTCAATCATTTCTAATTAATACGAGGAATATAATGGTTCATCCAGGCGCAAAAGTTTTCAGGGCTGACCCGCTGCGAAATAACTTGAATCTGAGAAATGTCCCGCCAGACCATATCCTGCATCTGCGTCATGCGTTCAGTGGTTGTCCAGCGCCACGGCTCAATGACCAATTCGATAAAATCCGTAAAGGAGGCACGTGGCTGTAAATAAACCTCCTCGCAAAACTCGCGAATAAACATCCAACCGTCGAGAAGTTCATCCGAATAAATAGCCTCCCATTGCTCCGGATCAACTTCGATTTCGTACTCCTCCTCGGACGATTCAGAGTCGTATGCCAGATCGTAATGAAATGCATCACGAGAATACTCGTCGTTGATACCCATAGTTTAGTCTTCTGTTAAAGCCTTAAGTCCTGTGACGGAAACTGAAGAAACCTCCTTGACGTTGACCGAATCAAGGATGGCTTGATAAGCACCCTCGATACGGACCTCGTCTCCTGAGAAGTAAGTACGCAGTCCCTTTAATATAACCTCTTTGGTGATGCTGCCCTTCTTCTGCTTCGTCTTCAGATTGACTTTCACCTTGTCCTGAACACGGACAGTGTCAATTTCATTCTTTTTCATCTGCTGAGTCACATATTCGCGAAGCTCCTTCTCACGTTTATTCAAAACGGTAAGATCTTTGCGAACTGAGGCGAGTTGAGTCTTAATTCCGACCCACTCGGTCATTGCTTGTTTAAATTGCTCTTCAGCCATTTTTAATAGCTTACGAGGTTTACGTCTTTAAGTTTAGTACCTAATAGGCGGAACCAATCTCAAACTGGGGGCGCATGTTGTCGGGAGGGATTGTGCTGAGGTTAAAGATGGATACGGGTGTGCGTGGGTTGATTGGCTCGGAGCGGAAGTCGCGGTTGGCGTTACGCAGGACTCCACCGATAGTCTCTGGGTAACCAATTTGGCTGCGTGGATCCAGGTAGTTCTGGTTGGACAGAATCTTCTCGGGGCTGAACTGGCCGTAGTCCTCGGTCTGAACCACCTCGCGTGGGATGAGGCTGGCGGCAGACACGCTGTCAATGTCCTTGTAGTCAGTCATGACGTCACTTGTACCAATATTGTAGGATCCCTGAATGGCAGTTGTGCCTGCACCAGTCGCATTTCCTTCACCCGCGTATCCGGCTGCTCCGCTACCTGTGTACAGCTGATTTCCGAGGTTCATACCCTGGACCATTGGTGCGCCGCTTCCGGAACCGTACCCGCTCGACTTGGGAGACAGAAGGAGGAACAGGACAATGACTGCCAGAAACATTATGAATAGATTCTTGCGGTCCATATTTATATTAACTGTCGATTATTTTTTTCAGTCCAGGTAGTCCGCTGGATCATCGTCATCCTCTGGCTCATCCTCGAAGAGACACTCCTTGGAAAATTCGGGCTGCTTCGCACCATCCCTGATTCTCACCTGGAGTACGCGCCATACAGGACCGAATGACTTTTTCAGAAACCATAGTCCTGACAACTCCAGTATGGTGTCACATACTGTATCCTTCTTGACCTCATCCAACTTGACATCATTCTTCTGACGGTCAAAGGCTCGAGTAATAAACTCACCCTTGACGGTGGCCAAGGAAACAGACACGACATTGTCCGTCACACTCTCCTGATAGGCATTGATAATTGTTTCGTCTGACAACTCCTTGCCAAACCAATCCACCTTGGAATTTTTCGCCTGCTCAAGAATCTGCTCATCAAGCTTTTTAAAGTACTCTGCATCATTCTCACTGATTGCAATCGAAAGACTCTTGTTTTTCAAATCATCCTGAAGAGACACCTTGTTCAGTTGCTTCCTCTGTCCTGAAATTTTCAGAAAATAGCGACCATCGGGCAGCTTCTGTGGTTTACCGTACTCCATTATACAGTAGAGACACTTCTTCTTTAGCTAAAATTTTCGCGGCTGATACCAGGATGAGCAGCAACGTTGTTGCCTGTAATGCGCGGTTTTCAACCAAAGGGTGTGATTGCTTGACGGATCCTATGGACCCGTACAACCCAATTTGCGGATATGTCGCACGCGATAACGGTCTGGTGTATCCATGTGACCCAGGTTGTTGTCAGCCAAACTGTGGTACCAAAAAAGGAAAACAACCTCGAATGGATATTGAATTTCGACCGACATTTGGAGGGGCCCTTCCCAAAGGATTCAATGTCAACTTGGCAACAAGCGATGCGCCGACATCTTCATCTCTCGAAGCTCCGTTCGAACCCGTCAAGCCAAATGTTCCTCAGTACGCAACCCCTGACCAAAATGATCCAAAAGTGAAAGATCAGTTTATTAAACTTTTTGTGGCACTTTTGGTTATACTTTTATTGTCGATTTTTATAGGCTTAAAGGTATAGGTTTCTAGTATAATAACAATGGCAGCTGAGACGACTGTTACCCTCGAGACCCTCGACAAGGAGCTGAAGGCGATTCGCAAGGAGCTGCGCAAGATCAAGGCGCATATTGAGGACCCCACTGGAGAGAAGGCTGACGCTCGATCCCAGAACAATGGTTTCAAGAAGCCTCTGCAAGTGTCTCCTGAGCTTCAGGCGTTCCTGGGACTGGCTGACGGTGAGCGCATCTCTCGTGCTGATGTAACACGCAAGGTGAGCGCCTACCTGGAGCAGCACAGTCTGAAGAATGGCCAGAACATCAGCCTGGATGCACCACTCAAGGATCTGCTCAAGGTTCCAGAGGATGTCAAGCTGACTTTCCTGAATATTCAAAAGTGGATCAACCCACACTTTGTCAAGGAGCCCAAGCCGGAGAAGCCCCCAAAGGCCCCAAAGGAGCCAGCTGTCCCAAAGCCGGAGAAGCGCAAGGCCGAGACGACAGGGGACGAGAAGACAGCCCGCCCAAAGGTTGCCAAGAAGACTGCGGTAGTGGCTTAAAAACAAAAATTGATAGAATTATATATGACGGACACCCCACCTGCACTATCTCGTGAAATATTGAATCATATTGTAGGCACAAAAGTAAACGACGTGACATTGTATCAGCGCGCTTTCACTCACAAAAGTGCGCTGAAACGATACACGGGACTCACTGGCTCATATGAAACGCTTGAATTTATGGGAGACTCTGTGCTTGGTTTTGTCATTACCAAATACCTGTTTGATTTGTACGAGGAAAAGCAGGAGGGTTTTCTGACTAAAGCAAGGACAAAGCACGTCCGTGGAAAGACTCTGTGTGAAATTGCAAAACGCCTAGGACTTGATAAGCTCATTCTGATGGATGAAAAAGGAATTGCAAATAATTGGAACACAAATGAACACATTATGGAAGATGCGTTTGAAGCGCTTGTCGGCGCGATATACCTTGATCTTGGTATGGTCCACGCGAAACGTTTCATTCTCGATGCATTTTCCAAGGTGGAAACATCTCTCGTCGATGACAACTACAAAGACCAGTTGATGCGTTGGTGTCAAGTCCTGAAAATCAATCTTCCCGAATATACTGTTCTCAGTCACGTGAATGGAACCTTTTGTGTGCAGGTGAGCGTCGATGGCCTCCATTGTGGATGCGGATTTGCCAAAACGAAAAAAGAAGCTGAACAACATGCCGCAGAATTAGTACTTAAAACGGATTGTCGCTTTAAAAACAAGGAGATTCCCGTGAATGGACCCAAAAATAAAAGACCTGCTGACTCGAACGTATTTTCCACAGCGTAGTCCAGAATGGTTAGCCTTGAGAGAGTCGATGTTGACCGCAAGCGATGCAGCAACTGCAACCGGGTGCAACCCTTACGAATCAGAAGACGGTCTTTTCGTAAAAAAGGTTGGGAAACGCAAGTTTAGTGAAAATTTTGCGATGCAACGTGGAACTGAACTCGAACCCATTGCACGCGATCTGTATGATGCTCGATACAATAAAAAAAGTCACGAAATTGGACTTGTTCAGCATCCTCGATACCCGTGGTTGGGTGGTTCTGCAGATGGTATCACAGAGTGTGGTCGACTCATCGAAATCAAATGTCCACTGACTCGGAAAATTGAAGACAAAGTTCCGAAACACTACATTGCACAGATTCAGCTGAATATGGAAATTCTCGACTTGGACGAATGTGATTTCATTCAGTATCGACCGGCAGAAGGTGATGCACCGGAGGAGTTTATGGTGACCAATGTGAAACGGGATAAAAAGTGGTTCGAAAGAAACTTTGACAAGATGAAGTCGTTTTGGGAACGAGTTATTGAAGGCAGGAAAAAGGGGTTTTCGTGTGAGGTTGTCGACTTAGAGCCGGAAAATCCTGTTTGTGAAGTACATGACGAAATGTACCTGGTGCAAGAAGAAGCCCAGCCTTCTCAAGTGTAAAGAATGTTCTCAGATGATGTGCACAAATTGCATCCAATTGGAAACACATGCATGTCCCCAGTTGTCCGCGAAAAAACAATTTTTGATTTCTAATTTAGAATCAAAATTAATAAAAGTTGTCGCTCCTAAAGTGACCAAGATCTAGCGTCTCTTTAAAAACTTCAATTGACCTCTTGATAAAACAAGAAACAGTACAATTACAATAAGAATGAATATAAACCAATCGTGTCCCAAAAAGTTGTCAACAGTGTCGATGATTCCTGGTTTTCTCGATAAAGTCTGTGTCAGGGCTGGACGGGCCCATGTGACGCTTCCATCATCGTACTCAAACTTACGAGCCGGGTACATGCTGTCGGGGGCTGGATTCACATAGCCAGTCTTTAGGTACATTGGGCCTGACATATTGAGTCGCTCGGGGTTAAAGTGATTGACGGCATCAGAATCGATGATTGAAGGGTACTGTGTTGGTGTTTCATCGATTCCAGTTCTATATGTTCCATCAAGGTACATCGTCTTTGGGAACCCATCTGTAGTCACTCCGTACGTCCCAGTCCACGTGTACATATCAAACTTGTTGACGTGAATCCGGTCATCGGCGTGTGCGATACTCGCCATTTAATACACACGTACATTATTTTCCTTGTACACCTTGGTCTGTACTTTTTGCCTGTGGAGTTCCCACATTGTGTCCATGTCAATGTTCAGCATGTGAGCAAGCTGAAACAGATAACTGAATACGTCACCCATCTCCATCACGACATCTATACCCTTGTCTTTTTTCAAACCAGTCTTTTTGTAAATCAAACGAGTCTGACGAATAGATGAGGCAAGCTCCCCCATCTCTTCATTCAGAAGCATCCAAACCACGCTAATAGGCGCTTTATCCCACCCTTTCATTTTGCAAATTTTGGCTGTTTCATCCCTGTACTTATTCATACTTGATTTCTAAGACTGTAAAATCCTTAAGAGATCTTTGCTATTGATGCAATTTGTTTTTGATATTTCCAGACAAAGACGAGCGACACCATCAACAAGCCAAACTCTGCACCAATTTTCCAAATCTCGGCTCGTTCTGGATCACCAGACCGTTTGAGGGCCCATGGCTCAACAATTGCGTTACTCACGAGACGAATACCTCTCTCAAGTGCAAAAAAAATGAGAAACCCTATGAGAATATCATCTAGAGAGCGCATCTGTTTTTAAAATCCAATTTTAAAATTCTGAGGAATCTTGTTACCGTACGTGGATGTACTGACTGGTGGTTGCAGTGGAATTGGGTTGGACTCGATGTCACGCATGTACAAGAGCTGCTGAAGCATTCCCGTGCTGATCGTCTCAGTCGCCTCTTCAATCACTTTGGAATTCATATTATCAACCTGCTGACGGACATCGACGTATGGGTCACCCATCAAGTTGACATAGACACGCTTCATCAAGGCCTGGACGTCACCGTCATTCTGACGGTCGACCGCATATCCAGTCTTTTTCTTGATGGCACTGACAATACCATTATGAATCCGCTCACGGTTAAAAGACGAAAAGTATGCATCACTCAATGGGTTTGGCCAAGTCTGAGTTGCCATTGTTATTACCATATAAAAAAAGTATCACCTATTTATACAATGAGGGTTATCAAGCGGTCTGGAGATGTCGAGGAGATGCTGTTTGACAAGGTGACGAAACGTATTTCCAAGCTCTGTGATGGACTACAAGTGCAAGCCGACAAAGTAGCCCAAAAAACAATAGGAAACATATTCGATAACATCAAAACAAGCGAAATTGATGAGTTTGCGGCTGATGTTGCCGTTCATATGTTGACTGAAAACCCAGACTATGAAATTCTTGCGTCCCGTATTCTGATTTCGAACATGCACAAAATTTCATACAAGTGCTTTTCGGATGCAATGTTGGCAAATCACTCCAAAGGTATCGTGTCGGATGAATTCATCAAGAACATCTCGCTCGACTATGATTCTATGATTGTACACGAAAGAGACTATGACTTTGGTTACTTCGGAATCAAGACGCTCCAAAAGATGTACCTCAACCAAGGTGAAACACCACAATACCTTTTCATGCGAGTCGCCATCGGTATCCACGGAACAGATAAGGAACGTGTAAAGGAGACGTACGACTTGATGTCCCAAAAGTATTTCATTCACGCGACACCAACCCTGTTCAACGCTGGATCCCAACGTCCTCAAATGTCAAGCTGTTTCCTTCTGGATATGAAGGATGACTCAATTTCGGGCATTTATGGAACTCTGCAGAGGTGTGCCGAAATTTCAAAGTGGTCTGGCGGCATTGGTCTGGCTGTCAGTAAGGTGCGTGCAAAAGGTTCACACATCCGAGGAACCAATGGAACCTCGGATGGAATTATTCCGATGCTTCGAGTCTACAATGCGACGGCCCGGTACGTGAATCAGGGTGGACGACGCAAAGGTGCTGTTGCAGTCTATTTGGAGCCGTGGCACGCCGACATTATCGACTTTCTGGAACTCCGTCTGAACCAAGGTGATGAGGAGGCCAGGTGTCGTGATTTGTTCACAGCAATGTGGATTCCGGACCTGTTTATGGAGGCTGTCGAACAGGACAAGGATTGGCACCTGATGTGTCCATTCGAGTGTCCCCATCTCACTGACACCTATGGCGACGAGTTTAATGAGCTGTACAAAACATATGTTGTTCAAGGCAAGTACAAACAAGTGTTGCCGGCTCGAAAGATTTGGGACGCCATTCTTAAATCACAGGTTGAAACCGGAACCCCGTACATGCTGTACAAGGATTCCGTCAACAAAAAGTCAAACCAGAAAAACCTTGGTGTGATCAAGTCTTCCAACTTGTGCACAGAAATTACAGAATTTACAGATTCGGATGAGGTGGCCGTATGCAACTTGGCAAGCTTGAGCCTTCCGGCATTCATCAAAGACGGTACATTCGATATGGAGAAGCTGATCCAAGTGACTCGAGTTGTGACGCGCAATCTCAATCGAGTCATCGACAAAAACTATTATCCAATTTCTGAGGCGCGGTGCAGCAACATGAAACATCGCCCTGTCGGTATTGGAATTCAGGGACTTGCAGATGTCTTTATGATTCTTGGGTTTGCATTTGATGATGGAGCTGCACGCACCCTGAACAAACAAATCTTCGAGACGATTTATTACGCCGCACTCACAGAGTCTTGCGAACTGGCTCAACAGTACGGGCCGTATGAAACGTTTCAAGGGTCTCCTGCTTCGGA
>Ga0164297_10005840_pt1 | contig 10436 bp, 18 predicted proteins | sample GEODES058metaG_FD_113539 | JGI IMG/M metagenome (GOLD analysis project Ga0164297, IMG submission 113539) | Dystrophic lake water microbial communities from Trout Bog Lake, Wisconsin, USA - GEODES058 metaG | ecosystem: Environmental > Aquatic > Freshwater > Lake | place: USA: Trout Bog Lake...
TACGATTCAGAGATTCAAGGTTTCACAACCCGCTACACACACATTGCATACGCTCTTGGTTACATCGTAACTAAAGAAGAGTTGGATGACAATTTGTATGAGCAAGTCTCTAAGAAGCGTTCTGGTGCATTAGCAATGTCTTTCCGTCAAACGAAAGAAAACGTAGGCGCTAACATTTACAACCGTGCATTTACTACAGGTACCAACCTACAGTATGCTGGTGGTGATGGCGTAGCTCTTTGCTCCACAGCACATCCTAATACTTCTGGTGGTACATTCGCTAACAAGTTAACAGTTGATGCTGACCTCTCCGAAGCTTCTTTGGAAGATGCAACAATCGCTTTGATGGGCTTCCAGGATGACCGTGGCCTCTTGATCAATGTAATGCCTAAATCATTACACATTGCTCGTCAAGAGATCTACAATGCTGGACGTATCCTTAAATCAACTAACCAACCTACCAACGGCAACAACGATTTAAACATCTTGCGTGCTAACAATGTATTCCCAGGTGGTGCAGTTGTTAACCATTACTTCACATCTCCTCATGCTTGGTTCATCCGTACTAACGTACGTGATGGTATGAAGTATTATGAGCGTGTTGGTGTACAGTTCGATCAAGATAATGATTTCGATACCATGAATGCTAAGGCAAAAGGTTACGAGCGTTATTCATTCGGCTGGACCGATCCACGTGCTATCTTCGGCTCTAACGGCCCTTGATTTTTTAAGATGAGGGGGTCAAAAGCCCCCTCTTCTAGTTTCACCCCACAATATTAATTAAAAGGATTTATAATGGCCTCTTTATTTCGTGATACAAAACTAGGACTAGTTAAAACTGTTCAAGTAGATTCTACAATGTCTGGTTACACAGAGATTGCTAAGATTCCTAAAAATTCCCGCATCCTTGGTTTCATTGTCAATGGTGCACCAATTGCTTCCGCAACGTTATCGTTGGGTAGCACAGCTACTGCTACAGAATATGTTAACGCATATAGCTTAGCAAGTGGTTATGCAAACTTTGTTAATGATGTAGATAGCACTGCCCTTGGCACTGTAACAACTACTGACTCTTCTGTATACGCTATTGTTAGCGCAACTTCAGGTGTTTGGCAAGTTTCTATTCTATTCTCAGCAACTTACTAATTAGGAGGTTAACATGGCTAACGTCGTTAACACTCAAATTATTATGGATGGCAATCGAAATGCCGTCGTTAAAGTTACTGGAGTATTAGATACATCTAACGTAGCTGCTTCTGGCACATTAGGCACTGCTTCATCTGGTGCTACTACTATTAACTCTAAAGTTATTACATTCACCGCTGGTGGTTTAACACCAACTGTTGGTCAGGGTGTTACAGGTACTGGAATACCTGCAAATGCTTATGTTGCTGTTGTAAACAGTACAACACAAGTAACAATGAACGTAGCTGCTACAGCAACTGGTAGTTCATTAACTTTCTCATTAGTAGCTGGTAGTATTATTATTGTTGATCCAATTAACTATGCTTTGATTCCTACAGGATTTAGAATTGATCATCTTGATTATTCTATTTCTGATCCATTAGAAGTTAGATTGCTTTGGGATGGTAGTACTCAAGTAGATATTATCCCTGTAGCTGGTCGAGGTAAGATGAGCTTCTGGAACTTTGGTGGTTTACAAAACAATGCACCTAGTCCTACTGGACGTATTGCCTTAACAACTACTGGATATAATACTACATTAGGAACAACACCTTTGGTGTTCTCCGTAGTACTTGAACTGGTTAAACAAGGCGTTCAATAATGCAGGTTGCAAATAGCAACGCTAAAGAACTACAACTAAAGGCTCGTATTATCAGGGCCGATGGTACTGTAGTTGAATTAGGCGTTATAGATTATTGGCACAAAAACCCAATCAAACGTTTTATTTGGAGAATTAAAAAATGGCTACACTCTTAGTTAATACAGGACGTGCCATCGTTACTAGCCGCCTTAATAGTGGTGGTACCACTCCCAGCTATGTTGCTTGGGGAACTGGTGCAGGTACGACTGGTGCAACTGATACTACTTTGTTTACTGAAAATGGTTCCCGTGTAAGCGGTACTGTTACTCAACAAACAACGTCTACAACAAATGATACATTCCAAGTAGTAGGTACAGACACTGCCGGTTCCGGTATTACTGTTACTAATGCTGGTTTGTTTGACGCTTCAACCTCTGGCAATTTATTTGTCAAAGGAGACTTTACTGGTATTGCTTTAAACTCTGGAGATTCAATTCAGTTTACATTTAAAGTTCAGTTTAGTTAATTATGGCTTTAAACGGAAGTCCCATCAATAAGGTGGTACTAAACGGTGCGGATTCAAATACCTTTAACGAGGTTCTTTCGTTCCTATCCTCGAGTGCCTCTACCATCGTTAAAAGCGTTGGTAGAAGTATCTCTTTCCTTGCAACAGGTACTCCTAATATTTCTAGGATACTAAGATTACTTAGAACACTATCAATTAATTCAACCGGTAGTATAAGTATTGCTAAGGCAATTAGTATTACTAAAACTATATTAAGTAGTATAACAACCACATTAATAAGGTTACCTAATAAAATATTAATAGCAACATTAACATCTGCTGTTTATATACAAAGATTAATTGGTAAAGTATTTAGCACTATCAGTGAACATGTTGCAGTTCTTATTGTAGAACTCGCTTCTCACTTTTTAACTATTACAGCTTCAGTAACTGGGTCTACATCTATTAAGCGTGGTATAGCAAAGACTATATCATTAGCAGTTACTAACATAAGTATATTAGTTAATAGAGTGGGGAAGTTATTAACCTCACTGACAACAAGTGCCGTTACTTTATCTAACACAATAAATAAGATTATTACCAAAGCAGTAACTAGTACAATTTCAATTGTTGTACATTTCTTCTTTTATAGATTTCTAACAATCGCAAGTACTATAGTACCTAATATGTATAAAGGATTATCTATGAACTTATCAACACTAACTACTAGCGTAGCAACAATAGTTAAAGCAATGAATAAATTAATTGCACTTAATGTTATTGTACTATTTAGTTTAGTAGCTGAGTTTGTTAAGAAGTTTGGTGCTATAGCTAAATATACCTTTATTGTACAGACCAGAAAACTACTGGTTAACATTGTTAAAATCAGAACACTACTAGTACGGAAACCAAATGGCTGAATCGTTCTCATATAAGATTACTACAGAAAGTGAATTATTTACTTTCGACTTCTCCCAGGTACTTTCACCTTCCGAGACTATTTCAACTTCATCGTGTTCTGTTATTGTTATGAATGGTGTTGATCCTACACCATCTACTATCTTAATTGGTGCTCCGGTTGTTGTTAACAAGACAGCATCACAGAGAGTAGCTAATGGCATTAGTGAAGTTACGTACCGTCTTGAAATGACTATTACAACATCACAAGGTAATACATATGTTGGGGTTGGTGATCTTCCAGTATACGATGCTAGTTTGGTGTAACCTATGAGTTATCAATCAAACTATATCAGGGGTAGTTGGAATTGCATCTGCGAGTCGTGCGGTCGTCTTGTTAAAGCGGGTGAGCTTCGTCAACGCTGGGATGGTTTCATGGTTGATGAGCAATGCTGGGAACCAAGGCAACCACAAGACTTTGTGCGAGGTGTAGCAGATTACCAAGCACCACCATTTACAAGACCAGAGCAAGGTGATGTCTTTGTTAAGTTTAGTTACAGTGAACTAATACAAGGATGGACACAATCAGTAGTAACACTACTAACACGAGTTATACCAATGCCAAAGATTATATTGGCAATTACTAGTGTGTCAACAGCTATAATTGATGCAGCTAAGAGACCGTTCTTTGCTAGTAACAATCGTCAATTAGATGGTGCTCCTCTAAATAATAAACCATTAGGATAATAAATACATGTCAGCTTTATATACAAATAATGCAGCGACTACGCTAGCATCGGGGATTAACAATAGTGTTACCTCATTAACAGTAGCCTCTGCTACTGGTGGCTTGTTTCCAAGTCCTACTGGTACAGATTACTTTTATGTTACATTAGAAAATACGGCTGGTACAGTCCGTGAAATAGTTAAAGTAACTGCACGGTCTACAGATACATTTACTATTGTACGTGGACAAGACGGTACTAGTGCTCAAACATTTGCTACTAGTGATAAAGTCGAACTACGTATTGTAGCTGCTGAGATGTCTGCATTAACTTCTGGCTCTGCTCGTGGTGGTAACAGTGATCAAGTGTTCTTTGAGAACAGTACTACTGTTACAGCAAACTATACAATAACTTCTGGTAAGAACGCTGTTGTGGTTGGCCCACTTACCGTAAACAGTGGCGTTACATTAACTGTACCCTCAGGTCAAAGATTGGTGGTTCTATGAGTTCTTTAATACCTTCAGGTTCAGCTAGTGGCACAGGGTCAATGACTCTGTTAGCTCCTGTAACCAATTCAAATCAAACTGCTACGCTACCTGATGCTACTGGCACAGTAATGGTTAGCGGTAATATGCCAGCGTTTAGTGCTTATCAAAATGTGCAACAAACAGGTATTTCAAACTGGACAGCAACAAAAGTTACTTTTGATACTGAATTGTTTGATACAAACAATAACTTTTCTTCTAGTCGTTTTACTCCTACTGTAGCAGGATATTATCAATTAAATTGTGCAATTCAAATTCCTTACGGAAGCACTACTGCTTATATTATTTCTATTTTTTATAAAAATGGAACAACTCAAGTAGGAACTGGAAGTCAATCTTCTGGTGCTGGTTCTACATACCCAACTTCAAATTGTTCTCAGCTAGTTTATCTTAATGGTTCATCAGACTACATTGAAGTATATGCGTATGGTGCTCCAAATACAGGCTCTACATATAATACAGTAGCTGCTTTACAAGCAACTTTTTTTAGCGGTGTTTTAGTAAGGAGCGCCTAATGTTATACGACAAAATCATGGCTCAACTCTGATGCAACATTACACCTACGCACACTACAAACCTGACGGCACGATATTTTATATCGGCAAGGGGAGTGGTAATCGTGCATATCGCACAAACCATAGAAATCGCTATTGGAAGCATATTGTTGCAAAACATGGTTCTTACACAGTAGATATTTTATCCAAGTGGAAAACTCATGAAGAAGCATTAAGTCATGAAGTGTTGTTGATTTCTTGCTTTAAAGACATGGGTTACAACTTAGCCAATTTAAGCGATGGCGGTGAAGGCAATAGCGGATATAAAGCAACACCTGAAACACTAGCAAAAATGAGTGATTCAGCAAAAGGCAAAACATCTTGGTCTAAAGGAAAGAAGCTAAAGCCACATACAGAAGAAACAAAGCGTCAGATGAGTATTTCAAAACTAGGCAAAGTAAATACTGAACAGCACAGATTAAATATTAGTCTTGGTAAAAAAGGGCTTTCACAAAAACAAGTTAAATGTCCGCATTGCGATAAAACTGGCGGAGTAGTTATGAGTCGGTGGCATTTTGATAATTGTAAGGAAAAACAATGACAACTTTATACGAACGCATAATGGCTCTATATCCTAGCCTTACGCAACAGGATTTCTTGACTGTAATCACACTACAAAACGATTCAGATGGCAAAGGCGATTACATTGCTAAATGGGAACACCCTACACTAGCTAAACCAACAGATGAGGAATTAGCATGAACGCATTAGAAATGGCTGACAAGCTAACCCAATTTGGTGAAGGTGCTGTATTTGCTAATGTAAAGCTAATTGATGTAGCCAATATGTTAAGAGCAATGCAAGCAGAATTAGATGCTCTTAAAGGAGTAGCATAATGGCTTACGGAAATCTTAATGTCGATACAGTAACGACTTCAACGGCTGGTGGTGTACTAGGTGCTGGTAACGCTTCTATTATGAAGAACAGAATTATCAATGGTGCGATGGTGATTGACCAAAGAAATGCTGGTGCTAGTGTTACTCCTACAAGCAATCAATATTTAGTTGATAGGTGGTTTGCCGATTTAACTCAATCATCTAAATTTACAGCCCAACAAAATGCTGGTTCTGTAACACCCCCAGTAGGCTTTGTAAATTATTTAGGAGCAACATCAACATCTGCATATTCTGTTTCTGCATCAGATTATTTTGTATTGCAACAGCGTATTGAAGGATACAACATTGCCGATTTAGGCTGGGGAACTTCTGCCGCAAAAACTGTTACTTTATCTTTTCAAGTGTATTCAAGCCTTACTGGTACATTTGGTGGTTCTGTATTTAATAATGCTGGAAATAGGTCTTACCCTTTTAGTTATTCTGTGCCAGTAGCTAATACTTGGACAACAATTTCTGTAACTATTGCTGGAGATACAAGTGGCACTTGGCTAACAACAAATGGCACAGGAATAAAACTTGTTTTTGGTCTTGGTGTTGGCTCTACTTATAGCGGTACTGCTGGTGCATGGGCTGGTGCTTTATATCTTTCAGTCACAGGTGCAACATCCGTAGTAGGAACAAGCGGAGCAACCTTCTACATTACTGGTGTTCAACTAGAAGTAGGAAGTAGTGCTACTGGATATGAGTATCGTCAGTATGGTCAAGAGTTATCTTTGTGTCAACGGTATTATGGTCGCTTTCAAGGTACTGGTTCTGCGACTGGGTCTTCTTTTGGTACAGGAATTTCCAATACTACATCTCAAGGTGCGATTACTATTCAATTTCCTGTAAGTATGAGAACAAGTCCGACTTTATCCGTAAGTCAAGTAGCTTTAAGTGATACAACAACCTATGATTCAAATGTAAGTGGTATTGCTGGTCAAAATTCTTCTACATTAAATTGCAGATTAGTTTTAACTACTGCAGCCACAATGACAGCTTTAAGGACTGCATTGTTAATTCCACAAGGAAGTACAAGTGGCTATGTTGATTTTTCTGCGGAGTTATAAATGTATAAATTAGGAATAAAAGATTACAACGGCAATGCACCTACAAGCGTTATTCGTATAAGCGATGGTGCTTGTATACCATTTGACCCTGATAACACAGATGCAACTGAATTTTGTAAATGGCTGAAGGCTGGCAATATTCCTGAAGCACCTGATGGTGGCACAGTACCAACACAAGATGAAGTCAACGCTATTATTGCCAAGCTATCTTGAAAAGCCAACTTCAATATTCTAGCTGGTAAATGGCATGAAATAGAAGCATTAGAGGACGGAACAGTATTTGTTAATGTATTCGCTGAAGGAAAGTATTAAATAATTATGAACGCAGAAGCTCTTGAAAATCGTGTAATACGCCTTGAGATTAAAACAGACAACCATGAAGATGATATTAAAGAGCTTCGCAAAGCTGCTACTGACATGTCAAAAGCCATGGCAAGTATAGAAAAGAATCTAGCACAGATTAAGTATATTGCCATTGGAGCTCTTGCTGTTGTTGTAACACAGTCTCTTGGTCTTGATCGTGCAATTAAACTATTATTTGGAGGCTAGATGTCTACAACCTTTACAGTAAGCCGTGATCAGATTATCCAGTTAGCATTACGCAAGCTTGGTGTATTGGAACTTGGCGACACTCCTGATGCAGCTACAGTAGCTAATGCATCACTAGCTCTTAACTTATTTATTAAACAGATGGCAACATCTGGTTTAAAGATATGGAAGACTAACGAATTAATATTACCACTTGTTGCTGGACAGACTGAGTATGTTATTGGTCCATCTAGTACAGGTGCTGTAGATCTTAATACTGACAAACCTCTTAAAGTTATTCAGGGTTGGTTACGTAACAACACTGTTAGTCCAGCTATTGATGATGTGCAGATACAGTTATTAAGTAAACAAGAATACAACATGTTAGGCTCTAAGTTCAGTACTGGAACTCCTAACAGTTTGTTTTATGAAGTAAGACAAAATACTGGTAACATGTATTTGTATGTAACACCTGACAGTAATGCAGCTGCTACATTTGAACTACACTTTGTTTGCCAACAACCAATGGCTGACATTAACACAGCACAAGCTATTCCAGACTTTCCCACTGAGTGGATGAATGTATTGGTATGGAACCTTGCTGACCAACTAGCTATTGAATATAGTGTGCCAGGTAATCATCGTCAAGAGATTGCTGTGCGTGCTAAAATGTACAAAGAAGAATTAGAAGGATGGGATGTTGAGTCGTACTCTACATTCTTCCAACCTGACATGAGAATGGGTAGACCATCTTCTAACAACATACCATAATAGGATACTATGCCAATTGCAAGACTACCTTTAGCACAACCAATAGAGACTCGTGATGGTACCTTGGCAAAGGATTCTAAGTGTGTCAATGGTTACTTTGAGACAGTAGGACAGAAGCGAGAGTTTATTAAACGACCTGGTATTTTAAATACAGGTGCAACACTTGCTAATGCACAAGGACAGGGTTTATATAACTTTAATGGTTCGTTATTTGCGGTTGTAAATAATGTTCTATATAAGATTAATCCTACAACTTATGCTGTAACTACTATTGGTACTATGACTGGTACTATAGGTGGTATAGTACAACAGTGTTATTTTAATAGCACACTTAACAACACATACTTGTTTTTACATAATCAAGTAAATGGTTACACATACAATCCAGCTACAGGCGTCTTTGCTGAGGTCGTTGATGATGGTATTACCGTTGTAACGATTATTACAGGTGGTAGTGGATACACTGCCCCTGCTGTTTCCTTTTCAGCACCTAGTGGTGGTGGAACAACAGCTACTGGAACTGTACAGTTTACTGGTGGTATAGTTACTGGTATTACAATTACTAATCCAGGCAGTGGATATACTTCTAGTGATACATTAGTGGTTACTATCACTGATGGTGGTCCAGGTGTTAATGCAACTGCATCAGCTTTGTTAAACGGATTCCCTGCAGGTCCTTATGCAACAGGTGCTATTTATCTAGATACTTATACTGTTATTGGTGGTACTAATGGTGAGATATATACATCTGATCCTAATAACCCTACAGTATGGAATGCCCTTAATTTTATTACAGCAGAAGCAGAACCCGATGGGTTAGTTGGGATTGTTAAACATCTTAACTATGTATTAGCTTTTGGTCAGTGGTCAACAGACTTCTACTACGATGCTGGTTCATATCCAGGCTCTCCCCTTGCAGTTGCAACCCCGTATCATATTGAATTAGGATGTGCTAACGGAGATTCTATCTGTTCGTTTGAACAAACAACAGTCTGGATTGGTACTGCTAAAGAGCAGGGACCTTCGGTATACTCTATCATGGGTGTATCACCGTCAAAGATATCAACACCATTTATTGATCGCATACTTAACACCAGTACGCTTACAGATGTGATTGCCTATCCATTACGTATCAATGGTCATACCTTTTATATCCTCACATTAGCCGATCTTAATCAAACATTGGTATATGATCTTAATGAAAAGCAATGGTATCAGTGGACTATGTGGGCTGTTGGTGATAGTGATTCCGGCGTTAACGGCATATATGCAGAACAATATTTCCGACCTAGTTACTTTGCTGGTGTTGGTGAGACATACTTCTTGTTAGATGATGACAATGGGACGTTGTATACAATGTCTGACACGTATTACAATGATGATGGTGCTCCAATCTATTATAGATCAGTAACCCCTATTATGGATAGTGGAACTACTAAACGTAAGTTCTATCATCGCCTTGAGATTGTCGGTGATAAGATTCCGGCTACAATGAATATAAGACATACTGGGGATGACTATAAAACATGGTCAAACTACAGACAAGTAAACTTGAATAATGGACGTCCTCAGATATACCAAGTTGGTGCAGACCGACGAAGGGCTTGGGAGTTCTTATGTACTGACAATCAACCAATCCGACTTGAAGCTGCTGAGTGTGACTTTGATGTTGGCGAGTTAGAGAATGTAGGACAACCAGCACAGCAAGGGTAAGATAGATGGTAACGTATCAAGTCGAGCAATACTCTGACGTTCTTCCAGAGCTGCGGGTTATATACCCTGAGCACTATAAAGAAATAGAGCAAGAGGTTAGCGGTGGTTTTGAACTAGACCCTGACTGGACTCAATACTTTGCTCTTGAACAAGCTGGTATGTTACATGTTATTACTTGTCGTAAAGCAGATAAGCTTATTGGTTACATGTTCTACATTGTTAGTAAACACTTACATGTAAAATCATGCGTCACAGCCTACGAAGATATATACTTCCTTCGTAAGGAATACAGAAAAGGACGGACTGGTATTCGTATGTTTCAGTTTGCTGAACAACATATGAAGTCTATTGGTGTAAATAAAATGCTAGGTACTACTAAGGTACATATAGATAACTCAAAGTTATTTGAATACCTTGGATATCAGTTCGTAGAAAAACTCTTCAGTAAATATATATAAAAAGGAATTAATATGGGTGGCATAGTCCAA
>Ga0164297_10005841_pt1 | contig 10435 bp, 8 predicted proteins | sample GEODES058metaG_FD_113539 | JGI IMG/M metagenome (GOLD analysis project Ga0164297, IMG submission 113539) | Dystrophic lake water microbial communities from Trout Bog Lake, Wisconsin, USA - GEODES058 metaG | ecosystem: Environmental > Aquatic > Freshwater > Lake | place: USA: Trout Bog Lake...
GAACTTGTGAAATTGTTAATTTAGATATGTTTTGAGAAGAAGGACTCGTTGTATCAAAAGAATCCACACTAGCAGAAATTGGTATTTGCTCATTTAATCCATGTGGACGATCAAAACTAGGAGGTTCCATAGGGACCGAAGCACCTATGCCACTACCAAGAGGAGAACTCGCAGCCTCGGAAGTAGCAATAGGAGGAAGAGCGGCAATCGCTTGTTCAAAAGAGGTACGATACCTCTGGTCTAAAGTATCATTAAACAATTTTGCCAACTCATTTAATGCGGCAGGGACATTATCATTTGTTAATTTTAATAAATTTCTCAAAAACAACTGCATATAACTCAATTTATATTGTGGACCGCTTCCGACTCCTCTACAATATTGATCACCAAAAATAAAAAATAAAATGGGCAGCGGCACACAAATATCCGTTGGAATAGACATTGGAGGAAAAATCATTTTCCAACCATTTTTGTATTTAAAATTAATTAATTCATAATGTGCGTCGCGAAAATACAGAAATAAGAATTTATGATCTTTATAATCTTCGTCAAAATTAAAGTAGGTAAAAAAGAATTTCCCGGGATCACGATGATTTATTACAATAGGATTCAGTTTTAATTGTTCATTCATCGTCCGCATAATAGTTTGATCTGCCCAACATTCTTGCTGCATATAATAATTTTTAAACTCTACAGGATTTTTTACATCTACTGGCTGAAAAATAGTATATATGTTTGCGGGGTCTTGTAAATATATTCTTAATCTTTCCAAACCGGTCACATCAAAACCGGCCACGGCTGGGTTCAATTTTACTTTATTAAATAATGATAATGAGGATGGAGGTTTTTTAATTGAAAAATTATCTGTAATAAATTCCATAGAAGATGGATCCTTGAGTGTGGTAACAATAAACAATTTACGTTGAGCTTCCAAGTCAGGATCATCTCTTAAAAGTATTCCATTTGCAATATTTTGTAATACTACCATTTGTATTGGTCCATGAATACGAACAAGACCAATGGCTTCCTCTATAAATTTTGTATTCATTTCTTGAATTACATCTATCCTAGGATCTTCCCCTCCCTCAGGTCCAATATTTCCATAAATATATTCATGTGGGTCATTTACAATAGGAGCGTAAGCAATCTCCCGAACAACACTTTGGTTAAAATAATTACCACCCTCTCCATACATTATTCCATTCAAAAAAAAGGTAATTTTATCATTCGGATTCTGAATTGCGGCAATGGCATTATGAGCATTCAGAGCTTGTGCAATAGATATAAAATAACAATTTCCTCGCCCACTATTACTAATCACATCTATGGCTTCCACACTCGCTTGATACACCGTATCTATACTTGAACCGGAAACAATTAGTGGTAATGGTGGAGAAAGTTGTTGATTCAATACACCTACAATTTGTTGTTGTTCTTGTGGCTCTGCGACAGCATATATATTTTGAATTAATCGGGAATAATCTCTATCACGATTTATTCCATAAAAAAAATGTCTAAAATCAATACTTGCATATTGATTCTCTTGTAATACCAATTCTTCTGGATATTGTGGCCCGGGCACTCCTCGTATAATTCTTCCATCTCCTTGTATCCAAAAATTATCTCCTGCACCTCCTTTCATAAAAGGTGCCCGTTGTCTCCCATAACGTACCTTCTTTTTTCTAGATAATATCACTGGGGGTAAAATTGAAGAAACATATTTCTCGTTATATTTTCTAGTAACATTCCTATTCTTTTTTATATTCATATATGGATATATACTATAATAATATTATACTAATATAGTAGAATAAAATAAATTTCATTTAACACGATAATACATGAGCATTTGATACCCATGTAAAAAACTCCACCGCAACATACTTCCATCCGCATTAACTGTCCCTTCAAATTCCCATTTTATAGAGGAATTGATTTTTTTCTTCCATTCCATCGGTACCAACCGGTGAAAACTCGCACCATCATACGCCATTTCCTTTCCTTCTAAAGTAAGCATTGCACAAAAATGTTGTTGTTGAATATCCCGAATCACGGCGCTATCCAAATGATATTCTGCATCTTCTACCTTAAAAGATAAGGGCTTATTTTTCACCAACGCCGAAGATCCCGCTTTTTGCCCGACTCCATCAAAGATTTCCATGATGACAATATCAGGTTTTACTTGTTTCTGTTTTTTCACGTAATTTTTTATTCGGGATAACCAATCTTCTTTATTCACATCTTGTAAATAGAGAATTTTTAAAGAATAATTTCCCAGATAATCAATAATACTATCATAATAGCGTATAGGATTACTCGCTTCATCTACAGTGACAATATATCCTCCCTTACGATATTCAGGTGGAATATTATTATAAATTTGTAAAATAATACTATTAGTGTTCATTTTATATGCATACTTGGAACCAGTTAAAGAAGATTCTATGGCAAAATTTAATAACGCAAATGCATCCTGTAAACCACCCGGAATAAGGGCACCATTTGATTGTTTTCCTTCAATCATTAATTGCCGAAAATAATGAAAAAACTTACGTCCCTTATCACTAATAAATAAGGTAACAAACATAGTATTAAACCAACAATTACTATGTATTTGCATTGGTGGAATGACTACCGAAGCATCTACATGTTTGTTTGCAGATAAATTATTCAATAAAAACCGTTTTGCTTCCTCTTTATTGTAAGCCACACATTTTTTCCCAAAAAAAGCTCCGCGAACAGCAATTTTTAATGGTTCTTTCAAATCAAATGCTGCTTGTGTATTACATTCTCGTAATGACTCGCGTGACATGGTCTTTAATGTAATCAAACGTTCATTAATAGATGGAGTATAAGAAGGCGCACCATAATCAATACGTCCTGCACGCGCCAAACTTTCGGTGATATCCTTGCTTAATCTTTGAATCCGAAGGGGGGTACGGCTTTTTAAATAAATAATGTGAGCATTATTCTCCTTTTTATGAGAATGACGACCTTTTTTCTGGGTACGATTGCGCGTAATTCCCTGCTTTTGTTTTTTGGTATGAAAATAGGTCATTTATTTTCTTTCTACTTTTTTAGTTATATATACAAGAGATATATATTTTCTACGGATATACTATGGGCGCAGGAGTTTTACCTACCACCATTTATGATGGTAAATTATATTTTTTATTTGGAAAAGAGAATAAATTTGCAGATACCCCAGGGTGGAGTGATTTTGGCGGAGGAACTGAACCAAACGAGAGTTTTTTAACAACAGCAATTCGGGAAGCGGGTGAAGAAATGACAGGATTCTTAGGATCACCAAAAGAAGTCCGAGATATGCTGACCCGTCGGGGGATATATTATATAGATTTGATAAATAAAACACCATCTAACAAGTATCGTATGTATTTATTACCAATGCAATATAGTGAGGCATTACCTCATTATTATAACAATAATCAACGTTTTTTACAAAAATATTTAGAAGAACGTGTTCTTCGGGAGACCAAAATCTTTGAAAAAGCGGAAATAAGATGGATATGTGTAGATAATTTATTAAAACAAAAATCACAATTCCGTAGTTATTTTCAAGAGATGATCATGAGACTAGTTAAAGAAAAAGAACAGATTTATACATTTATGGAAAAGGCAATGACTTTAGATAAAAGTAAAAATCTCCATAAAGTATATAAGATGGGTGCATACATGTCTTCTTCCTCAAAAAAAGGAACTCCCTCGCAAACGCACAAGGGTCGTAAAAATTATACTACCAAAAAAGGAGATTTGGTTTTTCACCAAGATGGACATTATGTGTATAAAAGCCGTCGTCCTTATATGGGAAAACGAAAAGGAACACGTAAAAACAAGAACAAATAAAAAAGTATAAAATTTTATAATATGTATGTATAAATGTCTATATCCGAATCATGCAATGATTCTATTCATGATTTAACGATTGATATCGCCGTCTTATGCCAAGAATTTACTTCTGTAGATATTATTCAAGACTATGCCAATATAACCGAATTAGATGAAATTCTCATCCCTCAAAAAACCTTTAAAACCCTATTTTATCCCCATGGAGAAGTATTTGGAATTGATAAATCTATTGCCAATTCTAGGCAATATTATGAATATATCACTTTTTTGACACCATTTCGTACAGTCAAAAAAAAGTTATTTATATTACTAGAACAAATCCTAAAAAACATTGAAACAGATTTAAATGTGAGTCGCAATTGTTTTACTACTACGTCTATGGTAGAATTAACAAATGAAATTCTAAATATTAAAACCTTGTGTGATTTGAATTGTTGTAGTATTCTAAATTCCTTATCTTGGTCAAATATAAATGATATTATCAAAAATTATAAATTATTACATAAAACCAATCCGGAACATAACTTAGTATTTATGATTAGCGTAGTTTTTCGGACACCAACAGAAGGAGTTAAAAACACGGTGATTAAATTTAAATATCGTATTCAGGAAGACGAGAATCATGAAGTAAGCGAGGATGAGGAAGATATATTCAAAGAATTCTGTTAGCATGATAATATTAAACATCAATAATACCGTCAATTTCTACATATAAAATCTAGATTTATATGTAGTATAGTAATGGAAAATGCAGATCTAGATATTCAAAATTATAATTATCAAGAATTATTACAATTGTTTCAAATTCATAGAAATATTACTGAAAATGAATATAACAAAATAAAAAGACGATTATATGAAGTAAAATCCAATTTTTCTAATGAAATTTATCAATTTTATTGGAAAGCCCATGTTCTCCTTATGTCAATTCATAAATTATTACAAACAAAAAAAGTAGATAATGCTTACAAAGATTCACATATTCATTTTTATTTGGATAAAATTAAATCCATTCCAAATTTTGAAGAGAGAGATATAGATGCCTTGGTTCAAATCATTTCCAACCAACAAATTACCGAAGAAACTGAAGAAGCTAAACAAAACCGCACCCTCAATTCTAATACAAGTATTATAGATAGGCAATACTTGAATGAAAAATATCAAAACATTGTTTCTCGGGATCCATCATTAAACAATCGTAATAATACAAATACAATTACCGATACATTACCCAATTCGGTGGGCCCCGGTTATTTAAATTCCATTAAACGAATAACACAATTACAAAATTTGAACTTAAATAGCTGTTTTCGTCATAATTATTTCCAAAGTGATCCCTGTGATTTTTTGTATTTTCTTCCAGTAGAAATCAAAAATGTCTTATCTATGCGTCTGGCTTCCATTGAAATTCCCAATGCATGGTATTTGTTCTCTAAAAATCAGAAAAACAATATTTGTAAAATAGACATTACTATTCAAGAAAAAAAGACGAGTTATACCATTCAAATTGCCGATGGTAATTATGACAGTGAATCCTTACCACATTATATCAATAATACATACTTATGCGACTCAGGAACAAGTTCTGATTTACGTTATTTACGTTTCACAATTGATCCAATCAATTGTAAATCCTGTTTTTCCAAAACAGACGAAGCACCACTAACCATGACCTTTTCTCTCCTTTTCCTGGAAGACGTGAATCAAAATGCCATGTCCACGTTTGGTTGGATCTTGGGATTCCGACTTCCCAATTACTTGAATATCCAAGACAGTCTTTTTTCTGAAGGTCTGTTTGATGCTGGAGGTGACCGATATATTTATGTGGCCATTAATGACTATCAATACAATAGTAATAGTTCCAATTTGGTGACCTTTGATAAAAATATTTTAAATGAAGACATTATTGCAAAAATACCCATGATTAATGGCAAACTTTGTTTAATCATAGATGAAAGCAACAATGCCCTAACAAAAACACGTAAATACAATGGTCCAGTGAATATTTCTCGTCTAAACATCAAAATCTTGGACAAATTCGGGAATTGTATTGATTTGAATCATATGGATTATAGTTTGACAATAGAAATGGAAATACTTTATGAGAGTTTCAACTTCAAAAATGTAACGTATTAAGATGGTAACAAGGATTCTAGATTGGTTTATAATCTACCTATTAAGGAAATCGGGAAATTGTTGGATTAATTGTTCTTGGATTTGAGAAAAAGTAATGTTTTCTTGATTTAATAGACGCCGAATACAAGAGAGAATAGCTTCGGAATAGGCTTGGTCTTTTTCTCTCTTAGGTTTTCCAAAAATAGTATCATACAATTCATATTCAGGTTTTAACCGAATCATGGTCGTCTTATAGACAATAGAAGTAAATTCCTCCCCTTGACGACTATGTATTTTTTTCTCTAAATCTTCCAATTGCATATGTTCTGTCATCACAAGATCCAATGCTCGTAAAATATCACGATACAACAATAAATCTTCCCAACCATGGGTCCTATAATAATATTCTACTTTTGCCTTTATATTTTCCAAGAAGAACCGGTTTTCATATAATTGTCCCCATTGTTTGGAAATCAATGGTAACAAAAACAATTGAATAATTTTACTTTTCAATTTCATCATTTCTATCGTTGGTCTCCGTGATTCTCTCTCTCGTTTCCCCATTAGATTCCAGAAGGCCTCCCGCCCGTAATTTTTTCCGGATAGGCTTTGAGTCATTTTATTGTTTTCCTAATTATGAATATGAATATAGATATAGATAGTAAAGATTCTTTTTATGACTATATTCCTAATCCGTGTCTGTGTCTAAAATCCAACCCCAAATCTAAATTAACAACACTGTGGCAACACAATGACACTTGTATTACTCATATAAAGAGGGCTTTTTTATTTCTGGTAAGATCCGGATCCAGGTTGGTTTTGCGATTCACACGTTGTACTACTTCTGTCCGTCCCCATCTATGCGCACATAAACAAAGGTCAATAAATTGATTACACAAAGAACAAAAAATGGCTTTTCTACCGATACTAGTTCTTGGAAAAGAATAAGATGGGCATTGACAATTTGATTCTTTTACTATTGGTTTTTGTTCCGGCATAGGTTGTTTTACAGAAAAATAAAAATTACAAGGTTCACACCATTGGGAGAAATCTATTTTTTTTTGATAAATACTCCCGTAAATATTATTATAATGGTTTTGATAAGCATACATAATATTTTTTATATTTTCACAATTCATTAATTGATGAATTTCAGGATTTGCACGACAAGAATCACATGATAAAATATGACTGTTAATTTTTTCGTAATAAATAAGGGCATGCGTCTTTTGCTGCATAGAAGAATAATTGGCAATATCCCATGTCTGAATATTGGAATGTTTGGAAAACGCCCGAACCAATGTCATAAAGTCATGATAATTTAATCCAGACAATTTTGCTCTCCTATCAATACCTACAGAATTCCGATGTTTGATCATTTCTTTTCCTTTTTTATAATTCAAATAATCATGAAAATTGGTCTCTTGATTATTTGTAAATATTCTTTTCCCTGAGCCACAACGAGTCATATTATATTTTTATATTATTTTATTCAAAGAAATATTAAATTTCTTTTATTTTACACCCATTGATTGCCACTGCTTTCCGTAGTTAAAGATTTCTCATCTGAAGCATCGTCATTATCCTCACTAGAATTATCTTTTTGAATTAATTGAATTTGTTCCACGATAGAGGGAGAAACAGTTAATAAATCCAATGTGTATGTATCTGATTCTGATTCTAAATCATCACCCGACTCGGAATATTTCTGCGACTCTTGAAGTGTTTTATTTTTGGCAGCATTATTTGTAGTAAGTTTATTCGGTGTCTGATTTTTCATAGAAGCCTCGTCTTTGCTATAATGGCAGGGTCCAAGTCCCGGAGTTGGATTTATGTATCCCGGTAAAGCCACATTGAAATGGTAATTTAAGGCAATGGTAAGATTTACATCTGTGTCCACATAAAGAAATTGAACAATTAAAGGAGCATAAGCAACAGCCAATGGATTTGCACTATGGGCAATGACATTGGAACTAGACATAAGATCAATTATTTCAAACCAGGAAAATGCCTTTTGAAAACCACAAACTTGCGCTAAATTTTGTATTTTGCCGGCTTTTTGAATTGCAGAAAAACGGCTTAATTGAGAAACTGTATTGGCGGTAACCGAATTTTTTGCGGAAATACAGGATAGAACTAATTGCATGAAATTTAAAGGAACTATTTGATTTGCGCCAGAAATATAACTTTTGTTTAATAATGATAATAGATCATGAAATCTGTTGTTTTGATTGATGTTAAAATGATTTGTAGAAAAATTAAAAAAGAGCTGTAAAAAATCCGATTCTGTAATATCCGCCGCAGTTAAATCAAAGGTGAAATCCGGATTTTCAACAGGAGGTTGAAACACATTGCTAATAACCGCTAAAATAAACGATTCATGGGGGACTAATTCGGATGCGCCATCTATTTTTGAAAAGGGCATTATTTATTATATTATATTATATTATTTAACACAAAAAATATAATTTGCTAGATATATACATATTTTTTGTACATTAGAATCTTTAACTTTAAATTCAAGTTTAAAATGGTAAATAGAATAAAATTTATTAAATTAGAAATTGTAACTTAATATTTTTACTAAATCAACTACAACTACAATGATCCGATAATTTCAAATATAATATAATTAATTGTTATAGTGTTTGTCAATATGACAAATAATTATAATAAAATTTTATTATTTGTTAATGAATATATAAATTTTATTTATGAAATAGCAAAATTGTCTAAAATAATAAATTAAAATATTTGTATATTTGTATATATGGATGAATTAACAATTGAAAATATTTTAAAATATTATAAACCATTATGTCATGATATTGTGAATTGTAAGAAACAAAATTTTATTAATCATCGTATTAAAAAAATTTTTATTATTAATTTAGTAGACAATGTGATTCGTCGTAATTATATCTTAATATTAATGAAAAAATATAAAATTAATTTTTCTCTCGTTGTGGTTAGTCGCATTAGTGATAAAATATATGCCATGGCAGAAAATACAAAAATAACAAAAGAAGAACTTGGATGCACATTGAGCCACATGTGGTGTTTAAAACAAATAATAAAAAACAATTATGAAAATGCCATTATCTTTGAAGATGATATTATTTTTCATAAAAATTTTAAATCAATGTTTATGAACATATTTCAAAAAGATTATGATTTTTTACTTTTAGGAGCATGTGATTTTAGTTTCCAATCATTAAATAAAGATATGTTAAAAAATAATTCTTCTTCTCAAAAAGACCATAAAATAGATACAACCCGAGTAAAAATAGATGAAAAATTAAATCAAATTATACAAGAACCGGAAAATAAAGGAGATACATTACATCTAATAGATAAAGAATTTTCATCTTCCTCATCAGTCCCTATAACAAATACAACATCTATAGATATGATAACAGAAAAAATCTCAGATAATTCATCCGTAAATTCAGATACTACTATTACAAATATACAAAAAACAAATAATGGTAATTCCATACTTGTCAAGATAGATATTCCAAAAAAAACTGTGCCAACATTTGAAAATTTATATAGACCTCATGAAAACTCTGTGAAAGTTTATGGTGCGCACGCAAATTATTATTCATTAAAAGGAGCCCGGGCAATGTATCATATGAAAAACATACATATTTCATTTTTTGATAAAGATTATATGCAAATGTTTGACAAATTTGATAATGCATTTATATGTTATCCAAATTTAGTAGTTACTGATATAAGTACTTCTAATATACGCAACAATTATTGTTTTTTTAGTAAGGCAGAAGAATTATATTATATCAATTGTTTTGATAAATTTTCTTTTACTGATTATAATTTTATTTATTTAGATATTATTTTAAAACATAAAGGAGTTAAAATAAAAGAGAATGATACTTATGAAACGTACATGAACCGTTTAATTAAATATCAATTTTCAAACAACAAAGAACGCGATACAATCAAAAATCGCATTGTTATGGATTTTTTTACCATCCAAGAATTAGAAAAAATTAAATTGAATATATAATTTTGAATATATAATTAATAACTTTTATGAATAAATCTAGGATAAGTTTTATCCATAAAATTTCTGGTAAATAAATTAAATATTTTTATAAATTTAACGTAAAATCTCAAACGTGAATGATTCCAAACAATCTCTCTAAAAAGTGAATAGGTGAAAAATCATGATTGATTGTGTTGTTTTCATACAAATTATTTAATAGATAAGAATGTCCATCATTTTCCTTCATAAATTTTAATACTGCATTCATAACTATATTTTCCGTATAAAATATCGTTCCCCCAACAAATTTTTTTTGAATATCCAACTGGGAATGATTATTAATAAGCAACGTTTTCACCCAGGGATCGTCTTTAAGTTCAATATAATATTTATTATGACCAATACAATTACAATCATTGCGTTTTCTTTCTAATAATTTGTTTA
>Ga0164297_10005845_pt1 | contig 10432 bp, 7 predicted proteins | sample GEODES058metaG_FD_113539 | JGI IMG/M metagenome (GOLD analysis project Ga0164297, IMG submission 113539) | Dystrophic lake water microbial communities from Trout Bog Lake, Wisconsin, USA - GEODES058 metaG | ecosystem: Environmental > Aquatic > Freshwater > Lake | place: USA: Trout Bog Lake...
ACCGGCGGCAATGTCGTGCTCAGCGGCACCACCATCGGCACCTACACCCAAACCGGCGGCACGCTGGCCATCACCTTCGCCAACGCCACCACCAACACCCAGGTCGCCGGCGTGCTCGACGGCTTGCAGTATGCCAACACCGCCGCGGTAACCTCGCTCGGCCAGACCGCGTCCATCACCGCGACATTGAACGACAACAACACCACGCTCTACACGTCGGTAGACAGCAACTCACCCGGCCGCAACCTCGGCACTTCCGGTCCGCTCACCGGCAGCGCGGTGGCCACCGTTGCCCTCGCCCCGGCCGGCAGCATCAGCGGCCGAGTGTGGGATACGCTCGGCCCGGCCAATCTCACTTACGGCGCCCCCGGTGATGTGGATACCAACCTCGCCGGCATCACCGTTACCGCAACCTACGTTACCGCCGGCGTTCCCCATACCGTCACCACCACCACCGCGGCGGATGGCACCTACACCTTCGCCGCTGGCAGTCTGCCGGATGGCGCGGTCACCATCAGCCTGCCGGCCCCCGGCAGCGCCGGGCTCAGTGCGGCGGAAAGCCTGGTGCTGCAGCAAATCGGCACCGTCGGCACCGGCCCGGCCACCTCGTCCATCACCTTGGCCGGCGGCCCGATCGCCAACGTCAACTTCATCTATGAAAAGCCGGACCTCGCGCCGGTCATCGCCGGCTGGGGCGGCAGCAACATCCCGGAATCCGGCACCACCCCGGTTCCCCTCAAAGGCCTCGGCGCCTCGGTGAGCGACACCCCTATCGCCACCCTCGGCGGCAATTACGGCGGCACCGTCCTCACCGTCCAACGCACCGGCGGGCCCAACGCCCAGGATCAGTTTACTGGGGACACCGCCTTAACCCTCACCGGCGGCACCGTTACCCTCGGCAACACCCTGATCGGCACCTACAGCCAAACCGGCGGCAGTCTGGCGATCACCTTCGCCAACGGCACCACCGCCACCCAGGTCGCGGGCGTTCTTGATCATCTCAGCTACGCCAACACCGCACCCGATCTCACCAAGATTACCGTCGTCTCGATCAGCGCGACCCTGAACGACCGCAACACCACCAGCTACGGGGGCACGTCGCCGGGCTACAACCTCGGCACCGGCGGCGCGCTCAACAGCAACACCGTCATCGCCACCATCGCCATCTCGCCGCTGCCCACCAACGGCCCGCGCACGCCGCAGGACCCGCCGCCGCCGTCCAGCCCGATCGAGAATTTCGGCTTCGGCGGCGCCAATCCGGACATCATCGTCGATCGCCCCGGCCGCCCGGAAACCTGGTTGGTCGGCAGCGACGTTCGCCGCTTCGTGATCGCCAACCAACACGCCGTCGAACCGCTGCCGCCAGACATGTTCTACGATACCGACCCCGCCGCCCAACTCACCCTGGAAGCTAAGCAGGTCGATGGTCGCCCGTTGCCGGATTGGCTGATCTTCGATGCCCGCGGCCGCGTGTTCTACGGCACCCCACCATCGGACTTCCACGGCGCGGTCGATATCCTCATCAACGCGCAAGACGACCAGGGCCACCGGGCGAACGGTGTTTATCGCATTCTGGTAGGCCGCGACCTGCAGGACCTCGAAAAGCTGCTGGCGCCACCAAAAGGTATCCGCCCGCTGCCGCATATCGAATTGGCAGCGCAAGATACGCCCCTGGATACAAAATCGCCGCCTGTCACACAAAATCAGCGTCTGGTAACGCAAAATATCAGCCGTGTAATTGACATGACATCGGCCCCTACGGCCATAAGCAATCTCACCAGCATCACGGCTGGCTTGGCTGCACCCGTGTCACGCCCGGATTTTTCTCAGCAACTGCGGGATGCCGGCCGGATGGGGCGGCTCGGGCAAGCGCGCGGCTTGCTGCGGAGCTTAGCGGCGGTTGAGCAGAAGCGGCCGGCGGCATGACCGGGCGAGCAGGAATGAAAGTATTGAGCGACATGGATCAACGCCTCGCACTGTCTTCGCCGCGTACCTGGCTGCGGCTCTCCCTGCTTGGGTCGGCGATGCTGCTCAGCGCCTGCAACCTGCGGCCAGATCCGATCACGCAGGATCAGCACATCGACCGGGCGGTGCAGGATTATCAGGCGCTGAAAACCAACTATATCCCGCTCGCCGGTAAGTTGGATCTGGCCACCGCCATCGCCCGCACGCTGAAATACAATTACGATACCCAACTGGCCCGCGCGGAAGCCACCCTGCAGGAACGCCAGCTTGATCTCGCTTATTCGCAGATGCTGCCGCGACTGGCGGCCGATGCCGGCTATAACTGGCGCAGCAACCACAACTCTGCCCGCTCGGTGGCCGAGCGCACCGGCCTGCAATCGCTAGATTACTCCTATTCCGAGGAACCGCAGCACGGCAACGCCGATCTGGAATTATCCTGGAACCTACTTGATGCCGGGGTCAGCTACTTCCAGGCCAAGCAGCAGGGCTATCGCGCGTTCGTGGCGCTGGAACGTCGCCGTAAGGTGATCGAAAACATCCTGCGCTCCGTCACCGATACCTACTGGCGCGCCGCCGCCGCCGAAGAATTACTGCCGATGGTGGACCCGTTGCTGGAGCGGGCGCAGAAGGTGCTGGATGCCTCGCGTGCCTCCACCCGCGGCGGTTTGCAGCCGCAACTGGCCACGCTGGATTTTCAGCACAACCTGTTGCAAGTAATCACTGAATTGCATCACATGCGCGCGGACCTGAACGATGCGAAGGTCCAACTCGCCTCGCTGATCAACGTGCCGCCCACGCAAGCCATCACCCTGGTGCCGGTTTCCGCCACCTCGGCCCCGCGCTCGCTGGAACTCGACATGTCGCGCCTGGAGGAAACCGGGCTGGCGCTGCGGCCGGAACTGCGGGTGGAAGCCTATCAGGAAAAGATCGACCGCCAGGACATTTACAAGGAAATGATCCGCATGATGCCCGGCATCGGCGGGCTCGGCAGCCTCAACTACGATTCGAACCGCTACCTTTACAACAACGCCTGGGGCGTGTTGGGGGTGCGCGCTACCTGGAACCTGATGTCGCTAATCCAGGGGCCTAAAGCAATCCGAGTGGCGGAAACGTCGCTGGAAATCACCAAACAGCGCCGCCTCGCCCTCAGCGTTGCCGCGCTGACGCAAATCAACCTCTCCTACCGCCAATACATGATGGCGCTGGACGACCTCAAAATGGCCGAACAAGCGGACGCGGTCGAAAGCGAAATCCAGAAATACGCCCGCAACGCCGGGGACGCCGGTGCGGAATCGGAAGCCGAAGTGCTGCGCCGGCAACTCTCCGGCCTGGTCGCCCGGCTGCAACGGGACCGTTCGGCCGCCGCCGTGCATACCTCGCTCGCAGCGGTCTACGCCTCGATTGGTGTTGATCTGGTGCCGCCGAGCGCGGATCTGGATGATCTCTCGGTGCTCACCCAGCGGGTGACGGACTCGATCAAAGGCTGGGAAGATGGCGCGTTGCCAGACCTGAGCCAACCGCCCAAAGCCGCCGCCCAGGCGGTGATGCCCGCACCCACCGCGGGGTAACCGGCGGTGCACAATGTACGAAACGCGGCGCGCGCCCTCACGCGCGCCGCTGCTATTTCAATGGCCTTGTTCGGCCACGCCTCGGCAGAGCCGCCGGCCAGCGTCGGCGTGCAGGTCGTGGCCCGTCAGGATGCCGTGCTCGGCGCCCCAATGGCTGGCCGCCTCAGTGCCTTCCCGTTGCGCGATGGCGATCGCTTCGCCCAAGGCGATGTGGTGGCCCGGTTTGTCTGCGCGCAGATTGACGGCATGGTGGCGCGGTCCAAAGCCACCTTGAACAAAAAGCAGCAACAACTCGGCATCGCCGCCAAATTGCGCCAACTCGGCACCAACAACGTCGCCGAATACGCGCTCGCCGCCGCTGAGGTCACCGAAGCGCAGGCGGATCTCACCATCGCCCTTGCCAATGCGGATAGCTGCACCGTCACCGCCCCCTTCGCCGGCCGGGTCGGCAATACCATGACCCGCGCCAATGAATTCGTCGCCGCGGGCGCCCCGCTGCTGGAACTAATCGGCGATCAGGAACTGGAACTGGAACTCATCCTGCCGTCGCGCTGGCTGGTCTGGTTGCATCCCGGCGCTGGCTTTACGGTGCATATCCAGGAAACCGGCCAAGCCTATCAGGCGGAACTCGTCCGCCTGTCTGGCAAGGTCGATTCCGTCAGCCAGTCCATCAAGGCCTATGGCAAGGTGGTCGGCAGCCAATCCGGCCTGCTGCCGGGCATGAGCGGACAGGCCACCCTCACCCCGCCGGCCCCGTGATGAGCGACCTCGCCCCGCCAACCGCCGGGCTGAACCAGCACCTGCTCCGCCTGTCCGCCATTTTGCAACTCCAGGCGCAAGCGCGGCTGGCGGGCGAAGCGGAGCTCGGCTTCATCGTTGTCAACGAAACCGCCGGCGTGGTGCCCTACGCGCAGGCGGCACTCTGGCGCGCCGCCAGCCGCAATCTCGTGCTCTCCGGTGCTGGTGCTGCGGATCAGGATGCGCCTTATGCCGTGTGGCTGCGCCGGCTCTGCACCCATCTCGCTGCGCGGGCGGATGGCGCCGGCCTACGGATGCTCACCGCCGCCGATGTCGCCGCCCCCATCGCCGCGGACTGGGCCGCGCACATGCCATCCTACGCCATGTGGTGCCCACTCTGCTTCCCCGATGGCCGCGTGGCCGGCGCGTTACTGCTCGCCCGGCCGGACCCGTTTGCCGAGGCCGACGCCGCCGTGCTGCAAGCCCTCACCGGCAGCTACGCCCAGGCGCTCGCCTGGCACACGCTGCAACGGCGCGCCCGCCTGCCGCACAGCCTGACCAACCGCCGCCGTCTGGCGCTGCTGGTGCTGCTGCTCGCCGTCATCGGCGTCGGCCTGCTGCCAATCCGCAGCTCCATCCTCGCCCCGGCGGAAATCGTGCCCGCCGAGCCAACCCCGGTGCGTGCCCCGTTCGCCGGCGTGGTGGACAGCATCCTGGTCGCCCCGAACGCCACCGTGCATGCCGGTGACCCTCTGCTGGTGCTAGACACCACACAACTCGCCAGCCGGGTCGAGGTCGCTAAAAAGGCGCTCGAATTTGCCCAGGTCGAATACGCTCAGGTCGCGCGCGAAGCGGTGGCCGATACCCGCGCCCGTGGCCGGATGGCGTTGCTGAAGAGCAAAATGGAGCAGCAGGAAGCCGAACTCGGCTACCAGCAAAGCCTGCTCGGGCGAGCCCGAGTCATTGCCCCCACGGAGGGTGTGGCGGTGTTCAACGATGCCAGCGAATGGATCGGCCGCCCGGTCGAACTCGGCGAACGCATCATGGTGCTGGCACCACCCAGCTCACGCTTGGTGGAACTGCAAGTGCCGGTGGCGGAAATCGCCACCTTTGAGCCCGGTGCCCCGGTGCAGTTCTTCGGCAATTTGTCGCCGGATCAACCCGTCACCGCCCAGCTCAACTTCGCCAGCTATAGCAGCGCGGTGGGGGCGGATGGGGTGATGGCCTATGTCTTCCGCGCCCAGTTGGATGAGGCCGCCCCGCCGCAGCGCCTCGGCCTGAAGGGCACCGGCAAAGTCTACGGGGAGCGTCGGCCGCTGGCCTTGTGGCTGCTCCGCCGCCCGCTCGCCACGCTGCGGCAATGGCTGGCGCTGTAACCATGGGCCCGGCGTTGACCGGGCGGGTGGAACGGGTCGCGATCACCTTGCCGCCGCTGCGCCCCGATCTGCAATTGCTCCCCGGCCCCGCCACCCTGGATGGCGCCCCGAGTTGGACCATCCACGATCCCTCCCGTCACCGGTTTTTCCGCCTCGGCTGGGCGGAGTTCGAATATCTCACCCGCTGGGACCTGGGCGACCCCGCTTCCATCGCCGCAGCGGTCGCGGCACAAACCACCATTCGCGCCCGCACCGCCGATGTGCTGGACCTCGCGGGCTTTTTGCAACATGCCGGCCTCACCGTGCCGCGCGGCCCGGCGGGGCTGGCAGATATGCTGGCCGAGCAAGGTCGTGGGCGATTGTCCGCCGGCAGCTGGTTGCTGAAAAACTACCTGTTTCTGCGCCTGCGCCTGCTCAGCCCCGATCGTGCTTTGGCCGCCCTGGTGCCGCTGACCAACTGGATGTTCACCCGGCTGTTCGTCAGTTGCATGCTCGGGCTGGCGCTGCTGGCGCTCTACCTGATCGGCCGGCAATGGGACGGCTTCACCCATAGTCTGCAAGAGATGTTCACCTTGGAAGGCGCCTTGATGGTCGCCCTGGCCCTGTCAGCGGCCAAAATGGTGCATGAATTCGGGCACGGCATCGCGGCCCGCCATTACGGCTGCAAAGTGCCGGCGATGGGCGTGGCGCTGATGGTGCTCTGGCCGGTGCTGTGGACGGACACTACGGACGCCTGGCGCCTGACCGACCGCCGGCAGCGGCTCGTGGTCGATAGCGCCGGCATGGCGGCCGAGTTGGTGCTGGCCGTGCTGGCCGCCTTGGCCTGGGCGCTGCTACCGCCCGGCCCGTTGCGCAGTGCGGCGTTTTTGCTGTGCAGTTCCACCTGGCTGCTCACCCTGGCCGTCAACCTCAACCCGTTGATGCGCTTCGATGGCTATTTCCTGCTGTCAGACGGGCTGGATATCCCCAACCTGCAAGACCGCGCATTCGCCCTGGCACGCTGGCAACTGCGGGAGTGGCTGTTCGCGCTCGGTGTGCCGCCGCCGGAGACAGTATCGCCGCATCTGCGCCGGGTGATGCTCATATATGCCTATTGCACCTGGATTTACCGCTTCTTCCTGTTCCTCGGCATTGCCGTGCTGGTCTACCACCTCGCGTTCAAATTGCTGGGATTATTCCTGATGGCGGTCGAAATCTGGTGGTTCCTGGCGCGGCCGATCCTGCGGGAACTGGGCCAATGGTGGTCGGCGGTGCGGCCCCGCGCGCTGAACCGCCGCAGCCTCGTCACCCTGGGGCTTACGGCGTTGGCGCTGGTGGTGCTGGCGCTGCCGTGGCGCAGTGAAATCACCGCCCCGGCACTGCTGCGGGCGGAACATCAGGCCACCATTTACACCGCCGCCGCGGGTGATTTGCTGCGCGGCAGCGCCAATGGCCGGCAGGTTCTGGCGGGGGATGTCCTGTTCGCCCTCGGGTCGGAAACGCTGGACTGGCGCCACAAACAGGCCGCCGCCACCGTCGCCGGCCAGCAGGCGGATCTCGCCGGCATCGCCTTCGACCCCAATCGCGCCGCCGGCTTGGCGGAAGCCCAGGCGTCTCTGCAAGGCGCACTGGCGGAGTTACGCGCAATCGAAAACGAACAGGCCGGCCTGATCATCGCGGCCCCCTTCGCCGGCACGGTCACCGATGTATCGCCGCAACTCCGCCCTGGGGTTACGCTGCCCAGGCGGGAAATGCTCGGCATTTTGTTCGACCCGCATGCCCCGGTGGTGGAAGCCTATGTGGAGGAGGGGGACATTGCCCGCTTCGCCCCCGGCGCCAGCGCGACCTTTTATCCCGGGGATGCCACGGCCCCGCTGCGACTGACCGTCACCAGCGTCAGCCCCACCTCGGCCCGCACGCTGGAAGCGTCAGACCTCGCCTCGGTCTACGGCGGCCAACTCGCGGTCCGCAAAGACCCGGCCGGCCATCTGGTGCCGGAACATGCTGTCTACCGCGTGCTCCTGCACCCCGCCGAGGGCATCACGCTTCGCCGCCGCCAGCCCGGCACTCTAACCATTGATGGCGACCGTATCAGCCCGATGCGCCGGCTCTACGAGCGGGCGATGGCGGTGGTGGTGCGGGAAAGCGGGCTGTAACCGCCTCAAACCGGGTCGCGGGTCAACCGATGCACCAGCCCCCGGATCGCGGGTGCGGCCAGGATCACCACCGGCAGCATCGTCACCCAGGCAATGCCCCAAGACTGCATCCAATGGCGGGCAAAGCTGCCGTCGCTCAAAAACGGTAGGCTGGCGATCGCGGCGGCGATGGCGCAGGTCAGCCCGGACTGGATCACCCCGAACACGTAGTGGCTATACCGTCGCGGTATTCCCAGCATCAAAACCCCCAGCCTCGCGGCACATCCGCATGTCTGGGGGCAGAGTAAGGTCCTATGTGGCTAACGGGAACCGCCGTCGCGCATTTTTGTGTAGTTTGCCGAAGCCACTGCCAGCATGCCCATAAAGCCGAGAAAGGTGACGAGTACGACTGCGAGATAGAATTTTTCACCGGCTGACATGGGCGTCCCTCCTGTTGATGTTGTCGCAGAAAACCCACGCGGTGGTGGTCCCGCATTGATCTGAATCAATCGGTGGTATCGCTTGGCGGCCAGATTGTGGTTTGCTAGTCCCGATCCAGGAAACGCGAACGGCGCGCCCGCAAAGGGCAGCGCCGGCACAAAACAAGGGGCAAACCCAGTATGAAACGCCGCAGTTTTCTCGCCGCCGCCGCCAGCACCGCACTCGCCCGCCCGGCGATCGCCCAGGCCGCCGCGCCGATCCGCTTCGTGCCACAAGGCAATCTGGTCACCATGGACCCGGTGTGGACCACTGCCACCGTCACCCGTAACGCCACCAATATGGTTTTCGAAACCCTCTACGGTCGCGACGCCCAGATGAACCCCAAGCCGCAAATGATCGAAGGCGCGCTCGTCGAGGAGGCGGGCAAGCGCTGGACGCTGAAACTGCGCGACGGTCTTGCCTTCCACGATGGCGAAAAAGTACTGGCGCGCGATTGCGTTGCCTCGCTCAAACGCTGGATGAAGCGCGACCCGGCCGGCCAAACTATCGAGCAGCGGCTGGATGGGCTCGAAGTCAAAGATGACCGCAACCTGGTTTTCCGCCTGAAAAAACCCTTCGCCGGCCTGCCCGCCGCATTGTCCAAAGTCCAGCCTACCCCGGCGATCATGCCAGAACGCATTGCCGCCACCGATCCATTCAAACAAATCACCGAGGTGATCGGCAGCGGCCCGTTCCGCTACCTCGCCAACGAATATCTCAGCGGCCATCAGGCGGTTTTCGCCCGGAACGACCGCTACAGCCCACGTGACGAACCGGCCAGCTACAACGCCGGCGGCCTGCGCGCGTTGGTCGATCGGGTGGAGTGGCGCATCATCCCCGATGCTGCCACCGCTGCGGGCGCGCTGGCGGCTGGCGAGGTGGATTGGCTGGAAGCTCCGCTGCCAGACCTCTTGCCCATGCTGCGCAAAGCCCCGGGTGTTACCGTCGGCGTCTTGGATGAAACCGGCTATTTCGGCGTGCTACGCCCGAACTGGCAGCAAGGCCCCACCGCCAATCTCGGTGTGCGCCAGGCGATGCTAGCGGCGATCAATCAGGTCGATGTCATGACCGCGACCATGGGCGAGGACAAATCGCTCTACCGCGCCCCGACCGGCATGTTCATCCCCGGCTCCATCAGCGCCAATGAGGCGGGGATGGAGTTGGTGCGTCACCGCAAATCCATCCCGGAAATAAGGGCGATGCTGAAGGCGGCCGGCTACAACGGCGAAAAAATCGTCCTGTTCCACCCTACCGATCAAGTCTTCTACAATGCCATGATCGGCGTCGTCGCGGCGGCCTTCCGGGAGATCGGCCTGAACGTCGATGAGCAATCGGTCGATTGGGGCACAGTGGTCGAACGCCGCACCAGCCACGCGCCTTTGGATAAAGGTGGCTGGTCGATGTTCCCCGCCGGCAACCCCGCGGTCGAATACACCGACCCACTGCTGGCCACCGGCGTGCGCGCCAACGGCAACAAAGCCTGGTTCGGCTGGCCGGACGATCAGCGCCTGGAAGATCTGCGCGAAGCCTGGCTGGACACGACCGATGCCGCCGAACAGCGCAAACTCTCCGAACAAATCCAGGCCCGCTGCCTGGATCTAGTCACCGTGATCCCCATCGGCCAATACCTGCCGCCGGCCGCCTGGGGCAAAACGCTCTCGGCGCCGATGAAAGGCCTGTGCCCGGTTTTTTGGGGGGTGAGGCGGATCTAACCAGCAGCAGGAAAACAGCGGAGCAAGGCCTGGGGTTGGTTACGGACACCCTGCTCCGCAAGGCCAGGATTTCATCGCGACGCGCATGAATATATTGCGCCGTAACGTGATTATCGCCGGCCGCGATGAGGTGCATATACCCGTCATCGAGACCGGATGGCCGGCCCGACTTCCCGGATGTCCCACCTTATCCGACATTCCTGCTTATAGGAGACTTGTTATGACGAACCTCAAAACCCTGCTGATGGCAACCGTGGCCGTGTTCGCGCTCGGCGCGTCCGTCGCGCTGGCAGAGAACGATGCCCGCCCGTTCACGCAACTTGCCGAAGCCAACCAGGACGGCACTGCCCGCGTGATCGTCGCGGAAAACGACGCCCGCCCGTACACGCAACTTGCCGAAGCTAACCAGGACGGCACTGCCCGCGTGATCGTCGCGGAAAACGATGCCCGCCCGTACACGCAACTTGCCGAAGCCAACC
>Ga0164297_10005849_pt1 | contig 10426 bp, 10 predicted proteins | sample GEODES058metaG_FD_113539 | JGI IMG/M metagenome (GOLD analysis project Ga0164297, IMG submission 113539) | Dystrophic lake water microbial communities from Trout Bog Lake, Wisconsin, USA - GEODES058 metaG | ecosystem: Environmental > Aquatic > Freshwater > Lake | place: USA: Trout Bog Lake...
ACATGTTCACGACGGAAAGCGAAAAGCGTGACTACGCTTTGAAGCCCATGAACTGCCCCGGCCACATCTTGATTTTTAACCAAGGCGTGAAGAGCTACCGAGATTTGCCTTTGCGCTTCGGCGAGTTTGGTCAATGTCACCGCAATGAACCCAGCGGCGGCTTGCACGGCATCATGCGGGTGCGCGGCTTTGTGCAAGACGACGGCCACATCTTTTGTACAGAAGACCAAATCCAAAGTGAAGTCGTGGCCTTCACCACTTTGCTGAAAAAGGTCTACAAAGACTTTGGTTTCAACAACATCATCTACAAGTTGTCGACGCGTCCTGAAAAGCGCATTGGCACCGAAGAAAGCTGGGACCGCGCTGAAAACGCCTTGGCCGAAGGCCTTCGCGCGGCCGGATGTGAGTTTGAATACTTGCCAGGCGAGGGCGCTTTTTATGGCCCCAAGATCGAATACACCCTGAAGGACGCCTTGGGTCGGCAGTGGCAATGCGGCACGATTCAGGTTGACCCCAACTTGCCTGAGCGCTTGGACGCTGAGTATGTGGGCGAAGACGGCGCCCGTCACCGCCCCATCATGCTGCACCGAGCAATCGTCGGCAGCTTGGAGCGATTCATTGGGATTTTGATCGAAGAACACGCCGGCGCCTTGCCCAATTGGCTGGCGCCGGTGCAGGTTTCGGTGCTCAATATCACCGATTCACAGGCCGAATACTGTGGCGAAATTGCCAAAACTCTGCGAAATCAAGGGCTTAGGGTTGAGACAGATCTCCGAAACGAGAAAATTACGTATAAAATACGCGAGCATTCGATGCAAAAGGTGCCTTTTATTCTGGTCGCAGGCGACAAAGAAAAAGAGGCCGGTACCGTCGCAGTGCGCGCCCGGGGCAATAAAGACCTCGGTGTGATGTCCCTCCAAGCGTTCTCTGAACTGATTGCCGCGGACATCGCTCGTAAAGCTTGATTTCTATCGATTGACTGAGAGAACGCTTTGGTGTGCGCCGCCGCGTGCGGTTTTTGCTGTCTAAAAGACAGAGATTTTTTGAGGATTTGAGCCATCGCTACTGAATTTCGTGACCGCCGCCAGCGGGAAGAGCGCAAGCACCGACTGAACCGTGAAATCATGGCCCCCGAGGTTCGCCTCTCCGGCCCTGAAAATGAGCCCCTGGGCATTGTCAGCTTGGCTGACGCCCTGCGCATGGCCGGTGAGTTGGATGTTGATCTGGTTGAAATTGCCGCGACTGCGGTGCCCCCAGTCTGTCGTTTGATGGACTACGGCAAGTTCAAATACCAAGAGCAAAAGAAGGCCGCGGAAGCGAAGTCGAAGCAAAAGGTGATTGAAGTCAAAGAAATCAAGTTCCGACCCGGAACCGATGACGGCGACTACAACATCAAGATGCGCAACATTCGGCGCTTTTTGGACGATGGCGATAAATGCAAGATTACCTTGCGATTTCGGGGACGTGAGATCACCCACCAAGAGTTGGGTCTGGACTTGTTGAACCGAATTCGTGATGAGTTGGCCGACAGCATTGTTGTGGAGCAGTTTCCCAAGTTGGAAGGGCGCCAGATGGTGATGATGATCGCGCCGGGACGTAAAAAGCCCGGTTCGGCCAAGCAAGTTGTTGAGGCAGCGCCCGTCGCCGCCTGAGCAAAAAAGTGTCTCGGGGCCATCAAGGCTGTCAATTGTTGACAGACGCCTCACGAGCACAAATTAAAGGAGCATCAAAATGCCCAAAATGAAGACCAAGAGCAGCGCTAAAAAGCGTTTTCGCGTTCGTCCCGGTGGCACCGTTAAGCGCGGTCAAGCCTTCAAGCGTCACATCTTGACCAAAAAGACCACCAAGAACAAGCGCCACCTGCGTGGGGCTGTCGGCGTGCATGAGACCAACATGGGTCACATGGCACAAATGCTGCCAGGCACTGGCATCTAAACGGACGAATTAGGAGAAAAATATGCCTCGCGTTAAACGTGGTGTGACGGCCCGAGCCCGTCATAAAAAAGTATTGGCCCTGGCCAAAGGTTTCCGTGGTCGCCGCGGTAATGTCTTCCGCATCGCTAAACAGGCGGTGATGAAGGCCGGTCAGTATGCTTACCGTGACCGCCGTACCAAGAAGCGTGTGTTCCGCCAACTGTGGATCGCCCGTATCAATGCGGCTTCGCGTGAGTTGGGTCTGACTTACAGCCAATTTGCCAATGGCCTGAAAAAAGCCGCCATCGAAATCGACCGCAAAATGCTGGCCGATTTGGCCGTGCACGACAAAGCTGCTTTTGGCAGCATCGTGGAACAAGTCAAGGCCAAGTTGGCTGCTTGATTGATCACGGTTAAGCCCTGCTTCTCGGAGTGGGGCTGAAGTCCAGAAACAAGGGCCCTCGCTAAGTTCAGCAAAGGCCCTTTTTCATTGTTGAAGCTGCAAAGATAAATGTCTATGAACGAGTTGGACGCCTTGGTTGAGAGCGCTGCGCAAGGATTTGCCCAGGCCACCACCCCCGCCGATTTAGAAAATGCCAAGGCCTTGTACCTCGGCAAATCAGGCCGCATCACCGAATTGATGAAGGGCTTGGCCGCCTTGCCGGTGGAAGAAAAGAAGACGCGCGGTGCCGTCATCAACCAAGCCAAACAAGCCATTGAAGCCGCACTGAATGCGCGCCGCCAGGCCCTGGCCGATGCCGAGTTGGAGGCCCAACTCAAGGCCGAAGCGCTGGATGTTTCGTTGCCCGGCCGCAGTTTGGGGCAGGGCGGTTTGCACCCCGTTTCTTTGACGCTCGAGCGCATCGAGGGCATTTTTGGCAGCATGGGTTTTGACGTGGCCCAAGGCCCAGAAATCGAATCCGATTGGTTCAACTTCACCGCCCTCAACACGCCCGAAGACCACCCCGCGCGTTCGATGCACGACACTTTTTATGTCGAAGGGGGCACCCAAACCGCGCCCAACTTGTTGCGCACGCACACCAGCCCGATGCAGATTCGCCACGCCGTGCAGCATGTGCAACGTTACAAAGCCTTGCTGGACGCCGGTGAGCCCATGCCCGAAATTCGGGTCATCGCCCCGGGCCGCACTTACCGTGTCGACAGCGACGCCACCCATTCGCCGATGTTCCACCAGTGCGAAGGCCTGTGGATTGGCACGAACGTGAGCTTCAAAGATTTAAAGGTGGTCTTCACCGATTTTTGCCGCACCTTTTTTGAGTCGGATGACTTGGTCTTGCGTTTTCGACCCAGCTTCTTTCCGTTCACCGAACCCAGCGCTGAAATTGACATTCAGTTCCCCAGTGGCCCCTTGGCGGGCCGTTGGTTGGAAGTGGCTGGCTCGGGCCAAGTGCACCCGAACGTGGTGCGCAACATGGGCCTTGACCCTGAAAAATACATCGGCTTTGCCTTCGGCATGGGCCCCGACCGCTTGACCATGTTGCGCTACGGCGTGAACGACTTGCGCTTGTTCTTTGACGGTGACGTTCGCTTCCTGTCGCAATTCCAATAAGTTAAAGCCATGCAATTCCCAGAATCTTGGTTGCGCCAGTTTTGCAACCCCCCCTTGACCACCCAGCAGTTGGCCGACACCTTGACCATGGCCGGTCTGGAGGTTGAAGAACTACAACCCGTCGCCCCGCCTTTCAGCCACATCGTGGTGGGCGAAATCAAAGAAGCGGTGCAGCACCCCAATGCCGATCGCTTGCGCGTCTGCCAAGTCGATGTGGGTCAGACCGACGCAGCGGGCCAGCCACAACTGTTGAACATCGTGTGCGGCGCGCCCAACGCCCGCGTGGGCATTCGCATTCCTTGCGCCTTGGTCGGCGCCGAGTTGCCGCCGGGAGACGATGGTCAGCCCTTCAAAATCAAACTTGGCAAACTGCGCGGTGTGGAAAGCCAAGGCATGTTGTGCTCCGCCCGTGAATTGAAACTGTCTGAAGACCACGGCGGTTTGATGGAGTTGCCGTTGGACGCCCCCTTGGGTCAAAACATCCGCGATTTTTTGAACCTGGACGACACCTTGTTCACGCTGAAGCTCACGCCCAATTTGGCGCATTGTTTGAGTGTTTATGGCGTGGCGAGGGAATTGTCGGCGTTGACTGACACGCCCTTAATGCCTTTAACGCCTTTAACGCCTTCACAGAATGCGGACGTGGCAACGGGGCACAACGACGTGTTGCCCGTGAAGGTCAGCGCGCCTGATTTGTGCGGTCGTTTTTCAGGCCGCATTGTGCGCGGTGTGAATCCCAAAGCCAAAACGCCGCAATGGATGGTGGACCGTTTGGCGCGTTGCGGTCAGCGCGCTGTGACGCCCTTGGTGGACATCTCAAATTACGTGATGTTTGAGTCGGGCCAACCCACCCATATTTTTGACCTCGACAAAATTCAGGGTGGCTTGAGTGGTTCAGGCACTGGCTTGGAGGTTCGTTGGGCCCGTGCGGGTGAAACCCTGAAGCTCTTGAATGGCAACACCATCACCCTCGATGAAACCGTTGGCGTGATTGCCGACTCGCAAGCGGTTGAATCGCTCGCGGGCATCATGGGCGGTGACGCCACGGCGGTGTCCGATGACACCCAAAACATCTACATTGAAGCGGCCTTTTGGTGGCCCAAAGCGGTCGCTGGGCGCTCCCGTCGATTCAACTTTTCGACCGATGCGGGGCACCGTTTTGAGCGCGGTGTCGATCCCGCACTGACCGTTCAAATCATTGAGCGCATCACCCAATTGGTGCAAGCCATTTGCGGCGGCGAGGCGGGCCCCATCACCGATGTGCAACCCAATAGGCCGTTGGCTCAAGCCGTGCCACTGCGTGTGGCGCGCGCGGCCAAAATCATTGGCATGCCGGTGACTGAAGCGCAGTGCGTGCAAGCGCTGCAACGTCTGGGCTTGAAGGTAGAGCAGGGCGGTCAAGGCACCCCCGCAGGCGCAGAAGGCTTAGAAGTGGGCACCTTGATGGTGACGCCGCCCAGTTACCGTTTTGACATCACCCTTGAAGAAGATTTGATCGAAGAAGTGGTGCGTTTGGTGGGTTTTGAAAACCTGCCCACCACCAAACCCTTGGCGCCCATCTCGCCCAAACTACCTGCAGAAAACACACGCAGTCCTTTCGCCGTGCGCCGTGCTTTGGCGGCTTTGGGATACCAAGAAACCATCAACTTCAGTTTCGTCGAGGCCGCCTGGGAGCACGAGTTGGCGGGCAACCCAAATCCGATTCAACTGTTGAACCCCATCGCCAGCCAAATGAGCGTGATGCGCTCGTCGTTGATGGGCTCTTTGTTGCAGGTGTTGAAGTTCAACACCGACCGCAAAGCGGCTCGGGTTCGTGTCTTCGAATTGGGTCGCGTGTTTTTGCGTGACGACAAGGTCCAAGATTCATTAACCACCGTCGCCGGCTTCCATCAGCCCATGCGCTTGGCGGGTTTGGCTTTTGGGCCCCGCGCACCGTTGCAGTGGTCGGGCAAGGAAACGATGGTTGACTTTTTCGACGTCAAGGGCGAACTCGAAAATTTGTTGTCGACGCACGGTAAAGGCACGCTGGCATTTGTGCCCGCCACGCACCCGGCCTTGCACCCAGGCCGCACGGCTGAAATCAAATTGAATGGTCTTGTCATTGGCGTGGTGGGTGAGTTGCATCCCAAATGGCGTCAGCAATGGGGTTTTTCTTCGTCGCCGATTTTGTTTGAATTGGAATTGGACGCGGTCTTGGCGCGCCGCGTAGCGACCTTCCAGTCGGTTTCGCGCTTGCAACCGGTGAGCCGTGACTTGGCCTTGGTGGTGGGTGAAGCCGTGCCTTACGCCTTGGTTGAAGCCGCCATTTTGGAAGCACCGCACCAAGGACTGTTGCGTGACGTCACTTTGTTTGACGTGTATCGCCCCGCCAATACCGCTGAGAAAAGTTTCGCCGTTCGCCTCTCGCTCCAGAGTGAAGACGCCACGTTGACCGACGAACAGATTGATTCCGTGGTGCAAGCTGTGATAAAACACTTGGCCGAGCGCACCGGCGCGCGTTTGCGAGCATAAAACCATGGCGGATGATTTCGAAATTCAATTGGCGGTTGACGATCTGGAAACCCCAGCGTTAACCAAAGCCCAATTGGCAGACATGCTGTTCGAGCAAATTGGCTTGAACAAGCGCGAATCCAAGGACATGGTGGACGCTTTTTTTGACCTCGCTATTGAACGTTTGGTGCAAGGTGAGGACGTCAAAATTTCAGGTTTTGGCAACTTTCAAATTCGCACCAAAGCACCACGGCCAGGCCGCAACCCGCGCACCGGCGAGTTGATTCCCATTGGGGCGCGGCGGGTCGTGACGTTTCACGCCAGCCAAAAACTCAAAGAACAAATTCAAGGCACTGCCGACTGATTGAGCCATGGCATCAGAGTCTCTTCAATCCAATGTGCCCGGCTTGCCCGCCATTCCGGCCAAGCGTTATTTCACCATTGGTGAAGTGGGCGATTTGTGCGGCGTCAAGCCCCATGTGCTGCGTTATTGGGAACAAGAGTTCACGCAGCTGCGCCCCATGAAGCGCCGCGGCAATCGCCGCTATTACCAGCACCATGAAGTGCTGATGATTCGTCGCATTCGTGAATTGCTTTACGACCAAGGTTTCACCATCAGCGGCGCGCGAAACCAGCTGCAGGAGGGGGCGCCTCTTGCAGCGGCGACGGTCAGCTTTGAGCCCATTGAGTTGTCTGACCCATCCCAAAAGGGACCCTTGCTGCACATCGAAGACATTCGCAAAGAGTTGTCTGAAATTAGGCATCTCCTTTTTGATCAGCTTTCTATTTAGGCCTCGTTTTCTGGCTATAATTTAAGGCTTGTCGGCGTGTAGCGCAGCCTGGTAGCGCACTTGCATGGGGTGCAAGGGGTCGCGAGTTCGAATCCCGCCACGCCGACCATTTTTTCAAACAATCCAAAGGCCAGCTCTCTAAAAAAGGGTCGGCCTTTGTTTTTAGGTCCTCCGGGGAATCTTGGTCATGTTTGAGTTCATTCGTACGCATTCCAAATGGGTCATGGCGGCCTTGTTTGTTTTGATCATCCCGTCGTTTGTGATGTTCGGTATCAGCGGCTACAACAAAGCCATGGACAAGGGCGATGTGGTCGCTAAGGTGGACGGCAATGCCATTACCCAAGCCGAATGGGACGCCATGGTCAACAAAGAGGTGCAACGACTGCGCGCTCAAAACCCCAAAGCCGACCCCAAGATGCTCGACACCCCAGAGGTGCGATACGCCATTCTGGAACGCATGGTGCGTGAGCAAGTGTTGAACGCCGCCGCCAAGAGCAAGCACTTCACCACACCCGACGCCAAACTGGCCCGCACCTTGTTGGAAATTCCCGCTTTGGCCCAATTGCGCAAGCCCGACGGCACCTTGGACATGGAGGCGTATCGCCAATTGTTGGCCGCTCAGGGATTGACCCCCGCGGGTTTTGAAATTGATGTTCGCAAAGACCTTTCCAGCCAACAAGTTTTGGCCGGCGTGAACCAAAGCGCTTTTTCGACCAAGGCGATTGCTGACTTGTCTTTGAACGCCTTTTTCCAACAACGTGAAGTCCAGTTCGCTGTCTTCCCCCCCCAAGACTACATGGGCCGAGTCAGCCCCACTGAGGCCGATTTAGAAGCCTATTACAAAGACCCCGCGCACGCTGCGCTGTTTCAGCAACCTGAAAAAGCCGACGTTGAATACGTGGTGCTCGACTTGGACAGCGTCCAAAAAACCATTCAATTGAATGAAGCTGATTTGAAGTCTTACTACGACCAAAACCAAAACCGCTACGCTTCCAAAGAAGAACGCCGAGCGAGTCACATTTTGTTGACCGTTTCAACCAACGCCACACCCGCCGAGCGCGAAAAGGTGAAGGCCGACGCCACGGCTTTGTTGGCTCAAGTTAAAAAGAACCCCGCCAGTTTTGCAGATGTGGCGCGCAAAAATTCACAAGACCCCGGCTCTGCTGCCAAAGGCGGCGACCTCGACTTCTTTGGTCGCGGTGCGATGGTCAAGCCTTTTGAAGACGCTGCCTTCAGCTTGAAAAAAGGTGAAATCAGCGACTTGGTCGCGTCCGATTTCGGCTTCCACATCATCTTGGTCACCGACATCAAGGCGCCAGTGGTGCCGTCTTTTGAATCGCAACGCGCTGCCATTGAAAAAGACCTCAAACAACAGCAAGCAACCAAAAAATTCGCTGAAATGGCCGAAGGTTTCACCAACTCCGTTTACGAAGAATCTGAGAACTTCAAGGCGGTTGTTGAGCGTTACAAGCTGACGGTGCAAACGGCCAAAGACGTGAGCCGCGAATCAGCTGCCGCCTTGGCGGCATCGCCCTTGAGCAACCCCAAATTGTTAAACGTGTTGTTCAGCCCCGACTCGGTGGCCAAGAAACGCAACACCGAAGCGGTTGAGCTGGCCCCCAACCAACTGGTGTCGGCGCGCATCGTGGCCTACCAGCCTGCACGAACCCTGCCGCTTGATGACGTCAAAGCCAAAGTGCGCAGTGCGGTCTGGTCAGAATTGGCCGCCAACGCCGCCCGCAAAGACGGCGCCGACAAACTGGCGGAATGGAAGGCCAAACCTGAATCGGCCCATTTGTCGTCTCCTTCGACCGTGTCCCGCGACAACCCACAAAAGCTGGACCCGAAAGTGGTCGATGCGGCCCTGCTGGCCAAGGCCAGCGGCTTGCCCCAAACCCCTGAGTGGGTTGGTGTGGATCTGGGCTCACGGGGTTACGCGGTGGTCAAAGTCAACAAGGTCGTTCCCCGCACTGACGTGCCTGCTGAACGTGCCACGCAAGAACAAAAGCAATACACCCAAGCCTTGGCGGCTGCCGAGACCATGGCCTACTATGATTTCTTGAAGACCGAATTCAAGACCCAAATCAAGGTGCCCAAACCAGCGCCGAAGGATGCCAAGGCCCAACCGAATTGAGCCCAGGTTCGTCGAGTCGACGCAGGCTTTTAGCGAAAATTAGTTTATAATTTTGCCTCTACGGTGGCTGTAGCTCAGTTGGTAGAGTCCAGGATTGTGATTCCTGTTGTCGTGGGTTCGAGCCCCATCAGCCACCCCATACAAATCAACAACTTAGCCCCGCTCCACAACAGCGGGGCTTTTTTGTTTGTGGGCTAATCGGGCATTTACAGACTGTTTAAAGACTGCGGTACAGGGTTTTGTACCGGTCAGAAGTTTGAATCTATCCTTCAGAGCTCAGCCTTGACAGATGTGTATCCCAATTGCTACAATTGGTCATGAAATCGATTTATACAACCGAGATCTTTGATGCTTGGTTTGAGTCCCTAAAAGACATACAAACCGCACGTCGGATCCAAGCTCGTATTGATCGTGCAGAAGAAGGAAACTTTGGTGACCATAAAGCTGTCGGAGAAGGCGTGTCAGAGATGCGAATTCACCATGGCCCTGGCTATCGTGTGTACTTCACTCGGCAAGGATTAGAAATTGTCATTCTCTTGGCGGGGGGAGACAAATCAAGTCAATCCAAAGACATCGAAACGGCGCACGAACTTGCGCGTCAACTCAAGGAGTAAGAACATGGCTGCTCTCAAATTACGTAAATGGGATAGTGCAGAACATCTCAAAACCGAAGAGGACATGGCGCTTTACTTAGAAGCATGCCTCCAAGAGGCTGGGGATGATGCAGCTTTCATCGCCAAAGCGCTCGGCACTATTGCACGAGCTAAAGGCATGTCGCAACTCTCACGCGATACAGGGCTGGGTCGGGAGAGCCTATACAAAGCGCTATCAGGCGAAGGAAACCCGAGTTTCGCAACAATTCTCAAAGTGACCTCGGCTTTGGGCATCAAGCTCCACGCGCAACCTATGCACGCAAGTTAAGTCGTTCCTTATGAATTTAAAGCCTGACATGCCCTCACATCCCCCTGTAGACCACACTAAAGCATGTTCGAGCCCCATCAGCCACCCCATATAAATCAACAACTTAGCCCCGCTCCACAACAGCGGGGCTTTTTTGTTTGTGGGCTAAACGGGCAATTACAGACTGTTTACAGACTATTTACAGACTCCCGCAGATTGGGCCCGCACCACTTTGTTCAACGCAACAGCAAACAGCGTCCAGTCCCTTTTGTTATGGGTCTTGAGCGCATAGGCTCTTTTGTTGTCGCTGAAGCCAAACCCGTCTGAATAGTGGGTTGTGCCCAACAATGAGGTCAGCGGTATCGCGAAGGACTTCTGGTCGCCCGAGAAGATCACGCGCTTGTTGGTAATGACCAACTCACCCGTAGAAACGCCAACCACTTCTTTAACCGCGTGGCCGCGAGTCCCGCTGGACCTCAGCGTCACCCCTTTGGCAACCCGCACGCTCACCCCCTTGGTGCCGGCTGAGAAGCCGACGGTTCTCTCTTCTTGCCAGCTGGCCATGACCGCCCCGTAAGCCTTTTCTCCTGCCTTTAGGATGGCTTTCGAGGTTTGTATTTCCGTTAG
>Ga0164297_10005850_pt1 | contig 10423 bp, 9 predicted proteins | sample GEODES058metaG_FD_113539 | JGI IMG/M metagenome (GOLD analysis project Ga0164297, IMG submission 113539) | Dystrophic lake water microbial communities from Trout Bog Lake, Wisconsin, USA - GEODES058 metaG | ecosystem: Environmental > Aquatic > Freshwater > Lake | place: USA: Trout Bog Lake...
ATGTCACGCAGCGCTTGCTGGTGCGCTTGTAGCCGGCGTGCATAAGCGTCGCGGACGGTTTCGCTGCGCGGGATCAAGACATCACCATCCTTTTCCAGTCCTCTGAAGCGGATACGGCCCTGGAAAGGGAGTGCGGCTTCTGCCGGGTCAAGGATCTGCATCAGATAGCCAGTTAGCGGCACGCCAGCGAAGCGGGCCATAAGCGCGCGAATATCTTCCAATGGGGACAAGAAATCGCTGAACAGCACCACTGCACCAAAGCGTGGCAGAGGTAAGTCGGTGGGGATGTCACCTGCCATGCCCTCCAAAGCGACTGCCAGGCGATCCAGACCGGAACGATGCGTCACCGGATGGGCGCCATGGCGGAGCAGGATCACACGCTCCCCACCACGCAGCAGCAGGGATGCTAGCGCCAGCAGCAGCAGATCTGCCCGCTGGCGCTTTTCCACCGTGGCTAGGTCTGACCGCCATGACATTGACGGTGAGGCGTCGCGCCACAGGCAGACACTCTGTGCCGCTTCCCATTCGGTTTCGCGAATAAACCACCCATCCGGCGGTTCACGCCCTGACTTCGCTGATTGTCGCCAATCGACTCGGGTTAGCAGATCACCGCGGACGAAGCGGCGGAATTGCCAGAAACTGTCGCCCTGCCCCGTGCGGCGGCGACCATGGATACCTTGTGCGACGGTTGCAGCAACCCTATCGGCAGCGATCAAGAGCGGCGGCAGCCGGCTCCCCGCGGTTTCTGCGGCGATCGTTGCCTTAGCCAAGTTTGCTTACCATGCGCTCGATGACATCCGCTAACAGAACCCCCTCGGCGCGCGCCGAGAAATTCAGTGCCATACGGTGGCGCAGGACCGGGTGGGCAAGTTTGATGACATCCTCGATGCTCGGCGACAGACGCCCGTCCAGCAAAGCGCGGGCTCGCGTGGCCAGCATCAACGCCTGAGCGGCGCGCGGGCCAGGGCCCCAGGCGACGTGGCGGCGGACGATATCGTCTCCGGCAGTTTCCGGCCGACAGCCGCGGACGAGCGCGAGGATCGCTTCCAGGATTTGTTCACCGATGGGCATGGCGCGAATCAAGTTCTGCGCGTCCTGTAGGTCGGAAGCGGCGAGAATTGGGAGCGGGCGCACTTCCTGGCTGCCTGTTGTCGCGAGCAACATGGCGCGTTCGGCCAATTTATCCGGGTAGGTTAGGGTGATTTCCATGAGGAAGCGATCCAACTGCGCTTCGGGTAGAGGATAAGTGCCTTCCTGCTCGATCGGGTTTTGCGTCGCCAGCACATGGAACGGGCTCGGAAGCCGGTGCTCGACCCCGGCGACCGCGACGCGCTGTTCCTGCATCGCTTGTAGCAAGGCCGATTGGGTCCGTGGCGAAGCGCGGTTGATCTCATCAGCCATCAATAATTGGCAAAACACCGGCCCAGGCATGAAGCGAAAGCTGCGACGGCCATCGGTTTCGTCCAGCACCTCGCTGCCGATAATGTCGGCCGGCATGAGATCGGGGGTGAACTGGATGCGCTTCGTTGCTAGCCCCAGCACAACGCCCAGCGTCTCCACCAGGCGGCTTTTGCCAAGGCCTGGGACGCCGACAAGCAGCATATGACCGCCGGACAGAACGGTTATCAATGCCTGGTCGATCACGTCCGGCTGGCCCAGGATCACCTGCATCACGCCGTTACGCGCCTGGGCGATGAGTTGGCTGACGGTTTCCGCCTTGGAGGCGATGGTCTGCGGGTCTTCGATCATGCACCTGGCCTGGTTAGCGTCACGTGGTTTGCAACCCCGCAACAGTGTCGATGATTGCACGCCCGTTAGCATATAGGGTCTTTTGCTTCTGGGGGGATGCTTCCTATATCAAGGGTCAGTGAGGACGGTTTGCCGCCAAGTTTGCAAACCAATGGAGTGAGGTCATTGAGCCGTATCGGCGCGCCCATCGAGATAGGTGCTTCCAATACCGTCACAGGAGGCTCAACGGAGCCGTGCGGCAGGTCTGCCGGAGAGGGCAACTCCCTTGCTGCGTGCGGATTGGAACAAGATGGCGCAAAGGGGCGGCGCCAAAAGACCGAACTCGGCCAACTTCCGTTCCTGATTCGGCGTGACGGGACTTGGTTTTACCAGGGCACCCCGGTGAATCGAAAGGAACTCGTCTGTTTGTTCGCCAGTGTTCTGCAGCGCGAGGCGGACGGCAGTTGGTGGTTGAACACGCCCGTGGAACGCGGCCAGATCGAGGTCGAGGATGCGCCCTTTGTTGCTGTTGAACTCGATTGGAGCGGCGATGGCCATCAGCAGATCCTGTCCTTCCGCACCAATGTTGACGAAGTCATAACCGCCGGTGCGGATAATCCAATCCGCGTTTCCCACGATCTGATGACCTGTGATCCTGTGCCCTATATCCGCGTGCGCGCGGGTGCAGGTGCTTTGGCGATCGAGGCTCGGATAAGCCGAGCGGTTTATTATGAACTGGTTGCTTTGTCCGTCACGGAGTTGGTCGGTGGCCGCTTGATGCAGGGCGTTTGGAGCCAAGGGTCCTTCTTTGCCCTTGGTGAGGCGCCACAAGACACTGACGAGGACGATTGGCTTCTCGATGACGACGATGCCGCCTTTGACGATGCCGCTTTTGACGATGCCGCTTTTGACGAGGCCTGCGATAGTTTGCGTGCCGATATGACCAGCGACAAGACGTGAGCCACAGCCTCTTGCGGGAGCGTCTGGCGCGGATCGGCGCCGGCCCCTGGGGCGAGCCCATCCCGCCCGATCGTCGCTTCGATGGCGAAGTGGTCGCCGCCGCGGTTCTTGTGCCAATCGTGCTCCATGCCGCACCGACGGTTCTTCTGACCAAGAGGACCTCGCATTTGAAGAAGCATGCCGGTCAGGTCAGCTTTCCAGGCGGACGGATCGACCCCGAAGATGCCAGCCCCGAGGCTGCTGCGCTGCGCGAAGCGCATGAGGAAATCGGATTGGTCCCAGCCGATGTCGCTGTGCTTGGCCGGTTGAAGGATCAGTTGACCGGCACGGGGTTTCGCATCACGCCGGTGATAGCCGTGGTGCCGTCGGCCCCGGCGTTGGACATTTCACCGCACGAGGTGGAAGCGGTGTTCGAACTCCCGCTGAGCGTCGTGTTGGACCCGGCTGCACCGCGTCGGCAGAAGCAGGAAGTTGGCGGCGTGTGGCGGGAATACTGGGTGTGGCCACATAACGAGCATTTTATCTGGGGCGCGACCGCAGCGATCCTAGTGCAACTTGCCGAGCATTTGCGGCGGGATATGGCTGCGAGCTAAATCGCATGCAGGCTCCGAGGTCAGCGGGATGGCGGTGCAACCAGACCAACGCCGCGTAGGTGCCCGAACAATGTGTGCAGGGTTCGTCGATCTTCCTCCGGGAGAGCCGGTTTCAGGATTGACGCGATGTTGGTCCGCAGATGCTCGACGCTGCCTGTTCCGAACAAGACAACGTCGACACCGGGCTCATGCCGGACGTAGCGGTAAGCTGCATCGGTAATGCTGGAGGCGCCGCCCGGATGAACCAAGAACCCCAGCGAGTCGTCGGCGTCAGTAAGCGAAGCGGGCACTTTTCCGGCCGCCGCCAGTTCGGCCATCGCCGCCTTTAGTTCTGCCGGCCGGGCAAAGATGCCTCTTACGACGAACATCAGCAGCGTGCCGATCCGATTGGCGATTGTGTGCGGGAAACTTTGCTGGCGTGCCACTTGGTGCATCATATGAAATGCGAGCATCACCGTGTCCCACACATCATCCTGCGCCGCGTTGCCGACCATTGTTTGCTCGATGTCATTCGGCGACGTTTCGGTGATGCCGAGGAAGCGGAATTTGCCCTTTTCCCGTTCCCGCAACAGGGCCGGAACAACCGTGTTGCGCACATGGTCGTAGGCCGAGGGCGGCACGGCATGTACTTGGAACAGGTCGACATGATCTAACTGCAGACGTCGCAGCGATTCATCCAGGCTGGAGACGATTTTATCGGCGTCGAACGTGGCGTCTTCGGGTGGTTTGGAGGCTTTCGTGCAGACCACCACACTGTCTCGATCGACATCGCGCAAGGCTGCACCCACGACCTCCTCGGTGCCATAGACCGCGGCGGTGTCGATAAGGTTGACGCCTGCATCGAGCGCGCTTCGGATAATGCCGATGGCATGGGTTTTAGAGTGGCCATTGCTGAGGCCGAGGCGGGAGAAGCCACCGCATCCCAACCCTGCGACGCTGACTTTCATGCCGGTGCGGCCCAACGTGGTGTATTGCATGCCGTGTTCTCTATGCTGGGTTAGACGTTCTGATTCCCGCCCGGGTTTCGCAAGGGGGCTTTTTGCTCCCGGCTAGAGTTTGTCTGAGAGGATCAAAAGACATGGATTTCATTCTTGGCGTGCAGGGGCATCGCGGCGCACGGGCGTTGTTTCCTGAGAACACGCTGGAAGGGTTCATTGCGACGGCTGCCTTGGGCGTGCAAGTCTTTGAACTCGATGTCGGCATGACGGCGGACGGCATCGTGGTGGTGCATCACGATCCTGGGCTCAACCGCGATATTGCGCGTGATGGGCGCGGTGATTGGCTCTCAACGGCGGCCCCGTTGATCCGTGACCTGACGTTCGCGGATTTATCGCGATACGATGTCGGCCGCCTGAAGCCCGGCTCGAAAACGGCCGCACTTTTTCCCGATCAGGTACCGCATGACGGTGCGCGCATCCCGACGCTGGATGCTGTTTTGCGGGCATTGCCGACGGCGAAGTTTACGGTCGAGGTCAAAACCTTGCCGTCGAATCCTGACGCCACCGTTTCAGCCCCGTGTCTGACCGACGCGGTGATGGCGGTGATCGATGCGGCCGATGCAGTCGGGCGCTGCGTTGTCGAGTCCTTCGATTGGCGGGTGCAGCGCCATCTGCGCCGCACGCGGCCGGAGGTTACGGTGGCTTGGCTCACCCGCCCGGATGCAATCTCGAAGCTATGGTGGGATGTTGAACCGCTTGGCTCGGTTCCGGCCAGTGTTGCGCGTGAGGGTGGACCAATATGGGCGCCCTATCATGGCGCCCTGACATTGCCGGACGTGCAGGAGGCGCACGCTTTGGGGCTGCTGGTGCTGCCATGGACCGTGAACGACCGCGACGACATGCGCCGGCTATTGTCGTGGGGCGTTGATGGCCTGATCAGTGATCGGCCGGATCTTGCGCTAACGGCGTTGCGCATCCCGTAAAATCAGCCACTTCCGCGGATGCGGGTTTTCTAGCACTGTTTTTTTATGTGTGGACGTTACGCCAGCACCTTGCCGCCAGGGGCGCTCGCGCGCCTTTTCGGCACCGCGAACCCTCTGCCGAATTTTCGGCCGACGTGGAACATGGCGCCGACGATGAGCGCGCCGGTCGTTCGCCGTCACCCCGAAACTGGAGAGCGCCATCTGGATTTGCTGCGATGGGGCTTTGTGCCCGGCTTCACCAAGAATTTGGCCGAGGCGCGGCTGCTGATAAATGCCCGTGGTGAGACTGTGTCTAGCACGGTGGCGTTCCGGAATGCCTTTGCCCGCCGGCGGTGTATCGTCCCGGCGACGGCATTTTATGAATGGCGATCCGAGATGGGCGCCAAGACGCCGTTCGCCATAGCGCGCCAGGATGGCAACGCGTTGGCGTTTGCCGGTTTGTGGGAGGGATGGCGTGCTCCGGACGGCTCAATCCTTCGCAGCTTCGCGATTGTGACGACGGCGGCCAATGTGCAGATGGCCATGTTGCATGCACGCATGCCAGTGATCCTGGAGGAGCCTGACTGGCCGTGTTGGCTGGGTGAGGACGAACGCGACCCAGCGACGCTGTTACACGGCTGTGCTGAGGGGGTTCTGCGGCTTTGGCCGGTTAGTAAGCGGGTCGGTAATGTCCGCAATGACGATCCATCACTGCTTGATCCGGTTCCCTAGTGTCGTCCGGACCTTTATGGTCATCAATGAAAAATAATTGGGGGAGTTGACGAACGCCCCTCGAAACCGAACATGTGGTAACTCCTGATCGTTTGGAACCATGGATATGTCGCGCCCCAACCCGTGCCACCTGACGCTCGTCCATCCGGATGAATCTGCGGCTGTGACCGATGCTCTCTGGGCGCGCCTGCGCAAGGAGGCTGAGGAGGCCTATCAGCGTGAGCCGAAATTGGCCTCGCTGTTTTTCGATAGCATTCTCAATCAGCCCAGCTTCGCCACGGCGGTGTTCCATCGTGTTGCCGTGCGGATGCGCAGCGATGTGGTGTCTCTGCCGCTGATCGTACAGGCCTTCAGTAAGGCGTGTGAGGATGATCCCTGCATCGTAGAGGCGGCCAAGGCCGATATCGCCGCGGTATTGGATCGCGATCCGGCGTGCTCGCGCTTGATCGAACCATTGCTGTATTTCAAAGGCTTTCATGCCATTCAGGCGCATCGGCTGAACCACTGGCTTTGGCAGAACGGCGAACGGGATTTCGCACTGTATTTGCAGAGCCGCTCTTCCGAGGTGTTCCAGACCGATATTCATCCCGCAGCGAAATTTGGCCATGGCATCTTCTTGGACCATGCAACCGGTATCGTGGTCGGGGAGACGGCAGAACTGGGTGATAATGTATCGATGCTGCAGGGCGTAACCCTTGGTGGCACAGGCAAGGAAGCCGGGGATCGACACCCCAAGATCCGTCAGGGCGTCGTTATCGGCGCGGCAGCCAAGGTACTCGGCAATATCGAGGTCGGTGCGCACGCGCGCATTGCGGCAGGCTCTGTGGTTTTGAAGAACGTCCCATCCCACGCCACAGTGGCGGGGGTTCCAGCGAAGATCGTGCGCGTCGCGGATCACGAGGAACCGGCGCAATCGATGGATCAGCTTCTTTAGCGGCGACGCGCTTTCCGGCGGGGCACTCGGCGGCTCAGCGTCTTGGTGACGGCTGCCACCCCTCTGGGATAGAGATGCCGCGCTGGGATTACATGGGCGGCACCAGCCCGTCCTTGCCGACACCGACGCGTTGCGCGGTTAGACCGCCATCCGGCGCTTCTTCGGCAAAGACAATCACGTGCGCACCTGGGGTCAGCGCGGCGATGGTGGCCGGTTCGTAGGTGATGATTGGGGCGTTGGGCGGGACAAAGACGACTTGCTCGCCATCCTTGTACTTCAGATGCAGAATCCGTCCATCGGCGACGCTGACATCGCCGACCGTCCCGTTCGTCATGCTGCTCTGGGCGCCGAAGTCCCACGGCCGATGGCCCTCACCGATCCCGCGCATGGATTCCGGGAAGACTTGAATTTCTAATGCTTTCAGTGAGCCGTCAGGCTGGCGAATGGCGGCTGTGCCGATATAGCTGCCGGGTTTGATGGTCTCGATCGGGGTCGGTAGGATCCAGGTTAGTCCCAGCTTATCGCTAAGCTTCAGGGTTTTCTGTTCGCCAGATCTCAATTTCACGGTCAGATTGCCCGCCGTCACGGTGGCGATAGTGCCGCGCAGGCGAACAATGGTGGCGCTTTGCGCATGGGCCGAACTGGCGAGCGCGCCGAAGGTTCCCGCAAGGACGAGGCGCCGTGTCAAAACCATGGGGTTTCCTTCGTGGCAGCATTGGCTGCGTTTTCTTGACGGATGAGAGACGGTATCGGTGTCCTGCCGCAAAGTATGACGACTGCCACGTTTGCAAACAACACCTTATATGGCGCACAGCATGGCCGGTCAGCGCATCGCCGATGCAAGAGGGGGACAGCGTCCGTCGCCGCTTCGGTCATGCGACGATAGACACCCTGCGCGTTGTCCGTTGATTTCCGTTCTGTGTGAACTGCTCTAAGCAGGCTTTGCCGACGCCACCAACGGCGCGCCTTAAGACAAGAGGGAATGCCCATGCCGCTCGATCACCCGTCCACTGATAAGCCGAAAACCGGCTCGGATTGGATCGCACCCGATTGCTCGGGCATGGATTTTTGGGCGGCAGACCGCAGCCTGCGGGATCTGCTGTCGATCTATGTGCCATCGCGACTGCTGAATGATCTGACCCCGCACTATAAGCGGCTGGGTGCTTTGGCCGGCGGCCGGTTGGACGAGCTAGCCCGTATCGCGGACCGTCATCCCCCTGTTTTACATGCGCGGGACAAGTATGGCCGTGATGAGGACTGGATCGAATATCATCCTACCTACCGGGATATGGAACAGATCGCGTTCGGGGAATTCCAGTTTCACGCCATGTCACACCGTGGTGGCGTGTTTGGCCTCGACAAACCTCTGCCAGCGGCAGCGAAGTACGCGTTTCAGTACCTTTTCGTGCTGGCAGAGTTCGGGCTGATGTGTCCAATCAGCGTCACGGACACGTCGATCCATCTTGTCCGTAAATTCGGTAGCAACGCGCTGCAGGACTATCTGTTGCCGAAAATGCTCTCTGCCGACCCCGCCACGATGTGGAAGGGCACGCAGTTCATGACAGAAAAAGCCGGTGGATCCGATGTCGGCGCGATCGAGACGATTGCACGGCATCAGGACGGCGTCTGGCGTCTCTATGGGGAGAAATGGTTCTGCTCCCATACCGACGCCGATGTGGCTCTGATGCTTGCTCGGCCCGAGGGCGCGCCGTCCGGGACCAAAGGGCTCGCCCTTTTTGCCCTACCGCGTCGCTTGCCCGACGGCAGCCGCAACAGCTACCGGATCGTCCGTCTCAAGGATAAGCTCGGCACCAAATCGATGGCGAGTGGCGAGATCAGGCTGGAGGGAGCCGAAGCCTATCTGGTCGGCCAGCAGGACGCCGGGTTGAAGCAGATGATGGAGCAGGTAAACCTCTCCCGCCTGTCACATGGCGTGCGTGCAGCCTCGATGATGCGCCGCTGCTGGCTGGAGGCATTAACGGCGACGCGTCAGCGAACGGCGTTTGGCCGGCAGGTGGTGGATTTCCCGCTGATGCGGCGGCAGTTGCTGAAGATCCTGGTTCCGGCTGAACAGGCGCTTTCCATGTCGTTCTGTACGGCTGACGCGATGGGACGCAACGCGGCCGAGGAACTGCGTATCCTGACCGGTCTTCTGAAACTACGTGCCTGCCGCGACAACGTGACGGTTGCCACCGCTGCGATGGAAGCACGCGGCGGCAACGGGGCGATCGAAGACTGGGTGAATGGCCGCCTGATCCGTGATGCGCAAATAGGCCTGCTGTGGGAGGGGACCAGCAATATCAACGCGCTGGATGTGATTGGCCGAGCGGTGGGAAAAAGTGGCGCACATCTGGCGCTGCAGGCGATGTTGCAGAGCCGTTTGGCGGAGGCGGCCAGCCTGCCCGAAGCGTTTCGTAAAGCTCTTGAGGACGCATTGGATCGCGCTATTGCGCTTGCTGCTCGCATTGCTGCACACGGGCCCGAAACTTTGGCGCGCCAAGCCGCGACCGCACTATATGATATCAGCAGCGCCGTCATGATGGCCTGGGAGGCCACTCGTCCGGGCGTCGACGCTCGGCGAGCGTTGGTTGCGCGTCTGGTATTGGTGCACAAATTACAGCCATCTGACCCGCTGGCGCCAGACGAAGCTGATTGGCAGATAGCGGCAGCGGACATTCTGCTGTCCGACACGCCAGTGACGTTGGGCGAGATCGCCGGATTGCTGACTGATTAGCAGACTGAGCGACCCCAGATACCCTGACGGCTCGGACGCCTCGCCGCGGACTGCGGCAACTGGCCCCGTCGTACAAGACGGGGCCAGTTGCGCGTCGGATTAGGGTTCGTTCGACTTGTCCAACACCGGCTGGAACGCAGCCGTGGCCTTCTTCAGCTCTGTCGCCGGGTCCGCGCCACCGACGATGGCTGTCAGGCCAGCGCCGATTGTGTCGCGGAACTCGGTTACCGGAACGATGGTCGGCAGACCGTTGCGGGCCATTTTTAAGCTGGTTGCCGTGGTTTGGAACCAGTCTTTCGGGAAGGCGCTCTGTTCGATGATGTCGGTCTTTCCGTAGACGGATAGACGCGCCGGCGTGCCGGAGCCCGTGCGCAGCGTTTCGGTCATGAAACCCTTGCCGGTTGTCCATTGCAGGAAAAGCCATGCAGCTTTTTTGTTCTTCGCCTGTGCAGGGATGCCAATGCCCTCGATATAGGTGGCGCACAATTGCGCTTTGGGGCCGGCCGGGATCGGCGCGAAGCCAACCTTGTCCGTGACCTTCGACTTTTCCTTGTTCAGTAAAGGTGCGGAGAAACCGATGCCATCCCACCACATGGCAGCGCGTCCCTGCATGAACATGGTCTGACATTCGTTCCAGTTGAAGCCGATATTTCCTTGCGGGCCGCAGTCGCGCATTATTTTTTGATACCACGTCGCTGCGGCGATTGCGTCCGGTGTGTCTGTCAGCAACTTCTTACCGTCAGGCGTGACGGTATCTTGGTTCCAGCCCAGCAGGATGTTGTCCCAAAGTGCGACATTGGCGTTTTTCAATCCTCGCCCGACAAAGCCGTAAATTTGCTTTG
>Ga0164297_10005851_pt1 | contig 10422 bp, 14 predicted proteins | sample GEODES058metaG_FD_113539 | JGI IMG/M metagenome (GOLD analysis project Ga0164297, IMG submission 113539) | Dystrophic lake water microbial communities from Trout Bog Lake, Wisconsin, USA - GEODES058 metaG | ecosystem: Environmental > Aquatic > Freshwater > Lake | place: USA: Trout Bog Lake...
ATTTATAAAAAAATTTTATGACAATTTATTTATTATAATTAATTTATTAATTTATAAAAAAATTTTATGACAATTTATTTATTATAATTAATTTATTAATTTATAAAAAAATTTTATGACAATTTATTTATTAAAAAATTTAATTCTACAATTAATGAAGAATTATTTTACAAATATTTTAGATTCATAAATACTTACATGAATAAAATAAAACATTATTTTATTTAAAAATTGAATTTTTAATTATATGAGTATTAAAAATGAAATAATCAAATAAATAATGAATAATAATAAAAACATATCAAAATCTAAAAAAGATAAGAATACATATATAAAATTTTTGCTTAAAAACCAATTATTATGAAAGATGTATCAGAGGAAGATTCATTTTATAAATATTTAACAAAAAAAGAATATAAAAATAAATTTAAAAAAAATAAAATATTAAAAATTAAAAATTAAAAATTGAAAATGTATATATACTAATTAATTACTTAATTACATTATGAATCAAATAAAAATGTTTATAATATTATTAATATTAGTATTAGCAACATCAAATGAAATAATATTATTTTCTGGATTATTAGATTGGGATGATGAAAAATTAATGATACAATATAATTTATATAATTCATATTATCAAATGAATTTAATAACTGGTTCGTCAATATTATTATACGGCATTGGAAGTGATGGAATGGTTGAAACATTGAATACATCAAAAATATCACATATTACATCTCATGAATTTCAACAATCATTAAAAAAAATTGGATTAAAAACATTTCCAACATTTTTTTGTGATACAACAATTGGCATGTGTTCTAATGTTGATTATCCTTTGTCATATAGATTAGAACAATTATATAATAATAAAAATAAATTTATAGAAACAACAATAAAAAATGCATTAAAATATAATTGGGATGGATATTATTTTGATTTAGAACCGATTGAGATGATTGACAATAATAAAATAACTAATTTTATTATTGAATGGGCATTATCTTTAAAAAAAATAAATAGAACATTAAATATTTGGATTGGAGGGTCATCATATTATAATACAACTTTATTATATAGTAATTCTAATATTTATTTAACAACAATGAATACTTATAATTCTTATTATGATGTTTTTATTACAACTGCTTCTCAATATTATTCACAAATTAGTAATATATCTTTATTATCTTATGGATTATTAACATATGACAATGAATTTGAAAATGCTAATGAATCAAGTGTATTAGATATTATGAAATGGGCAAAAATAACAAAACCTTATTCTATATCATTATGGGCATCTCATATACCACCAAAATGGTATATGGGACTAAAATATTTTTTATTATAAATTAATATTTATATTTAATTCTTATATTTAATTTCTTCTGCACCCGTATCATAGGCACTTTCATTTGATGCATCATAATTCATATTTTTATTTTTATTAGATGGAGCAATACCAACATACATCTCACCGGACATTTTTATTCCATATTTAAAAAACATAACACTGTCTTTTTTCAAGTATATAACCATATCATCGCATAAATCTTGACATTTATACATCATATTAATATATTTTAAATCAAATAAAAGTCTAATAATTACTGGTTCATTTGTTTCTTTATCTTTTTTATGTTTAATTGTTATTGCGTCTTTTGAACCATCTGCTTTAAATTCTCTTTTATGATTACTTCCATCACCTGCACATGTAATAATTAATTGTGTAGTATCACATGTGATTTCAACAAATTGTGCGTATTGTTGTAAATCTTTACATGTTTTATGAAAATCTTTAGAATCAATTATAACACCTAATGTAAATTCGGTTTCTATTTTTTTATCTTTTTTATTTGGTACATTTAAAACTCTTAATTGACAGCTTGAAACTCGTGAGCGTCTTTCTTCATTTTCAACTTTAAAATTAATAAAATGTGTATTATCAGCTAAAATGCTCATTGTTAATTCTCCTTCTTTATCAACATTTTTTATATATTTATAAAATTCATCAACATTTAATCCAACGCAATATTTATCAGGCACTAAATCAAATATTTTAAATGCATGTCCGTATAATACAATATATGTAATCATCACTTGATTTGCATCTTTTGTAAAAATTCTAATTTGTCCTTTTGATGTTGTTTCATCAGTTTTCTTTGGTTTTATTACATCTTTCTTTTTATCAGTATCTGGCGTTTTTTTAAGTTGAGCATTTGAATTTGATGCACTTGCGTTTGCATTTGATGCACTTGCATTTGAATTTGAATTTGATGCACTTGAATTAATTGATTCAACATTTTTAATTATATCTAAATTTGCTTCGGATACTGATGACATTAATATTTCAGTTATTGTTTTTATAGTTTGAATTTCATTAGTGACTGCTTTAAAGATATTCATTTATTTATTATAATAATATTAAATTGTTTAGATATTTATAATTCAATTTTTTATTATATAAAATATTAACTAAAAATTAAATATGAATTTATTATCAAATATAAAATTATATGTTTAAAAAATATATAGTTCCAATTGATAAAATTATAAATCATAAATATAATACAAATGATAGAATTATTTTTATAACTATGTTAAATATAAAAATAATAAATGATCCAAAAATACAATATAAAAAATGTTTATTATGTTTAAAATTAAATTTATTATTTAATAAAAAATGCATAAATTGTGATACGTATATGTATTTTACAAATAAATATTATTATAAATAAAAAAAGTTTTATATTATAATAATATAAATGGCAGAAAATTATGAATTTGCGAATCCAATTATTACTAATAATAAAGCACCATTAAATGTTAAAGCAAATAGCGACATAGAGGCAGCTGATAAATTATGGAAAAAATTAAATAAAGAGGTTCAAGGTCATAGTGATAATTTTTTATTTTCTATAAAAAATAATATGAAAGGAGGAGATATTACTCATTATCAAGTTAAAGAAAATCGCGAGGATCAATCATATACTATTCAAAAAATTAATGCGAATATTGATAAAGAACATTTTGATAAATTTTATACAAATGTAATGAATCATAGTGAATCACAAGAAACACAAGAATCACTTAAAGGCGGGCGCAGAAGTAGTGATTCTTCATCTTCTGACTCATCATCTAAAAAATCTAAAATTGATATTAAAAATCGCCCTAGACGTCGTCGCCATAGTTCTACATCTTCGTCATCATATGACCAATACCCAACAATTAGAACAAGAACCATAACGCCAATTTTTAATTATTTTCCTGCTGTCTATACAACACCAACATTTAATACAACCTTAAATCCAACTCTTACTGTGGCACCGATTGCTGTCCCCCGCGTTGCTACACAAGTTGCTCTATGGATTGGTCCTTAAAAGATTTTGTTGTTCTATTAATTTTTTATGTGCAAATAACATAAATTTATAAGTTTGTTGCGATAACATAAAATTGTGAAAATTATCAAAATTAAAATCATGATTAAAATTAATATTGCAATCAGTTGAATTTATAAATGGTTCAATTTTATTATCCCATATATATTTTAAATCATCTGAATATTTTTGCATATTCATTTCTAATCTATTAATACTTGATTCTATTATTTTAAGTGGTTCCATATAAAATAATATTTGTTATTTATTTTTAAACAATTAATTTGAAAATTTAGATAAAAATTTATAAAATTCATTTTTGTCAATAGTAATTCTCATACTTTTATAATATCCTATATTAGTTATAACTGGTATATCATAATCAAATTGAGACAACATAATTAATTTATAAATAAAATTACATGTTGTTTGATTTGTATTACTAATAAATTTTACTATTCTATTTTCTTTAGTAGTATCACATATATTATAATACTCATCTTGTTCTAAATCTGGTTCTTCATCTTCATAATAAATTATATTTTCTATATCATTATAATCATATAATGAATAAAAATAATTACTATATTTTGTGTTGTTATTTTTTTTAGCTAGCCAATGATTCATATTTATTTAATTAATTTTTTGTTTTTAATTGATTTTTATTTTCTTTTTTAATTTCTTTTTTTTCTTTTTTATCTTTATTATTATCTTTTTTATTATTTTCACGTGTTAAATATTTGCGTTGTGTTATTTTACGTTTATTATCAATTGATATAAGAAATTCTTTAACAACCTTAGCAATTTCTTCGTCATTTTTATATAATTCATATTTTTTAAATCCTTCAATAAGACTTTCTTCAATATTTTCTATTTTAATGGGCGCTTTTGTTTCTTTAACTGTTTTAATAAGTTTTTCATTGCCGATGCCTAAAAATTCTGCATCATTTTTATCTAAATATGATATAATATATTCTTCCATTTGTTCTTTCGCATCTTTAATTTTTTTAAGTTCTAATTTTAATTTTTCTTGTTTTTCTTTTATTATATTATCTAATTTAATATATTTACTTACTTTATCAACTAAAACTGTTTTAATAAACTCTTCATGCACTTTTTTATCATCATAACTAAAAGCATTATTTGTAATTTCTTTATCACCTATATCAGATATAAATGAATTAGAATTGTCACTGTCACTATTACTATTACTGTCATTAATATTATTATTTGACATATATATATAGTAATATAATATATATTTTTTATTAGATAGATAAAAATAATTATAATTTAATAATTGTCCATATATCATTATCACTAAAATTTGAAATACCATAAGAAATTAAACTCATAAAAGACAAAGATAAATATATTGGTAATTTATTTTTATCAATAATAACATAGATATCATAATTTTTGTCATTTTCAATTGGTATTCCGGGTTTGTAAATATCAATATAATTAATATTTTCTTTTTCGAGTTCTTTATGTTTTGTTAAATATTCATATAACATTTCGTGTTGTGGGTTTGTGCTTGTAATGTCATTCTCATTTTCATTAATACCATCAAAAAAAGATTTTTTAACATTGTGTTGAATATTATAAATTTGAATAAATTTATTTAATAATTTTGTATAATCCATAAAATTATTAATTAATATATTATTATTATTTAAAATTCTAAAATTCAATTTTTTGTAATTTATTTAACACAAACTTTTGTATGAAAAATCAGGGGGGATTGAACTTTGTAAGAATGGCCCAACATTAAATTGTGGGCATACCGCATCAGCAATACCTCTAATATCTCTGCATGCATTCTTATGACTTGATGAAATAGTATTAACACCGATTGGGCGATAAATGTTAATTAAATTACTATTTTTAACATTTGTTGGTTCAATTGTTTCAAACCAATCTTTTTCAACTTGTTTTGGTAGAAATCCATCAACGTCATATTTATCGCCAGAATTGCCTTTATCATTTGAAAAATTAACATTACCATTTAAATTGCCATATTTATCATTCTTATCATTCTTATTACTTGTTGATGTTTTTGCAGTATTGTCGCCACCAGATTCATCAATGGGCTCATATCTATCATCATATTTACGTCCCATATCTTCAATTTCATAAGCATCAGTAACACCACTTAAATCTTGTTTTGATGCACTATAAGAATTTACTTTGCGACCTCCTTGTCTTTGAAAATAGTTTCCATCAGTTCCGACAGCTCGTTTTTTTATTATTTCTATACTTTCATTTTCTGAGTTTTCTGAATTTGAATTATTGTCATTATCATAACTTGAACTTAAATCATTTGTATATGTTGATTCACTTGAGTTATTATAATGACTAGGCACATCTAAATAAGAAGATAACGCTCCTTGATTTTTGACTTCATTATTTTTCTTAAAAAAATAATAAAAAGCAAAAATCAATAAACAACCAACTATAATAATTAATGGTATGTTATATGTATTTGACATCGTTATATATATAATTTATAAAATTTATATTGTTATAATTTTTTTTAATCCCTCTATAATATATATAAATAATGTCAAACAATAAATTAGATGATATTAAAAATATGAATGGCGGTAGTTTTTTAAGTTATTTATTTGGTTCAGATTGCAGAAAAACATTAAATGTTACTGAATTAATAATAAAAGCATTAAAAAAACCAGATACAACAATAGTTGATTTTTTATTAGAGCAAAAATTTGTCCCGGATATGAGTATTGTGGATGATGATAATAAAAATTTATTACATTTATTAACATTGAATTTTAAACGTTCTCCAATTATTAGAAGAGCATTAATTAATCTAATTAAAAATGAAAAAGAAAGTTTAAATAAAAAAGATAATCAAGGTAACACTCCTGTTCATTATGCTTGTGAATTAGAATTGCAAAGAGTCGTTGAATATATGTATTCAAAAGGAGCAAAAAAAATTGCTAATAATGATGACATGATTGTTATTTCTGTTATTAGTGAATATGATGCGATTAAAGATAAAGAAAAGTCATCTAGCTCAAGTGAAACTATCACATTTGATTTTTCAGAAGCACATAATATGAAACCATTAACAATTATTGAACTTGATAAAAAAGAAAATCCTTTTAAAACTATAAACGACATTGTTAATTCATTTGATACAGTAAGAACTGATGAATTTTCGCAAATAAGTGAAACTGAAAGGCCATTTGAAGATTTACTCACACGAGTTTTTTCAGAAATTAGTGCAACTGATAGACCAGATAATTATAATTTACAAGTTATGCCTTCTTTAATGCGTTCTGAAAATCCAGTATTAAGAAATGTTGATTTATCATCATTTCATATTGCTGAAAAACCAGAAATAAGAAATGTTAATTTGCCAACTTTTTTATCAAAACTTAGTGAAAATAATAATGATAATGATAATATTGTAATTAGTGTTAATCAATTAGGCGGTGCTAATGATAATATTAATACTGACACTGATCAGATTGTTCAAGAAATTGTTGCTGGTTTAACCGGTGGAAAATCTAGAAAATCTAAAAAATCTAAAAAATCTAAAAAATCTAAGAAATCTAATAAATCTAAAAAAGCTAAAAAATTTAATATGAAAGAAATATCACGAACACTTAGCAAACATGTGTCTGGATTACATAAACAAGCTGAAATAAAATGTTTATCAAATCTGCCTGCAAAAGATTTACCAATAAATGATAAGTCTTTATTAGCAAAAGCATTAAAATCATATTTTTATGACAAAGTTAAAACTACTAATCCTGAATTAAATGGATTAGACCGAGCAAATGAAATGTTAAAAATAATAACAGAAGATGAAATAAAAAAAGTATTAAAAGAAAATATTAAATTAATAAAAGAAAAAGCTGATATTATTTTAAAAAAGATAAATGAAAGAAATGCAGAATCATCAAACCCATCATCAAAAGCATCATCAAAACCAACATCACCAATATCAAGTTCTACTGCACCATCTAAAAAGAATTAATTTTCGGGTTGAATTTGTTTAACTTGAATTGATATTTTATTATTTTTCTTTCTTGGATCAAGAGAAATAATAATATCATCAATTGTATTTAAAATTTGTAGTGGCAATTTATCTGTAAAATTTTTATTTTCTTCATAATTTTTTATCCAAAATTTAATTAAAATATTTCTATTTTTAATTGAATAACATAAACCATTAATATCTAAATTTTTTTTAGTAAAACATTCATTTAAAACCATAATACAAAAACAACTAAATACATCAACTCCAAATTCACTATTATATATTGTATTTTTAATTATATTATCACATCTTATTGAACATATAACACCATTTTTATTATTATTATCTTCCCATATTGGCATTATTCCATCTCTCATTATATAAAATTGTCTATTTATTCTATCCATATTATCAAATGTATTTAAAAATCTCCATAATTGACTAATATTTTCAATTGTATATATTAAATTATATGATTCAATATCCCAATTCTCATTATTATTCTCATGAACCCATACTCGCCATAATGAATTCAATTTAAGGTCTTCTCCATTTGTTTTAATTTTATCATTATAATAATTAATTGTTTTTTCATTTGTTTTTTCTATTAAATTATCATGTGTTTTTATTTGTTCTGTCTCATTCTTTTTTAATAATGGAGTTATATATTTTGATTTTATTTTAATAACATCTTTAAAATCATTTAATGGTTCTTCTATTTTCTGTATTTCTTGTTTTTTTTCTTGTTCTTTTACTTGTTCTTTCTCTTTTTCTTGTTCTTTTTCTTTATATATATCTTTATCTAAAATATCTTCATCTTGTAAAATATCATAAACATTGGATATAATTATTTTTTCTGCGGGAGCATTTTTTTTAATCTTATTTGCTTTTGACATTTTATTTTAAATATATAAGAAATACAATTTAACCTTTTAAATTTCATTTTTTTCATTTTTTTTATTTAATTCTTTGTATAATACATCAAGTAAAATATAATCAAGAGTATTATAATTACATATATTAAGTGAATATATATTATCTAATTTACGAAATCCCAATGATTTATAATATTGTATTAATTTTTGATTTGTTTCATAATAAGGAGTTTTACTTATGTTATAATTAAAATTTGATAATCCACATTTATTATCATCATAAAAATTATCTTTAAGTGCTGAATTTGAGCCTGGAGTTAAATAAATATATTTTTCACCTTCAATTGTGTAATAATTAAAAATATAATTAATTAACTCAGTTCCATAGCCTTTATATTTTATATCTGGATTTCTACAAAAAGTGTTAATATATGGATATAAATAAAAATAAGAAAATAAATTTATGTCAAATTTTTCTAATAAAACGTATGTTGAATGTTTTTTTAAACTTTTGTATTCTCGTGAATAATTAACAAATGCGATTGCTATTATTTGTTCATCATTCTCACTATAATCATCAAAATTAATAAATATACAATCTTGCAATAATATAATATTATGTAATTCAGTTAATGATAAACTTAATTTAAATTGAAATGATATTAATTCATTAATATCAATTAAATATTTTTCAAAATTAATATCATTAATTAATTCATATAAATTATAAAATTTAATACCCATCTATATATTTATAAACTAAAAATAGAAATTATATTCGTCATTTGTATTTGTGTATCATTTGTAATAATAATATTATTTTCACATTCGCGAATATTTTTAATTAATTTTATCGCATCATTATGATTTATTTTTTTAGTAAAAATATCATTTGTAATATTAATAATAATTTCATTTAAAATATCCAATAATGAATAATTATTTTCTTTCATTAAATTTTTTAAAAAATTATTTGACATTTGTAAATTTTTTTTATTTAATATTTTATATAAATCATTCATTTCTTGTTCTTGTGGATATTTTTGAAAAGAACATATAATTTGTGAATCAATTTTTTTCTTATTTAATGTTATTACTTGTAGCATATGTAACACTTTTCTCATGTCGCCATTTGATATTTTCCATATAGTTTTTATACCATCATCAGTAATATTAAATTTATTTTCTTTTGATATAGAAAGAATTTTTTTACTTACACTCTCAATACTAAGTGGAGAAAAATTAAATAATATGCATCTTGATTGTAATGCTGAATTAATATATTTTATACAATTACAAATTAAACAAAATCTTGCTCTGTCTGTATATTCTTCAATTATTTTTTTTAACATTTTCTGTGCGGATTGTGTTATTGCGTCTGCTTCATCTAATATAACAAATTTATAACTTGGTATATTATTATCAGATGTATTGCACAATGAATATGACGACACAAATGGTTTAATTTTATTTCTTACTATTTCAATTCCTCTTTCGTCTGACGCATTGATTGTCATTGTCATATATGGTACATTTTGTATTCCATATATTTCATTAATTACTGCATTTATTGTAGATGTTTTACCTGTGCCCGGCGGTCCATAAAATAATAAATGTGGCATATTGTTATTTTCTATGAATTTTTTTAGTGTTTTAACTGTTAAATCTTGTGATAATATATTGTCTAATATAACCGGTCTAAATTTTTCAACAAATGGGAGGTTATCATTCATTTGAATATTTATTATATTTATTATATTTATCTTTCAAAAATCAATTTTTTTATGTTGTTAAAAAATATAATATAATATAATAATTGAATAATTATTTATTTATATTTTGCTAATTATGAAATTTATTTTTATTATTATTTTGCTTATTATGAAATTATATTTTTGTAAATTTATTATTGTGATTTTATGAAAATAATAATATTATATTGGCGTTGTCAAATGGTTATTATTACTTATTTTAAATATGATTGATGATAAAAAATAGTAATACAACCATTGAATAGCGCCATGATTTCTATGAGAATAATTATTTTTGTGATTTTATAAATTTTCATTAGATGTGATTTATTATTATTTTACTAATTATGAAATTTTATTTTTGTAAATTTATTTTTGTGATTTTATAAATTTTC
>Ga0164297_10005852_pt1 | contig 10421 bp, 9 predicted proteins | sample GEODES058metaG_FD_113539 | JGI IMG/M metagenome (GOLD analysis project Ga0164297, IMG submission 113539) | Dystrophic lake water microbial communities from Trout Bog Lake, Wisconsin, USA - GEODES058 metaG | ecosystem: Environmental > Aquatic > Freshwater > Lake | place: USA: Trout Bog Lake...
CGGCACCGTGGAGTACGAGGGCGCCACCATCCCGGTACCCGTCGACGACCAGACGCTGCAGAAGATCTGCGAGATCACCGACGGTCAAGCCTTCCACGCCGACAGCCTGGAGTCGCTCAAGCAGGTCTACGCGACCCTGCAACAGCAGATCGGCTACGAGACCGTCAAGGGCGATGCCAGCCTCGCCTGGATGCTGCTGGGTGCGGTCGGGTTGGCCGGAGCCGTCCTCGCCGGGCTGCTTCTCAACCGCCGCCTGCCCTCCTGATCGATCCGGCGGGCGGCTTGGTCAGGTGGGTAGCCGCCGGTTGATCAGCAGCGATAGCCCCGCCGCGATGAGGGCGGTGATGACGCCGAGGCGCAGCCAGCCGGCGCTGCCGGGCCCGGGCACCGTCCGATAGCCGATCTCGTTCTGGATCGAGTCGTAGCTCTTCTCGAGGTCTTTGATGGAGGCGGCCGTGTAGGACTGACCGCCCGACAGGTTGGCAATCGTCTTCATCTGGTCGGAGGAGACCGGGACCGCGATGCGCTTGCCGTCCAGCACGATCTCGCCGTTCTGGGTGCCGAATGCGATCGTCGAGATCGGCACCCCCTGGTCCTTGGCCAGACGCGCCGCCGTGAAGGCGCCGTCGTGCGGATCGTTCGGGTTCGACGGCTTGTTCTCGGCGCCGTCGGACAGCAACACGATGCGCGCCGGCGGGGGACTGTCACCCCCGGTGACGTCGGTCGCCCCGATTGCGTGCAGCGCGGTGAAGATGGCTTCACCGGTGGCTGTGCTGTCGGCGAACTCCAGTTTCTTCAGCGCCTCCACCGTGGCCTGGTGCTGCGGCGTCGGCGGCACCAGCAGGTAAGGCGTTCCCGCGAAGCCGACCAGTCCAAGGTTGATGCCGGGGGTCAACTGGCCGGCGAACTGGCTGGCCGCCTGCTCGGCGGCCTTGAGGCGATTGGGTTCGACGTCCGTGGCGCGCATGGACTGCGACATGTCGACCAGCAGCATGATCACCGCACGGTTGCGGGGGATGCGCATTTCATGGGTCGGCGTGGCCAGCGCGACGGTGAGCAGCAGCAGACCGAGGACGGAGACCGCGATGGGCAGGTGCCGCCATGGCGACTGTGGCATCTGGGCGTCGGTGAAACGACGCAGCCGGCCCTGGCGCCGCAACTGGACGACGACGTAGAGGCCCACCAGCGCGAGTGGGACAACCAGGAACAGCAACATGGCCGGCCGTTGGAAGCCGTAGAGCGGGAGCGGGCCGACGCCGGGAAGTGACACGTGGCCCAGCCTATTCGCGGCGGAGGCGACCGTCGACGAACTGCTCCAGCTTCTCCCATTCCCGCACCGCCGCGGCGTACGGCGGGGCGGGCTTGTCGGTCGAGTCCGGCTCCAACACAAAGGCGACCAGCTTGCCCAGCGCACGGTCGGTGTCGAGCGCCCTGTCGACCGTGCTTTCCTCCGAGTAGTCACCGACGTCGCGCACGAGTTCCATGGCCAGGTCCAGTTGGTCGCGGTCCACCGCGTCCGGCCCGTCAGCGAAGTCGTCGGCCAGCCCGCTGAGCACGTAGATGTTCTCGTCGGTGACGTCGACCGTCAGTGAGCCGTCCGTCGCGGCGGTCCGGATGTCGTCGTAGGTACTCAGGTCGGCCAGGTCGTGGTCGTGCTCGTCGGCGAGGTAGCGGGCCAGCGCGCGCTCAGAGCCGAACACGCTGATCCGGCCGTTGCGGCCCAGGAAGATCGGGCGATCGTCCAGGTAGCACCTCAGTGTGTAGAACGTGCCGGAGCTGGTCATGATGCGAATCGGGTCGATGCCCACTTTGAGCCAGAAGTCCTCGTCGCTGCCCAGCACCGCGGTGTCCCCGACGGCGCGGGGTGCGGCCACCGCGGCAGGCATCCCGGCCTCGTCGGGGGCCTCCCCGGTGGCCGCCTCCTGCGCGTGCGCCTCGGTAGCGTCGGTGACCTGTGCCTCGGGGTCGGTCTCGGGGTCGGTCTCGGACCCGCTCTCGGGCTCGGGCCGTTCCTCGGCGAGTTCGTCGGCTGCCTGCGCCGAGAGCTTCGCGTCGACGTCGGGTGTGCTCACGATGCCGTCGATCGAGGCGAGCACGTCGTCCCAGCTCCGGGAGATGATCGCGGCGATCGCGTTCCAGCGTTTCTGGCCCGCTTTCCCGGTGAAGTGGTCGATCCCGCCGGCTACCGTGCCCAGACTGGGATTTCCGTTGAAGAACTTCGACACCGGCGCGAGTTCGCACACCGCACCGATGGACGACACGATCGCGAGCACCCCTGCGAGCGCGGCCACCGACTCCCCGGTCGGTTTTTCCGATACCAGCTCCTCGACAGCGACCAGGTCGTACTGCCTGGTGTCGGGCGGCTCGAACGAGTGGGCGTGCGCCTCGGTCATGTCCGCCCATGCCGGGTGGTCGGCGAGATCGTTGTCCGCGCCCGAACGCACGAAGGCGACCAGGTCGGCCACGCTCTCGAAGGCGTACAGGTCCTCGTCCTTGCCCAGCAGCGCCTCCCATTCGTCGCCGGCGTCGCGCCAGCGGGGCGCCCAGATGGTGTAGCGCTCGCCGGCGGACAGGCTCAAGCGGATGGGCACGAGGTCAGCAGCCATGCGGCACACAATAGCGAGCCGCCGCGCCGCACTGTCCGAACCGCCCGTTCTATAAGGTCAATTCCCGTGAAGGTGTGCATCGTCGACCACCCGCTGGCGCTGGCCAGCCTGACGACGATGCGCGACCGGCACACGGGCGACGCCGCGTTCCGGGGCGCGCTGCGAGACCTGACGGCGATGCTGATCTACGAGGCCACCCGCGACGCGGCCACGGAGACGTTTCCGGTTCACACCCCGGTGGGCGAGACGCTCGGGGTGCGTCTGGCCCATGCGCCGTTGCTGGTCCCCGTGCTGCGGGCCGGGCTCGGCATGCTCGATCAGGCGCTCGCGCTGTTGCCGGCGGCGCGGGTCGGATTCGTCGGCGTCGCCCGCGACGAGGCCACTCACCAGGCTGCCGGATATTTCGAGTCGCTGCCCGATGACCTGACCGGCGTCCCGGTCCTGGTCCTCGACCCGATGCTGGCCACCGGAGGATCCTGCAAGCACACCGTCGGACTGCTGGCGCGCCGCGGGGCAACCGACATCACCGTGCTGTGCGCAGTCGCGGCGCCCGACGGTGTCGCCGTGCTCGAGAAGACGGCACCCGGTGCGAGGCTCTTCACCGCAGCCGTCGACGACGAGCTCAACAAGAACGCCTACATCGTGCCCGGGCTCGGCGATGCGGGCGACCGTCAGTACGGGCCCCGCTAGCGATCCGTCAGCTCACCAGCGAGCGACCTCCGAGACCAGCGTCGCGCGCAGCGCAGCGGCCTCGTCGCGGGCGGAGCGCAGCTCGCCGGTGACGGGGCAGCGAACCTCGATGTAGCACTTCACTTTTGGCTCCGTCCCCGAGGGACGCACCACCACCCGCGCGGCCGCAGCGTCGTCGCCGCCGGTGAAGATCAGCGCGTCGCCGATATCGGAGACGTTCGCGCTGAACCCGGCCAACCGCTGCGGCGGGCTGTCCCGCAGCCGGCGCATCAGCCGGGCGGCCTCGTCGGCCCCCGCCCGTCCCGGGGCAAGCGAGCGCGACATCGCGGCCACGTCGTGGACGCCGTGCCGGCGGGCAAGCTCGTCGAGGACGTCGGGCACCGACCGGCCGCTGTCCTTGAGCGCGGCCACTAGATCGCACACCAGGACCGCGGCGCTGATGCCGTCCTTGTCGCGCACGGCCGCCGGGTCGACGCAGTGCCCGATGGCCTCCTCGTAGGCGTACACCAGGGTGCCGCCGTGCACCGGCGAAACGGCGGGTGCATCGGCGCGGGCAAGCCATTTGAAGCCGGTGCGGGTCTCGACGTGAGTGGCGCCGTAGTGCGCGGCGATCGCCGGCAACATCCGTGACGACACCACGGTGCTGGCCACCACGGTGCGCGTCGTCAAAGAGTCACCCGACAGATTTGAGAGGATGTAATCGCCCAGCAGCCAACCGGTTTCGTCACCCGAGAGCATCCGCCAGCCCGACCCGGGACCGGTCGGGATGCCGACCGCGCAGCGATCGGCATCCGGGTCCAGCGCGATCGCCACGTCGGCGCCGATATCGGCGGCGAGCTCAAGCACGGCGTCGGTGGCGCCGGGCTCCTCGGGGTTGGGGAACGCGACGGTCGGGAAGTCGGGGTCGGGGGCGAACTGCGCCGCGACGGTGTGCACGTCGTGAAATCCGGCGCGCCGCAGCGCGCGAACCGCCACCGCGCCGCCGACCCCGTGCAGCGGTGTCAGCGCCACCCGCACGGATCCGTGCCCGCGGCGCACCCCGGACGCGCGCCCGATGTAGTTCTCCAGCAGATCGGTGCCGGTCGGCTCGACGCGGCGACGCGCGATCCGGTCTGCCGGGGGCGCGTCGGCCATGGCCGCCTCAATCCGGCGGTCGGTAGGGGAGACGATCTGGAACCCGCCTTCGATGTACACCTTGTAGCCGTTGTCTGCCGGCGGGTTGTGCGAGGCGGTGATCTGGACCCCTGCCACCGCGCCGGTGTGGCGCACCGCGAAGGCGACCACGGGCGTCGGCACCGGTCCGGGCAGCAGGAGCACGGAAAACCCTTGGGCAGCAAAAACCTCAGCCGTCGCAGTGGCGAAAGACGCCGACCCGTGCCGGGCGTCGCCGCCCACCACCACCGGGGCGCCGGCGGGGGCGCCGAGCACCTGCGCCACCGCCCACGTGGCCCGCAGCACCACCGCGAGGTTCATCGCGTCGGGCCCGGCGCGCACCGGTCCGCGCAGGCCCGCGGTGCCGAAGGCAAGCGGACGGGCGAATCGCGCGGCAAGTTCGCGCGCGTCGCACGCGGCGAGTTCGGCGGCCGTCACAGGGTCGGGATCGTGCGCGATCCACTCCTCGGGCCGCATCGCAATCAGAGCCGGGAGATGACGTCGGCCAGCAGGGTGCCCATCCGTGCCGCTGACGCCGCCCCGACAGCCAGCACCTCGGCGTGGCTCAACGGTGCGCTGGTGATGCCGGCCGCCAGATTGGTCACCAGCGACACACCCAGCACCTCCGCGCCGGCCGCCCGGGCCGCGATTGTCTCGTGCACCGTGGACATACCCACCAGGTCGGCACCCAGCGTCCGCAGCATCCGGACCTCCGCGGGCGTCTCGTAGTGCGGCCCGGGCAGGCCGGCGTAGACGCCCTCGGCCAGGGTCGGGTCGGCCTGGTTGGCGAGGGTGCGCAGCCTCGGGGAGTACGCGGCGGTGAGATCGACGAACTCGGGTCCCACCAGCGGCGACCGGGCGGTGAGGTTGAGGTGGTCACTGATCAGCACCGGCTGCCCGACGGTCATGTCCTCGCGCAGGGCGCCGGCCGCGTTGGTGAGCACGACGACGCGGGCGCCTGCCGCGCACGCGGCCCGGACCGGGTGAACGATGTGTCGCAGGTCTTGGCCCTCGTAGGCATGCACGCGGCCGAGGAGAACCAGGACGCGGTGTCCGCCGATGCGGGTCGACAGGACCTCGCCGGCGTGCCCGGCAGCTGTCGGCGGCGAGAAGCCGGGCAGTTCCGCCTGCGGGAGCACCGCGGTCGGGGAGCCAAGCGCGGCGGCGGCCGGCGACCATCCCGACCCGAGGACGACGGCGACATCGTGGCTTTCGACGCCGATGCGTGCGGCGATGACGTCCGCAGCGCGCCGCGCGAGGTCGCCGGGGTCGGGCGCGGGGTCGCTCACACTGGGGCAGCCTAACGGGATGCGAGGCGATGACATACTGCGAGAGTGCTTACAGCCCCGGCGGACAGCGTCGAGCATGCCGACGACATGGCCGACGCCGCCGAAGCCGCCGTCCGGCGGCGCGGTTCCGATCTGGTCGAGCTGTCCCACGCCATCCACGCCGAGCCGGAGCTGTCGTTCCACGAGCACCGCAGCAGCGCGAAGGCGCGGGCGCTGGCCGCCGAACGCGGATTCGAGATCACCGCGGGCGCCGGCGGCCTGGACACCGCGTTTCGCGCCGACTTCGGCTGCGGATCGCTCGTCGTCGGCGTGTGCGCCGAGTACGACGCACTTCCCGAGATCGGCCACGCGTGCGGGCACAACATCATCGCGTCGTCGGCAGTGGGCGCCGCACTGGCCCTCGCCGAGGTGGCCGACGAGCTGGGCTTGCGGGTGGTGCTGCTCGGCACACCCGCCGAAGAGGCCGGGTGCGGCAAGGAGCTGATGCTGCGCGCCGGGGTGTTCGACGACATCGCGGCGACGGTGATGATCCATCCCGGCCCGGCCGACATCGCCGCCGCCCGCTCGCTGGCGCTGTCCGAGGCGATCGTTTCCTTCCGCGGCAGGGAATCTCACGCGGCGGTCGCCCCCTACCTGGGGATCAACGCCGCCGACGCGGTCACCGTCGCGCAGGTCGCCGTCGGAGTCTTGCGCCAGCAGTTCGCCCCAGGCCAGATGGCGCACGGGATCGTCACCGAGGGCGGGCAGGCGGTCAACGTCATCCCGGGCCGCGCGAGCCTGAATTACACGATGCGGGCGCACGAGTCGGATTCGCTGCGGCAGCTGGAGGGCAGGATTTTCGCCTGCTTCGCCGCGGGTGCCCTCGCCACCGGCTGCGAATACGAGATCGACCAGCCCACCCCGCCCTACGCGGAGTTGGACCCCGACCCGTGGCTGGCCGACATCTTCCGCGAGGAGATGAACCGACTCGGGCGCGAGCCGGTGGCACGCGCGCTGGAGACCAGCCTGCCTCTGGGCAGCACCGACATGGGCAACGTGACGCAGGTGATGCCGGGGATCCATCCGATCGTCTCCGTCGACGCCGGCGGCGCCACGGTTCATCAACGCGAGTTCGCGACGGCGGCGGCCGGCCCCAGCGGCGATCGCGCCGTCGTCGACGGCGCGATCATGCTGGCGCGCACGGTGGTCCGGCTGGCCCGGACACCCGCCGAACGCGACCGGGTCATGGCCGCGCACGAGCGTCGGCGCAGCGGAGCCAACGCGTGAGCCTTGCGCAGACCGCCGAGTCATGGCTGGCCGGGCACGCCGACGAACTCGTCGACTGGCGGCGGCACCTCCACCGCAATCCGGAGCTGGGCCGCCAGGAGTACGCCACCACCCGGTTCGTCGCCGAGCGGTTGGCGGATGCGGGTCTGAATCCCACCGTGCTGCCCGGCGGAACCGGGCTGGTCTGCGACCTGGGCCCTGAGGGCGTGCCGCGGATCGGGTTGCGGGCCGACATCGACGCGCTGCCCATGGCCGAGCGGACCGGTGCCCCGTATGCGTCGCACATGCCGAATGTCGCGCACGCCTGCGGGCACGACGCCCACACCTCGATCCTGCTGGGCGCAGCGCACGCCTTGGCGTCCGCACCGCGGCTACCCGTCGGGGTGCGGCTGGTCTTCCAGGCCGCCGAGGAACTGATGCCCGGCGGGGCGATCGACGCCATCGCCGCCGGGGCGATCACCGGGGTGTCACGGATTTTCGCCCTGCACTGCGATCCTCACCTCGCAGTCGGTCGGATCGCCGTCCGGCAGGGCCCCATCACGTCGGCGGCCGATTCGATCGAGATCCGGCTGTCGTCACCGGGCGGGCACACCGCGCGTCCCCACCTGACAGCCGACCTGGTCTACGGGCTGGGCACTCTGATCACCGGGCTGCCCGGGGTGCTGTCGCGCCGGATCGACCCCCGCAACGCCACCGTCCTGGTGTGGGGCGCGGTCAACGCGGGCGTGGCCGCCAACGCCATTCCGCAGAACGGCGCGCTGTTCGGCACTGTCCGCACCGCCAGCCGCCAGACCTGGGAGTCCCTTGAGGACATCATCCGCGATGCCGTGTCCAGTCTGCTGGCGCCGCTCGCGATCGACCACACGCTGAATTACCACCGCGGCGTCCCGCCGGTGGTCAACGAGGAGGTTTCAACGCACATCCTCACCCACGCCATTGAAGCGGTGGGGCCGCAGGTGCTGGCCGACACCCGGCAGTCCGGCGGCGGAGAGGACTTCTCCTGGTACCTGGAGGAGATTCCCGGCGCGATGGCGCGACTGGGCGTCTGGTCCGGCGACGGCCCGCAACTGGACCTGCACCAGCCGACGTTCGACCTCGATGAGCGGGCACTGCCGATCGGTGTGCGCCTGATGGTCAACATCATCGAGCAGGCCGCCCTGGTCTAGCCCCCGCGGACCCAGCCACCCCTCGCGCGCGTGCGTGTCTGCACCGCGACACGCCGCCGTCGCCGGGATTCTGCGCACGCTCGCGACCGTAATCCTCGGGGTGAATTGTCGGCACCGCCTGGTGTCCCGACGATGGCTCGCGTGCATTCAGAGTTGAGCCGGCTCCTCGACGCCCAGGGCGGAGTCGTCACCTGCGGCCAGGCGCTGACATTCATCTCGCGGCGCCGACTGGAGGTTGACCTGGAACGTGTCTGGTACGGCATATACGGTGCGGGCGAGGTGACCACCGAGTTGCGGTTGCGCGGGTTGGACCTCGCGACCGGCACGACGGTCGCGATGTGCATGGCCACCGCCGCGGATGCACACGGCTTCGGCACCGAAAAAACCTCGGACCTGCACGTGCTTAATCCCGTTGGACGGCAACTACGGTCGGGTGACGGCCTGTTCGTGCATCGGCGTGAGGGCGCGCCGCTGACCGTGGTCGCAGGTCGCCCGGCCACGGCGCCAGCGTGGACGGCGGTCGAAGTGGCCCGCAGCCTGCGCCGGCCGCGGGCGCTGGCGACGCTGGACGCAGCCCTGCGCAGCGGCACGTGCACCAGAGCTGAACTCGGCGCAGCTGCGGCCCGGCAGTCCGGCCGGCGCGGCATCGTCGCCGCCCGCGAGCTGATCGCCATGGCCTCTCCGCTCGCGGAGTCTCCGATGGAGAGCGAGGCGCGGCTGGTCATGATCAACGGCGGTTTGCCGCGTCCGGTTCTGCAGTATGAGGTCGTCGACCTGCAAGGGCAGACCTGGCGGCTGGATTTCGCTTGGCCGGGGCTGCGTGTCGCCGCCGAGTACGACGGCGTCGACTGGCACAGCGGGCCGGACGCATTCCTGCGCGATCGCCACCGGAGTGCGGCACTCCAAGATTTGGGCTGGGTGGTCGTCCCGATGGTCGCCGCGGACATCAGATACCGGCACGTGGACCTGATCCGGCGGCTCGAGTCCCGTTTGGAGCGGGCCCGCGCCGCGTGACCGCCTTGTGAGCGTGCGCAGAATCCCGGCGACGGCGGCGTGTCGCGGTGCAGACACGCACGCTCGCGGGAAGGGACTAGGAGGTCCCTGGGCCGATGTTGCGGGCCGGACGTGTCCGCAGGTCATGCACGTAGTCACTCGGCGCGCCGGCGATTTCGGCGGCGTCGGCCATCACGCCCAGGTAGCGAGCCGACGGCATGCCACCCTCCCACGCGTCCAGCACGTACAGCCACGCCAGCACCGGATCGGTGGTGGTGTCCGACGATATCCGCTCTACCCGGCCGCGGATCTTCTGGTGGACGCCGAACTCCGATCCCTCCCAGTGGTCCAGGTTGAGCTCGTCGGCCGGGGTGACGTCATACAGGACGACGAACACCCGGGAATCGGGTTCCTCCACGACGGTGGCCAGCGCGCCTTCCCAGCCGATGTCCTCGCCGCCGAAGGTCAGCCGCCAGCCGTGCAGCCAGCCGGTTCCGGTCATCGGCGAGTGGGGTGCCCGCTGAAGCATCTGCTCGGGATCCATGTTCGACCCGTACGCGGCGTAGAGCGGCACGGGGCAAGCTTAAACGCCACGCCCCGCCGGGTGTTCCCCGCCGAGCGCTTCGCGGGTCTTGTGAGGCGGTTCGCGGGTCTTGTGACTGGCTCGCAGGACTTGTGACTAGGTTGTGAGCCGTGACGACCCGGATCGTGATCCTCGGCGGCGGCCCGGCGGGCTACGAAGCCGCTCTGGTCGCCGCCACCTCCCACCCCGATTCGGTCCACGTCACGGTGATCGACTCCGACGGTATCGGCGGGGCGGCCGTGCTGGACGACTGCGTACCCTCCAAAACGTTCATCGGCTCGACGGGGGTGCTCACCGAGCTACGCAGGGCGCCGCGGCTGGGTTTTGGAATCGATCTCGGGGACATCGGGGAGTTCCAGCGCGCGAAAATCTCTCTGCCGCAGATCAACGCACGGGTCAAGCGGCTCGCCGCCGAGCAGTCCGCCGATATCGCCACGCAGCTGCGCGGCGCCGGAGTGCACCTCTTAACCGGCCGCGGTGAGCTGGTCGACTCCGCACCCGGGCTGGCCTGTCATCGCGTCAAGGCGACCGCGGTCGACGGCTCCACCAGCGAGCACGCCGCGGACGTAGTGCTGATCGCCACCGGCGCCAGCCCACGCACGTTGCCGTCGGCCCAGCCGGACGGCGAGCGCATCCTGACCTGGCGTCAGCTTTATGACCTGGACGCGCTGCCGGA
>Ga0164297_10005856_pt1 | contig 10417 bp, 5 predicted proteins | sample GEODES058metaG_FD_113539 | JGI IMG/M metagenome (GOLD analysis project Ga0164297, IMG submission 113539) | Dystrophic lake water microbial communities from Trout Bog Lake, Wisconsin, USA - GEODES058 metaG | ecosystem: Environmental > Aquatic > Freshwater > Lake | place: USA: Trout Bog Lake...
CTCCGTGTGCAGCTGCAGAACAACCGCGGCTGTATGTATGAAGGCAGAAGGCACACGCACCGACGTAGTTGAGGACGACGAAGCAGTGGAGCTGCTCCACCCGGTCCAGCAACTCCTGGTTGTTTCATAGAAAGAGAGAGCGGCGTGAGACCCAGCGAGTCGAATACAGGCCAGCGAGCCAGCCGCCACTTTTGCTCGTCCACTCACCGGCAAGCGCTCGTCTTCCACGCCGTCACGGCACGGTCTCAGCGCCCCCATCTCCGTGGTCAGCTCCGCGCAGAGCCGCTCCGCGAGCTGCGCAGGCGACTCGAGGCCGTCTAAAGGCAGGCGGGAAAAAAGTGAGGGCGCGGTCCGGCAGTTCCTCCCAACACACGACTCTCAACACACCTTTGATTCGACGCTGGAAGTCAGCGACTTGGCCAGCAGACGGCTTGAAACTGTGCGCCTGCGAGCCGTTGCCGTTGGCGAGCACGTGGTCGCCGTTGGCGGCACCTTCCCCTCCACTGCTCGTCGTCTCGCTGTCGTCTCCGCCTCCGCCCAGGAGGTCTTCTTGCGCAGCGACTAACAGCACGTGTTTGAGGTGCTGCTTCAGCGGCTGCGTGCGAGTTGGGGCGAGGTGTGTGAGTGGTCGGACCGGGTGGTGAGTCGACAGGACAGGGGACAGTTTGCCAGGCCAGAACAAGCGGCGATGTGGCTCGTGAAAGCCCACGTTTGCTGCCCTGCTCAGGCAGCAGGGCAGTGGTCGCTAGGTGGGGCGGGGGCCGCCGGGCTGAGTGCCCTCGCCGCGAGCCGGGCGCAGGGAGGGGCTCTTGCAGTCGCTTTTTCCAGAACGGCTGGTTGCGAGTAGGCACGCGTTGCGCATAGCAGTGGGACAGGCAGCACCGAGCATGCTGTTCCCGTGGGCGCCACCGCATGGCAGGCCCGAAGGCAGCCTGCGCGGTGGGAGGCTGCACATGCGACGAAAGTTGCCGGCAGCCGGGCCGCCCCGACCTCACAGTGCGCACCGTATATGGCAGCGCGAACGGCGCCAGGTCCAACGGCAGCGCCTGCGTGAAGCGCTTGCCGAACTTCATACCGCTTGGTCGATCGCTGTGTGCTCGTGTCGAACAGAAGGGCTCGTGGCTCGTCTTCCACGGCAGCCCCACCCGCAGCGAGACGCGTGTGAACAGGGCGCTTGCAGCTGGTGACGATAGCACTGGTCGGGCACTGACGCCGAGTGCCCTTCCCTTGTACTGCTCACGAAATAGTGCGACTTTGACGACGCATCGAGGTCTGGGTATCTATAGCAGTAGCCGCACCGCCCCCCGCCTCACACCCGTGCTTGGGGCACCGCGCGGCCGAGCTCCTTCAGCGAATACTTCTCCCGCACGCCCAAATCAACGAGTGGGACGTCCAGGGCTGCAGCTATAGCCCCCCGAACCCGCTCCACAAACGCCTCGTGGCTCTCGCCAACATCGCGCCACATGGGCGGCAACACTGTCGCGCTCAGCGTTGTCCACGGCGCAAAACAGAGCCAGAACAAATTTGCGCCAAAAGAGCTGGTCAGCGTGTGCGTGCTTATGCTGAATGCGTGCTTTGCCCGGCACGCGATGGGCACAACGGGCGCATCTAGAAGCGCAAAGCCGCGGCTGAATTTCAGCACGCCCGCCCCGGAAGACATGCAGCCTTCAGGGAAGAGGTGGATGGGCGTCACTGCTGTGGATGGTGGTCGCTTCACAAGCTTGGCCAGCCGCTTGAAAGCTGCCGGCGTGCTGTGTGTGAACTGCACTCGATGTCGGGTCACTCGCCCGCCAGTGGGCACTGCTGCATGGATGAGATGGTTGTATTGCCGCGGCTGGCGGTAGAGCAACAGGAAATCTCCCACGCAGGTGTGATTGGAGACAGCCACATGGAAGCCCAGGTCGCGAGGTATGTTCTCCAAGCCTGACCACGAGGTGGACACGCCCAGCAGCTTGCTTATTATGAACTCCAGCGCCGCATCTGAATCCGTAAGCGTGGGCGAATCCAACGCTGCGCATACTGCCCAGACAGCCGCCCGACAAAGGGCCAGGGCGCAGCCCAGTGGGAAGTAGGCTACCAACGCAGGCGTCACCTCCACATGCTGCTCCGGAAACAACCGCGACACAGGAATAGGGAGGGACGCGAGGCGCAGCACGCCAGACGTCTCCTGTGTACATATCTCCTCCTGTCAGCCTTTTGTGAGAACCCACCCACGCAGAGCGAGAAGCACGCACCTCCTCAGGTGGCAAGGACACTGCGTTGAGAGGCGGCGCGTGTGCGCGACGGGCCTGCTCCCGCGGGCGCTGCGTCACTGCGCTCTGCACACCACTGCCACCCCCCCTTCTGCCGTGACTGCTCCACCTGTGCACGGCAAGACGCAACGCGCAGGTTGTGCCCTGATATCGGCCTGTCTCCTCGCCGCTCTGTCGTCGGCGTGTCGCCTGTTCAAAACAGCCCGGTGAGCGGGGAGTCAGCAAAAGCCCTCTTTATCTGCGACAGGCAAAGCAGTTGCACGAGCCTCTGTGCTGGGCCACCGCGAGCGTGGTAGTAATGCCCTCTGTTGAGCGCTACACGTGGCCGCTTGGTGCATCAGGGCGCTATCGTTCTGCGAGCACAGCTTGCTAAGTGGCCCACCGGGCTGCCCACGTGGCGCTCGAGTCCTGCCGCCCCGCCGCAAGGAGCGTACGTCCGCTGCTTGAAAGCAGCTGTTCGTCATGCACTGCTACACCACTTCGCGGCTGGCTCCAGCGTCGTTGCCCACTGCCCTTTCCCTACGCCGCCGCCGCGCAGGCTGTGGGCGCCGTAGCACCGCCGCACCTGCTGTATTCGCGCTCGCCAACACGTTCGGCACCTCGTTCCGGGTCACAACGTTCGGTGAGAGCCACGGTGGTGGCGTCGGCTGCGTAGTGGACGGCGTCCCGCCCCGACTGCAACTCAGCACCGCGGAAGTCCAGGCACGTGTGCACGTGAGATGGGACTCCATAGCTGGGGCAGCGCGTGTGTCACGGACACTTCGTCGGCGCCCCCTTCTGTGGGATGGACCCAGGGCGGTGATCTCACTCTTGTTGTGCTTCGTGCCCTCTGTCTCTGTTCTTCCCCAGTTTGAGTTGGACCGCAGACGGCCAGGACAGAGCCGTATCACGACTCCACGCAACGAGGAGGACACGTGCGAAATATTGTCCGGTGCGTGTGCAACGCACACTTGCAACGCTGTGAGCCTCGACTGACTGACGCCCCCGCGACGCCTTGTACGCTGACAGGGCTCACACCTGACGGTCAGACACTGGGTACACCTGTCGCGGTGCTTGTGCGCAACAAGGACCAGCGCAGTGGGGACTACAGCGAGATGTCGGTGCGCGCCGTGGCACTGCACTCGGCGCGCGCGAGCGCAGTTCGTCTGACAACTGCTTGCCGCCACTTTGCAGGTCGCGTACCGGCCAAGCCATGCAGATGCGACGTATGACATGAAGTACGGCGTGCGCGCTATCGCGGTAAGTCGCCACAAGGACCGTTTGACGAAGTGAGTGAAGAGACCGCTGACACGCTTTGCATCGCAGGGCGGTGGCCGCTCTAGCGCTCGCGAGACTATCGGCCGTGTGGCCGCAGGCGCCATCGCGAAGAAGATCCTGGCCCAGGTCGCTGGCGTCGAGATCTTGGCTTTTGTGAGCAGCGTCCGTGAGGTCGACCTCGCGCCGGAGCATGTGGACTTGGACACCTTCTCCATGAATGACGTGGAGGCGAACATAGTGCGCTGCCCGCATGCCGCCACTGCAGAGGCCATGATTGCAGCCATCGACGAAGTGCGAACCCGGGGTGACTCCTGTGGAGGTATCGTCACGTGCGTCTGCCGCCGCGTGCCTCGCGGCTTAGGCGCACCTGTATTCGACAAGCTGGAGGCGGAGCTCGCAAAGGCGATGCTCAGTCTACCCGCGACAAAGGGCTTCGAACTTGGAAGCGGATTCAGTGGGACACGGCAAAAGGGGACGGAGCACAATGATGCGTTTTACATGGACCCTGCGGGTGTGCTGCGCACGCGCACGAATCGCAGTGGCGGCATCCAGGGCGGCATTAGCAATGGCGAGAACATCGTCTTCCGGGTGGCATTCAAGCCGACGAGCACCATCTCCCAGAACCAGCACACTGTGACTCGCGCTGGCCAGGAGACTGAGCTCCGTGCCCGGGGACGCCACGACCCGTGTGTCGTGCCTCGCGCAGTGCCCATGGTGGAGGCGATGGCGGCGCTGGTGCTTGTGGACGCGCTTCTCCAGCAGCAGCAGCAGTGCATGCTGTTCGATGACAACGGCGCTGCGGTGCCGTCGCCGCGGCTGCTATACGGCAACATCAGCAGCTTGTATAACCCGGCGGCGGCGCAGGAGGCGCTTCGCGCGGCGGAGTCGCGGCAAGCGATGAGCGCGAAGCAAGCGTCGGATGCGTACAGCGAGTCGTAGCGCAGAGTTGTGTTCCTTCGTCTTATTATTCCAATTTCAAATAGATCTCTATCGTCCCCTGCCTCCGACGCCCAGCTTTTTCATGATCTCAGCTTGCAGGAAGTCGTTGGCCACGACCAGGCCGATACCGCCAGAGCCCACCAGCACGAGGATAAGAATGAGGATGAACAAGATCTGGCGCAGGCGCTCAATGCCGATGATGGTAATCAAGCTGCCGAACGGATTGAGCAAGTCTAGGGTTGCGCGATCAGCCTTGGGCAGCACTGGGTCGCGGTTGGGTTCGTCCTGGCCCTCTCCCACAGGCCTGCTATCCGCCTTCTTGGCAGTCAGCAGCGCGTACTGGACCTCCACCTCGCCCTTGGACGTCTTCTTCGCGCTCGGGTGGTACACCTTGAGCCACTTCTTGCCGTTGTTCACAGCATCCGGAATGGGCTCCAGGATTTCAACCATGTCTTTCTTGTCGCCCGCCGCGCGGTTCACCTTGAGCTGCTTCATGAGACGGCCGCACATGTCGCCCAGCGGCAGGGTCACCTCACCGATGGTGTCATCCGTCGTGCCCACGATGTCCTTGTTCCAGGCTGAGATCTTCAGCTTCGGGTTGGCCAGCGGCAGCTCGAAGCGGAACAGCAGGCGGTAATTGAAGCTGCCCGTGCCGCCGGTGGAGAACCAGTGGATGTCGGTGGACTTGTCTAGCAGCACTGGGTTGCCCAGTCGATCCGTGCCCTGCACCAGCGCCCGGAAGAACAGGTCGTTCTGGGCCATGATCACCTTCTTGTTCTCCATGCTCTTCGCTTGCCAAATGACCAGACGCAACTCCACCTGCTCTGGCGGAGGGGGCGTGATATTCAGCGGCTGCTGCCCGCTGTTGGCGGAGTCCAGGATCTCAACAAACAACTCCAGCCGACCCTGCCCGGAGCCGCCCCTGCGCAGCGTCAACGTTCGCCGCTCCAGCGGCGGCTTCGCGAGGTATTTGCGCCACTCCTCCGAGTACCACCGGTCCTCCAGGTCGATGAGCGTCTCTCCAATCAAGTGGTCAGTCGCGCCAGGCAGCACGCTGTCGTTTGCGTTGAACACCTTGATGGAGAGCTGGCTCGCGCCCGGCAGGCTGGGCTTGAACTCCAGCATGCGGTAGAATGGCGGGTACAGCGTGTCTTTCACGTGGTCCACGCGGTTACCCAGCGTCTTGGTGCCCAGAGAGCCGACCAAGTAGGGGTTGCTCAGCCCGTTGTTGTTCGTCGGCCGAAGCTCCAAGCCGCGCAGCACGTAGACGCGCACGATGAACTTCTCCGGCGCGCCGCCGACCTGCTCGCGCAGCGGCTCCAGCGGCGGGTCGGCACTCATGTGATCCATGCGCGTGTATAGGCCCTGCTGCTCGGCGTCGCGCTTCGTGAGGCGCCCTGGAATGGAAGCCGGCACGAGCGGGATCTTGCGGAGGGAGAACTTGACGACGCCCACCTCCACGACGTCGTCAAGGCCGCCCTTGTCAGCTCCGTCGGGGCCAAGGAGGCCGCCAGCGCGCTTGACGGGGATGGTGAAGAACGGGGGCGGACCCAGAATGTCCTCAAGGTCATATGGCAGCACTTTGCGGCCTTTCAGGTACGCAGGCGTCTCGCCCATGCCGTGCGGATCGAACCCACCGTCGCCGTGGTCCTGGATGTCACCCGCAGGCTGGCCGGCGGGCCGTTTGTGGCCCTTGCCATCACTTGTGCCGGACAGCAGGGACAAGCCGCTCTTCATGCTCGGCGTCTTGACTGTGCTTGCGTCGTCGTCGCCTTTGCGCATGAATGCCCAGGCGTCGTTCTCAGCCTCCAGCTCCGCAGCGGAGGGCCCCATGCCGTGGAAGCTGGGGATGGGCACCAGGCTCGCAATGCCGACAATGACGGACGCGCCCAAGCGCTTGTCGCGCACACGGACAGTCAGCCCAGGTGTGCACTTCTCTTCCGTCGGGAAATTGCCCTGCAGGGTGAGCAACTCGCCCTTGAAGTTGGCGTTTGCACCCGTAGGGCGGCCGCTGTGTTTGCTGCGCACCACCGTCTCGCCGTTGACTAGCGGCAGGACGCCAGTGAGCTCGAATTCCAGGCCTGGTGACACGATGGGCAGTCCCAGCATGGGCTTCATACTACGCACGCCCAGGCACAGCACCTGGTACTCAGCTGGCTGCGCCGGCAGGTTCGTGATGCCGTGAATGTTGGGCGCGCCCTCGCCGATGCTGCGCCCCAGAATCGGCGCACATGGCGGGTCGTAGCTGGAGTCAGTCACCGGCGGCTTGATGGCTTCCTTGCGCTTGTTCTCGTCGCGGTCCAGCACGGCGCGCAAACTGTCCAGCGGCCCCTCAATTGACAGCGCCACCAGGATCTGGCCGCCGCTTCCATCCACCGGCTGGTTCATACGCGCGCCCTTGAACTCGAAGCTTCGGAGCTTGTACCACTGCAGCGGCAAGCTCCTGAAAATCTGGCCGTCCTCATCCGTGCCGCCACTGGACTTGCGGCCCCACAGCCGACTGGTGGGTATGCTCACGCAGCACAGTGGCTCATCGCCAAGCACGGACTTGTCGAGCACGGTGATGTTCACCCGGGGCACGGCCCAGGAGAGCACATCGCCGTCTGCGTATTCCTCCTCACCATCATCCTCCTCCTCGTCGCTGAACCCGTCGTTGCCGGCAGCGCCAGACGTGCCCGGCACGCGCGTGGCGCCAGGTGCAGCGCCAGCGGTCTGATACGCGTCTTCGAAGCCGTCGATGACGAGGCCGCCGCCGGTGGTGGCTTCAGGGTCGGCCAGGGGCGCCAAGTCTTCCCGCACGCCTGGAGGCATCGCTCGTCGCTCCGCCAGCTGTTTCTTGAACTGCTGCTGCGTGAACTGCCGTCGCACGCGCTCCACGTTCTTCGCGTTGTGCACCATGGCGCCGAAGCTGAGCACGTCCGGACGGCTGCAGATGGGCAGCACAACCTCCATGGGCAGCTCTGCAAACCACGCCGGACTGGTCGTGTTGCCACACACCTGCGTCCGGCTGACGGTGTTGCCGACCCGCACCAGGCAGTAGGGGTCACTCCCGCCGTCGCTATCAGCCACAGGCAAGCCCTGCGCCTGGTAAATGTACACACGCAGCTTGTACGGCCGGCTTTGGATGGCCTGCACCACCTCCGGGTCCGGGTCTGGGCCGAAGCGCCCCCCCGGCTGGAACATGCCGGGCCGGTTCTTCTTCGCTTTCTCAGCGGCGTCACCTTCCTCATCGCTCTCCGACTCCTCACCAGCCTCCTTGGCCGCCTCCTTGGCCAACCGCTTCTCCTCCGCAGCCTTCTTTTCTTGCTCCTCCTTATCCGTAATGCCCAGGATGTATACCTTGCCGCCCGGCTTGCGCGTCAGCTGCAAGCGGACGAGGGCGCAGCCGACAGGGCGCGCGCTGCGCACGGTGCTGCTACCTTTGCGCAGGGACAGGGCGTCACTGTTGAGCGTGATCCACCCTTGGAATGCGCAACTGCCGCCTGTGGTTGCCTCTGGCGCCTCCTCAGGGTACTCCGTCTCTACAGCAGGCAGGAGCGCCTCCACAGGGACGCGACCAAAGGCAATGCGCTGCTTCTTGACGGATCCGCTGGTGTACCAGATGTTGATGAACACGTCTGGGGCGGAGCGTCCAGCGTCGTCTCCGTCCAGCGGCGGCGGCACTGGCGCGTTCATGGGTTTCAGCTTCTCGCCGATGGTGACGAACATGTCGCCAGGGGTATCCCTCACCATATTCGCCTCGTACCACATGACTGTGCGCACAGACGACAGGCCGTACGCAACCTCCACGGACACTTCCGACCCGCGGCCGCGGTACTCGGGCAGGAGCATGTCCAGCTGCAGGATCTCAGCGAGGAGCACCAAGTTGACTGGGGGCTTCACGTCCGGCATCGGCAAACCGCGGCGCCTTTGCGGTGGCAGGTCTCGCTCCGGGCCAGCCTCGATGCTCATGAACAAACTGCCGCGGTAGTCGCTGCCCAGCACGAAGCCGTTGTTCATGCGTCGCGCCAGCTTGGCTCCTGACCTCAGGTGGAACTCTGCTTCAGGTTCGCGAGGCGCGCCGTAGAGGGGATACCACCGCGGTTTGCGGTAGTATTCCAGGTGCGTCCGCAGCTCGGAGTAGGAGAAACGCAGCGCCGCAATCGGCGTGTCTGCCGAGGTCAGGTTCTGGTCAAACAGAGTGACCCGGACAGGGGGAGCGCCGGTGCCTTCCGGAGGCAGCTGCAGCGTCAGCGCGATCTCTTGCCGCCACTGCGGTTTATACCCTCGTCTCCGCCGCGTGCGCGCAGCTTTGCTGCCCGCGCTGAGCTGCACGTACGGCTGCACCCCGCTGCCGGGTGTCCAGTCCATGCGCGGCAGATCCATCGCGGCGTAGGCCTGTAGACGCAGCCCGTACGGCAGTGTCTCCTCCTTTGCACCACCGCCGAGCGCTGAGAAGTCGAGGCCGCCGAGATCTCCTCTGTCGCCCAGTTCTCCCTCATCGCCATCTCCATCGTCAGCCACTTCGCCGCCGTGGTCTGGTGGCTTGTCTCCCTTGGCTAGGACAGCGACGCAGATTTTGATTTGGCCTTGGGGGCCATCACGCCGGCCTCGCGGGTCGAGCACCGTGACCCACTTGCGCCAGAGCTCGTGGTTGGGCAGCTGGTAGATGCTCTCCAGGTCCATGTCCACAGAGCCGACTAACATGTGCGGCCCCAGTCTGCCGCGGTCGTACACCGCGAATTGGAGGACGCAGGTGGCGAGCTCGCCTTCACCCACGTGGATGTCGTTGAAGTAGAACAACGACTCGTACAGCGGCGTGCTCGTGTTGCGCCGGATGTTGGTCCGCTGCGCTGGCGTGATAGTGCCATCGCCCCGGAGGAGGCGGACGCGCACGAAGGCGCTCGGCACGCGGTCGTTGCTGATGAGCATACTCTTCAACTGGAGCAGGCTGAAGCGCTGGATGGCGAACACGCCCTTGGCTTCAATCACCTGCGCACAGGGGAACAGGCGCAGGGAGTGGGGGAGCTGCAGGGTCAGACACAGGTGGCCGTGGTGGCTGGCACGAGGTTTGGTGAGTGTGGAATGCAGGCGTAGGCTTTGTTGTGAGTGGGTGTTAGCCCCCTCCAACCGCGCACGCGCAGCCCGTCTCCGCGTCTACCGGCTACCAGCGACGCGGACGCGCCTTGACGACACACTGGTAGGTGCCTGCTGCAGACACAGCCTCTCCGCCGTCGTCGGACAGGTCGTCTAAGTCACCGCCGCCGGCGGAGCTTCCCCGTCGCCGCTTCGGCGTGTCCACCACCTCTTCATTGCCCTTCCCGCCGCCGCCGAATAGGTTGCCCACCTACAAGGAGACACCAGTCAGGGGGAGAGTGCGTGCGCGGTTGGTGCAGGTCCAGAGGCGCTACCAGTGCGAGAGAGCACTGGGGCGCGTGGGGTTGCACCGCCAGCGCGAGTACCAGGCCAGATTGGCGCGCAACATGCTTGCTCGGCCAGATGCACGCACCGCTGAAAACAAGTCCATGGCACGGGGTGTGGCGCTCAGAGCTCTCTGCCCAAGTGAGTTGCGTGTTCCTCTCGCAGCGTGGGGTTGCGCTTAGCCTGCAGGCTGCAAGGCGCCCATGGTTGTGTCGACGCTGCCGGTATGCCTGCACGACACGCGGTCCTGCGACGCGCTCAACTGGTGTAGAGCTGGACGAAAACCGGATCGAAAACGAGCGAGCGCTGTATCAAGCGCCTCACCAATGCCGTGCACAGCTGCTCCGCATGCCCGCGCTCTGCGATGCTTCGCCCACCGCGCTGTGAATGTGCCGCGGGCGGCAGCGGGGAGCAGCAGCGGGGCGCCTGCTTGTGCCAGTCAGAGGTATTCGCCGTCGTTCGCCTTGAGCGCAGCTCCCTCGCGCCACACGCACAGATGCAGCACACTGCGGTACGTGGCTCGTCCGCGACTTGTGAGAGGCGGCAGCGCGGGCGTCACACAGGCTGTC
>Ga0164297_10005863_pt1 | contig 10405 bp, 9 predicted proteins | sample GEODES058metaG_FD_113539 | JGI IMG/M metagenome (GOLD analysis project Ga0164297, IMG submission 113539) | Dystrophic lake water microbial communities from Trout Bog Lake, Wisconsin, USA - GEODES058 metaG | ecosystem: Environmental > Aquatic > Freshwater > Lake | place: USA: Trout Bog Lake...
CATGCTGGATTCGCAGCGCTTGGCGGGTGGGTTGCCTGGCGCGGACTGGCGGGCCAGCCGGGCTGGCTGCTGCTGCCGATCGGGGCGCAAGTCGGCTGGACCCTATGGGTGTTGCAGCGCGCCCGGCGCGCGTCGATTGGGCCGTGGTAGGATGTGGAGAGCCGGATGTTTCTGACCAATCAGGATATCGTCGAACTGGTAACGTGGCGACGCACGTTGCATGCCATGCCGGAACTTTCGGGCGAGGAAGCGCTGACCGCGGCAGCGGTGCTGCGCTTTATGGCCGCGACTCAGCCGGACGAGGTGGTGAGCGGCCTCGGCGGTCATGGGGTGGCGTTGGTGTATCGCGGCGCGGCGCCAGGCCCGACGGTGTTACTGCGGGCGGAGTTGGATGCGCTGCCGATCCAGGAGATTTCCGCCATTACGTATCCGTCCACCACGCCGGGCAAAGGGCATTTATGCGGGCATGACGGGCATATGGCGACCTTGGCGGCGGTGGGGCGCGGCTTGGGCCGGCAGCGGCCGGCGCGGGGCCGGGTGGTGCTGTTGTTTCAACCGGCGGAGGAGACCGGCGCCGGGGCAGCGGCGGTGATCGCCGATCCGCGCTTTGCCGCCTTGCGGCCGGATCTGGCGTTTTCCTGGCACAACATGCCCGGGCTGGCGCGCGGCACGGTGGCGGTGGCGGAAGGGCCGGTGAATTGTGCCTCACGCGGCATGCGCGTGGTGCTGACCGGACGGACGGCGCATGCCTCGCAACCCGAAAACGGCGTGTCTCCCATGCAGGCGATGGCGGGGTTGATGCCGGCGCTGGCGGCGTTGGCACCCGGTGGCGCGCTGGGGCCGGGCTTCGCCATGATCACCGTGACCCATGCCCGGCTGGGTGAGCGGGCGTTTGGGGTGGCCCCTGGCGAAGCGGAGATCTGGGCGACGTTGCGTACGATGGTGGATGCCGACATGGACCGGCTGCGGCTGGCGGCCGAGGACCTGGCCCGGCAAGCCGCCGCGGCGGCGGGGTTGGGGCTGACGATCAGCTATGAGGACGTGTTCGACCATTGCGAGAATGCGCCCGCGGCGGTCGCCGCATTACGGCGGGCGATGGACGCGGAAGGGGTAAGGCACGGCCTGGGCGATCTGCCGATGCGCGGCTCGGAGGATTTCGGGCGGTTTGGCCAGAGCACGCCGGCGGCGATGTTCTTTCTGGGGGCGGGCGAAGACCATGCCAGCTTGCACAATCCGGATTACGATTTTCCCGATGACCTGATCGCTATCGGTGCCAGGGTGATGATGCGAACGGTGCGCGACGTGTTGGGCTGAAACGCAAGTAGGCCTTCACACCATCGTACCGACCGCTATAACGGCGATATGAACGCCCAAGACAAATCGCTGTGAGTGCCGCAAACGGCCTGCGTGGCCGAAACTATGCGCGCAACTATTGGCCCTTTCTGCTGCCCGCCGGGGTGGTGGTGCTGGGGGTGATCATCTTCCCCTGGCTGTTCACGCTTTATATGTCGCTGCACGAGTTCAAGGTGGGTGGCGATTTCGCGTTTATCGGGCTGGATAACTACGTGCGGCTGGCGAGCGATGAGCGGTTCCTGTGGTCGGTGGTGCGAACGCTGTATTTCACTGTGCTCGCGGTCGTGCTGCCGGTGGGGCTGGGGATTGCGGCGGCGACGGTATTCCATCGCAAATTTCCGCTGCGCAGCCTGGCGCGGACCATTTTCATTCTGCCGATGATGGCAACGCCGGTGGCGATTGCGCTGGTGTGGACGATGATGTTCCACCCGCAACTCGGCGTGCTGAACTACATCCTCACCTCGGTGGGGTTGCCACCGAGCCAGTGGAGCTATGACAGCGTTTCCGTGATCCCGACGCTGGTGATGGTGGAAACCTGGCAGTGGACGCCGCTGGTGATGCTGATTGTGCTGGGGGGGCTGGCGAGCCTGCCGGCGGACCCGTATGAGGCCGCGCGACTGGATGGGGCCAGCACCTGGGATATGTTCCGCCACATCACCGTGCCGCTGGTCTGGCCGCATATTATCGTTGCCACCGTGATCCGCACCATCGATGCGCTGAAGGCGTTCGATCTAATTTTCGTCATCTCGGGCGGCGGGCCGGGAACGTCGAGCGAGACGATGAACCTGTTTCTCTATCTACAAGCATTTTCGTTCTACAACATGGGCTACGCCGCCGCGGTCACGGTGGTGTTCTTCGTCATCATCCTACTGGTCAGCCTGTTGATGTTCAGCGCAAGGCAGCAAAAGCAATGGCAATGAGCACGACGAGCGCCGCGACCAGGAAGCGCCGGCGGGGCAAGCTGTTCAGCGATATCGGTTTCGGGCTGGCGGTGTTCGCGCTGATTTCCCCGGCGATTTTGTTTTTCCTCTGGATGCTGTCGCTGTCGTTGAAAAACGAGGTCGACAACATGGCCTTCCCGCCGGTGTTCATCCCCTGGCCGCCGACGTTGGACAACTTTGTTGCGGTGTTCGAGAAGAACGACTTTCTGACCTACACGCTCAATTCGATTTTTGTCTCCTTTGGTGCCACCGGGCTGGCCTTGCTGCTGGGGGTGCCGGCCGGGTTTGGTATTGCCAAGGCGCAAGCGTCCAAGGCAGCGGCAGTGATTATGATCGCGCGGGTAACGCCGGGGCTATCATACCTTATCCCGCTGTTCCTGCTGTTCCAGTGGCTCGACATGGGCGGCACGCTGTGGCCGATTTTGATCACCCATCTGGTGATTACCGTGCCGATCGTCGTGTGGGTGATGATCGGGTTTTTCGAGGGATTGCCGCACGAGTTGGAGGAGGCGGCGCTGGTGGATGGCTGCACGATCTGGCAGGCGTTCCGCTTTATCGCGGTGCCGCTGGCCCGGCCCGGCATTGTGGTGGCGATGATCCTGGCGTTTATCTTCAGCTGGAACAACTTCATCTTTGGTGTGGTGTTGGCCGGGCGGGAAACGCGGACCTTGCCGGTGGCGGTCTATAACGTGATCAGCTTTGAGCAGATCAGTTGGGGCCCGCTGGCCGCCGCGGCGTTGTTAGTGACGGCGCCGGTGCTTTTGTTGACACTACTGATGCAAAAAGAGATCGTGCACGGCCTGACCGCCGGTGGGGTCAAAGGCGGCTAAGCGAGGCAGTGCTGTGGCGCATTATTTGATTACCGGTGGGGCGGGTTTTATCGGCTCGCACTTGGCTGACGCGCTATTGGCGGAAGGCCACACGGTGCGGGTGCTGGATGATTTTTCTACCGGTCGGGTCGAAAATCTCGACCCACGGGTAGAGGTGCTGCGCGGGGATGCGGCTGATCCGGCGCGGGTGACGCAGGCATTTGCCGGCATTGCCGGCTGTTTCCATCTGGCCGCCATTGCTTCGGTTCAGCGCGGGAATGAGGCCTGGCTGGAAACCCATCGGGCGAACCAGAGTGCTACCGTCGCGGTGCTGGATGCGGCGCGGGCCGCCCGCCGGGTACCGGTGGTTTATGCGTCCTCAGCGGCGATTTACGGCAATGTGGGCGAGGCGATCGCGGATGAGAGCCGCCGTGCCGCGCCACAAACCGCCTATGGCGTGGACAAATATGGCTCTGAACTGCATGCCGGCGTGGCGTTCCATGTGCATGCGGTGCCGACGCTGGGGCTGCGGTTTTTCAACGTCTACGGACCGCGCCAGGACCCGGCATCGCCGTATAGCGGGGTGATTTCCATCTTCGCCGCGCGGGTGGCGGCTGGGCTGCCGATTACCCTGCATGGTGATGGGCTGCAAACACGCGACTTCGTGTTTGTCGCTGATGTGGTGGCGCATTTGCGAGCGGCGATGCGGCGGCTGCATGCGACACCGCAGGCCGATGTGTTGAATGTTTGCACCGGGCGGGCCACCAGCGTGCTGGCACTGGCCAACGTGCTGGGGGAGTTGAACGGCACGCCAGCGCAAATTGTACATGGCCCGGCGCGGACGGGCGATATTCGCCAATCGCTTGGCAATCCGACCCGGGCGATCGCCGCCCTCGGTGTTGCGGCGACGATCGCATTGCGCGATGGGTTGACGGCGACCTTGCAGGCGATGGCCGATTAGGCCGACACCGCCTGCCTGACCGGTTGGGTGGCGGCGGTGAGCCCGTAAACCCCGCGTTCCCCCGGCACCGCCGCGAATTTATCGGTGATGCCGAGCACGGTTTCAGCGCCGCCCAGATAGAGCAGGCCATCCGGGGCCATTTGCTTGGCGATGGCGTTCAGCACCCGCGCTTTGGTTGGTTGATCGAAATAGATCAGCACGTTGCGGCAGAACACCACATCGAACATGCCCAGCGGGCGCGGATCGGCAAGCAGGTTCCATTCACGGAACGACACCATCGCTCGCAATGCGGCGCTGATCTGCCAGTTGGCCCCATCCTTGCTGAAATGCTTGACCAGCATGGTCATCGGTAGGCCGCGTTGTACCTCAAACTGGCTGTAGATGCCGGATTGCGCCCGGACCAGTTGCTCGCGCGAGAGGTCGGTGCCGAGGATTTCCACCGGGCGGGCGCCAATTTGGCCGCGCAGATCGGCCAGGATCATCGCCAGCGAGTAGGCTTCCTGCCCGGAGCTGGCGGCGGCTGACCAAATGCGCAATTTGGTGCCGGGCTGACGGCTGGTGAGCAACTTGGGGATGGCATTGGTGCGAAAATGGGCGAAGGGTTTGTCGTCCCGAAAGAAGAAACTTTCGTTGGTGGTCATCGCCTCGATCACCTGGCGCTCGATATCCAGCGCGCGGCCACGCAGGCGGTCTGCCAGCGCATCAAGGTCGCGCAGACCTTCGGCCTTCAGGATGGCCCCCAGGCGGGATTCGAGCAGGTATTGCTTATCCGGACCGATCACCAGACCGGAGCCATTGCGTAGCAGGCTGGAAAATACCTCAAAACTCTGCGGCTTCATGCGACGGCTCCCCGGATCGGACTGGCGCGGCAAATCTCCAGCACGCGGCTGGCGATGGCCGGTAACGGCAACACTTGGTGGCACAGTCCGGCCTTGGCGATGGCCCCCGGCATCCCCCAGACAACACTGGTGGCTTCGTCTTGCGCAATCGCGGCCCCACCGGCTTCCACCACGGCGCGCGTGCCCAACATGCCGTCCTGGCCCATGCCGGTGAGCATCACGACCAGCACCCGACCAGCGCAGGCGGCGGCGGCGGAGCGCAACATCGGATCGACCGCGGGACGGCAGAAATTTTCTGGCGGGTCGTTGGTCACGCGGGCACGCAGGGCGCCGGGCGTGCCTTGCACCAGCAAATGGCGATCGCCTGGGGCGAGATAAATTCGGCCGGGCAACAACGCCTCACCGTCTTTTGCTTCGGCGCAGGGCATGCCGCCAAGGCGGGTGAGATGGTCGGCCAGGATGGGCGTGAAGGTGGCCGGCATGTGCTGGGTTAGCACCACCGGTACCGATACGGCTTTGCCGAGGCCTTGGACGAGGGTGAACAGTGCCTGCGGGCCGCCGGTTGAACTGCCAATCGCCAGCAAATGCGGCGCCTGGCGAGAGAGCGGACGCTGCGCCGGTGCTGCGTGTTGCGGAGCGGCGGAGGTAGCCGGGCGAGCACGCATGCGCGCCAGGCCAACCACTTTGGCGATCAGTTCACGGCGGAAACTATCATCGGCGATATCCGCCGTTGACGGTTTGGGCAAATAGTCCGCGGCACCCAACCGGAGCGCCTGCATGGCGATATCGGCCCCACGGGTGGTGAGGGTGCTGGCCATGACGACCTGCAATTTCGGGTCGTTGCGTAAGAGCACGGGCAGCGCCTGCATGCCGTCCATCACCGGCATTTCGATGTCTAGCACGACGACATCGATCGGGGTGCCGGCGCGCAATTGGCGTTGCACTTCGGCCACCGCCAGGGCGCCGTTGGCAACCCGGGCGACCACCTGAACCTGCGGCTGACCTTCCAGCATGCGGGCAAGCGCACCGCGAATAACCACGCTGTCATCGCAGATCATCACCCGTGCGACCACGCCTTCGGACGCCAACGGGCGTCGCGCCGGCGCGGTCGGCAGCGGGGTGGCGGGCATCACAGCAAGCCGACCTGTTCGAACTTGCCCATCAGGATTTCATCGTCGAAGGGCTTCATGATGAATTCCTGCGCGCCGTGCTCGATCGCTTGCTGGATGAAGCTGATGTCGCTTTCCGTGGTGCAAAACACCACCGGCGGCTCGCTCGGGCCGAATTCCTGACGCAGCGCCTTGAGGAACTCGATCCCGGTCATCACCGGCATGTTCCAATCCAGCAGCACCCCGTCGGGCATTGAGCGACGGCAAGCGTCGAGCGCGACCTGACCGTCTTCGGCTTCTTCAACCATGAAGCCGTGCGATTCGAGAATGCGCCGGGCAACTTTGCGGACAACGCGACTATCATCAACCACCAAACAGGTTCGCATAGGAGTCTCCTCAGGCGTGGTCGGCACCGGCCATTGGGCCAAATATGCGTGCCACGCGATAGATCGGGGCGCCGAAACTGGCGCGGTGGGCCTTAGGCTTCCGGCGCCAAGGCCAGCAGCTGGGCAGTGTCCAGCACGACCAGCAGACGGCCTTGCAGGCGGAAAATCCCGGCGCTGTAGTCCGCCCAAGGGGATGGCAGGGTCGGCGGGTTACGCTCGAAACTCTGCATCGGCAGGCTGACAACTTCGCTGACCTGATCAACCAGCAACGCGTAGAGCTCGCCGTTTTGTTCGGCGACCACCGACATGCGTTTGGTGCCGGCCGGCGCTTCCGGCAGGTTCAGCCGGCGGCGCAGATCGACGGCGGTGACGATGCGGCCACGCAGGTTTAGGCTGCCGGCGATTTCCCGCGGGGCCATCGGGATGCGGGTGATGGTTTGTTCGCCGAGAATGTCACGCACCGTGAGCGCCGGGACGCCGCAAAGCTGGTCGGCGACCGTGAGGGTGACGAAGACTTTCTCATCGGTGGAGTTGCCATCCGACAGGCCGCGCTCGGCCAGCGATGGCCGCTCGGCAAGGGTAACTGACATATGCGTTCTCCTCAGGCGGCCAGGGTGATCTGGTCGGCGTTGTTCCCGGCGCGGTGCTGGGTCAGGCATTGATGCAGGCTGGCCAGCAAGGCGGTGCGCTCGAACTTGGCAACATAGTCGGTGAAGCCAGCTTCGCGGCCGAGTTCGATCTGTTCGGGGGCGACATGGCTGGTCAGTGCGATGACCGGCAGATCCGACCAGCGACCCTTGCTGCGCAGGCTGCGGACGAAGGCGATGCCGCTCATATCCGGCATTTCGATATCGGAGACGATGGCATCAAACATTTCGCCAGCGTCGTGCAGGCGCAAAGCGTGGGCGGCATCGTGGGCGGCGACGACATCGAAGCCGGCGCTGGAGAGCGAGGGCACCAGCATGTGGCGGAAGAATTCGCTGTCCTCGACGACGAGAATGCGGGCGAGCTTGCCGTTGGCATCAGCCTGCAACGTTTGTTGCGGCTGGGCGAACCAGTCCGCATACGCCTGGGTGAGGTAGAAGCCGATGTCGATCACATCGGTGGCGTTGCCGGCGATGACCGCAGTGCCAAGCAGACCCGGGCGGTTGCCGGTGAGTTCGACTTGCAGAACTTCGTCGACCACATCGACGATTTCATCGACCACCAGGCCCATGCAGCGGCCGCCATCGGCGACGCCACCGCCGGAATGGCGCCGTTCGTCATCGCTGAAGACCAGCACGGCGTGGCGGGGGCGATCCATATCGAGCATGCCGCTCATCGGCACCAGCGGCATCAGGCGGCCGCGATACTGGGTGACCGGCTGGCCGGCGGAGGTTTCGATCTTTTCGCGGTCGATATCTTCCAGGCGGGCGATGAGGCCGAGTGGCACCGCCTTGGGCGCCTGGTCGCCGGCGCGGAACAGCAACATGGCCATGCGATTATCGGTTCCTGTGCCTTGGGTGGCGTTACCGGTGGACACGGCCCGCCCGCCGCCGCGGCTCTCCATTCCGCCGCCAACGCCGCTGGCGCGGGCGATGCCGTTCGGGTCCAGGATCATGATCACCGAGCCATCTCCGAGGATGGTGTTGCCGGAGAACATCGAGATGTGGCGCAGGATGGGTGCCACCGGCTTGACGACGATTTCCTCAGTATCGAAGACGCGGTCCACGATGATGCCCAAGGTGGTGCCGCCGATCTGGGTGACGACGATGTAGACCGCATCCTCTGCCGCATCAGTGGTGGTGGCGGGCAGGCGCAGCAGGTCGGTCAGGCTGATCAGCGGCAGCAACTGATCGCGCAGGCGGAGCACCGGCGTATCGTTGATGCGTTCGACCACGGGTTCAGTGCCTTCACCATCATTGCTGCCGTGATCCGAGCTGCGGGCGCGCACCAGTTCGACAACGCTGATTTGCGGCACGGCGAAGCGTTCGCCACCGGCTTCGACAATCAGGGCGGATACGATCGCCAGTGTCAGCGGAATTTTGATCGTGAAAGTGGTGCCCTGACCCGGGGTAGATTTCAGATCGATGGTGCCGCCGATCTGTTCGATATTGGTTTTCACCACATCCATGCCGACACCACGGCCGGAGACGGCGGTGATGGCAGCGGCGGTGGAGAAGCCGGCGCGCATGATGAAACGCTGCACCTGGGCGTCCGTCATGGCGGCGAGATCGCTCTCGGTTGCCAGGCCGTTGGCGAGCGCTTTGGCTTTGATGCGCTCGACGGAGAGACCGGCGCCGTCATCGGAAATTTCGATGATGATATGGCCGCCTTCGTGGAAGGCGTTCAGGGTGATGCGGCCGGTTTCCGGCTTGCCGGCGGCGCGGCGCTGCTGCGGGGATTCCAGCCCGTGATCGGCGGAGTTGCGGACCATATGGGTCAGCGGGTCCTTGATCAGTTCCAGCACCTGCCGATCCAGTTCGGTATCGGCGCCAAGCATTTCCAGCTCGACCTTTTTCGACAGTTCGCGGGCGAGGTCGCGCACCAGACGCGGCAGCTTGTTCCAGGCATTGCCGATCGGCTGCATGCGGGTTTTCATCACCCCTTCCTGCAGGTCCGAGGTGATGTGCGACAGGCGCTGCAAGGGAACGGCAAAGCGGCCGAGTTCGCCGCCATCATCGCCCTGGGTGCGGGCGAGTTGCAGCAACTGATTGCGGGTGAGCACCAGTTCGCTGACCAGGGTCATCAGGTCTTCCAGCACATCGACGCCGACGCGGATGGTTTGCGCGGCGGCGTTGGCGGAACCGGTGACGGCCTGCGCATCGGGGGCCGGTTCCGGCACGTGATCCTCGACCACCGACGGGGCGATCACAGCTTGGGCTTCGACCGGAGCGGGCTTGGGCGCTTCGGCCACTGGCGCCACCGCAACGGGGGCGACGGGCGCTGGGGTGGGCGCGGCAGCGACTGGCGTGGCAGCCACTGGCGCGGGTGCGGCCTCGCCGAGGCACACGCGATTGAGGGCAGCGATCAGGGCGGTGTCGTCGCCAACGGGTTCGGCTTCTGTGGCGCCGATCCCGGTGACGATTTCCTTGATGCGGTCCACACCGGCCAGCACCTGCGTGATAACGTCGCCGGTGACCTGCAATTCGCGGTCACGCATTTTGCCGAGCACGTTTTCGGCGGCATGGGCGACTTTTTCCAGGCGGGGCAGGCCGAGGAAGCCGCAAGTGCCTTTGATGGTGTGCACCAGGCGGAAGATCAGGGACAGCATCGCCTCATCGCCTGGATTGCGTTCCAGCTTGACGAGAGCGCTGTCGAGTTCGGCGAGGCCTTCATTGGTCTCGGTGAGAAAATCCGCCAGCAAGTCGTCCATTGCGTGCTCCAAAGGCCATAGGGTTCACCGAGCATCCCCGTGCGGCCATGCGGTGCATGGGCAGGGGATGAGCGACGAGTCTCGGCATGGTGACGGAAGCAGATGAGAAAACAGTAAACGTGGAGGAGATTGCGGAATGAATTTTCCGATGCGGTGATCTAGGCGCCCAGACGCAACAGCAAGGCCGGGGCGGGGGTGGCACTGGCCCCCATCAGCAGCGACACCGACAGGCCGCTGGCCTGGGCGAGCAAGGCGGTGAGCGGCGCTTGCAGGCGGGCCGGATCGTCCAGCATGGCCCAGGCACCGGTCGGATCGGCCAGCAGGCCGGCAAAGCCGGCCGGCCAGGCGGCGTTCGGGCCATCGATCTGCACGATGACATCGCCGGCTGGATTGCCTTGCAGGGCCAGCATCCCGCCGCGTGGCAGGCTTTCGGCGGCCAGCAAAACCACGTTCAGGCAAAGTTGGGCGGCGTCGGCAGCGAAATCGGCAGCGCGGTCCAACCGATCCAGGTCGATCGTCAGCCGCTTCGTGGCCAAACCGGCGACGAGGCCGGCGAAATCTTCGGCCGAGAGTGCGGCCGGGCTGCCCCAGGCGGTGCGACACAGGCGGAGGCGGCGCGCCATGGCCTGACCGGCATCGACCATCAAGCCAA
>Ga0164297_10005865_pt1 | contig 10404 bp, 3 predicted proteins | sample GEODES058metaG_FD_113539 | JGI IMG/M metagenome (GOLD analysis project Ga0164297, IMG submission 113539) | Dystrophic lake water microbial communities from Trout Bog Lake, Wisconsin, USA - GEODES058 metaG | ecosystem: Environmental > Aquatic > Freshwater > Lake | place: USA: Trout Bog Lake...
ACGTACAGTGGGTTCTTCACCACGGGCACATGTGCCAGACGTGTTACCGGCACTAGCAGCAGATCTAGACATCACCTGTGCTTGTGACGCCCCGGCGGGATGCACTTCTGGGGCTGCACTTGTGTCTGCGAGGCAGTACCATAGCAGCTGCCTCCGCATCTCTGGCCCCGGCACGCGGCTGTTTTGTCATTATGACACCGTTGACAACGTGCTGATGCAAATCACAGGCCAGAAGCTGGTCGTGCTATTTCCGCCCAGCCAGATGGACAACCTCTATTTGTCTGGAAGCTCATGCCGAGTGCCGCCCAACATTCTCCTCTCTGCATGTGGCGCGCACGTTGACAGCGACGGGACGGCTACATCAATGCAAGATGCTCTGCACACGCTTGCGCAAGCCTGGCCTCGCGCCCTGCATGCACTCCCACACGCGCGCAAACTGCACCTCGTCCCTGGCTCGGGCGTGTTCATCCCTGCATTGTGGCTGCACTGCATCGCCACGCCAACTGCATGCTCATTCTCCGCTGGATTGAATGTGTTCTTCAGGGCGCGAGACGAGGCGCATTATGGAGATCTGTACGACCCCAGTGATGCGTACGGCAACAAGGATCCCCACAAGGTGGCCTCTCTCTGCGCAGATGTGTCCAAGGCGGCTAAGACGATGAGTCGGCTGCCGCAACCGTGGCGAGGGGCGACTGCACGCAAGTGCGCTGGGATGATGCTGGCGCTTGAAGAACCTGACTGAAGACGAACGACGATGCCTTGTCAGTCAGTGTGCGGCCCCTTATCGTCTACGTGGGCTGTTGCAATTCCAGAGTAATAGGGGACTACGTCCAACCCTTGCTGAGTCACCACTCATCCCGTCAGAGGCTACAGTGTCAGACTGCGCTTCAGGGCTACCACTGCGCCAGGCTCGACTGACGTCAGGTCCAGCACTACACTGCCGTTAGTAGGCATATACGGCGGTAGGCTGGCTCTCCGAGGTCCGTGTGGCTGCGGTAGCGGCAATCCCTCCTCCTCGATGTCGGTGTTTCCAGGCGAGTGCTCGAACACTGCATCATTTCCACAATCGCACAGCTCCGGCGTGTCGGGTCCTAGACTGCTACTCGTGCTCAGGGGCGCCTCGCTGCCCGCGGCCGCGGTGGTGCTACACCGCGTTGGGACAGCGATGTTAGCAGGCGCAGCCCAATCAAGAGCCCCCTCATCACTTTTATGATGCGCACAGCACGATGTGGATGCGATCCCGGCGCCGCCATGACTGTCACACGGCAAAGAAGCACGCACAACAGCTTCAAAGCTACGCAGCTGCGCCACAAAGCCGGGGTTAGGGCTCACAACGGGTCGTGCCCCGCGGAGAAGCGTCCACGCGTTATCGTATCCCAACCCTTCTTCCCCGATGAGGTACGCCATGACCAGGGTCGCGGCACGGGACACTCCGCCGTGGCAGTGGACGAGCACGTTCCCGCCGGCTGCTCTGGCCGCCGCGATGTAGGCATTCACGCGGCTGAAGTGTGCGCTTATCGGCTCGTCTGGCCCGTCTAGGACGTCCACCACCAAGTAGTCCTGTACCGGTAGGGTGTGTGGCGGCGCACGCGGCAGCGGGGGCGCGTCAGGCGTGCGGGGGTGGTTGGAACGCGAGGCCGGTGCCCACATTCACAGGGTAGGCACCCGCGGATGGGGGGAGCGCTGACGCTGAGTGGCGAGGCCAGAGGCGGTCGCCCAGGCGCGGTCGACAACATGGGTATCGGTTGCGCGACTCCGAGCGCGTGCGGTACCCCTTCAACCGCGCCTCTCAACAAAGGGCAGGTTGAGCGGGTTGATGCTCTGCCCTCGTTCCTCCCCATAACCTCCTCGTGCCCCCACGCACCAAGTGTTGCTTGTGCCAACACAACTCCACACTCGGCGCGGCGTTCACGACGTGGGTCACTCCACACGCTGCAAGGTCGCCATATCGCGCCGCGGCTTGTCCGGATGCGATAAAGAGGCCCGGCAGAACCGCGTCCAGGCCGTCACAACACGGCGCTGTTCCCACGCTATGGTCGCCACCGCCACTGCCTGCTCCTCCGACGCCGCAGAGGGCAGCTAGCGGGCAGGAGAGCCAATTGCGGGGCGGGCAGCGTTGAAGTCCACCTGCAGGCCGGGGCCCTGTGCAGACTGCCCATTCTGAAGCAGCTCCGCTGTCGCCAGACATATTGGCACAACTCACAGGCGTAGCGTGAGCGCCATGCTGCTGTAGAAGGGCGCGAACGTTGTTTCCGGGGTAGCTTCACCCACCCCAAGCGTTCGTTTGGCGCTCCCCAGTCACATGCAGCGGGGCTGACTGGTGCACAGGCGGTGCCACATGCCGCAATTCAGGCGCTGGGCGCCTGTAGCGCTGCTTGCGACAGCAGTCCTCGTCGTGCTCTCCCACATTGGGGCAACAGTGCGCTTATGGGACGTAGTCACCGCACCTTTCGAGAGCAACGACCCTGCTGGGGCATTTCTTGCAGCTGCTGGCGCTGCGGCCGGTAGCAACCGTCCTGCGCCCCTGGAGGAAGAGCGGGCTGCAACTGACATCTCTGAGGCATGGACAACGGGAGCGTGTGCAGGTTCTCGCGTGCTGCGGAACACGGAGCTGGCTGGAGAGACTGTTCGATGGGGTGCAGACCACTTGGTGGACAGCCCTGCAGAGTGTTGTAGAGCCTGCCTGGTGGACGACAGGTGCAACGTGTGGGTACACTGCCCTGATGGGAGCACGTCGTGCACGCCCCGCCAATGCTGGTTGAAGCGCCAGGCACTCACAGCGGGGATGCAGCCTGGGAGCATGCAGGCGCCGGGTCCCGGTGTGCCGTGGACCAGTGGAGTGTTCGTTGGGCGCCCGATGAAAGACGCAGCTGCTCTCACGCCTGTGAACAGCAGCGTGGAGGACAGCGGCGATGGGAGCGGTGTTGCGTGGACGATAACGATCACCAAGGTTCTCAACAACACCGCGAAGAAATGCTACCCTCCTGCTCGTCGAAGGGAGTGTGGCTCCCCTGCAGTGGATGGCTACGCGCATGTGGATGCCAAGTGCTTGGAGGACAGCATCACAGCTCGGGAATTCGACCACAGGCCTGAGGTGAAGCGCACGCAGGTGGTGTGGGTGGAGCAGCATGCTTCATACGACGGTCTGGCTGTCGCCTGGGGCATCGGCAACAAGCACAGCAGCGCGGCATCATGCGCGGCTGCATGCAGAGCGCATACACCGTCGCCATCGCTGGGTCCGTTCGGGAAGCTGCCTTGCAACGCCTTTGTGTGGTGCCCCACCGGTGTCGGAGAGCGCTGCTTCGAGCCGGATGCGCATACACACACACCTGGTGATTGCTGGCTCAAATTCACGGAGGTGCCTGAATGCCCGGAGGTGAATGCGCGTGGCGACATGACTGCGGAACATGCAGGCCCGGAGACTGTGGTCAACGGCAGGGCGTATAACCAGCGCCATCCCGAGCTTGACAGGCTGCATGGCGGCCTCGTGCCGTGGGTCAGTGGGGTGCTGCTCCCACCGGGCCATGTGCCGTGCAACGGCACGTGGGGACCGCGGGTGAAGTGGTGATGGGCTTTGGGGCGTGTTTAACTAGCACTCCGTCACGCATGTCTAATCGCTCAGGCTCTTGAACGAATCCAGGCTCTGCTGGTCTGCTTCCGATTCCCGGCCTATTGGCGTCTGCATTTTCACCCGTTTTGACTCCGTGGTGTGATCATGTCGATGGTACCTGTGCCCCGCATCTGGCGCATTGCCAAACACGTCACTCCAGGTGCGCGCACACACGTCCGGCTCGTCCTCGTCGTCTGTTTCATCGTCAGGTTCGTCGTCGCTCTCCCCAGCAATAGCCACTTTCCCCGTGAGCTCGCGCTGGACGTTGTTGTAGAACGTGCGGATGGCAATCATCAGCGGGAAAGCGAAGACGGAGATCATGAGGATAAGGGCGAGCACGGATTTGGTGTACGTGTCCTGGCTTGGATTGGCTAGGATCTGCACGCCATCGATCAAGATGCACCCCAGGAAAAAGAAGCCGAAGATGGTGAGGTAGCTCATGTAGCCCACCAAGCGGGCGCTGCGCTCCGGCAGCGGGTCCACTGCCAAGAAAATCTGTTGGTAGGTGTACATGATGAGCAGGCCAGTGAAAACCTGAATGCTGGTTTGCGGGCGAACAAACCCCAGGATGCAGGAAATGATCAAGTTCTTGCTCAACTCGATGAGGGAATAGTACCAGGCCTCTACGTGGAACTCCTTGAACAAGAAGGCGCACGTCTGCAAGGCCACAGCCTCCATGTACGCCTCCCGCTCTCCGGGAAATGGCACCTTCCAGCTGAGCGCCTCGATCTTGATGCCAATGTCGCGGGCATACGCCAGTAGTTCGCGCACTTGGAACTCGTTCGCGGTCTTTGGAGGAACTATGCCGTACACGCGGTTCTTGTACGCCGTCACAACTCTGAGCGCCAGGACCACAGGCTTGGAGTGCCAGAAGACGCGCTTGAACATGAATACGAGACGATGCACCGTCAGCTTGTGTGCGTGCTCCGCTGGTGGCGCGTGCTCATGCTCTGGCGAGCTCGGTGCCTGTCCCTCGTCCAGGTGCTGCTCGGTGCGGATCTCGCGCTCCGCCGCCTTATCTGCCTCTGTCTCGTCTGCATCGTCCTCTTCCTCATCCTCATCCTGTCCGAGCTTCACTTTGCGGAGGACCTTGAAATCACCGTTCTGCTTCCTGAATACCGGGGCGCCATCCATGAAGCGCTTCCACAGCACCTCTGTGTGCCGCGGCTCCAGCTCCAGCGTCAACTTCGAGTGGTCCACATCCAGCGCGTTGTTCTCGCGCGCGCAGATGTCAATCAGGCGGCGCAAGTATTCCGTGTCCGTCTTCACGCGCACCAAGTACGGCACGTGGTAGAAGAGGAGCGTGTTGTAGTACAGCAGCGGGATGCCAAAGGGATAGAGGAACAACCACCACCCGCCCACGCCCGCCCAATAGCTGTGTTCCCGGGTGCCGCACTTGCGTGACAGGTCGTTGGTGAGGTAGCTTGCACTCCCCAGCTGAGTGCAGCTGAACACCTGGAACGTGGTCTGCGATAGCGGCATGTACGCGATTTTGAGGAGCGCAAGAAGGACGATGAAATCGCGGCGGCTGTAGTGGATGAGCTGAAGGCGCGTGAAGGTGCCTTTTCGGAGTGCCCACAGGAAGCCGAGGGCCCACACGATGAAGAGGAACACGATGATAATGAGGACGAGCAGGGTGAGGGACTCGAAGTAGGTGTAGAGCGATAGCGAGGGCGCAATGCAGGCCACCGACGGCAATTTGAACACCTGGATGTTGGCGCCCTGCAACACGGGTCCGAAGATTAGGAAAATATTCGGCCATGGGATCGCCATGGTGCTCTTGAACGACTGGATCAGCTGCAGACTGTCCACTGTCATGCTAACGCTGACAAACAGGGCAGAGAAATGCTTTCTGCAGGCCTGCAACAAGAGCCGTACTCTTGCCGGCTTCTTCCGCTTCTTCGCTGCCGCCTGCTGCGCCGCCAGCGCTTCGGCGTCGCCTTCCTTCTTGGCGAACAAGCGCCGGGGCAACGTCTTGATCCACTCCACAGCAGCATCGACCTTGGTCACAACGGATGCCGGCAACAGCGGCAACCACACGAAGACGCATATCACCGCAAGGACGAGTCCGCCGCCAAGCACTGCCGCGACAATCTGGGGGCCAACGCCCCAGTTGATGATGGCCTGGCTGGAGGAGCATGGCGAGCAGTAGTTGTTCTGAATCGTCCACCCCGGAATGCACAACGCGCACAGCGGACCCGTGTGCCCTTGCCTGCAGTTGCTGGCACGCAGCGGCGAGATGCAAGCCGCCGGGTTGTGAAGCTCCGAGCACAGCGTGCTCCCAGCATCTGCGCTTGTCGTCACCAGGCTGCTGTCCCCGCCCAGTCTGTGCACGGCGTATGTGACCAGCGGTAGCGGCGTCTCATCCAGGCAGTAGCCGGCAGTGCAGCCGTAGAACACGACTGCGTCGACGGTGTAGTCACGCCAGTTGCCTGCAGTCGCGTACGCGCGGTTATCGCCTTCTCCAGGGCAGTTCGCGCCTGGCGGGCACGGAGAGCACGACACGGTGGTCGGGTCCGTCACATCGGATAGCGGCGTGCGGTATGAGTTGGCGGGGCAGTTGCAGAAGGCGACGTTTGGCGCGCCAACGGCAGAGGACTGCGTGCCCAGCGGACACGGGTTGCAGTTTGTCAAGTCGCCCGCGTCGTAGGTGCCAGCAGGGCACGGCTTGCAGACGCCAGCGCTCACAATCACCTGGCCGGCGGGGCAGCTGGAGCACGCGCCGGTGGCGTTGTTGAAGGATGGGTCTGTCGGGCTACACAAGAACACGTCGAAGCCGGCGAAGGCGATGCTGTTCACGAACGTGCTCGTCGCGTCAGAAATGTTGCCGGACGTGTACACTGCGCCGCCGAAGCCCTGCATCGCGGTGTTGTTGATGAAAGTGCAGTTCACGACATTCAGCTGCGAGTCCGCCTCCGCCGTGATTGAACCACCACTGTACGCAAAGGCGGAGCCATCAACGCCACCCAGCGCCGCGCCGTTGATGAGCGCCAGGTTTACTAGTGTCAGGGTCGCCTGCGCTCCGACGCTGAAGTGCTGCGACATGGACTGCGCGTCGAGTGTGCACAGCCCCGTGCCGCTGGGGTCACCACCGGCAGCGCACGACGCAGTATTGCCTATGATCGTGACGCTGCTTCCAGGGAGCACTCGGAGCGCATTGTTACCTACCGAGCTTAGATTCGTGTGCCGCGTTATGTTGATCAGCGGCTGCGACACCTGCAGCGCATTTGCAATGTCCATGGCGGTGGCAATGGGCGTCGGGCCAGGAGGCAGCTGCAATGACACTTGCGACAGCGTCACTGCTGAGTTGAAGATTGACGAGCTGATGCGCAATGATGCCAGTGACGCGTTCAGTGCTGCCGCAGCCGTGAAATTGGACAGCACGATGCTTGCACTGAGAAGCACACTCTGCAGTCTCCGTCCAGTTGGTGGTGCAGACACGAACAGCGTCAGCGCATTGCTCGGCACATTCAGCGCCTGCGCCAGGAGAAGCTGGTATGACGGCGACAAAATAGAGGTTGCGTTTGCAACGCTCGGCAGACTGAGAGTGAAGTTGACCATGTAGCCGATGGATTTAGGCTGCGAAGTCACCTTGCAGATGAACGAGTTTGCGGCAGGGCAGGTGGGCGATGTGACGCAGGCCTGGCCGAGGTAGCCGCATGCGGTGCCGTTGGCGCACGTTGCGCGCGAGCTCCAGCATAGGCCGCTTGGAGTGAGTTGAGCGTTCATTGGCACGTCCAACGGGCACTGGTACGGGAAATTGTCAGGACAGATGCCAACTAGTCCCGCCAATGCAGGCTGCTGGCACAGCGTGCCGCCAGATGTGCAGCTGTTGGGCCCTTGCAAACAAGCAAGCTGGTCAGTGTAGCACATCGCGCTCGACTCAATGGACAGAGAAGCGTTCACAGGCACTTGCGCCTCGCACACGAATGCGTTGCCCGCAGTGGCCGCCATGCCCGTGGAGCAGGTTGCCGTGTCAAACGTGCAGGAATTGCCCATCAGGGCAGTGCAGCTGTTGGGCCCGGCAAGGCAGTTGGCGAGAGTGTCGTAACAGTGCAGACCCGCAGCATTATTCAGCGCGCCTTGCGGTAAATCAGCCGCGCAGAGCCAGGTGTAGCCGGCGTTGCCTGCTTGGCCAGAAGCGCAGAACCAAGGGGCGCTCTTGCAGCTTGATGCTGATGTCAAGTTCATAGCCGTCGCGCCGCCGCAGCTGTTCGGTGCATTCATGCAATCCGCAGATGAATTGTAGCAGTACTGCCCGCTTGCTGTGGGTAGCCCGTTATTCGGCGGGTCCAGCGGGCAGTAAAACATGTTCAAGCTGCCGCCCGCATTTACGCCGGTGGCTTGACCGGAATAGCACTGCTGCGGCCCCGCCTCGCAGGGCGTGTTCAAGTCACACGCGTTCGGGCCGCCCAGGCAGTCCGCGAAGTTGTCGTAGCAGAGGAGGCCTTGCTCCGTGGGCAGCGAGCCGATGGGCAAGTCAATCTGGCAGAAATAGCTGGCTTTTGGGGCGATGCCGCCAGCCACGCCGGTGGAACACACCACGTAGTTGACGCTGCATGTAAATGTGGAGTTGCATGCGTTAGGACCGTTGGTGCAGCTCTGCACATCCGTGTAGCAGTACGAGCCAAAGCCATTCGGATAGGCGTTTGGCGGCGTGTCCGTAGGACAGTACCATGTCGCCGGCATCCAGCTGCGTGCGAGGACAGGGTCCGTTGGGGGCACCTGTCCAGCGCCCTGGCCTGTGTTGCAGAGCGCAGGGCTCTGATAGCACGGGTTGGTCTGTGGAGCACACAAGTTGGTGCCGTTCAAACAATCGCCGTTACTTGCGTAACACATCGCGCCGGCACCGTTAGGTACCCCTCCAACAATCCGCGTCGCGGCACAATACCAATTCGAGGAAAAGCCAGCCACCTGGCCAGTGCTGCATGTCGCAGTGTCATACGTGCATGGCGTTGTGACGCCACACGAATTTGGCCCCTGCAGACAATTGTACGCAGTATCGTAACACAGCTCTCCACTGCCGGTGGGAACGGACCCGGGCGGCGGATCTAGAGGGCAGGTCCACACGTTGCCTGAACCAGAGGCGATGCCAGTGGCGCACGTCGATGGGTTTTGAACGCAATACACCTGGCTTGCGCTGAAGTTGCCAGAGTTGAGGTTGGCGAGGAACGCGTTGTAGCCGTTGCAAGCATTCATAGCGTTACTGCAGTCGACAACGTTGTCAAAGCAATAGTTGCCGCCACCGTCCGGCAGAGCGCCTTGTGGTAAGTCCGCCGCGCAAATCCACACATTCCCGCTGTTGGAAGCCATGCCGGTGCCGCACAGATCCGGGCGAGGCGTGCACGAGAAGGTGCCCGTCGCGGAGGTGTCGTTCAGCACGCAGGCGTTTGGTGCGTTCAGGCACGACGTCTTGGTGTCAAAACACAGCTGTCCGCCGCCATTGGGGATGCTTCCCCCGATCTTGCTGAAATCGCAGTAGTAGTTCTTGCTTGCGGCACTCACGGCGCCGGTGGAGCACGTCGCCGGGTCAAACACGCAGGGGGCTGCCGCGCCGCAGTAGTTGGGCCCGTTCACGCAATCCAACGCTGTATCGTAACAGAGCTCGCCCGCTCCGTTGGGTCCACTTCCTGCCGGGTAATCCGTTTCACAGAACCAGTTGCTGCTCGGCATGGGACCGGCTTGGCCGGTGGAGCATGTGACGACATCGAATTGGCAATACAGGCCCGCCACGATGCTGCTCACAAAGCCACCGCTGACGATGACCTGGCCCACCACGTCGCCGACGGCGACTGCAAACCCGCCAGAGGTGGTCGCTGGGATGAGGCTATAGATGAAATTGCTACCGGCGGGGTCAACAGCGCCAATCAGGTTGGACACGTTGTACGTCTGCCCGTTTGCAAACAACGCAGTGGCTGTGACGTTGTCCCTACAGCTGTAGTACATCATGCCATCAAACCCGCAGTTTCCGCGTCCGCTTTGGAGTGAAGTGAGGGTCACTGACACAGGGAGGCTGCTGAACGCAAAGCCACCGATCGCCGCCGTCGTATTCACGGTGCCGTTGATGACCCGACCACTGAGCTGCGGAACGCCGCCACAGCCGTTGGGTCCCTGTAGGCAGAAATCGGAGGTGTTGTAGCACATCATGCCAGCAGCGTCGGGAGTGGCACCCGGCGGCTGCGTCTGGTCGCAGAAGTACACGGCACCTTGTCCGCCAGCCTGGCCGGAGGAGCACGTTGCGTTGTTTTTGTAGCATGTTGATGGTGTGCACTGGTTGGGTGCGTTTGAACAATTCGCGAGGGTGTTGTAACACCGCTCTCCCGCGCCGTTGTGCACTGCTCCGGGCGGGACCGTCGCTGGACAGAACCAGTTCACGGAGAGCTGGGCGGCAGCGGGGCCGGTGCTACATGTGGCCGTGTCGTACACGCAGGGCAGGTTCGGGCCGCACGCGTTCGGACCTTGGAGGCAGTCAATGTCCGTATCGTAGCACATCTCACCGCCGCCGTTGGGTGTCGCCCCGTTGGGAGTATCGAGCTCACAGAAAAAGACATATCCTGGCTGTCCCTCTGCGAGGCCGCTTGCACAAGTGGCCTCATCCACAACGCAGCTGTAGGGCCCCGGGCCACACGCGTTGGGCCCGTTGTTGCAGCTGGTCAGATTTTTGTAGCACAGGTTTCCGTTCCCATTTGGCCAGCTGCCTGGCGCCGCATTGGGCCCCGCCCATAAAGGGAGGTCAGCCTCGCAGAATGCCCAGTAGCCTGTACCACCCGCCTGGCCTGTGCTGCACAGGTCGC
>Ga0164297_10005867_pt1 | contig 10402 bp, 11 predicted proteins | sample GEODES058metaG_FD_113539 | JGI IMG/M metagenome (GOLD analysis project Ga0164297, IMG submission 113539) | Dystrophic lake water microbial communities from Trout Bog Lake, Wisconsin, USA - GEODES058 metaG | ecosystem: Environmental > Aquatic > Freshwater > Lake | place: USA: Trout Bog Lake...
ATACGACATATTCATACAACGTTACTGTCGGCAATTGAATGACTTTTATTTAGCTTTGTGCAAAGTCATTGGATCATGATATTCAATAAAAACGGTAAAATTGCTACAGATTTACCTGAATCAGCCAAACTCAAGAACAGCGCATCCAGTTATGGCTTTAGCTTGATAGAGACCATATTGGTGATCAATGGACAAATACAGCAATACGACTACCACTGCAGGCGTTTGTGGCATGGTATGCAGGTATTGCTGATGGCCCCGCCTGATTTTACTGAGTCATCGCTGGCAGAAGAGATACTCAAGACTGTTAACGCCAATAATATCAGCGCCGTGGCGAGGGTTCGTGTCAAAGTTTTTTGTGACGGAGAATTTAATTTTTTCTTTGGCGGCGGCGCAGTCAGATTCACCATCACCTGTATGGAACTCACTGAGAATGAACATACGTATTTCGAAGAAGGATGGCTTGCGTGTATGGCAGACGGGCTAAAAAAGGCAACCGGCATTTTATCGGGTTTAAAAACAGGCAGTGCGCTGCTCTACTCAATGGCGGCACAAATTGCTTTCAGAAACAGCTGCCATGCAGCCTTTATTACCAATGATGCCGGCAACATAGTAGAATCTGCGGTTACTAACGTATTTTGGGTAAAGGACAGCGAAATTTTCACGCCGCCATTGTCTGAAGGTTGCGTGGCAGGTACTATGCGCCAATTTATTTTAGATAATCGTAAGGATATTCTTGAGAAACCGCTCACAATGGACGCGCTATTGGATGCCGATGAAGTATTTTTGACCAATGCTATCGTAAGAATTAAATGGATCGGTAACTTTGCAGGGCGCAGCTATACCAATGACGCATCGCGGGCTTTATATCATTCATTGTTTTCATAAAAATAAAATCAATTGAAAAGAACCACTTTTTTTATTTGGTGTTGCCTGGCGGTTTTACGGTCTTATAGCCAAATAGGCTACGGACCTGAAGTTGGTTTAGGAGTTTCTTCAATGCACTTTGCACCACCGCTGGAATTTACCAACGCCAACGTAAATCCGACATTTAGTTTTCGGGTCGGCGGCATCTTCGATCTGCCGATCGATCATCATTGGTATTTTCAGACGGGTTTGTTCTTTTCAAGAAAAGGCGCTCAACGCAATTTCTCTTATTATGGCACCGACAGCAATAATGTAGGGGTGAACCAAACGCTGCAATTGAATTATTTGGAACTGCCGATGTCGTTATTGATCAAATCAGATCATCAGGGAAAACTCAGGGCCTTTGCCGGATTAGGCGTTACTCTTTCTAACGTTATCGGAGGCCGCAACCTGATGTCGGTAACGGGTGATACTACCGGCGTGCCGTTTCATAACAGCTACAATTTAAAAGTTAGTACTACTACTACCGTAAATGGATTTGATGCCGGTATGGATGTGCAGGCCGGCTTAGAACTGCCTACAGGTTTGTATTTTAAAGTCTATTATCTGTTGGGGATCACCGACTTTGGTGTAGGTACAGAAATAGACAAAAACAGAATGTTTTGCATTGTTGGCGGGTGGTATTTCGGTAAATTCAGAAATATCAATCGCGATGATGATGACCTAATTGATTCTCAGGTGCAGTAATTGCCTATGAAAAACAATTAGAAATTGAAAACCACCCCTGTATAATTTTGAGGGGTAATAGCCTTCAACTCCTTCTTTAATTTCTTAGACACATCTAATGTTTCTATAAAATCATGCATCTCTTTTTGTCCGATATGCTCCTTGCCACGGGTCAGGCTTTTTAGCGCTTCATACGGCTTAGGGTAACCTTCCCTACGCAAGATGGTTTGTATGGCTTCTGCAACAACTGCCCAATTTTTATCCAGATCATCATGTATCTTAGCAACATTCAACAACAGCTTGCCCATTCCTTTTTCTATAGAACGCAGCGCGAGATAGCTGTGGCAAAAAGGCATACCGATATTTCGCAGAACCGTGCTGTCTGTCAGGTCGCGCTGCAAACGGCTGATCGGTAATTTAGCGCTCAAATGTTCATACAGCGCATTCGCAATTCCTAAATTACCTTCTGCATTTTCAAAATCTATCGGGTTCACCTTATGAGGCATGGCACTGCTGCCTATCTCCCCTTCTTTCAGTTTTTGTCTGAAGTACTCCATTGAAATGTATTGCCATACATCCCGGCAAAAATCCACTAATATGGTATTAATCCTCTTTAGAGCGTCAAATTGCGCCGCTAAATTGTCATAGTGCTCTATCTGGGTGGTGTATTGCATGCGCTCCAGCCCAAGCGTCTTGTTCACAAACTCGTTTCCAAATGCCACCCAATCTTTATCGGGAAATGCAACAGCATGAGCGTTAAAATTCCCCGTAGCACCGCCAAATTTGGCAGCGTAGGGTATTTGCTTCAACAGTTCGACCTGATGCCGGAGGCGCTCAACAAAAACCATCATTTCCTTGCCCAATGAGGTCGGCGATGCCGGTTGGCCATGTGTGCGGGCCAACATAGGGATATTTTGCCATTCTTTGGCCCGTGCGTAAATGCTTTCAATAGTTTGTTGCAATAGGGGTAAATAATGCGCAGTGACGGCTTCTTTCCAGATCAGGGGAATGGCCGTATTATTGATGTCCTGCGACGTAAGTCCAAAATGGATCCATTCAATGGTATCTCCCCCGCCTAATGCGCCGATCCGCTCCTTTAAAAAATACTCAACGGCCTTAACGTCATGATTGGTAGTACGTTCCAGATCCTTGATCAGCTGCGCATCGGCCTCGTTGAAATCTTTATAAATGGCTCTTAATTGGCTATTATTGACTTTTTTCGGCATTTGAAACACTTGTTTCTTTGCCAGCAGGATGAAGTATTCCACCTCAACCATTACCCTGTACCGGATAAGTCCAAACTCCGAAAATACTGCGGCCAATGGCGCCACTTGAGACCGGTACCTTCCGTCGATAGGTGATATAGCAGTGAGTGCGTTTAAATTCATGTTATCAGAAATACTAAAAATTATAAAATATCAACGTCCAGAAGCTGCTCACCCATCAGGTAACCTTGCAGCTTATCCTGCACATTCACTTTACCAACCCCGGCAGGGGTGCCGGTGAACAGCATGTCACCAATATTCACTGTCACATACCTCGAAACAAATTCCAGTATCCGGTCTATAGTGAACAACATATCTCCAGTATTGCCTTTTTGTACCGTATCGCGATTTAGCTTTAGTTCAAAATCGAGATTCTTAACGTTCATGTCATCAGTCAGCGGTTTAAAAATACCAACCGCTGCAGACCCGTCAAATGCTTTTGCCAGCTCCCACGGCAGCCCCTTGCTTTTTAGCTCACGCTGCAGATCACGAGCAGTGAAATCAATCCCGACAGTTATTTCGTTATAATACTTTCTTGCAAAACGTTCCTGAATGAACTTTCCGTTCTTGCATATCTTAACCACGACCTCACACTCATATTCCAGCTCATCCGTGAACTCAGGATAGTATAATGGTTTTTCCGGAAGCAACAACGAAGTCTTCGGCTTAAAAAAAATAACAGGCTCAGTAGGAATAGCATTATTCAATTCTTTCGCATGTTCGGCATAATTTCGCCCCACACAGATTATTTTCATAAAAAAATATTTAGCGGTGACACAAGGACGTGTAAAAATACTTTTTCCAAACGAAATACCACTACATACCACTACTATTTCTGTACGTATTGGCGATATTAACTATGGTGGCCATCTGGGAAATGATGCTTTGTTATCCATTCTTCATGAGGCGCGGGTGCAAATGCTAGCAGCATCCGGCTTTACAGAATTGAATGCCGGGGGCAACAGTCTGATCATGGCCGATGTTATGATTGCATACAGGGGCGAGGCGTTTTATGGCGACAAACTTAGGGTCGATATTTTTTCAACGAATATCACATCACGGTCGTTCGATCTGTTGTACCGGGTGAGTACGGAACGAAGCGGAATTGCCGTGGAAATAGCTCATGCAAAGACCGGAATGGTGTGTTTTGACTATACACTCAGAAAAACTGCACCAATGACATCGGTTTTAAAGGATTTTTTATCGGCAGATCTACAACAAAGTGAACACTTCAACAATCCATGACAGCTTGTAATTGCGATACTTACTGCTGTTTTAATTGGTATACCGATATTTTTTCGCAGAAAACGCTATGATTAATGCTTAAATATTTTATTTTTGTGAAAATATTTATCAACGATTAATGCAGAAAAAACCACCTTCTAAAGGATTTATGGGAAACAGGCAACGTGTTTTCCATCAAAACGAACATAAGATCAATAGTGAAATTACCGCGCCAATGGTGCGTCTTGTAGGCGAAAATGTGGAGCCAAGAGTATATCCGCTTGCCGAAGCTTTAAAGATCGCAGTTACGCGTGAAGTAGATCTGGTAGAAATCTCCCCAAATGCCGAGCCACCTGTTTGCAGGCTGATCGACTATAAAAAATTCCTTTACGAAAAGAAGAAAAAAGAAAAGGAACAGAAATCGAAAGCAAAACAATCTGAAGTAAAAGAGATCCGGTTCACGCCTAATACCGATGATCATGATTTTGACTTTAAAGCAAAACATGCCGAAAAATTTTTGCAGGATGGCAATAAGGTAAAGTGCTATGTGCAATTCAAAGGCCGCGCTATAATGTTTCAGGAGCGCGGTGAATTATTGTTGTTGAAATTTGCTGAGCGGCTTACGGAATTCGGCTCATTAGAGTCGATGCCCAAAATGGAGGGAAAAAGGATGCTGGCCATGTTTACCCCTAAAAAGAAGAAATAAAATAGCTTTTATATAACATTGCGTACCCGTTAATTTGTAAATAAGCAGATTTTTATTTGTTATTGCCGATTTTTTGGTACCTTTGCACACTCAAAATCACGCATGGCAAAATCCATGCATAAATCAGACAAACAATGAAAAAAGGAATTCATCCGGAAGGATATCGCTTAGTGGTGTTTAAAGATACATCTAATGACACTACATTTTTGACCCGCTCTGCGGCTCCCAGCAAAGAAAAGATCACTTGGGAAGACGGCAAGGAATACCCATTGCTGAAAGTCGAAATTTCAAACACTTCGCATCCGTTCTATACCGGCAAATCGGTATTTGTGGACACTGCGGGTCGTATTGAGAAATTCAAAAATCGTTACGCGAAGAAAACATCCAAATAAGATCGTTGAAAGATCATTTCAGAGACCACAGGCCACATTTATGAGGTTTGTGGTTTTTGTTTTTTACAAATAATTTGTATTCACTGCAAAGCATGTATGGCAACCATCTTCCCATTATCTGAAGGTTTATTTACGGTAGGTCATGACAAACAGTTGGTGCCGTTCAATGAGGCTACCGACCAGCTCAATGAACGCCCCATAGGCTCGTTGCTGGTTGAGATCCAACCTTTTTTGGTGAAGGTCGGAGCAGAACTGATCATATTGGATACGGGATTGGGCCTGAAAGATGAATCCGGCACACCGATGATCCATAAAAATTTGCAGCAACATGGTTTTCAGCCGGAGCAAGTGACCAAGGTATTACTTTCTCACTTACACAAAGACCACGCAGGCGGCATAGTCTTTACAGGCAGCGACGGTATTTGGCGGACTACGTTCCCAAATGCTGAATACTATATTTACAGAAATGAAGCCGACTATGCGCTAAAGACGGGTATGCCATCCTATGATATTACCGGTATTGAACCACTCTTTACTACGCCACAGATCAATTGGCTGGATGGCGAATCCGGCTATATAGACATCAACATCCAATTTTTTCATTCCGGTGGACATTGCCCTGAACACATTGTTTTTTTAATACGAGATACTGACGACCCGGTTTTTTATGGGGGCGATGAAGCGCCGCAGTTGAAGCAAATGAAGATGAATTATATTGCCAAGTACGATTTTGATGGCAAAAAAGCACTCGCATTGCGCAAACAATATGCCGAGCAGGGAAAAAAAGACCATTGGCAGTTTTTGTTCTACCATGACGCTACTAATCCGGTGGCGACGCTGTAAAAAAGAGTTCTTAAAACAGCGATCCCAATCGTTGAATGGCAATTTTATTATTATCTGCGCAGTGATCGGTCGATATTACATCCAATATATTTTTAACCCTATATTAATAATACGGCACCAATCCTTAATCTAAAACCTAAAATCGTTATTTTCATACATGAAACTCTCATTTTCAGGCAAAAAAATGCATAAATATATTTGGTCATTAATATTGTAATACTTAGCTTTGGTAAAAATAATAGCATATGAGACCACAACAACTTTTAAAATTTTTATTGGTTCCGGCCGCATTATTTGCCGGCTCCACTATGATTCACGCTCAAGGTGTGATAACGACAGTTGCAGGCAATGGTACAGCCGGATATTCGGGAGATGGTGGCGCTGCAATAAGCGCTTCTTTTGATAATATTATGGGTGTTTGTGTTGATGCTTCGGAAAATATCTATGTAGCCGATGAATATAACAACCGCGTTCGTAAAGTAGCGGCAGGTACAGGGATCGTTACAACGTTTGCCGGTACCGGTACTCTGAGCTATACAGGAATGGGCGGTCCCGCGGGTGCAGCTTGCATTGGCTATCCCGATGGTCTCTTCGCAGATGCGCATAATAATATTTTAATCACAGAGTGGTTCAATGACCGGGTAACGCTGGTACAAAGTACCACTGATAACATCATTGACATGTGCGGCACATCCGGCTCGGGTGACCAGGGTAGCGGCGGTGATGGTGGCATTGCTACCAATTCACAAATGGAGATTCCGTCTGGTTCCTGCATGGACGCAGCCGGTAACTTATATATTGCCGATTATGGCAATGGCAGAATACAGACTGTGAATGCAGCAACACACATTGTAACAACCATAGCCAGCGTACCTGCTATCAACGGAATTTTCTTCAATAACGTTGATGGTCATATTTATTACTGTTACAATTCAGCAGTGATGAAAATGAATCCAACTACCGGTGTAAGTACATTAGTTGCGGGAAGTATCACCGGTTCAGGTTATTCTGGTGATGGCGGACCTGCCACAGCAGCACTTTTGAACAGCCCCAGAGGCTTATACATTGATGCTGCAGGACACTATCTTTACATTTGCGATGTATCTAACAACAGAGTAAGACGTGTATCGCTTGCAAGTGGTATCATTACCACATTTGCCGGCAACGGTATAATGGGTTATTCGGGAGACGGCCTGTCGTCTACCCATGCTGAATTGAATGGTCCATCAGCGGTTTACGGCGATCGTAGCGGTAACATTTTCATAGCAGACAATGGCAACAACAGGGTTCGCCGTGTTGCTGCAAGCGGTGCCGGATTAGATCCGAATACTTCCGGAAACAACGAAAATTATGCAGGTGCTGCTATTGCAGTGTATCCTAATCCTTCTAACGGCGTATTTACACTCAGCGGCGATCTTAGTGGCGCAAGTTATGAAGTGTATAATGTTACAGGCCAAAAAATAACCGGCAACACATGTAATACAGATGTTACAACAATTGACCTTTCTAATCAACCAACAGGTATCTATATGTTATCAGTAAAAACACCAACAGGTGTACAAACTGAAAAGTTAGTGATCAGAAATTAACACTGGTTGAAATGCATATTTTTAAAATGCCCCCGGGAACTTGGGGGCATTTTGTATTTTTGATACTGCTTCAAATATTGAATTATTCAAACGCGGCGCTATGATTAAGGTCAAACTCATTTTATTGATATTCCCGCTTGTTTTTTTCCTTGGTACTGAAAGATCAAAAGCGCAGGGCATTATTGTGAAAATTGCCGGTGATAGCATATCAGAATACAAAGGCGATGGCGGATTGGCCGACACTGCTGAATTTGCTGCGCCCAACGGAGTTGCTGTGGATGCACAAGGCCATGTGTACATTGCCGATATGCTCAACAACCGGGTAAGGATGTTCTCAATTGGCGGCTATATCAATACCTATGCAGGTGACAGCAGCACCGGTCTTTCCGGCAACGGCGGACCTGCTACCGATGCTGCATTGCATTTACCTGCGGGTGTTTGCACCGACACTGCGGGCAATATTTATATAACTGACAAATACAATGATATGATCCGTGCGGTGGACCATACCACCCATATTATTACTGATATTTGTGGCATTGGAACTGGTGGCAGCGCAGGCGATGGTGGCCCCGCCACCATCGCTTATCTGGAAGAGCCCAATGAAGCCTGCGTAGACCGAAAAGGCAATATTTATATTGCAGACTACGGAAATAGCCGCATTCGCAAAGTGAACATCACTACAGGCGATATATCCACAGTAGCCGGCGATTCGGTATCAGGCTACAATGGCGACAGTATGCTGGCCGTAAACTCGGAGCTATCCTACCCCTGTGGTGTTGCAGTAGACACAGAGGGCAACTTGTATATTGCAGACTATGGCAATGCGAGGATACGCAAGGTAGCCGCCGAAACAGGAATTATTACTACGATCTGCGGCAACGGCACCGAAGGCACTGCACCCAATGGCACACCTGCCACTGATGCCATGATCAATCAACCCAACGCCATCTGTGTTGACAACCATGGAATTGTATATTTTTCAGACCGGGGAAACAATGTGATACGCGGTATCTTCCCCGATGGCAATATTTATACATTGGCCGGTAGCGGAAATTGGGGATTTTTTGGCGACGGCGGATTAGCGGTAAATGCCCGCTTTAAAGGGCCAACCGCTATTACCACAGACGATTCCGGATATTTGTATGTGGTTGATGGCGGCAACTCAGTGGTATGGCGGGTAAGCCCGCCGTTCACAGGCGTAAAGAACGTTTTGCAAGCTGTTTCAGTGAACGTTTACCCTGTTCCGAATTCAGGAATATTCAATGTTGATACTAAGGACTGGTACGGAACCAAGATCACGCTTATGAACGTTTTAGGACAGCAAATTTTTAGTACTGAATTAAGTGCGCCAAGCACCACGGTCAATGTTGGCACAATCAGTCCCGGACTTTACTTATTGAATATCTGCTCCCCTACATCATCAACGGTCAAAAAGATCATCGCCAATTAATAGCTGTCACCATCGCTGCAAGTGTAGCAAAAGCTATAACAACCCCATAAACCGACAAGAAAATAATTGTAATGATACCCATGTAACGGAACATATTTTTCAGCCAACTGATAGCCATATAGAACTCTTCTTTATTATAGGTCAATAGCGCTTTTTTTACACATACAGAATACTTGAAGAGCGCGTATATGGGATAAAATCCTAATGCCGCAACGAGCCAATAAAATACAAATATACCTACGCCGCCCAGCGCGGCAATAGGGCCGGCTATTGATGACGTCATGGATACTGCCGCCATGGCCAATAAACCGAGCATCAACATTAATCCAAGAAATACAAAACCCAGAACAGCAAGGAACTTGGTCCAACGGGCCATCTCCAAAAAATTGGTCTTTATAGGCTCGTCGATCTCCATCGAGAACAAACTTTCTTGTTCATTTTGTATATTTTCCATAATAACAATTTTTACTCAAGATAAGCACTTACCTTAAAGTTGCAAATTTACTATAGTACTTTTTTGCTTAGTATGCTATTGCAAATAAGACACGCTGTGCAGACGGTTTCCCGGTAAGTATACATTGGCCTGCTTCCTGCTTATTATTCAGCGGTATACAACGTATGGTCGCCTTTGTTTTTTCTTTGATCTGCTCTTCAGTTTCAGATGTGCCATCCCAATGGGCACTGATAAAGCCGCCTTTTTGTTCCAAAACAGTTACAAATTCTTCCCAGGAATTCACCTCGGTAGTATGCTCAGTGCGGAATGCCAGCGCTTTCTGATAGATGTTGGCCTGAATGGCATCCATCAATGCCAGAATAGTGCCCGGTAGACCATCCAACGACATTACTTCCTTCGACTTAGTATCGCGCCGGGCCACTTCGGCCACATTGTTCTGAATGTCTCTGGCACCAATGGCTATGCGCACAGGCACACCCTTCAATTCATATTCGGCAAACTTCCAGCCCGGACGGCTGTTATCGTCATTGTCTATTTTTACACGCAGCCCCAATGCACGCATTTCTTTTTGCAGTTGGGCACACTTATCATCTATCTGTCCGCGGGTGTCGTCGCCTTTGTAAATAGGTACTATCACTACCTGCAACGGAGCAATTTTAGGTGGTAGTATCAGTCCGTCATCATCGCTGTGCGCCATTACCAATGCACCAATAAGCCTCGTAGATACGCCCCATGACGTTGCCCATACATAGTCGCGCTTATTGTCTTTGTCAGAAAACTGTACATCAAAGGCTTTTGCAAAATTCTGACCCAGAAAGTGAGACGTACCGGCCTGCAATGCCTTGCCATCCTGCATCAATGCCTCTATGCAATACGTATCTTC
>Ga0164297_10005869_pt1 | contig 10396 bp, 8 predicted proteins | sample GEODES058metaG_FD_113539 | JGI IMG/M metagenome (GOLD analysis project Ga0164297, IMG submission 113539) | Dystrophic lake water microbial communities from Trout Bog Lake, Wisconsin, USA - GEODES058 metaG | ecosystem: Environmental > Aquatic > Freshwater > Lake | place: USA: Trout Bog Lake...
AGCATGGCACCCAGCATGGTTCCAACGCCGGTGAAGATGAAGCTGTAGAGCGCGATGACAATGGCCGCGCGCTTCAGGTTCTTCAGCTTGGGATGCTCAATTTCGCGGTTTACCTGCGCCAGCGACTCTTCGCCGCTCATTGCCAGAATGGAGTGGCCAAAGGCCATCAGGATGCCGAAGAGGCCGAAGCCCACAGCCAGCGGAGTATGTTCCAGGAAGCCGAGCGAGCCGGGGTCCATCGGACCGTGACTGGGCTCAAACCGCAGGTTGCTGGGTATCGGGAAGGGAGGCAGCGAGGCATGCTTCACAATCACCGAGATGATGCCCCACGTCAGCAGGATGACCACCATCACCGTGGTTACCTGCATCACCTTCAGGGCCTTGTCGCTCGACTCCTCAATACCCTTGATGTTTTCCCACCAGTAGTAAAGAGTAACGGCGGCGGCAAAACAGGCCGAGGTGCCGTTGAGCGGCAGCGGCTGCGCCACCCATGCGGGAACCATGTGGTGCGCGAACAGAATCTGTGTAGAGAGATTGATGAGCCCCGTGATGTATTGCCCGGCAGACACGCCGGAGATGGGGCCGGTGAGGATGTAGTCAAACATCAACGCGGAGACGGTCAGCTTGGCAACAGTGCCGCCCAGCGCCTCCTTCACCACGCGGTAGACGCCGCCACGGGTGAACATGGTGCAGCTTTCCACATATACTGCGCGCACTGCGAAGGAGAAGAACATCACTCCCAGCACAAACCAGGGTGCTGCTTTGCCTATGGCTTCTTCTGCAATGCCACCGGCGTAAAAGGCAGAGGAACCGAGGTCGCACAGCACGATGGCTGCAGCACGCCAGAAAGAAATGAACGTCAGCATCACAGAGGATGCAACGACGAGGCGTACCCGGTTGGGGAGTTGCGGAGCGGTGTAGGTTTGCTTCGAATTCATGTAGCGATCGTTATCTTCTGAGTACGGAGTCTGATTACAGTTTCGTGCTGAATGGCATGGTTGTTGAGCGACTACACCCGGTGGGTGATGGCTGTGACGCCCGTCCAATGCTGCAACGGGTTGCATCGTACCGGGACGCGCATCGGCGCGACCGGCAGAGGCCTAGTCGCCGAAAAGTTCCTTCAAATCCTCAATAAAGCTGATGATGACCACCAGGGATGAGCCGACAATGCCGATCATAAACAGGATGGTAAGAATTTTAGCGGCCAGAAGAATTAATGCTGTCATACGTGCCCTTGGGCTTTCCTCAACCCGCCTGATTGATCCTGCAGCGGGAATTCCTTACAAACAGCACCAAGTGTACATGAGATGTTGATAAATTCCTTACGACATTTCATGAGCGGCGATGCCAACGCGGTGATAGACTCGCCGCCATGCGCGGTATTCCGGGAAAAGTATGGCTGCTGGGGATTTCATCGGCCCTGCTGCAATTGCTGCCGTTCCCCTTTGCCGGGCCGTTGCCGCTTTGGCGCACCCCCTTTGCATGGATCTGTCTGGTGCCGCTGCTCGCGTGCCTGAACCTGACGGCATCCGACGGCAAACCCTTGAACTGGCGGCAGTTCGCCCTGCTGGGATGGGTGAACGGAACCCTCTGGTGGGCCATCCACTGCTACTGGGTCTACACAACTTTCAGTCTCTATGGCGGGGCATCGCCGCTGGCCGGTGCGGGGATTCAAATCCTGCTGGCGGGAATTCTGGGCTTCAACTGCGCCGCCTTTCTAGTGCTGCTAATGCTGATCGACAGACTCTGCCGCCGCAGCGTCTGGGTGATGCCGCTGGCTGCGGCGTTCCTCTGGGTGGCCGTGGAAGTCTTCCGGGCGCACATTCTTGGCGTGCCGTGGGACCAATTGGGCGCGAGCCAGGTCGACAATCCGCTACTGATGCATCTGCCGCCGTGGACCGGCGTCTATGGCGTGTCGTTCCTCATCGTGCTGGTCAATAGTTTGCTGGCGCAGATTTTTGCGAAAGGGGATTGGAAGACGCGGCTGGGTATGGCCTTGGCGGGCGTAGCCATAGCCGTGGCCGTGCAGCCGTGGCCGGCCTACCATCTTGCTGCACTGCCAGACGACGCCTCAGCCAGCGCCGTGCTGCTGCAGGAAAACCTGGAAGTTGGAGCTGCGCGTCCGGCCATGACGCTCGACCAGATGATGGGTCTGTTCACGCAACTCAGCGAGTCGCCGGCCAGCACGGTGTTGCACGGCATCCCCGGCCTGCCGCAGACACAACCCGCTCCCGCCACTCTCGTACCGCCGGCGTTGATTGTCTGGCCGGAGTCGCCCGCGCCGTTCTTTTCGAGTGACACGAATTTCCGCCACTGGCTTTCCGCTCTGGCCACCGATGCAAATGCAGCGCTGGTCATCGGCGATGTCGGCGTGGATGCTGCGCCGGACCTGCCGCGCGGCTACCGTGTCTATAACTCGGCCAGCTTCGTTTCGCCCGAGGGCAACTTTGTCGGCCGCTATGACAAAATCCATCTGGTGCCGTTTGGCGAATACGTGCCCTTCCGCGAGCAGCTGTTTTTTGTGAAGTCACTGACCGCGCAGTTGACCGACAGCGACCGTGGCCGCGAACGCAATCTCTTCCTGACCGGCGGCCACAAGTATGGCACATTCATCTGTTATGAAGCGGCCTTTGCCGACGAGGTGCGCATCTTTGCCAAGGAAGGCGCTGATGTGCTGGTCACGATTTCCGATGATGGCTGGTACGGCGACTCCGGTGCGCCTTGGGAACATCTAAACCTTGCGCGGCTGCGCGCAATTGAGAACCACCGCTGGCTGCTGCGTTCGACCGACACCGGCATCACCACAGCGATTGACCCCGCAGGCCGCGTTCGCGAGTCCGCCCCGCGCCACATCCGCACAGCGATTGAAGTCCGCTTTGGCTACGAGCAGGGAACTACCTTCTACACACGACACGGTGATGTGTTTGCGTACGGCTGCGCAATCGGTGCTGGATTGATGCTGCTGATTGGCGGCGTGTTCGCCATTATGCGTAGCGGAACGACATCATAAATCCGTTGTCCATGTGGTCCTGCTGGTGGCAGTGGAAGAGCGTGCGGCCGACTGATGACGGGTCAGGATGATTGGCGACAAACTCCACCATGCTGGTGCTCTTGGCGGGTATTAGCAATACATCTTTCATCAGGTGTCGTCCTACATTTTCACCGCCAGTGCTAACAACTTCAAACGTGTGCCGATGCAGGTGGATGGGGTGATTGTCGCTGCTCAGATTTTTCATTACCAGTCGATAGCGTTGACCAGCTTGCAGAATAGGTTCATCCGTATGCGGATAACTTTTGCCGTTGATGGTCCACTGCTCGGGGCTGCCATGTCCGCGAAATTTTGAATTAAACTCCAGCGGAATTTCGATGGCCACATCATTTTCACGAAGCGCCTGCTTGAAGTCGTACGGCTGCGCAAAGTGCGAGTAGTCCCACTCGTAATTCTTCGGCTGCACCCACTTCGGCCCTCCGGTGGCACCCGCGTATTCCACCACCATGCCCATGCCCGCCGCTTGCACCTTCGGCTGCAACTCGCCCAGCACCCACACGCCCGGCGCATTCAACTCCACCAGCGCAGAGATGCGTTCCCCCGGCGCCAACCGCAACGCATCCACTGTGGCCTGCACCGGCACGGGGTTGCCGTCGAGTGCCAACACTTTGAATCGGTGGCCGGGCAGCGCCAGCCAGTGCACCTCCGTAGGACTGGAGTTGAGTACATGCAGCAGCACTCGCTGGCCGACCTTCACGCGCAGCGGTTCGCCGTGACCCAGCATCTTTCCGTTGATGGTGGAAAAATCGTACACCGGCATTACTGCGCCATCGTCAGAGGCCATCATGTAGCCGGCCCAGTCATGCAGGGCAAGAAAAATTTCCTGATCGAAAGTTGCCAGCGGTTCGGCACCGTCAATCATCAGGAAGCCGTGCTGTGCGCCGTATTGCGCCTTGCGCAGATTTTTTCCCGCAAAGGTATGCGTGTGGTACCAGCGAAAACCGGCGGGCTCCGGAGTGAAGGCGTAACGCACCATTGCCCCCGGCGCAATCATCGGTGTGCCTTCTTCCATCGCGCCGTCGACCGCCGTAGGCAGGTAGAGCCCGTGGCAATGCACCAGTTCCGGATCGCTCGATCGATTGCGAATCTCCAGCGTAACCGGTTTGCCTTCGCGCATTCGCAGCAATGGGCCGGGTACCTGGCTGTTGTAGGCCACGGTCTGCACGCGATGCTTCGGTGAAGCTTCCAGCGTGTACGGCGCAATCTCCAGCGTGTAGTCGGCGGGAGCTGCTTGCGCGGCAACCGGTAATGCCTGCGCCGCCGCAGCCAGGCCAGCCAGATGCATGAACTTTCTACGCGTGAAAGACGACAAACTCATACGTCTCTAGTGTGGCACGACCCTCTGCACGGTAAAGGTTCCGGCAACTGCGCCACTGCTTTGCGAGTAGACGCTGCCGCTTCCCGAATCGCCGTTCAGCGTGATTCGATAGATGAATCCGCCGGCAGAAAGTAGTGCTAGCGAACTGCCATTCTGCGTCCATGTGCCGTAGGCACCGTCTGTGTCCTGATAGTGGCCGTTGTCCCAGAAGGCCCAGTAGAAAATATGTCCTGCCGACCAGGATGCCGTGACCACCCACGCCGTGTTGGCAACACTCGGCGCGGTTACGCTGGCTGGGTTAGTTTGAGCATGCAACAGGGGTGTTGCAATAAAGGCAAACAGAACCAAGCCAATGGCAGAGATTCGAAATAGATTCCGCATCGGTTGCCTCCAGTACTCCGTTTGCCGACCACGTTATCACACTGCAAGCGGCCGCTGGCCATCTACACTAAAATCAAACATATGTTGAGTGATCTGGAATTCGCATACTCCCCGGTCCGCGAGAAAGTGCGCGACCTGCGGGAGTATCTTTGACGCGCCTCGTCTGCAGCGAGAACTAGCTGACATTGAAGTGAAAGTTGCCGACCCCGCGTTGTGGTCCGACCCCGCGCGTTCGCAGCCGTTGATGCGCGAGCGCAAGCGGTTGGAATCTGCGCTGGCTGACGACGCTGACCTTGCGCGCCGCACCGAAGACATCGACGCCTATTTTGATCTGGCGCGTGAAGGCGAAAATGTTGAGGCGGAACTCGGTACCGCCATCAACGAACTGACCGCGCTGGCAGAGAAGATGGACCTGAAGACCATGCTCTCCGGCGATACCGATGCGCTGAACGCCATCGTCAGCGTGCACCCGGGCGCAGGCGGAACCGAATCGCAGGACTGGGCCGAGATGCTGATGCGCATGTATCTGCGCTGGGCCGAGCGGCAGGGATTCAAAACTGAAATCAACGAACTGCAGGATGGCGAAGAAGCCGGCATCAAGTCGGCAACGTTCACCATCACCGGCGAATACGCCTTCGGTCTGCTCTCCGGCGAAACCGGCGTGCATCGGCTGGTGCGCATCTCGCCGTTTGATCAGGCAAAGCGACGCCACACTTCGTTTGCCAGCGTGTATGTCTCGCCGGAAATTGACGACTCCATTGTTGTCGACATCAAGCCGGACGAACTACGCATTGACACCTATCGCAGCGGCGGCAAAGGCGGACAGCACGTCAACACTACAGACTCCGCCGTGCGCATCACGCACATACCCACGGGCATTGTGGCTGCCTGCCAGAACGAACGCTCGCAGCATAAGAACAAAGACAAAGCGATGAAGATGCTGCGTTCGCGCATCTATGAATTTGAGTTGGAGAAAAAGCGCGCCGTCACCAAGAAGCTGGAAGACTCCAAACTTGAAATCAATTTCGGTTCGCAGATTCGCAGCTACGTGTTGCAGCCGTACCGTATGGCCAAGGACCTGCGCACCCGCGTGGAAGTGGGCGATGTGGACCGCGTGATTGACGGCGATTTGGAGCCGTTCATTCGCGGCTACCTGAAGGCGCGGCGAGAGGGCGCATTGCAAAGCCCGCTGGCCGAGGACGATGATGTTTAGGCACTCACTATGAATCAACCGCAACTCATTCACGACCTTCTGACCAACTCGCGCACCATTGCCGTCGTCGGCATCAGCGAAGACGCACGGAAGCCGAGCCACTATGTCTCGCGCTACATGCAGCAGGCAGGCTATCGCATCCTGCCGGTGAATCCCTCGGTGACAGATGTGCTGGGCGAAAAGTGCTACGCCAGTTTGAGTGAGTTGCCCGCACCGCCCGACATTGTGAATGTTTTTCGTCTACCGAAATTTATTCCCGCGGTTGTGGAGGAAATGATTGCGCTGGGCGGGCCGGCCAGCGGTTGGAAAAATCTATGGGTGCAGCTGGGCATTGTGCATGAGGAAGCTGCAGCGCGCGCAGAAGCAGCCGGAATCCACGTTGTGATGAACCGGTGCATACTGGTGGAGCATCAAAAGCTCGAGCAGGAGCTGACCCGCAAATGAAAAAATTATCCCTGAAGAAATTTCTAATCGCCGCGTTTTGCGCTGTGGCATTTTCCACGGCATCCGCACGCGCAGCCGGCACGGCATTGAACACCTACGGCAACGGTACGCCCGGCCCGGTAAAAGCCGACCACCTGACGGTGGAGCTGATCGTTCCCCCACCAGGTTGGGACAACCGGTTGGAAATTAATGCCGGACTCGAATTTAAGATGGAAAAAGGCTGGCATGTTTATTGGTCAAATTCAGGGGATGCTGGCCAGCCGCCGAGTATTACCTGGAAAAAATTGCCGAACGGCGTCACTGCCGGCGCAATGCAATTTCCAATTCCAAAGCGGCTTGCACTGGGTCCACTGGAAGATTTCGGTTATGAAGATAAAGTAGTTTTTCCTATAAGGCTGACAATTGCACCGCATGTTGCGCCTGACAATCGAGATATTGTCACAGCGGTTGCAAGCTGGTTGGTTTGCCGTGAAGTGTGTATCCCCGGAAAAGCACTGCTTGGGTCTTATCTGACAACTTTTCCGCTAAAAGATTTAGTGCCTTCAGAGGTTGAACTTGCAGATGCAGAAAAATATCTGACAAAGCCTATCGCATCTGATATGCAGGTGAGCGTTAGCTCATCACCCAAAGAATTTCTCGTCACGCTATATGCGGGGCATCGCATCAATCATGCGGAATTTTTCCCTTACGACAGCGACCTGATTGCCAACGCTGCGCCGCAACCGGTGGACCCGCTCAGCGACGGCATCCGCATCCACGTGCAGAAAGACCCGACGCTGAAGTCGGCCCCGGCCACGCTGCACGGGATCATCAAACTCAGCGACACTGAGGGCTACGAATTCACCGTGCCGGTTACCGCTGGCGCAGCGCCTCTCGAATCCGCCGCGCTGCCTGCGATTCTTACCGCGGCCACGCTGGCATTTTTCGGGGGCATCATTCTCAACCTGATGCCGTGTGTTTTTCCGGTGCTGTTTTTGAAGGCACTCTCGCTGATGCAATCCAGCACACATGAACGCCCACGGCTGTGGCGGCATGGCCTCGTCTACACACTGGGCATTCTCGTCAGCTTCTGGGGGATTGTTGCCTTGCTGCTCGTGTTGCGCGCCGGCGGCAATCATCTTGGTTGGGGATTCCAACTGCAGTCGCCGCGCTTCGTTGCCGTTATTGCCTGCCTGCTGTTCTTCATGGCGCTCTCGTTGGCGGGGCAGTTTGATCTTGGACTCACGCTCACCGGCACCGGCGACGCACTCACTCGTCGCACCGGATACAGCGGCAGCTTCTTCACCGGCGTGCTGGCCACCGTGGTTGCCACGCCCTGCACTGCGCCGTTGATGGGCGCTGCCACAGGCTTCGCGCTGGCGCAGCCGCCTGCGATTGCCTTCGTGGTCTTCACTGCACTCGCGCTCGGCCTCGCCGCGCCGTATCTGTTGCTCACTATTCAACCAGCGTGGACACGCCTGCTGCCCAAGCCCGGCGCGTGGATGGAATTGCTGAAACACTTCGTCTCCGTGCTGCTATTTGTTTCCGTCATCTGGCTGGTCTGGGTCTATGGACAATTATTTTCCGGTGCGGAATCCATCAACTCCGTCGCGCTATTGTTGCTGGCCCTGTTGACGCTGGCCGCCGCCGGCTGGGTGCTGGGTCGCTGGCCTGCGCATCGTCGCGGTGGTTGGATAGCGCTGGTCATCATCCTCGCTGCCGTGGCCATTCCGCTGTGGCCGCAGCGTGCCAGCACCAATCTGCAGTGGGAACCGTACTCCGCCGCGCGGCTCAGCGAATTGCGTGCGCAGGGCAAGCCGGTCTTTGTGGACTTCACCGCTGCGTGGTGCCTCAGTTGCCAGGTGAACGAACGCGTTGTGCTCGACTCCGACGGCGTGCAGCAACGCCTGCGCACGAAGAATGTCGCGCTGTTGCGTGCCGACTGGACGAAGTATGATCCGCAGATTACCGCCGCACTATCTGATTTGGGCCGCAGCGGCGTGCCGACCTACGCCGTCTATCCGCCGGGAGCGCCGCCGGTGGTGCTGCCAGAGGCGTTGACGCCGGGCATTGTGGATGCGGCACTCGACGTATTGCCGGCGAAGTAATTTCTCTGGCGAAAGAAAAAAGGACCTGCCGTGGCAGGTCCTTTCTGTTTGCAGTTGCGATGTTTTACTGGTTGGTCAGCACGGCGCGGTAGCGGACCAGATTTTTCTTCAGTCGCGCAATGGCTTCATTGGCCTGCGACATCGGATACAACTCGGTCTGCGCCTTGATGCCGTGGCGCGCGGCCACATCCAGCATCTCGCTCAGATCGCTGGGGCTGCCAATCGGGCTGCCGCCAAGTGAACGCTGTCCGGCAATCAGCGGGAAGACGCCCAGCGTAATCGCCGAGGGCGGCACACCCACAAACATCAGCTTGCCCTTGGGGCGCAGCGCCTGAATGTACGGGTTCCAGTCGAGGTCCGCGTTGATGGTGGTGAGGATGACGTCAAAATTGCCGGCAAGTTTCTTCAGCGCGTCATGCTCACGCGTGTTCACAAAGTTGTGAGCGCCCAGCGCGCGGGCTTCGGCTTCTTTTTCCGGAGTGGTGGAGAAGGCTGTCACTTCTGCGCCGAAGGCACGGGCAAACTGCACGGCAATGTGTCCCAGGCCGCCGATGCCAACAATAGCCACGCGCGATGCCGGGTTCACGCCGCTATTGCGCAGCGGAGAATAGACGGTGATGCCTCCGCAGAGCAGCGGGGCAGCATTCTCGCTGGCCAGCGCTTCCGGAATAGGCACGGCAAAGCGCGCCCGGACACGGACTGCATCGGCATATCCGCCGTTGCGCCCCACGCAAACCCCCTGCATCTTGCTGCAAAGCTGTTCTTCGCCTTTGAAGCATGACTCGCAGATGCCGCAGCAGCCGGCCTGCCAGCCCACGCCGACGCGTTGGCCCACCTGCAGCAGGCGTACTTCGCTGCCCACCGCGCTAACGGTGCCGATAATTTCATGGCCGGGGATAAACGGGTACTGGCTATTGCCCCAGTCGTTGTCGATGAGGTGTAGGTCGCTGTGGCAGATGCCGCAGTGGGTGATGCTGATTTCTACGTCGTCGGGATGTAAGTCACCCGGATCGTATTTATATGAAAGGAGTTCTGCACCGGCTGCATGCGCCGCAAGGCCCTGAATTTGAGGCATTTTACTCGTCCCTCGTCTGTAGCAGTACCACTAGCCCCTGAACCACAGTCTTATGCTACACGATGTGATGTGGATAAATGTCCACAGCAATACAGACACGAAACACCTTAGTTTGATGCGCGGCAAGGCCATGCCGATGCATTTGCAACAGGATAGAATCGCGAATGTGGCTGCAAAGTTTGATTGCATGCGTCTAAAACGGAAAGATCTGTTGGCGTAGAACGAGCTGTCTGGGAGGTGGGCTGCATGGCGATGCTTCGGCGTAACAACGGTTTGCGATGGATGCTTGCGGCGCTTCTGGTGGCAGCGGCCACTCTGGGATGGCAACCGCTCCCGGCAGGCGGCCAGCAGAGCAACTCGGCCCCTGCGGCAACACAGGGCACCCCGCCCACGCCAGACACCAGTGCCACGGACTCCGGCGGACCCAATTCTGACTCTGGTGTGATTGCGCTGCCGAAGAAGAAGCCGACCGACGACAACACGCCGCCACCGGCCCCGACCACGCCTCCCTCGCAGGATGTCCCGCGAATGCAGAACTATGCCATCACCGTGAATGTGCCAGAAGTGACCGTGGACGTGAGCGTGCTGCTGCAGAAGAACCGCCAGTTTGTTCCGGGCATCCGCGCCGGCAACTTCAAAGTGAGTGAAGATGGCGTGGTGCAGAAGGTGGATAAGGTGGAAGTGCGGCAGACACCCATCACCGCCGTGATGCTGCTGGAGTTTGCTTCCACCAATTACAACTTCGTGTATGACATGCGCACCGCCGCCTATGAATTTTTCCGCATGTTGAAGCCGGATGATTATGTTGCCGTCGTCACCTACGACCTGA
>Ga0164297_10005870_pt1 | contig 10395 bp, 10 predicted proteins | sample GEODES058metaG_FD_113539 | JGI IMG/M metagenome (GOLD analysis project Ga0164297, IMG submission 113539) | Dystrophic lake water microbial communities from Trout Bog Lake, Wisconsin, USA - GEODES058 metaG | ecosystem: Environmental > Aquatic > Freshwater > Lake | place: USA: Trout Bog Lake...
CTGCTCGGCACCGCGAGCAAGTTCTACGACTGGAACCTGAACTTTGGTGACATCGCCACGATCTGGCGCGGTGGGTGCATCATCCGTGCCGCCTTCCTGAATCGTATCAAAGAGGCTTACGAGGCTAATCCTAATCTCGAGAACCTCATGCTCGCCCCCTTCTTCACGGATGTCTTCGCAAGGTCACAGGCCGGATGGCGCCGTGCGATCTGTGCCGCCGTTGAGCGCGGTGTCGCCGCTCCCGCCTTCACCGCCAGTATCGGTTACTACGACAGTTACCGCAGTGCACGCCTTCCAGCCAACCTGTTGCAGGCTCAGCGTGACTTCTTCGGTGCCCATACCTACGAGCGGACAGACAAGCCGGAGGGAGAGTTCTTCCATACCAACTGGACCGGTCACGGAGGTTCCACCGCCTCTACCACTTACAACGCCTGATTTCGTTTGGGCTCTCTTTCAAAAGAGATGCTCTTTAAACACTGAGGGTGCAGGGGGGATTTCCCCCTTGCCCCTCATTTCTGGTGCCTTAGGGTTAAGTATTCATGGATTGCCGTCGTCCAATGCTGTTATGCGCCGTTTTGTTGGCATCCCTCGTGACCGGAAGGGGGGAGTCGACACTTGATAAGGTGAAATCCTTCTTCTCCAGCGACTCTGGAGCCATGACGGACTCTGATTTTGAACGGATGGCGATGCAGATCAGGGAAAAAGCGATTCAACAGACCCGTCCTCCCACCGTCAGCATTCCTACTGCCCCGGTTGTCGGTTTCGGTAAGTACCCCTGGCATCGTAACATTATGACCACTTTCTTCTGGATTGGTGAGCGTCCAACGGCACGCAATCCGGTTCCGAACAACAGAAGTGCCTGGGATGCCAACTGGGCCCGTAACTACGGTGGCTACGATAACCCTGATCCTCGCTACCGTGACTCTCGAACGTATGCGCCGCGTGGTTTCTTCCCGCGTCAAAATCCCTTCTACATTGCTCTTCCTTACTGTGACGTCTCGCGAGGAAATACCAAGTCCGAGGTAAAGAAGATCGTCCCATGGTATCGAGATTGCTTTGAGAAGGATGGTAAATCAGTCCTCAAAGGTCGCTGGATCGCCATTCATCATGCCGGCAGAACAGCTTTTGCCCAATGGGAGGATTGTGGTCCATTCAGAACGGATCACTGGCAGTATGTCTTCGGAAACGAGCGACCCCGCCCCAATCTGAACCGCGGAGCGGGACTCGATATTTCGCCGGCGGTTCGGGACTACCTTGGCATGGGTAAGAACGATATCTGCGACTGGAAGTTTGTGGATGCGGCGAGCGTGCCTGATGGCCCTTGGAAATACTTTGGGGATAACAACACCTTCGCATTACTTCGTAAGGGGGTGAACCTCTACGAGCATGACCGAAACAACGCGAAGCGCACCCCGACGACGACCTATATCACCCGACCAAGCACCTCCTCGGTTCCTCTTTCTGGTACTCCCACTGGAGTTCGGGTCAACCCCGCCTTCGGGGTTCAATAAATCAGGCTGTCTGGGAGTTCCTTCTTAGGAAAGCGATCGCAACAAAAAGCAATTCGCATGCTACAAACGTAGCGACTAGCGGAAACCCCCCGGTACCGAAGCCGTAGCTGTGAAGGCCGGCGCCCAGCACAAAGTTCACTCCGTACCAAGCCATCAGAACGCTCATGAAGGCAATAACGGAGCCCACGGCCAGGCCAAATCCGCCCCAGAGTCCGCTGATCCTTCCGTGCAGCAGAAAGAGGTAACCGAGTAGCGCCGTGAGGGCCCAGGTCTCCTTCGGATCCCAGTCCCAGAAGCGTCCCCAGGAATAGTTGGCCCAGACACCTCCCAAGATCGTGCCGACGGCAAGCAGGAGGACACCCACCTGAAGAGTCTTGTAGAGGTAGTTGTAAAGAGTGGCGGTGGGTTTTCTACCCGCGATAACCTGGATGAGGGCGACATGGGCTACGCCCAGCGCAAGTGCAAACGCCGCGTAGCTCAGCGTGATCGAAAGAACGTGGGTGGTCAGCCAGAAGTTATCGCGAAGCACCGGGGTGAGGGGATGGATCGAGTTATCAAGGATCACCGGTTGGCTATCCGCCAGAATCAGCGAAGCAACTGCCACGGGAACCGCTCCCAGTAGGAAGGAGCCGGCTTTGTAGATGGCCTCGAAGATCAGAGCAAAAAGGATTGTCCCGAAAGCCACCCAGATCACCGACTCGTACATGTTGGTGACCGGTGGTCGCCCGGCGATCAGTACCCTCGAGAGCAGTCCTCCCGCCTGAAGGAGGAACCCGCTGCCGGCAAGGACCCAGGCCAAGCGATAACCCAATTTTTCCCAGCTGTTCCTGGAAAGAAGCAGAATGATTCCGGCCATGGCATAGAGAATCCAGGCCCAGCGGAAGGGATGGGTTTTTTGATACGCCACCTCGAGGGAGATTTTCCAGGAGGGAGGCAATCCCCCGACCTGCTCCTGAAGTTGCAGCAACTGCGTGACGGCCTCATTGAAACCCTGCTGATTCTTCTGCTTCCACGAGGACGAAATCCGTTCCTTGGTTGAGACCAGTTCGGCGCTCTGAGAAGGATCCACTTGGTTAATGGAGAGCCAATCGTTGCCAGAGATCGGCATCAGGATCCGGAATTCGGAACCCTCGATCAGTCCCTCAAAGAGTTCCAGACGGAGTCCCACATCGGAGGCCTCTTTTGGCAAGCCCGAGAGTTTTGCCTTGGGGTCCCTTCGCTTGGTTTCCGCCGCAAGCGCAATTTCCCTGGCCAACTCGGGATTACCCGTCAGTTCTTCGTAGCTGTAGAGCTTTCGTGACGGGTCAAGACCGAGGTGCTGTCTGAGCGGGAGATTGGAGACCAAGATGAGTTGCTTCCCTTTCCAGGAGTCATTTGGATTCATCCAGAGACCGGTGATCACGGTCATCGCATCCTGTTTGATTCCATCGAGAGTGAGGCTGGTTTTTCCAGAGAGTGAGCGGAGCGTCTCCTCGGAGAAAACGAGATAGGGCTTCTTGCGGCCACCCTCCTGAATGACCAAGGTTTCGAGCCGTTTTGGGGAGACCTGGGCACGAAGCGTGCCAGTCGAGATCACGCAGGCCAGCGCAATGAGCAGTGTAGAAAGTCGGATGATCATGATTCGCGCGGACGGATATAGAACATGGTGGCGATGCCGACGCAGATGGCAAGCGATCCGGTCCATTTCAGCAACCATCCCGGATCGTAAAGAACCTGAAGGGTGGTCTCCTTGAGGTCGCGGGGATTCCACTCGGCTTGCGAAAATTTATAGTTGAATCCGGTCACGTTTGCCAGAAACCCGCCGGGATAAGAGGCGGGATGATTCATCCGGATCACCCCTTCTTTCTCCTCGCCTGACTTGTTGTTTTTGAAGCGAACCGAGGCGCGGAAGTCCGAGGGACTTTCGGTTCCCTCATCACGCGGGACCTGGAAATCAACCAAGGAGATCGAGAACGGAATCGGTCGGAGTTCCAGTCCGTAACCGATCCGCACCATTTCTTTATTCAGAACCAGAGGAACAACGTCGCCCGATGCTACCCATAGGGGGGAGGACTTTTCGCCGTCCGGATTCGTGAGAAAGGCTTGGAATCCGGGAACACCTTCCCCTTCACCGTCCGAAGGTTCGGGACTGCTTGCAACAGTGGCATGGGTCATGATCTGCCCCACATGGAGACGCCAGTCGGCCCAGCCAAGCGGGAGGAGATCCCCTTCCCTTAGTGCTCCACTGGAGGTGACGGAAGTGCCGCGGCCGATCTTATAGTTCAGGGAAGTTCCATCGGTCCCCGGATTCAAATCGAGCCATGGTTTTTTATCGCTTGGATCATGAGGTGGAAGTGCATGGGAATCGGATGCCAGCGCGATGGATGCTCGACCGAAAAAATCATGGGTGTCGGGTGATCCTTCTCCCGTTCCCAGTCCGACACGGAGAGTCTGCTTCATCATGCCGCTCGAGAAATCAAGCAGGACCGCCGTGCCGGCACCTTTTTCCATCGCCTTTGCCAAGTGGGGACGAGAAACAAGGTGCTCTGAGACTGCAATGATCGCGATCCGAAGGGAGGTACCCGGGACCGGGAGGTAGGTCGGTGAAGCGACCGAGGGGTGCATGAATCGCGTATCTAGAGGCATCAGGTAGAGGTAGCTGTCGGCAGGACTCTCGATCTGAATGCAACTACGGTCGGTCACGATCTTACGCTGACCCTGCCCATCGGTACGGAGGGTGACGTTCCCTTCGAATCCAAGCTTTGAACCGATGACCGCTCCGATGAGGAGAATGATGATGCCGTAGTGGGTGATGATGAACCCGGTATGCTTCCTCTGCCAAGGCCAGCGGGTCAGAGTGACGGCAAAGAGATTGATGCAGAGGACGCCCAACCAGGCAATGAACCAAGGAGCCTTGTAGATCCAAGCCCGGGCTACGGCGGCATCAAAGTGGGCCTCGGTGAAGGTTGCGGTGGCGATGGCGATGGCAATGGTTGCAAGAAGCACCAGGGCCAGTTTGAGCGATCCAAGGAGGTGAATCACCCTCCAGATCAGGGATCTTCTCTGCCGTTCCGCAATCATCGCCGCTCTTGAGAGGGGGCGCTTGGGCGAAGGGGCAGAGGTGCCTTGGGCTGACATCCATTTACTCTACAAGGGTAAAAGACTCTTTTTAAGTCCTCATTTCCGTTTTTCTCTTTCAGAATTGTCTGATGGACCAGCAGCTCCAGATCCTTATCAATCGGGAATGGACATCCCCCTTTGGGGACACGGTTTTTTCCTTCATTGCCGATTATGGGGCATGGGCTCCCTGGCTACTCCTGCTGTTGATTCTGTCTTTGTTCTTCGGTTCCTTCCGTTTCCGGGCGGCGATTCTGGCGGCGGGTCTTGCTATTGGTCTTAGCGACGGGATTGGGGTGAATCTTCTCAAGCATGCCGTCGGTCGTCCCAGACCGAGTCAGGTGGAACCTGGCGTCCGCGTGGTGACTTTGGGAAGGGCTCCTGCAAAGTTACCCAGAATTTGCGGACTGCTCTCGCAACCGGCGGTGAACTTTCCGCAGGGAGATGCCCTTCCGGAAATTCCCGGAATGCTGATAGACAATCCTCCCTCGGAGGGGCGCTCCTTTCCATCGGGGCATGCGGCAAACAACATGGCGGTGGCGGTTGTCTTCATTCTCTTCTTCCCGCGTCTCGGATGGCTGTATCTCCCCATCGCGCTACTCATCGGTTATTCCCGTATCTATACAGGCTCCCATTGGCCCCTTGATGTGTTGGCGGGAATGATTCTGGGGATCGCCGGAGGTTGGGTTTCCTCAACATTACTCAATCTGCTTTGGGTGCGGTTTGGACGGAAATTCCTGCCTCAACTTGCCGGAAAGTACCCCTCCCTACTACCCCAACAATGAAAGGAAAGAATAGCAAAGTGATCCAGGTATCGGTCATGCAGACCATGATTCTTTGTGCTGCTGTGCTTGCGATGACGCTGTTTCGTCTATCGGTCGCCACGAGTGGTTCCTTGACCGAGGGGGAGGCGTTTCTCTCGGTTTGTTCAACCCATCCTTCGGGTGGTTACCTTGAGGGACCTGCCGGCGTTCCATTGCTTCTGGCATTCTTCAAGATCATGGGGGGGACGGGACTTTTCTTTCTCAGATGCATCCCCGCACTGACCATTCTTCCTCTTTCTTGGTGTGTCTGGTGGATCGGCAGGAGGGTGGCTCCACATCGCATGTCTTTGGCTCTTTGGTCAGTGCTTGCCCTTAATGTCGTGCCCTTCGTGAATCTGGCCTCGCTGGTCATGAACGGAGCACTGGTGACAGCAATGTTCGTTGCCCTTGCCGTTGTTGCCGGATGGCATGCTGTTTTAAATGGTGGCGGCCGTTGGTCCAAGGAGGTAACCGCTTCTTGGGCTCTCTTCGGAGTGAAACTTGGAGTGACCACCCTCTTTTATCAACCTGTCGGTCTTCTTTTGCTCGTCGCTATTGTTTTCCGCTTCGTGAACCTTGGTTGGAAGAGTATCCCATGGCATGGCGTGCTACTTGCAGCCTTGCTGGTGATTCTGGGATGGGTTCCCTCTTTTTCCTGGAATGCGCGCCATGACTGGATCCAGTGGAGCAGTGTGGCTGACGGGTTTGATACGATCCATTTGCTCGGGTACTCTTTTTCACTAGGACTTCTGGTGGCGCTGATCGCCCTCCTTATTCCTTTTGCCGTGAGGTTGGCCTATTCGGGAATAATTGCGAGGGCACTAATCCTCTTCCTAGCAGTCATTGGTTCGATAGCCAGTGGCTTGCTCATCCTTGTTCCTTCACTCATCCCATCCGGCCTCCCTTCACCCATCGGAGTTGCTGAAATCAAGGAGGCTTCCGAGCAGGCACTTGCATGCCGGAAGGAGCGTGCTGATACGGCCGGGTATGCCCCTTTCCTCATTGCCTCCACTCCCGGACTAGCCGCACTCCTCGGAAATCATCTCGCCGTGGACTATCCCGAGCGCCCCGGATCTCCGTCTGTTTTTGTGGCGGAATCGCCAAGCATGAATAGCTCGTATTCTCTCTGGCCCTCTTATCCCGATGCCGTTGCGGCGGGAGTGAAGGACAACCTTTACACCGAAGAGAAATCGGTCAGCCCCTTCCTGGGTCGTAATGCCCTTTATATCACCACGGAAACAAAAGAGGAATTACCTCAGACCATCATAGGCGCCTTCAATGCCGTGGCCCTTCTGAAAGAAGTCCCGATTACAATTCATGCAAAGCAGCAGGTGCTTCGAATTTATCAGTGCGAGGGCTATCGCACACTTTCGCTTTAAAAGACCTACTCTCTTTTCTTGATCGAGATGCGTTTCAGCTTTGCTTCGATTTGTTGGCTCTCCGAGACCAATTCCGCATCGTCACGGAAAGCATTGTGAATTAAGCGGCGATCGTAGGAATTCAAGGGTTCCGTCTCGATTGGGCGTCCATTGGTGCGAACCGCATCGGCCAGTTGTCTGATCCTCTGCAGGAACGCATCATCCCGCATGGAGCGATGGTGCTCGACATCGACAACAACGCGTGGAGCCGAGTTGTTCTGCGCTAGAAGAATCCGGTTTACGAGGAACTGGAGGCTCTCCAGGGTCTCATCCCTGCGGCCAATAAGTCGCTGTGCATCATTGGTCCGGATCTGAAGGATCAGATGCCCGTCACGGAGCTGCTCCTCGATCTCAACGAAGAAGCCGAGATGGCCGAGGATGCTATCCAGCACTTCTTTCGGGGTCTGGTTCATCGCTCGGTGTGGGAAGGTTGGGTGAGGTCAGCGTTTGCGACCGGAAGCACCGCCGCCCGATCCCTTTCCTTTAGAAGTGGATTTCAATGAAACCTTTTCCAGGGTGGGGAGGGGTTGGTTACGCGTCCAGTACAACTGGGCTATGGAGAAAATATTCTGCGTTGTCCAGTAGAGAGCGAGTCCTGAGGCGTAATTGTAACAAAAGGTCAGGAAGATGATCGGCATGAAGTACATGATCCGCTGCTGGGAGGGATCGCCGCTCTTCGGGGAGATGGCCATCTGCCAGACCATGGTGCCGGCCATGATGATCGGTAGAAGATTGATCGGGAATCCCATGACATGCGTCAGCGTATCGGGCTGTGAGAGGTCATGGATCCAGAGGAAGTGGCTGTTACGAAGCTCGATCGCGCTGCCGAGCATGGAGTAGAAGCCGAAGAAGATAGGGATCTGGACAAGCATCGGGAGGCAGCCGCCGAAAGGATTCACCCCATACTGTTTGTAGAGCTTCATCAGCTCCTCGTTCATCTTGGTCGGGTCATCCTTATATTTCTCACGCAGCTCGGTCATCTTCGGCGAGAGAAGCTGCATCCGCTTCATCGAAGAGGTGGCCTTGTTCTGAAGAGGCCACAGGGCCGACTTGATAAGGATGGTCAGGATGATGATCGCGGCGGCGAAGCTGTGGGTGACCTTGTTGATTGAGTTCATGGCCCAGAGGAGGAACTCGGAAACGAGATGGAACATCCCGAAATTCATCACCTTCTGCTGGTCGCCACCGATCTTGCTGAGTCCGTAGAAGTCCTTTGGTCCGGCGTAGATAGAATAATGACGCGTGACGCTCTCACCCGGCGCCAGAGTGATGGGGCCGGTTCCCAAGCCGCCGGTGATGCCGTAGATCGGTTGGCCAGTTGCTGTTTCCGAGGCATTTTGCGCCTCGAATCGTCGGGCCCAGGCACCGGTGCCCGCCTGATCCTTGCCGGCGGTGACAATGGTGCAGAAGTATTGGCTGGTTACGGCGGCCCACTGGATGCCGCTATCCTGAACGCTGTAGAGGCTGCGAGCTGCACGGGTCTCGATCCCGACCAACGGGATCTTTCCCGCCTCGAACCAACTGACGTTGATCGAGGTCATTTTGCCGTCGTGGCACCAGTCGAAACAAGTGTAGGTGGGGAGATCCTTGATGTGCACCGGTGCTTCCCCGCCCGCCGCCACGTAGTATCCGGGGAGGGAGAGGGGGGTAGTGCCGTTATTCTTGAAGGTGAGATCGAGTCCGATCAGGTATTCCTCGGGGGATCCCACAGTCTGGGGGAGCATGAAAGACTTGGTGATGGAGATGCCGGAGGGAGAGGAGAGGGTGAAGCGGGTGATCTCGTTGGTCTTATCCGCTGTCATGGCAAACCCACCGATGGGTGTACCATTTGCATCACAAAGTGCACCGATAGGGAGCCCCGAGTCCTTGTTAAGAAAGAGGCTGTGTTCATTTGCTCCAAGATGAAGGAAGAGGGTGACGGCCTCGATGCCGCCTGTATCCGCGGCGAAGAGATACTCCGCACGGCTCGTGTCCAGGGTTTCCCGCTTGGAGGAAAACTCGGGGATTAGCGGAGTAGCTCCCGGAAGCGCTGTTGTTACTGGGGTAACAGCGGTGGTCGGGTGAGTGTTCTCTGAAGTGGAGGGTGAAGCAGGTTTGTTTTTTGAAATCTCTGCTTTTAGCTTTGCATCGCGTTGAAGTGCCGACTGCTGGGCGAGGTAGGGAGCGTAGGTTTTGGAGTAGTAATATTGCCAGCCGACAAGCCCGGCAATGGAGAGGGCGATGGCGATCCAAGTGGTGCGGTCGAACATAAATTAGGTGTTTAGAGTGAAGGCTGAAGATTTGGGAGATGGAACGGGATCAAAACCGTTTTCGCCCCAGGGATGGCATTTGGAAATGCGTCGTATCGCAAGGAGTGAACCCTGCAGGGATCCGTGGACTTTCAGCGATTCGAGAGCATAGGTCGAACAGCTTGGGTGGAACCGGCAACCGCATCCGCTTCCGCCGCAGAGCGCTCGCAATACCGGGGAAATAATCCAACGGTAGAGATGAATCGGAATGCGGAGTATAAGGGACATGGAATCAGTCGTTCTGCGAGTTGGCAAAAATAGAGAGACGCCTGCCAAGACGCAACCATTCCAAGCGGAGAGATTCCAGCGAGGCCGTTGAGGCTGGTGGCTTTGCCGTCACCACAATCCAAAGCCCCTCCTTGAGGCCGGGGAGTTCATGGCGGAAAATCTCACGGAGGCGGCGTTTCACCTTGTTACGGATGACTGCCGGACCGACACGACGGGAAACGACAACCGCTCCCTGGGTTTCCGAAAGTTGACCGGACATCACTCCCATCCGCAGGCACGGACCATGGAAGGAGAGACCGGATTCGCGGACCTTCGCGTGCTGATATTCCGAGCGAAGCCGAGAAATTCTCGGCAACCTCAGACTAGGCCTGGGTGTGGCGTGCGTAATGGATCTCAACGCCCTTCGGAAGGAGGCGTTTGCGGCCTTGACGGCGACGACGGCTCAGAATGGCGCGACCGCCTTTGGTCTCCATGCGAGCACGGAAGCCGAATTGGCGTTTGCGCGTGCGTTTGGAAGGTTGATAGGTGCGCTTCATGTCTTAAAAGTCTTAAATGATTCGGGTCGGAGAGAATGTCGGGAAGGGTGAGGGGTGTCAATCTACGAATTGCCCCGCGAGTGATTTTTTCAAAAGATGTTGCCCGAAGTGGCGTTTCATCCTACTTTCACCAACCCATTGATAAAGCTTTGGCTTTTCCAATGGAGACACTTGGGGTCATAGCTCAGTTGGTAGAGCGCCTCAATGGCATTGAGGAGGTCTGGGGTTCGAATCCCCATGGCTCCACCAAGTGTTGAAAGCCTTATGGAAAGAGGCTCTATGGGTTTTGGGACTTTTCATGGAATAGGTGTGATGAAGGGGTTGGTGCCTTTAAGGTGCCTTTAAAATCCGAAGGACTTCCAAGTTGGTGAAGCCTTTGGTCAAGGTCTCATGAATAGACCAGAAGTCCTTTAAACACCAGCCAAGGCGGTTTCCTGCAACCACACGGCTTTCACCCTTTGGACGGTTGAGAATCCCTTCCCTGTGATCTTGCCAGTATTGCGGACTGACTGACC
>Ga0164297_10005871_pt1 | contig 10394 bp, 9 predicted proteins | sample GEODES058metaG_FD_113539 | JGI IMG/M metagenome (GOLD analysis project Ga0164297, IMG submission 113539) | Dystrophic lake water microbial communities from Trout Bog Lake, Wisconsin, USA - GEODES058 metaG | ecosystem: Environmental > Aquatic > Freshwater > Lake | place: USA: Trout Bog Lake...
CTGGGTTACCCCCTGGGATTGGAAGAGAGCAGTGGTGGCAAGCAGCAGAGTCGTCATGAGTTCACGCTTATCGCCAATTGTCAATGGCAATTGAGTGCCGCTTTAGCCTACTACTTCGGTCTAAATTGAGCGTCAAAGGGCTATGACGAGAAAACAGTGCAAGCCATTCTCGACTTATCCTAGGATTGATATACGCGGCTTAATGTAGACCCCACCAAGGAAATGTCAACCAGCACTTCCCACGGTGATCATCGTCGCTACGCTCGATGCCTGTAACTCCAACACCCACCAAACTCAAAAGGCATCCAGTGCTGTGCACTGAGGGAATCGGTTGTGGCTGCCGTCCCGGTCAAGACACGGGATCATCGTCGCTTCGCTCGATGACTGTGGCAACACCACCCACCAAGCTCAAAAGGCATCCAGTGCTGTGCACTGGATGCCTTTTGAGATGGCTGCCGCTGTAGGACTCGAACCTACGACCCGCTGATTAACAGTCATCTGGTAATCCATTTCAAGCCTTTTCCGACTGTTTCAGTCAGACCTCATTTTAGGTTCAAATATCCATCAATATGTTCTCAATGTTTCACACTGTTTCCCAAGGTGGTGTATCATTTCGTACACAGATTCGTACACAGTGTACGAAATATTTGGGATCTAGACATGGCACGAAAGAAGATTGGACGAAGGGAGAACAGTAGCGGACAGATCGTAAAGGATGGGAAGTTCTTTAGGGCACGTCTGGAAATTGGACGGGATGCACGAACAGGCAAACCGATCTACAAGACGGCACGTTGTTCCAGTTCTACCGAAGCAAGTGAAGCATTGAAGGCCATGATTGCAGAACAGGGGATGGGGATCGAACAACCGACCGAAAGAGGAAACTTTGGGCAATTTCTAGATCAGTGGCTCATCAACACAGTCAAGCCTACGAAGCGCCCCAATACGTACCGCCAATACGAATGGCTTGTACGGTCCCACATCAAGCCACATCTCGGATCGAAGCAAACCAACAAAGTCACTCGAACGGACGTTCAAAAGCTTCTGTCAGCAAAGGCGACCCAAACACTGGCCCCCAAGGACAAAGAGAAGAAGAACCAGACCGATCAAACTCTAAGCACAAACACTCTCAGGCTCATTCATGCCTGCCTCCATTCCGCCTTTGAAGAGGCCAAGCGTCACAGCCTAACATCAAAGAATCCTGCAGACAGCGTAACCCTTCCCCGTCGTACCAAGGATGCAAAGAAGCAGTTCCTGACACCCGATGAAACTGCAAAGTTTATCAAGTGCCTGGACAAGAGCGACCTTGCAGACCTCTTTGCATTCCTGATTGCAACCGGAACCCGTCTCGGTGAAGCATCGGCCGTGCGCTGGCAAGATTTGGATTTCTCAGTCCCTAGCCGTCCCGTCGTCTGGATTCGTGGCCAACTCCAAAGAATCGACAAGAAACTGGTCTATGTCCAAGGAACAAAGACCAACCAGGAAAGATGCCTCCCACTATCTGAAGCAGTCGCAAATCGAATCACAGCCATTCAAAACAAGCGACTCATTTCCGACATCAAAGATCCTGACGGCATTGTGTTCTTGAATTCCGAGAATCGAAGATTGGATCCGAAGCACGTCGGAACAAGATTGAAGGAGCTATGCCAACAAGCTGGCATTCCTGCCATTTCTCCTCATAAGCTCCGCCATACCGCCGCAACACTTGCCCTTGCGGAAACTGGCGACCTCCACGGAGTCCAGAAGATGTTAGGGCACTCCCAAGTCAGCTTGACAAGTGACCTATATGGCCACGCCACAGCCGAAACCCTCCGCCCATTGTCGAATGCGATTGAAAAGACGCTCCAAGCCCAAAAAGAAAGTTAACTTGACCGTGGGTTATGCACCCGATGGTCATGTTATGCTCCTTCAATGACCGAGAGCCTTGCTTACATGGGACTGTGGCTTAATTGAAGATCACCTAGCGCGGGACGGGTGAATTGTCCGTGCCTTACTGGCCGCCCTCAACCAACTTCCTTTCTTTCAATACACGGGTAAAAATCGGAACGCTAGTCTTGGTGATTTCATCTTGTTCATTCGCGCAACGTTCAATGCGCCGCTGGTCAAACGATCGACAAGCAGCAGCCCATCGCTTGAACAAGCTGATCTCAGCTCTCAGTAAATCAAGCATATCTAGATGCAACTGCCTATAACAATCAGGCGGTTTTATCGCTTCCATCGCTAACAGGCCCTTTTGAGATCCAGAAATGGTGTGCTCCAGCTCTTCCGCCAACAGACGATCAGCCCCGTGTTCGTCACCAATTTTCCTTCGCTCTTCTACCCGGCCCCGCATTACACTTGAATATTCTGAATTTGGATCGCTCGTTGAACAACCATCAAAAGCCTTCCAATAAGCTAGTTTGATTTCCTTATCTTGAGAAGCCTTATGATCCGCATAAACAAAGTAGGGCCAACCAATACCCTTAAACGTCGGAGCGAATTCACCCAACATAAGCCACTCAACAAATCCATGGCTCTGTGCAAATTGATAGTTATACACGGGGACCATGAGTATCCACCCAAGCAACCACACACTTCCAAGAACGTTTACAATGACTCTTACGCCCTTCACAAAACCGGCAATTAGGAGTTTCATCGGCTACCACATTCTAACACGAATTTCCAAGCCAGTGCCTTAGTCCAAACGGTAAACGTTGAGTTCTGTTTCCCTGAAAATTCCTGCTTTCGCGCGCGTGAGAATAAACATAATCTCACTACGCAATCACCCACGAAAATCCGCAGTTTATAGGTTCAAAACAGCCCAAAAAGATGTTTCAAAATGCCAAAAATGGCATACATTTTTAAGGACACTATTCGATGGCAAACTTTTTGAAAAAGACTGAGTACCCCCATCCATTTCTCTTGAGGCGGCCGGACAAAACAAGGCAAATCTTCCATTTCTAATCCAAAATCGGATTGTGGCCAGAGCCGAACAAGAGACTATTGGTAACGAGCCTGGACACTTGCAGGTAAAACCAAGAGATCGTGGCAATGGATTCTTGGAAACACTCTATATCGGTTCCTCGCTCGCTGCGACAAGAGTTTGGTTCTAAGAGTGATGCCGAATTACAGCGGCTCGCGGAGACAATTCAAGATGCTGTTGGGAATCGAATCGGTTCTACTGCATGCATCAATCACCTCCGACAAAATGGCTGGTCGCCCCAAGCAGCCAAATGGTATTGCGAAAAGGCATACAATTTTGGCGGTGGCTTCTGGCCCCATGCTAAGGAGAATCCTAATCACAACTTGCTCAACGATTGGGAAACCTTCAAACGAAAGTTCGCTTTTGCCGCAATTGGTTTGATCGCTGTCTTGATGTTCATCTACCCTCCAATGGGACGACCTTATACATACGGTCGGACTCTTTGGTCTGGGTATATGTCCATCTTCGATCAGGCAGGATACAGCTTGGTAATCGACTGGCCGAGATTAGTCGCTCAGTATATCGGCCTAGGAATAGGATTCAAGCTTCTCGCTAAACGATGGCCGAAGAGCCAAACCAACGGACCAGATACCCTAATACCTATCCACGAGTCTGAAGATCTGTCCGCTAACAGCGCGATCAAGGAAGGGGAGATCCAAGCCAACTACTTAGGAGAGCAACTGGAATTATCGCGTCAAATCCTTTCCCGACTAGACGCCATCGAATCCGTGCTTTGGTACATGCTAGAGCCTGATTCAGAAGACTCAGCAAATGATTCGAACATCCCAGAACAGGTTCTAGCTATTCGACCTGAAATGGTGAAGAGTTCGGTAACAATCAACCCGCCGAAGTACGACCCACAAGTGGAAGCGATCAAGCAACAACTTCGGGCAGGACGAATGCCGTCGTTGAGAACCCTATTGGGGATCATAGCGGACGCGAAAGCGGAGCAAATGAGCAATGAGGGCTACCTACGAAACACCAACATAGATCCAAACCAAGCTCAAGCATATGGTCAAGGATCAAGTTCAGAAGAATTCACCGGCGAAGGGATCGAAGTAGAGGACCTACGAAAATTTATTAGCCAGCATGTTATCCCGTATCTCTCACCAAGAGTCATTACGAAGGCTTCAGGGAGCATAGGCGTAACTAATACTGAGTTTAAGGCAGCCATTCAATACTTCAATAAGAAGGGCCCAAAATGTATTGAGGTCGAGGGAACGAGGATTCAGCAAAATCCAGAGTCCCAACTCACAGAATCCTCGGGTTCGCAATTCGCATTTGGAGATCAGTCGATAAGAGAGGCAATCGACCTAGTTATGGCCAGCACGCCGCACTTACGGGAGGTTGAACCTCTCCACTGGAATCAGGAACGCGAACTCATGAAAACGGCACAACAAATGGCTAAGGAAAACAGGATGCCTGCACTCAAAGAGGTCGTCATGGCTGCTTGCTTCGCTCTTACCAAAGAATCTCTGTAAATATTGAGAACAGGAAACCCTGCCGATAAAGCAAGTACCATAGCAAATTCCAACTTAAACGTAGTGCTCTTGATGGGGGATATTGGGGTTTCCTCAAACTCATGTGACATATTAATTCCGTGCCTCTAAATATTCACACATAGGTACTTCTAACCCCAACAACCCCCATAACCCCAGTTAATCAGGTTCTTATTTCACCCTTGGGGTTGAATTGGAGTTGGCGCATGGACTTGGCCTCCTTTAGATTCAACAGGTTCAATTCGATATTGATTAGCATTATTGTGCCTGCCAAATGAACGTATTGCCAGACCATCTACAACAATATCAACACGTCCTCTAAGTGTAATTCCGAGTTTCGACAATTTGCTTCCCTCTGACTTATCGCCTAGGTGATGCACCAAGTCTTCAATTCTCTCGAACAGATCCAGCAATTGGGAAGCCTTAACAGGTTCATCGCGATACGCCGAGTACCACTTGCGATAGAACTCTCCCCAAGCTTCGACCTCTGAATTTGCCGAGATTCCAAAGGAAGCTAGATTTCCAAGAAATCCGGGTATTCCAGCACTATCCAAGATTCCACCAACAATACGACTCCAACTCTCAAAAGACCCCATCAGACATCCACTCCATTCGTTACAACCTCCATCAATCCAATGCTGAATTAGGAAGCAAAGAGCAGATAATATCTTTGACCTATTCTCGTCTACAAAGCCAAGGATATCCGGATGGGTGTAACCTGACCGGTCATGTGGTCGCTCCATGTTTGGATTCAACCGAATAGAAATCGTTCTCCTGATTAGGTCGTCGGACATAGTTGCGTTATTTCCTGTGGCAACCCAAACCAGTCGATTCTTAAAAGTCGCATTCTCAGACCTACCAAGTAATCGATCTGCAATCACTCTGCTTGTTAAGCACGACGCAAGGGCATCACCCTGAATCATTCCGGACAAATTATCAAGGACAACATACTGTCTGCCTTCCACCAGACAGGAGGTAATCCGCTTTCGCATTTCCTCGTCATTCGTATTGCCAGGAGTCAATATGACCTGATTTGCTACGGTTGGAGATAGGCACACTTGGCTCAAAAGAGTCTTACCGCTCCCAACTGTTGGGGCATTTATTAAGTGCATTGGAGTTGGGCCACTTATCGCAGGTCTCACTATCGGCAGTAACATCAAACCAAGAGCGTGGGCTATTGAGGCGTCATCAGCAAATGGAAAATCTACAAGCAAGCCACGGATCAGGAAATCCAAAGCCGTCTTTACAGTCCAATCTCCACGATAGTGAGTTCTGTTGCATACAATGAAAGCCCGCGCTGACTCGCAGTAACCGTAATCGGTGTGGATCTTTCTTTCGCAGAGCAAAGGACACATACTTAGCCCATCGAGTTCTGGTATCTCCCCGAGATCACTCGAATTGATCAAGTCTCTCACGACCTCTATGGAAGGAATTGCATGGCTTACTTTTTGATTTGCAAACTTAACCCATTCTGCGCTTCTAGCCATTTCACCCCTAACCGCCGATTCATTCAGCGTTATGATCTGTAACCTTCCAGCAGATTCTTGGACCCGACATAATCGCCTTCCCTGAAGAAAGATCCTCGGCGGATCGTTAGCCAAGACTAAGGCTTCCATTGCGTCCGCAGTGATGTCCGGTAGAGGGCGGTTGGTTGTCATGATCGAATTCTTCAAGATCGTCTGGTCAACGAGTTGCAATAGTCCCTGAGCAGTGCCACCCGATACAAAGTAATCGTCAAGTCCAGTCTTCCCTTCACCGAGGTCTGGGAGCACAACTGGTATCACTTCCTTAGCTCCGCGACTCTTGAGAAATTTCACCAGCCTTACTAATGCCTGCTTAACTGCGGGCTTCTTAGTGACGTCACTATCGAACGCTATGTAAATAGTGCGGTTGTTTATAGCAATGCCGTCCCAATCACCTAGCGCCGTGAGTCCACCAGATCCATTGCGTCCCCGCCAGCTCCACACCCCAGCCAGCGCAATACAGCAGAGATCCCTAGAAGCAGCTGAATCAGCCTTTTTGACACCCTCAGTAATGTACAGCGGGATTTTAGGGTCCCTAATCATCTTCTGAATTGAGGGCCCAACATCAATCTTGATAGGTTGATTTGGAAGCGACTCGTATTTCACTAACCTGCCATCGATGCTCCTAGGATTGTCTGGCTTGACCTGATAGGACACAATCGTCCCACCACAGTAGATCGGCACAACAAGGCATGGAATCTGATCTTCAGTCAGGTTTTTAAACCCAATCTCTGCAATTTCACGAAGCGTCGATGCCGACCAATACCCTCGCATCTCTGCAAGCCGTGGATCGATTCCAGAACCATGCAACAGTTCTCTTCGATGGATCTCGTTTAGTTGCCTCATGATCCACTCCCATCAATGACCACAATGGAAATTGGGGCCACTTCAAACCCACGCACACGATCAGATTCAATAGCCCTTAAGCGCCATTCGTTGTACTGTCTTGCTAACCTGATAACTTTGGCACGTTCACCTGGACACAGGCCTAGAGCCTTAGCCTTGTTCGCAAACATCCCCTCAGCAACACTAGCACCCAAAAGATGTCCCACGTCAGCGAGTAGCTTAACGACAAGTGATGTTTTATCGACAAAGCATTCGGAATGGCCAAAAGTTGTGAGGCTTGTGATATCTCGATAGTCACGATAAACTGCCCCTGGAACCGGACGATGGACTTCCACAACAACCCGCTTAGGATCATGCGCCGATAACTTTAAAGACTCCAACTCACCCGGCAAAGGTAAGCGAGTAAACAATTCAATTCCATCGACATCAAAGCGATCAAGGTCAAGTACATTCCAGGGCGGGACGGAGTCACCAGTCCGCAACCGAATTTGGCGAACGGAACCGCTATCGGTGTAAACTCTTCTCTGTTCGTTAGGGGGAATTTGGCGTCTACTCTTGTAATTCATCGCCGCCCCCTTTCACTCGTCTGATTGGCTTTTTTTGCTTCAATACTCGAAACCAAGTAAGCACGTAGCTCATCACGAGAGAACCGGATGCACCTACGTCCGAGCCGTACGCTCTTAATATCCCCTGCTTTGACAAGCCGCCAAAGCGTCACCCGTGAGATGGCAAGTTCACCGCAAACTTGCTCACCAGTTAAAAGTAGAGGAAACTCCTGTAACGTTTGGACACTTTTTGTAACCATTTCAAGATGGTTCCAGATCACCCAGCCGCGTTAAAATGCGACCAATACAAAAAGGAGATAGTCGCACAATTGAGAAAGACCGGAAGCTCTTCACAACCAACTCGTCAGATTGCATTTAACAAGATTATTGAGAACAATCCTTGCCTCTATTCGGATTCATTGCAACTTGATGCCATACCAATGCACGACGCATTAAGGCATGCCCAAAACTTCAGGAATCGCTTGTTGTACGGCAGGGACGATTTGCTTGCGGCCCTAATAGCTGCGAACTTGATGCCATATTCGACGCGTGCAAAGTTGAGTGTCACAACAAGACAGGATCCACTTACAGTGCAGCAAGTGCGAGCAGAAGAGACCAGGTTCGTCAAAGCTTTGTTCTTTCACCTGGTAAATACAGAATCTTTACCATTGAAAACCCTGACCGAAAATCCAGATGCGATTTGCGCAACGATCATCATGAGCGATCAGAACTGCTCAAGAATAGAAAAGTTCGTGCCCAATCAGGGCCATCTAAGGGATCTAATCGGAATTGCTGAACAGCTCCGACTACTTCTAGACTGTACTTTCATGTCCGCCCTTAGCCTTAGCCTAGCCTCACATCCAAAGGTCACAAATAAAAGTGCCGACGATCGAACTGTTAAAGCAGTTTATACATTCTTACAAATACATGAAACTCATCTTGACCCGATCTATTTGAATCGGAAATTTAAGGATCTTGAATGGGACAAAGTAAAAAACGCGCTTCAGGAAAAATTCCGACCAGAAATCAAGGAACGGCTTGGCCTTACCAGGATGGAAGCTATCCAGTCATACCAATATCCTGAATTTTGTCGAACCACACGCGAATGCAAGGACACAATCACAAAGGCAGCAATATCAATAGCTCGAATGGGACTCGTAAAACCCAAGTCGTCAGGCTTTCCCGAAGTCAATATTCTTTGGCATACTGTTCCGGATCCCGATGGGCACTATCTACCAGATGCACAGTATTTCACCGACGGTTTCTTAGACATCACTTCATTGGGGAAATAGCCTTAGCCTCTCATTTCGTACACCAATTCGTACACTCAGCCCAGACAAATTAAATAACCCTCTCGGCTTGAGAGGGTTTTGAACCTAAAAGGTGGCTGCCGCTGTAGGACTCGAACCTACGACCCGCTGATTAACAGTCAGCTGCTCTACCGACTGAGCTAAGCGGCAGTCTGAGACGAGATTGTACCCAAGCTATTCGCCGTTGTGGGAAGGGCCAACGAAAAGAATCTCAAACGATTTTCAGAATTAACCCTTCGTCTTCCCAGCGCCGAGGAAGATTCGGGCACAAACGGATTCGACCTTTCGTGACCACTGATACATCTTGGCTTGCCACTTGTCGAGCGTGGCGACCGGCCATCGTGGTCGATCCAAGTGTGCATCATGGTAATTCACTTGCGATCCAACTAGCGGAGTGCGCTGTGGACGATGGTGGGTTCCGAACAGGTGATCCCAAGCAGCAAATCCCCAAAGTCCGACGACGGCGAGGTTTGCAGTCGGTCGCCAATGGTGCATCAGATGGAAGGCATAGACATGCTCCACGATACGACCATATCGCTTGTTTTGGATTCGAGGCTTCCAGAATCGATCGTAGGGCAAGTGCATGACCGCATGCCAATACTCGTAGGCTGAGTAATAAACCGTGACAGCCACAATGTTGGCGAAAAAGATCGGTTGGGCTGGGAAAATCCACTTCAACGGAAGAGCGATGAGAACGGCAAACAGCGCTTGAAAGATAGAGAGCGCGTAAACCGGGAACATCATGTCCTCTTCTTGATGATCCTCTTCGACAGCGTATTCGTTCATCACTGGAACCAATTTCTCTGGCTGTTTGGCCAGTACCGATGCCTTGACCTGAGTCAAACCGTGATGATGAGAATGCGACCGATGCATCGCCTTCAAGAACGGCAGAACAGCCGAATGCAGAAGGTATCGATGGTACAGATACTCGAACAAGCTCAAAGGAATTCCAATGAGAGCGGTCCAAAGAACGATCATCCCAGGATGCTTTGCTTCGGCGGCAAATAGATCGGGCTTGCCAAATCGAAGCACTGCCAATGCGATCGCCAATTGGACGAGGGTTGTCAGCGTTAGTTGGCCGAATGGGACGTGATGATCACCATCGGATGCGTGTTCGTGAGTGTTATTCAAATCTGATTTCCGAGGACACTCCAGATCAAGTAGGGCAGAAAGAGGTCTGCAATCCGGTAGGCCTGTCTATTCTACTCGGTTCAGGGGGTAGGCGTTTCCAGTTTGCAACAGTCGGTTAACACAACTAAGTGCAATCTCAGAAGCTTTTCACCGAAGTCATGAAGGAGTGAGAAGGCTCGCCTAAAGCCTTAATCAGGCATTTGGATTTTCGACCAGTTATGGTTTCCGGAGTTGTCCTCATCCTTGGCCCTTCTCCAACTTCTTCCCAGACCTACAGGCAATACCAACCACCAAGCTTGAAGTCCAATTTGGCTTGCGTTCCCCTCTCTGCCAACCTCGAAGAGTTGGTGGAGAGGGGCCAGGGATTTTCAGCCATAGCTTTAGCGAAGCCTGATGAGGACCTGGATTCTGGGACCTTCAAGCGCTAATGGATTCTGGACTTGTCCCCACTGAACCGAACGAGCGATTTTGACTACAAACTGTCCGTATCCTTCATAATCAACCGATGTCGCAAATTGCCTCGAATTCACCATTGGTGACACCAGCTCTGCGTGAGCTGGAGGAAGAGGCTATCTACGTCA
>Ga0164297_10005873_pt1 | contig 10393 bp, 6 predicted proteins | sample GEODES058metaG_FD_113539 | JGI IMG/M metagenome (GOLD analysis project Ga0164297, IMG submission 113539) | Dystrophic lake water microbial communities from Trout Bog Lake, Wisconsin, USA - GEODES058 metaG | ecosystem: Environmental > Aquatic > Freshwater > Lake | place: USA: Trout Bog Lake...
GATGCGATGCTGCAGAAGGACGGCGTGACACATGAATTGGCCGCGTTGGTGACGCAGGCCCATTTGCACGGCGACGCAGCGACGGAAGCGCGATTGCTCGGCTATCTCGATCCGGCGACGGGGAGTGTCAGCCGCGAAGTGATGCTTGTTTCCGCCGTCGCCGCAGACGGAACGCTGCTTTGGACCAATTTGGCCAACGGTCCGAAGGGGGGGGACTTCAGTGACCGCGAGCATGTTCGGACGTTTAGGGCCCATCCCGACCTGCCGTTTTATTTCGGGCGCCCGGTGATGGGGCGGTCGAGCGGAACACTGTCGGTGCTGTCCACCCGGCCCGTGCGGAGCGCAGATGGGCACTTGCTGGGTATAACCGTACTGTCCTTGCAGGCGAATGCGTTGATATCGCTGACAGCGTCCAACGCTGTGCGCGCTGATGATATGATCGCGGTGGTTAGGGACGACGGCGTGATCCTGATGCGGCGGGACATGCAGCATCTCGGGGAGGGTGTGCCCGGTTGGCACTCTGGCGGGCCGGCCACGCCCGGGCGATCTGCAGTGGAGACGAAGGCTGGGACCGCCGCGCTTGGAGAGGATTGGTTTGGGGATGGTGCACGCTATTTCGTCACCCGCCGCCTGGCCGATAGCGGTTTAACCTTGGTGGTTGGCATATTGCGTGCGCCTGAACTGGTGCAGATCGCGCGTGCCAACGCCACGTTGGGCTGGCCCACGCTGCTGATTGACCTGTCGATTGCGATGCTGGTGATTGTTGGCGGTTTGGCGATGTTTTTCTTTGGGCGGTCAGCCAATATCCGCGCCTATGCGACCAGTTTGGAGCAAAGCGAATTGTGGTTCCATACGGTCATCGATGGTATGGCGCATGGGATCCTTGTGTTCGACGGGCTTGATAGCGGCGACCGCCGGATCAACTTCGCCAATCGTGCTGCTGGGGAAATGTTCGGTTTGCGGGCCGAGGCTCTGGTTGGCCGGGAATTTATGTCGCTGGTTCCCAATGCCTCTGTTGCCTTTGCGATCAGCCGGATCGACTTAGTCCTGCGTGGGGGGGTGCTTGAGCCGACGGTCTATGAAATTGTGCGACCGGACGGGGCGCATGCGTGGATCAAGTCCGAGGCAGTCGTGTCTCGCATGCCCGGCGAAACATCGCGGTTGCGGCTCATTACGACATTGCGAGACATTACCGATGAGCATCTCCGCGCGACCGCATTGGCGGAGGCGCGGGGGCGGTTGGATTATATATTGCAAATCATTCCGGGCGTGTTTTACCACGCGATTTCGCGGAAAGATCGCGAACCGGAGATTTGTTTTGTCTCTGAGAGCGTTAACGCGACCTTGGGTTTGACGGTGGCGGAGGTGTTGCATGGGAATTTCGTGCAGAAATACCTGAGCGAGGTGCAAGACCGTCGCGTTGCGGCGATGAATAACGCTGCCCCGGGTGGCATTGCGGTGGCCGAGTATCCCTTGCGGATTGGCCAGCAGGATTTTTGGATGAGGGATGTCATGCGCCGACTCCCGCTGCCCGATGGCGGGCGAGAGGTGATTGGGTTTTTGGCGGATATTACCGCGGAGCACACGGTCGATATGGCCCGCCGCGCGGCGGATGCCAATCTCGCCGCGATGGCATTGGTGGGGCCTGGTTTGATGTATCGCGCCAATGTGCGGGCGACATCGTTGGAGATGTTGAATATTTTCGGCGACGTGTCTCGGTTGACGCAGGACGTGGTGACCGTCGATGGGCAGCCGGTCAGCTTTGAAGACATTTTTGTCCAGCAGGACCGGGTGGTGGCGATGTTCGATTTGCCGGATGACCGCACCACCTCTGCGGATTACGACGTATTGGTTGCCGGTGGCGGGGTGCGTTGGCTGCGCAACGCGGTGCGGGTGGTTGGGCGTAAGGCGGACGCGGTGGAGGTGGTGGGGTATGTCTTCGACGTGACGATGGAGCGTCAGGAGCAACTCCGCCACCAGCAACTCACGACCATTCTGACGCTGGGGGAAATGGCGACCGGTATTGCGCATGAACTGAACCAGCCATTGGCAGTGATTAGCTTCGCCACCGAGAATCTGCTGGTGAATATTCAGCGCGACAAGGCGGATATGGCGATGGTGACCAACAAGCTTGAGCGCATTCTGCATCAGGCGCATCGGGCGGCGCGACTGGTGCAGCATATGCGGGTCTTCGCCCGCAATGAGCCGATGCCGATGCAGCCGGTCTCGTGGGCGGTGATGATCGAGGGGGCGATGGAGGTGCTGTCGGCTAAGTTGCGGGGCGTGCAGGTATCGATCGATATCCCTGGCGACTTGCCGCAGGTGATGGGGGCGGAAATTCCGCTGGAGCAGGTGCTGGTGAACCTGGTTTCCAACGCGGTCGATGCGTATCAATCCGCGCGGCCGGAGGCGGTGCCTGTGGTTGCGATCTCTGGCTACGTGCAGGGCGATGAGGTGGTGGTTAGGGTGACCGACCAGGCGGGCGGGGTGCCGCAGCATTTCCTGACGCGGATTTTTGAGCCGTTCTTTACCACCAAATCAGCCGGTAAGGGGATTGGGCTGGGCTTGGCGCTGGCGGTTGGGACGGTGACCGATATCGGCGGGGTGTTGACGGTGGCCAATGAGGATGACGGCGCGGTTTTCGAGATCCGCCTGCCAGCGGTGCGCGCCACCGTGGCGACGTGCTGACGGGCTAGGCTTCCTCGGCGAGTTGTTCGCGACTGGCGCGCACGCGCTCCACGCGGCGGGCATCCATCACGGTAACTTCAAACAGCCAGCCGGCGAAGGCGATCCGGTCGCCGACATGCGGCACCCGGCGGAGCAGCGCCAGGATCAACCCTGCCAGGGTGTGATAGCTGCCTTCGGCGGGCAGATCGGGCAGGTTGAGGCGGGCCTTGACCTCATCGACCGGCATCAGGCCGTCGAGCAATAGGGCACCTTGGTCTTGTGCCGTGTCGCCTCGCGCGGGGGCAGGGGCGCTGTCCTCGGGGTCGCCGACAATCGCTTGCAGGGCGTCCGCCGCGGTGACGACGCCTTCGAAGCTGCCGTATTCATCGAGTACCAACGCGAGGCCGAGCGGGTCTGATTTCAGCCGTTCCAATGCGTCCAGCGCGGTAGTGGTGTCGGGCATGACCAGCGGTTGGCGCAGGGCGTCGGCAATGGAGAGGGTGCGACCGTCGAGGATGTGATCGAGCAGGTCCTTGGCGGCGACGACGCCGACCACGTTGTCGATCGCGCCGTCGCAGACAATGAAGCGGGAATGTGGGGTGGCTTTGACGGTGGCGATGATTTCGTCGCGGCTGTCGTTGCGGTCGATCCAGGCCAGGCCCGTGCGCGGGGTCATGATGGCGCGCACCGGCTTATCGGCCAGACGTAGTACACGCTCGATCATGTCGCGCTCTTCGGTTTCAATCACGCCGGTTTCCTCGCCCTCGGCGAGAATGGCGCGGAGCTCCTCCTCGGTGATCGTTTGCGAGGCGGCGCGGTGAGCGCCGAACAGGCGCAGCACCAGATCCGATGACAGTCGCAGCACCCAGACGACGGGGCGGAATAGCTTGGCCAGGCCGGCGAGCCCGGCCGCGATGGCGGAGGCGACGTGCTCAGGGTTGCGCAAGGCCAGTTGCTTGGGGACGAGTTCGCCAATCACCATGGTGAAATAGGTGATCAAAACGACGACGATGGCCAGACCGAGGCTTTCGGCGAAGGGTTGCAGCCGCGGCACGGTGGCCAGCAGCGGCGTGAGCAGGGCGGCGACATGCGCACCGCCGAAGACGCCGGAGAGGATGGAGATCAACGTGACCCCGACCTGGACCGCGGGCAGGAAGCGCTGAGGGTCTTCCGCCAAAGTGCGGGCAAGGGCGGCACCCTTGTGACCCTTGCGTTCCAGCACGGCGAGGCGGGTGCGGTTTGACGAGACCAGGGCCAGTTCGCTGAGCGCGAACAGCCCGTTCAGCAAAATCAGCAGCAGGATGATGCCGAGGTCGAGCAGGATTTCCATCCGCCAACCTTAGCAACAATCCCGCTTGGGTGTAACCGCGCTGCTGGGGCTAGCCCAATTCCCCCAGAAACCGGGTGAGCAGATCGCCGATGACATCGACGTTGTAGCCACCTTCCTGCACGATGGCGCAGGGGCGGCCGGCTTTGCGGATGGCCGCCCCTGCGCGGGCGAAGCCGTCTTCGGTGACCGAGAGGAAGCCTAGCGGTTCGTCCTTGCTGGCATCGAAACCCAGGCTGATTACCAGCGCATCGGCCCCGTTGGCGACAATGGCGGCCAGGCCGGCTTCCACCGCTGCCAGCCAAGGGCGATCGTCAGCGCCTTGCAGCAGCGGCAGGTTGAGGTTGCAGCCCATGCCGGCGCCAGCGCCACGTTCGCTGGCATGGCCGACATACCAGGGGTAGTAGCGGTTCGGGTCGCCGTGGACGGAGGCGAAAAAGACGTCGTCCCGCTCCCAGAAAATGCCCTGGGTGCCGTTGCCGTGATGGCTGTCGATATCGAGGATGCCGACTTTGGCCGCCCCTTGCATGCGCAGCCGTTCGGCGGCGATGGCGGCGTTGTTGAGGTAGCAATGGCCGCCGGCGCGGGCGGCGTAGGCGTGATGGCCGGGCGGCCGGGCGAGGGCGTAGGCGTGCCGGCCTTGCGCCGCTTCATCGGCGGCGGCAATGGCGCCGGCGGCAGCGCGCACGGCGGCGGGAAAAGTGTGGGCGGTCAGCGGGCAGGCGGCATCGGCGGTGTACCAGCCGACCTGGCCGATAATCGTGCCGGAGCGGCGGGCGCCATTGGCCAGCATTTCCGGGGTTGGGTGGATGTTGGCCACCACCTCGTCACCAGGATCGGGCAGGGCCGCCCAGGCAATGGGGCCGTCCCGCAAAAAGCCGAGGTAATCGGGAGTGTGGACCTGGCGCAAGGCGAGCAGATCGGCCTCTGGCGGGGCGACGATGTCCAGCTTCATCGCGGTGCAGGCCTCCAGCAGCGCATCGGCGCGGGCGGGGATTTCGAAATTCTTCCGCACTTTGCCTTTTTGTAGAAAGAACTCAGGCGCGTGCGCCTGCTGTGCCGGGTCCCAGAAAACTTTCATCATTTGCTCCTTGCCGCTGCCGCGTTAGCCTAGCGATAGATTGACAGGACCGCACCATGACCCTTCGCATCGCCGTCGGTGGCTTCATGCATGAAAGCCATTCGTTTGCCCCGCGCCCGACCCGCTACATGGATTTTGTGCTGCCGGGTGGCTTTCCGCGCCTGACGGTGGGGGCGGGATTGTTTGCGGCGGTGCATGGCACATCGGTGCCGATTGCCGGTGCGGTTGAGGTGGCGCAGCAGGCGGGGGTGGATTTGGTGCCACTGGCATGGTGTTTCGCCAACCCCGCCGGGCCGGTGCAGGATGAAGCGTTCGAGCGGATTTCGGCGTTGATTGTTGCCGAATTGTCCCGCGCCCTGGATGCCGGACCGTTGGACGGCATTTACCTTGATCTGCACGGCGCGGCGGTGGCCGACTCGTTTCCGGATATGGAGGGCGAGTTGCTGCGCCGGGTGCGCGCGGTCGTAGGGGATTTGCCGCTCACCATCAGCCTGGACCCGCATTGTAATCTGACGCCGAAGATGGTGGCGCTGTGCGATGCGCTGGTGCCGTTCCGCACCTATCCGCATGTGGATATGCGAGCGGCCGGCGCACAGGCGATGCGGTTGCTGTTGCAGCGCATTGCGCGCGGCACGCCATGGGCGCGGACGTTTCGGCAGGTGGATTACTGGATCGCGCTGCCGATGCAGTGCACGATGATGTCGCCGATGCTGGAGGTGATGGAGGAGCGCACCCGGCTGTCGGCGGGGGTGGCGGAGTTGGCCTATTGCTTCGGCTTTCCCTATGCGGATTTCTGGGATTGCGGCGTGGCGTTGGCGGCGTATGCCGATACGCAGGCGGAAGCGGATCAGGCGGCGGACGCGTTAAAGGCGTTTATCGATGCGCGGGAAGCGACGTTTCAATGCGCGATTAAGGATGCTGCCGAGTCGGTTGCCGATGCGATCGCTATCGCTAAAGGGGCGCGGCGGCCGGTGGTGATTGCCGATACCCAGGATAATCCCGGCGGCGGCGGGCATGGTGATACCATCGGGTTGCTGGCCGAATTAATCCGGCAAAATGCCGAGGGCGCGGTGTTGGCGCTGATCAACGACGCGGATAGTGCTGCCGCCTGCCATGCGGCCGGCGTCGGGGCAACGGTGGCGCTGTCACTCGGCGGTAAGTCCGACGGGGTGCCGTTGGCGGTGCAAGCGGCAGTGCTGAAGCTGACAGATGGAGAGTTTGTGAATACCGGGCCGATGGGCAAAGGCAATCCGGCCGATCTCGGGCCGTGCGCCCTGATCGGGATTGGCGGCGTGCGGGTGATTGTGGTGAGCCGTAAAACCCAGGCCTATGATCAGGCTTTGTTCCGCCATGTTGGCATTGAGCCGGCGGAATGCCGTATTCTGGTGCTGAAATCATCGGTGCATTTCCGCGCCGATTTCCAGCCGATTGCCGAGGCCGTGCTGGTGGCGGCAGCCCCGGGACCGGTTGTGGCCGATCCGGCGATCCTGCCGTTTCAGCATTTGCGGCCTGGCCTGCGTCGGCGGCCGTTGGACAATGCCTAGTCCGCGGTTCCGGTCTGGTTGTGTTGACGTCGCGCTTGCCGTGCGTCCCGGTGCACGCTTATCGTTCCGGCAATAGGCTCGGATAGGCTGAACATCCGGGAATTGTCGGAGGAAATGTCTATGTCGCACGCGACACCGGTTATGCAGGGCATCGAACCTCCGGGTTCGATCGGCCGGATCGCAATCGGCGACATGGTCCGCCGGAGCGCTCGCAAGTATCCGGATCGGGTTGCGCTGATAGAGGGGGGCGTTCGGCTCACCTATGCCGGTCTCGATGCCGACATCAACCGCTTTGCCAATTATCTGCTCGGCATAGGGTTGGAGAAGGGGGATCGCGTCGCCAGCCTGTGTCGGAATTCCTGGCAGTTCGTCGTTGCTATGTTTGCCATCCATAAGGCGGGGCTGATCTGGGTGCCGATCAACACCGGCTTAGCGCCCGATGATGTGCACTATATCCTGGAGCACTCGGAAACCCGCTTCATGATCGTTGATGATGCATTCTACGCCACTCCGGCGATGCGTCGGCCAATCGACGACTGCGTGGGGCGCGGCGTGCTGCTGCCGATTGCTGGCGTGGCGGCCGATGGCGGCATGATTGCCTTCGCCGACGCGCTGGTCGATCAGGACGACCGCGAGCCTGATGTGGACATCGCGGACCGTGATGTGGCCCAGATCATGTATACCTCCGGCACGACCGGCCGGCCCAAAGGCGTGATGCAGTCCCATCTCGCGGTCTACCTCGCCTCGCTCGGGAACATCATCGAGTGGGAAATGCGCCGCGACGACGTCGCCAGCGCGCTCATGCCGCTGTTCCACTGCGCTCAGCACACGATGCTCTGTGGCTTCCTGCATGTTGGCGCCACGTCGGTGATATTGCGTGGCTTCGACCCTGACGTGGTGCTGAGCTGTATGGCTCGCGAGCGGATGAGCTTTGTTTTTCTGCTGCCGTTGATGTGGTCCATCCTCCTCGATCATCCCTCCCGTAAAGCGAGCGATCTGACCGGTCTGCGGCTCTGCTGCTATGCCATGGCGCCGATGGCCGAGCCATTGCTGCGCCGACTGATCGGGGAAATCTGCCCGAATTTCATGCTCGCATCAGGACAGACCGAAATGTATCCGGGCACGGTGAGCTTTAAGCCCGAGCAGCAGCTGCAACGTTTTGGCAGCTACTGGGGGGAGTCCGCCATCATCAACGATACCGCGATCATGGACGACGAAGGCCGTTTGTTGCCTGCCGGCGAGGTTGGCGAAATCGTCCATCGCGGCCCGAACGTGATGAACGGCTATTACAAGAACCCGGAAGCGACCGCGGAGGCGCGGAAATTCGGCTGGCACCATACCGGTGATCTCGGCATGTTTGATGCCGATGGTCAGCTGCTGTTTACCGATCGCAAGAAGGACATGATCAAAACCGGCGGCGAGAATGTTCCCTCCATCAAGGTCGAGGCGACATTGCTGCGCCATCCCGCCGTGGCCAACGCCGTGGTGATCGGCCTGCCGCATCCACGTTGGATCGAAGCGGTGACGGCCTTCGTCGTCCGCAAGCCTGGCGCCGAGGTCAGCGAGGACGAGTTGGTGCGGCACTGCAAGGCTCATCTCGGCGGCTTCGAGGTCCCCAAGGCGGTGTGCTTTCTCGACAGCCTGCCGATGACCTCGACCGGTAAGGCGCAGAAGCAGCCGTTGCGCCAGCAATATCATGATCTTTACGGCTGAGTTCCGCTTCGCGCGGGCGGGGCGTCAGCTTGCGCCCGGCCTCACACCTCGTAATCTGTTGGTGGAATGAACGCGGGGGTGGCTGAGATGAAACGGCAAATGGTCATGGTTGGCTTCCTGCAGGCGCAGAACTGTACCAATCTGGCGTTTAGTTGGCGCCATCCGCAAAGCCGGCTGGATTTCATGACCGCCGATTATTACCAGGAAATTGGCCGCATTCTGGAGCGCGGCAAGTTCCATATGGCGTTCTTCGACGATCGGCTGGCGATGCCAGACCGGTTGGGGGACGATCATGTGCACGCGATCGAGCATGGGATTCGCTGCGTGAAGATGGACCCGGTGGCGGTGCTGATGGCGATGGGCATGGCGACGCGCCAGCTCGGCCTCGGGGCGACGGCATCGACGACGTATTTCGAGCCGTTCCATATCGCCCGGCAATTCGCCACCGTGGATTTGATGACCGCCGGGCGGGCGGCGTGGAATGTGGTGACCTCGCTGAACGACGGCGAGGCGTTCAACATGGGGCGTGACGAGGTGCTGGAGCATGACAGCCGCTATGACCGGGCGGATGAGTTCATGGAGGTGGTGCTCGGCCATTGGGATAGCTGGGACGACGATGCGCTGATCCTGGATCGTGCCAGCGGCCGGTTTGGCGACGGGCACAAGGTGCGGCGGTTGGATCATGTGGGGCCGAATTTCAAATCGCGCGGGCCGTTTACCGTGCCCCGTTCGGCGCAGGGCCATCCGGTCATTATTCAGGCCGGCGCCTCCGGCCGGGGGCGGCGGTTTGCCGGGCGTTGGGCTGAGGTGATTTTTGCTGCCAGCCATTCCCTCGCCCAGGCACAACAGGCGTATGCCGCCACCAAGGCCGAGGTGGCCGCGGCGGGACGCGACCCGGAGCGCGTGAAAATCTGCAATCTGGTGCTGCCCATTGTGGCGGCGAGCCAGACGGAGGCGGAGGACAAGTTTGCCCTGATCGAGAAACTGCCGTTGGAGGTGGATACGCTTTCGTTGCTGTCTGAGGCACTGAACTTCGATTTTGCCAGCAAGGGCATGGACGAGGTGTTCAGCTACGGCGAGTTGCAGGGAATGTCTGGTATTCAGACAATTCGCGATGCGGTGATCCGCAATAGCGGCAAGGCCAATCCGACGGTGCGCGATTTCGCCCATTTCAGCGGCCGGGGCCGGGCGGATGGGGCGATTGTGGGCGACGCGAAGCAGGTGGCGGATCGGCTGGAAGAGATGTTTACCGCGCGCGCCTGCGACGGATTTGTGGTCTCGGCGGCTTATGTGCCGGGCAACTACGCTGATTTCGTCGATTTGGTGGTGCCCGAGTTGCAGCGGCGTGGTCTGTTCCAGACAGAGTATGCCGGCACCACGCTGCGCGACAATCTCGGGCTGGGCACGGCTCAGGTGGGTGACTGGAGACAACCGGCATGAGTGCGTTGCGGTTGGTCACGCCGGCGGCGGAGCATTTGCCGCAATATGTTGCCGCCATAGAGGCCGGCTGGTCGCCGAGCAATGTGAACGGCCCGGCGCTGGCGGCGGCGGAACTGGCGCAAATTCGCCATGATGCCTCGGCGTTTCTGAGCGGGTTGACCGATCCGGCTGGGCAGGGTGGGCCGATCAGCTTGCCGGATGGCAGGGTGGTGCCGCGTTTGCCCGGCTGGCGGCGCTGGATGTGGGACGGTGAATTTTGCGGCACGATCGGCTTTCGCCATCAGCCCGGAACGTCGGAACTGCCTGACTACGTGCTGGGGCATATTGGCTACGCGGTGGTGCCGTGGAAGCGGGGGCGTGGTTTGGCAACGGCGGCGCTGGGGTTGTTGCTGGCGGAAATCCGTCCGCTGGGGATGGACTACGTTGAACTGACGACCGATCCGGACAACGCCGTTTCCCAGAAGGTGATCCGGGCAAATGGCGGTGTGTTGATCGGGCAGTTTGATGCAACGGCTTATGACAAGGTGGAATTGCTCTGGCGCATCGCCCTGACCTGACCGGGGTGCTGCCGGCGCCGTTTGCCGCTTGGTTTGCCGTACAAGGCTGGACGCCGCGACCGCA
>Ga0164297_10005874_pt1 | contig 10393 bp, 6 predicted proteins | sample GEODES058metaG_FD_113539 | JGI IMG/M metagenome (GOLD analysis project Ga0164297, IMG submission 113539) | Dystrophic lake water microbial communities from Trout Bog Lake, Wisconsin, USA - GEODES058 metaG | ecosystem: Environmental > Aquatic > Freshwater > Lake | place: USA: Trout Bog Lake...
AGGTGCCGGGGGTGGCGGCCAGGGTGGCGCCGACCTTGGCCGTCCCTGAGATGGTCGGGACCGGGGTGAGGATCAACGAACCGGATGCGATCGTCTGCGCACTCGAGGTCTGGGTGACCGACGTGTAGCCGGCCTTCGAGCCCGTCACCGAAACGGTGATCGAGTCACCGAGCTGCGCCGGGGTCGGGACGTAGGTCGCCGATGTGGCACCCGAGATGGCAGCACCACCGTCGAGCCACTGGTACGCCAGCGAGGTGCCTGCGTCCCAGGTGCCGGGGGTGGCGGTCAGGGTGGCGCCGACCTTTGCCGTTCCTGAGATGGTCGGGACCGGGGTCGACGTGAACGTCAGCGGAGTGATGGAGTAGCTCAACGAGCCCGTCGACGTGCTGTAGGGCAGGAAGCTGTTCGGCGTGAACACGGCGTTGAGCGTCGTGTCCCCTACCGGCAGCGACGTCAAGGTGGTGCTCGCCACGCCCGTGTTGTCGACCGCCACCGGCGAGCCGATGGGGGTCGATCCGTTCTCGAACTGCACCGAGCCCGGGATGGCGGGCGACACCGTGGCCGTCACCGGGATCGACGTCCCGTAGGGCTGCGGGCTGGCCGTCGTCGACGTCAGCGACGTCGTGCTGGAGATCGGGCTCAGCGCAGGGTGCACGACCGACCAGGTCGAGCCGCTCACCTGGATATAGGCGGCGTCGTAGCTTGCCGTCGCGCTGAGGTTCGGCGCCGAGGTCTTGATCCTGAGCTCGTAGAGCCCGGCGTAGCCGTCCTGGCTGGTGTCGGTGTTCGGGTAGAGCGTGGCCAGGTTGCTGATCGTTGCGTCGAGCGATGACCCCGACACCACCGGCAGCGATGCCGTGGCCAAGGCGCCGGGCGCCGAGGCGTTCGGGAATGCCGTCGATGCGCTCAGCTGCTGGCCGCTCCACTGTCCCGGGACCTTGGCGGCGTTCGGCAGGTAGCCGAACAGCGTGGCCTTGGTGTCACCGGAGCGGATGACCGTGGAGCCCTCGGCGTAGGCGGCCAGCGGGGCATCGGTCAGGTTGCCACCGGTGATCTGCTGGCCGGCGGCGTTGTAGAAGGCGATGGTGCCGACGGCACCTGCTTCGTTCGCCCACGGCGGGGTCGGCGTTGCAGAGGCGACCCCTGCAGTTCCGACCGTCACCGCGCCGGCGATGAGGGAGGCCGCAGCGAGTGCCGCTGTCGACCGGGTGATCCTGTTCATGTCAGATGTCCAATCTGTGAGAAGTCGAGTGCACGCACGAGTCGCTGCCTCTGGCCGGGCATCGGGTGGGACGGGGGTGGTGCCCCGCCCGATGCCCGGCACGTGAGATCAGCCCTGCGAGACGTTGCCGAGGTCGTTGTAGGAGGCCGTCACGCCCGAGGCCGTGATCAACGCCTGGCCAGCTGCGGTGTCGACGAAGGGGTTGGTCGAGCCCGAGGGGTTCGAGAAGAGGGTCTGGACCCAGTTCAAGGCGCCACCTGGCTCGAACGGAGTGCTCAAGTTGGCGTCGCTCTGGCGGAAGATCACGTAGTCGGTGATCGGGCTGGCGTAGACGGCATTGGAGTCACCGGGGGTGCCGCTGAGCAGCTTGATCCCCGAGGACAGCGCCGAGCCGCCCGGGTAGGCCGTGGCGGGGTTGTGGAAGTAGCCCGACGTCCAGAGGTTCAAGCGGGCCTGAGAGAAGGGCACGATGGTGTCCGCCGGTGCGCTCGACGAGGTGATGGCCGTCGGGTCGTTCTGCTCGACCGTCTTGACGTTGGAGCCGAGCGTTGGGGCCACGTTGCCGTTGGCCGCCTTCAGGTCGGCGATCAGGGTCTTGTAGATCGACGACGAGGACGGCGGGATCTCCGGGATAACGGCGTTCGTCGAGCCGCCCGAGTTCCCCGGAACGTTGTTCCACGTCAGCGGGTTCGAGGTCCCGGGGTTGAAGGCGTGGGTGTAGATGAACAGCAGCTGCCCGACCGAGAGGCCGGCGGGAGCATCGGTGGTGCTCGCCGTGGCGATCTTGACGGCGTCAGTGCCGATCTGGACCACGTGCAAGAAGCCCCAGCCCTTGGTGGCCGCAGTCGACTGCTGCGCAGCGGTGGGCTGCGATGACGACCAGATGAAGTTGATGTTCTGGCTCGTGTCGGCCAAGAAGGCGGTCAGCGCAGCGCCACTCGACGAAACGCGCTGCACCGGGAAGGTTCCCGCTCGGAGCACCACCGTCGGGTTGAGGTTCAGCGGTGCAGCGAGCGTGGAGCCGTTGAGGTAGCCCGATCGGCCGTTGGCGTCGGCCGTGGCGTTGAAGGTCGCGAGCCGGTTGTACGACCCTGCCCCGTTGAAGCCAGCGTCGCCGGCGGTGTCACCGTCGGCGAGGAAGGAGGTGGCGTACTGCGCGGTGTCACCGCCGACGCCGACGACGTCGCCGGCCTGGGGGCCGTAGTCGGCGAAGGCCACGCCACCGGCGCTGATGGCCGAGCCGACCAGCACAAGGCCGGCGAGGCCGAGCTTCAAACTTGGGGTGCTTCTCACGGTGTTTCTCTCCTGTGGTGATGGTCGACCGAGCGGGCGACGTGTCGTCATGGGCATCATTTAAACAATTCCAACTGATTTAGTCAACAATAAAAGCGAAGTTTCTTCAATTGCTCGTCTTTTCCCTGATCAGAGGCCTAAAAGACGTTCGGGACCAGCTGAAGGAGCTCGTCAGAGAACCCCCAGAGAACGGCAATCCCCACCGGGGCCACGATCAGCCACGCTCGCCGCCAGCCCCAGCGAGCAATGAGCCAGTACCCACCGACAGCGACCGCCACCAGACCGACGAACCACGCCAGCACCCACGGCAGCGCCGCTGGATCGCCATGGCCCTGGACCTCGGCGGCAGTGATCTGGTGAGGCGCGTGCTCGGGTGCCGCTGCCGCCGTGCCCCGCAGGGCCGCGTCCACGTAGAGCAGGTGGCCGTTGACCACACCGCCGAGGAAGCCAGAGCCCGACGAGGTGATCAACGTGACGATCGATCCACTCGGCGGGATGGCGGGGAGATGCGAGCCCGCACGTCGGACGTCTTCGACGGTGAAGCGGAAGTGCCCTTGCCCGGTGGTGATGGTCAGCGGGTCTCCTCGACGGAGGTGGTCGATCGATCCGAAGGGTGCCCCGGTCGTCGTCGAGCGCGCGATGAGGATGGCGTCGCCGACCTGGCCTGGAAGCGGTGAGTTCCGCAGGTGCCCCGGGCCGTCGCGCATCTGCTCAGAGGTCGTGCCCTCGACCACCACCACGTCGTGGATGCCGGCCGCCGGAGCGGTGAGGAGGGCCACCGGTGCGCCGACCGGGATCCGGCCGCCGAGGTAGGGCGCCGTCGGACTCGAGGGATCGAGCAGCCCTCGGAGCGTGCCATAGAGCTGTGCCTGGTTTCGGTGCTCTTGGATCCCACTGAACGAGAGTGCGAAGGCGACGAAGAACGCCACCACCACGCCGAGCGCCACGATGGCACTCAGGAGTGGCAAGAGCCACGTCGGCGGCCCTGCGTGCCCGTCGTCGTCCTCGGCGTCGAGCGGTGCGGGCTCGAGGCCGGCGGTCGCTGGCTCATCGATCACCGTCGAGTCGCTCACCAGGTGCCTCGTCGTCGCCCGACCACGATGATCGTTCCGGCGGCGGCGGCCAGCACCAGCGTGAGCCCGATGAGCGCCACCGCGGTGGCGCCCATCGAGGCCAGGCGGAGTCGAAGCGTCGTGCCCAAGATCGAGACGACCGCAGGGAAGAAGGTCGAGTTGAGCTGGTGGCCTGAGATCGGCGACGGCGAGAGCCCGAAGAACGAGCTCGCAAAGGCGCCGAAGCTCGCGGGCGTGAACGAGCTGCTGACAGGCGAGGGGCTCGTGGTGGCGACCAATGGGGGGACCTGGCCGTTCTGGGCCTGGATGTCAGAGGTGGCGCTTTGCGTGTAGGCCGCCAGGGCCCCGAGACCATTCGCCGTGGTCAAGGGGAGGTAGCCCGGTGGCAGCTGGCCAACAGCGAGCCCCTGGGTCTGACCGGTCGTCGACACGTAGCGCAGATAGGTCGCCAGGTTGGCCGCCGTTGCGGTGGCCAGGCCGGAGGTGGGGACCGCGGCGTAGACGACCATCGTGCCCGGGTAGGCCGAGGCGTCCGCCGAGGATGAGTGGATGGAGGCATAGGGAAGATCCCACGTCCCCGTCGTCTGGTTCGGAGCGAGCAGTGCGCCGGCGGCCTGGAGCGACGCCGAGGTCGGTGGCACGAAGGTGCCCGGCGAGGTCTCGAGAGAGGCATTGTTCAGCAGGTAGCGACCTGCGTCGCCGAGCGGGGTCACGCCGATGAGGAATCGATGCCCGACTGTCTGGCGACCAAGTGCCACGAGCTTCTCGCCGAGCGTGGTGCCGTCGATCTGCGAGCACACGGTGGTCGAGTTGGCGATCGAGAACTGCATGGCCAGGCTCACGTCCTCCAAGGTGGCCAAGGGAGCCGAGACCAGCGGGAGGAACGGGACCGGGTCGTGGTAGAGGCAGTCGTTGTTGTCAGAGCCGTAGAAGGCCTTCGGCTCGAACGTGGAGAGGAGTGGCCAGTGCGAGACGGGCAGCACGATGCCCTTGTAGGCCGGGTTGACGACCATGCCGGATTGGTCAGGTGACCCGTTCAGCCATGCTCGGGCAGCCGGATCGGCGTTGATGTACGAGGTCAGGGCCGTCATCACGTCAGAGTCGCTCGACAACGAGGCCAGCTCTGACGCGGCCTCGGTGGCGTCCACCCCGTGGGCGATCCCCGGGTTGAGGGCGATGAACTCCGGATCGAGGGTGATGTTGAGCGGGTTGTGCGCCAGGGCCGGATCCTCTTGCTGAACGGCGAGATCGGCGGGATAGGACTCGGTCAGGAGCTTGGCCAGCAGTCGCGGGGTGAGCTTGAGCGAGGTGTAGGGCTGGCCATTGGCGCCATCGATGACGTAGGAGATCCCGAAGCCGGTGACAGCCACCGGCGCATTGACGGTGGGCTTCGAATAGCCGCCAGGCTGCGGCTCGCTGGTGAAGGCGGCCGTGGCGCTCCCGGTCGACACCAGGTTCCTGGCCTCCGGCTCCCCGGTCTGGACATGGACGACCGGGAAGAGGCTCGAGCTGAGACAGAAGTACGGGTTCCACTGGCCGGTCGCCTGGACCATCAGCTCGGATCCGTAGATGTCCAGCGCGTTCTGCGCGCCGCCGGTCGTGCACGCGCTCGGCGGAACGGCGAACGAGAGCGGCACCGAGATCCGGTTCCTCCAGTTCGAGGCGCTCCACCACAACGATCCCGAGACCGCCAGGCTCTCCTGGCCCTGCGGGGCGACGATCTGGCCAGGTGCAAAGTTGCCGCCCGCCTGGCAGGCAGCGGCCGCAGCCGCCTCCTTGTTGGCCGGCGGCTGATCGGCTGCAGGCACAAGGCTTGCCTTGGGATCGCAGCTGATGCCCATGATCGGGATGGCCACCAATGAGCACGGCACCGAGGTCGAGCAGCCCAACGAGGCGTTCTCCGCCTGGGTCCACACGTCGAAGTTGGCCGAACCCGATCCGTCGAGGCCGGTCACGCCGAAGGTCTCGTTGCTCGGCAAGGCGGAGCCGCCCACGTTGTCGGACTCTGGGGCCTGGCCGGCGCAGCCCGATGGCCCGCCGTCGTACGTCGTGCCATTGGCGGCGACGAAGGGGATCCAATGCTGCGTGGGTGCCGGAAGATAGGCGCAGGACTTGGGCAGCGGGGACGGCGCGCCGGCAGCCTGCGTTCGATCGGCGGCGCTGGCGAACTGATCGAGGCGATACGGGGGGAACTGCGTCGAGTAGCTGTCCTGGTAGCGCTCGTTCCACGACTGCGTCCAGCACGTCGAGGGACTCAGCTGTTGGGCGGCCGGTGCCGTGGCGGCGTCGGTCCCCCGGCACTCGAGGATCACCATCGGGTACTCCTCTTGCTGAGCGCCGATGGAGTTCTGATCAGCCACGATCCCGCCTGTCGGATGTGCTCCCGTCCACGAGACCTGGATCTCCTGGCGGCCGCGGAGGTTGGTCGTCTGGCTGACCGACACGCTCACGTTGCGCGACTCGACCACCTGCTGGGTCCCGTTGAGCAGGTTCTCCCGGACCACCGTGGCGCTCTTGGTGACCGCCGAGCCACTCGAAGTGCCGCCAACGCCCGACGAGTCTCCGAACGCGGCCGTGCCGGGTAGGGCGACGATCCCGAGGACCGACACCAGGGCGACGACGATCCCGTGTCGTGCCAGGCGAGCCCTCACCGGTCTCCCCCAGTGCCACCGACGTGGACGACGTCGGGCGCGTCGACGTGATCCGCCGCCGCTGCCGCCTCATCTCGGCGCCGCTGGCGTCGGCGGCTCACGAGCGGCGGGACTATCACTGCAGCGACGAGGACACCGACCGCCCCGACTGCAAGGGCGATCCAGAGCCCGCTTGCTCCGCCTTCGGCCAGCACGGTCGAGGAGACGCCGCCAGCCGAGAGGCCGTTGGGCGGGATCAGCTGCCCGGTGGCCTTGTCCAGGCTCCATCGTTCCTTGTAGAGCTTGGAGCCGGTGACGAACTTGCCCGCACCCGCCTTGCCCGCCGCAGTGCCTGCGGTCGAGCCGCTGTAGCCCGACCCGGTCTCGCCATTGGGCGAGGCGGAGCCCAGGTAGCCCGAGAGCGACTCGGGATTGCCGGTGCCGGCGGCACACGGCGTCGATCCGATGTGATCACAGGCCGGCGGCATCGGTGCGATCTGCGCCAGGTAGTTCTCGTTCGGGTTTCCCGCCACGAAGGTCGGGTTCCCGCACGAGGAGATGTTCAAGTTGGTGAGGTTCACCCCGGGATCAGCCGCCTGAAGCTTCTGGATCTGCCCGAAGCTGGCCTCGACCAGGTTGACCGGGAGCGGCGAGTAGCCGATCGGGCCGATCTCGCGCTGCCCTTGGCAGATCGAGTAGTCCGTGAAGTCGGCGATCGACTGCCGCTTGTCCGTCGTCATGTGCGAGTCCTGGTTGTTGTTGCCGATGGGCTCGACCATGTACACGTACGACGAGAGCGGGTAGGTCCTCGGGTCGGTGTCGGAGTAGACGTTGTTGAGGTTCTGCAGGAGATAGTCCGGCGAGCTCGGATCCATGTTGATCTGCGCCGCCTCGAGCGCCACGGCGATGTTGTACTGCGTCGGGAGCGTGTAGTACCCGTTGGCGTTGAGCACCTTGGCCACTGGGTAGTTCGAGAGCAGGGCGTAGGAGTACTCGACGTACCCGATCGAGCCGTTGGCGGCGCTTGAGGCGATGTAGTTCATGGCGCCGTTCGAGCCGTTCTGCGCGATCTGTGCACCCTGGCGTGGGTAGTACTCGGTCGACGACGCCGAGTGCGCATAGCTCTGCCAGATCGAGGGGTACTGCGTGGCGAAGTACTTGGTCAGCTGGTTGGTCGCCCCGGACCCCTCCGACTGGACCACCGGGATGATCGGCAGCGACGGCAGGGCATGGCCATCGTTGTCGGCGGTGATCGCGGGATCGTCCCAGTTGGTGATCTGGTTGGTGAAGATCTTGGTCAGCGTCTGGCCTGACAGTCGGAGGTTGCGGATCTGCTGACCATCGATGACAACGTGGTACGGGAACGACGTGCCACCCGCCGCGATCGGCAGATAGGCATAGGCACGGCCCTGTGAGGTGTCCGGCACGCCCGTGACCGGGTCCACGCCCTGGTACCCCTCCGAGGTGATGGCGAAGTCCGAGACGCGGTTGGCGTAGTCCTGGCGGCCCTGGGCATCGCCATCGGGCGTGTAGACGACCTGAATCCCCTGAGCGTTGACGTCAGAGACCCACTGGTTGATGGCATTGGCCGCCCAGCTCGATCCCGATCCCTGGATCAGCGCCGTTCCTGACGCGCCGGCGGTTGCGCTGAACGCGACCATCACCATCGCCACCAGGAGGGTGACCGTTGTGGCGAGCTTGGCGAAGAACGTGTTCATCGGGCTTCCTTCTTGTCTCGGGTGAGGAGGCGCAACACGACGAACAGGGCCAGCACCATGATCAACAAGATGCTGGCGGCGCCGAAGCCGCGCTCGATGGCGATGGGCTCGTGGGTGACGTAGGAGTCGTAGACGAACAGCGGCAGCGAGTTCATCGGGTTCGAGAACGGGTTGACGTTCATGAAGCTCGACGCACCCGAGACGAGCAGCGGAATCGCCGTCTCACCGATGCCGCGAGCAATCGAGAGGATCAAGGCGGTGGCCAAGCCGGCGCGAGCGGTGGGGAGGACCACCTTGAGCGTCGTGCGCCACTCAGATCCACCCAAGGCTCCCGATGCCTCGCGCAGACCGCTCGGGACGATGCGCAGCGCGACCTCGCTGGTCCGAGCGATGATCGGGATCATGGTCACCGACATGGCGACCGCCACCGCGAAGCCGGACTTCGGGAACCCGAACCCGACGACCAGGACCACGTAGACGAAGAGGCCAGCCAAGATCTCGGGCAGCGCGGTCATGGCCTCGACCACGGTCCGCACCAGCGAAGCCAGTCGCCCGCCGACCTCGGCCATGTAGATCGCCGTGACGAGCCCCAGCGGCAGCGAGATGATGATCGCCAAGGTGATCTCGATCAGGGTGCCGACGATGGCGTGGAACACACCGCCGTGGCTCAGGGGCGCCGACGGGCTGACGCCCGCCATGTCCTTCGTCCAGAAGTTCCAGTGGCCAAGGGCCTGCCATCCCTTGGCGAAGGTGAAGATGACCGCGCTGGCCAGCGCGGCGATGACCACCAGGGACGCAATGGTCAGCGTCGCCGTCACCAGCCGCTCGACGACGATCGGGCGAGGGCTCGTGGCGCTCACGATCAGGCCGAAGAGGACCATGAAGACGAGGTACCAGAGCACGAGGAACCCGAGCACGCCGCTCCAAGGGAGCAGGTGCCCATAGATGACGCCGACCAGCGCGAGGGAGGAGAGCATCGCCCCTCCGAGCTCGAGTCGGTGGTCGAGGGTGGTGACCCGCAGACGCCGCCGCGGCGCTACGACGTCGTCGTCGCTCCTCGCCTCGAGAGGTGTGCCCTCATCCGGCGTCGATGAGGCCACCGCGGAGCGCTCGAGGATGCTCACAGCTCCACCCCCTCACCACTTCGGCTTCGCCGGATGATGATGGCCGCCACGGTGTTGACGCCGAGGGTGATCAAGAACAGGACGAATCCCGCCGTGAGCAGCGCAGAGAGCTGCGACGAGGTCGCATTGCCGAAGTTCCCGGCGATGAGCGACGAGATGGTCTGCTGCCCTGCCTCGAGGATCCGAAACTTGATCCCATAGGCCGGCGAGATGATCGTCAGGACCACGGCCGTCTCGCCCAAGGCGCGGCCCAGCGCCAACATCGTTCCCCCAACGATGCCGCCTCGGCCGAAGGGCAGTACCACGGTTCGGATCACGCCGAAGCGAGTGCCGCTCAGGGCGAGGGCCGCCTCTCGCTCGCCGGCCGGCGTCTGATCGAAGACGCCTCGCATGACCGCACAGGCCAACGGGATCGCCATCATCGAGACCGCGATGCCCACGATGAACGCCGAGCTCGTGTAGCTCGATTGCTGCCAGACCGGAGCGTTGGGATCAGTGTTGACCTTGAAGATCGGGATCCATCCGAGGTACTGGCTCATCCACCGAGAGACGAAGATCGCGTGGGGCATCAAGAAGAAGAAGCCCCACAGTCCATAGATGATGCTCGGGACCGCAGCCATCAGGTCGACGGCGGAGACCAGCCAGGACTTGATCCGTCGTGGGGCGACCTCGGTGATGAAGAGCGCGAACATGAGGGCCAGCGGGAAGGCCACCACGATGGCGACGATGGCCACCTCGAAGGTCCCGATGAGCACCGAGGCGATGCCGATCTTGTCGAGCTGCGGGTTCCACTGCGTCTGGGTGAAGAAGCCGAAGCCGTAGTGACGAAAGGTCGGGATCGACTGGAGGCCCAAGAAGACGCCGATCGCACCGGTGATGGCCAGGACAAGGACCCCGATCGAGGTCGTCGAGGCGTGGTAGATCCGGTCGGAGGGCTCGAGCCCGGGCGTCAAGACCCGCGGGGTCGGCTCATCGCTCGAGGGCGCCGGCGTCGCTGGCGGCGAGGCGAGCGTGGTCATCCGAAGCGACCCTCGACATAGTCCGCCGTCCTCTGGTCGCTCGGCGAGCCAAAGACCTCGCTCGTCAGGCCAGCCTCGACGATGCCACCAGGGCCACCTTGGTCTGAGAGGAAGAAGGCCGTTCGCTTCGAGACGCGACGGGCCTGTTGCATGTTGTGGGTGACGATCACGATGGTGACCTCACCTGCTAGCTCGGCGATGGTCTCTTCGACCTTGTTGGTCGACGCAGGGTCGAGCGCAGAGCACGGCTCGTCCATCAGCAGGATCTCCGGCGCGATGGCCAGCGCTCGAGCGATGCAGAGGCGCTGCTGCTG
>Ga0164297_10005875_pt1 | contig 10392 bp, 6 predicted proteins | sample GEODES058metaG_FD_113539 | JGI IMG/M metagenome (GOLD analysis project Ga0164297, IMG submission 113539) | Dystrophic lake water microbial communities from Trout Bog Lake, Wisconsin, USA - GEODES058 metaG | ecosystem: Environmental > Aquatic > Freshwater > Lake | place: USA: Trout Bog Lake...
CCAAAATCAATTCATCGGCTTGCGTGAGGGTGGCCAACTGCTGCAAGCCTTGTTTGACGGTTTCAGGGCCGCCGATCACGGCGGCGCCTAGGAAGTCGGCAATCGCAGCGCGTTCTTGGGGCTGCAGTTGAGACAAGAAGTGGGGCGTTGGGGGTTGCAAACGGCGCCGTTGCCCGGTGAGGATGCCCAGCACCCGCTGGAAGGTGCTACTGGCCAGAAACTGGGCCTCCTCATCGGTGTCGGCAGCCATCAAAGGCACGCCAATGGCTGCATAGGGTGTCGACAACGTCGCGGAGGGCTTGAATTCTGCGCGGTAAACCTGCAAGGCTTGCATGAGGTAACGCGGTGCAAAGTGCGAGGCAAACGCAAAGGGCAGGCCTTTGGACGCCGCCAGGCGCGCTGAAAAGAGGCTGGAGCCCAGCAACCACAGGGGCACCTGGGTGTTGGCGCCGGGCATGGCGACCACGCGCTGGCCGGGCTGAGAAGGGCCGAGCAAGTGCTGCAACTCGGACACGTCACGCGGAAAATCGTCTTCGGTTTCCACGCGGTCGCGGCGCAAGGCGCGCATCGTGAGGGGGTCGGTGCCGGGTGCACGGCCCAGCCCCAAATCAATGCGATTGGGGTACAACTCGGCCAAAGTGCCAAAGGCTTCTGCCACCACCAAGGGCGCATGGTTGGGCAACATGATGCCGCCTGAGCCGACGCGGATGCGTTCAGTTTGCCCCGCGATGTAGCCCACCACCACGGCGGTGGCTGAGCTGGCGATGCCGGGCATGTTGTGGTGCTCGGCCACCCAATAGCGCTCAAAGCCGAGTGACTCGGCGTGTTGGGCCGTGCGAAGCGCTATTTGCAAGGCTTGGCCAACGCTCTGCCCTTCTCGGACAGAGACCAAATCGAGCATGGAAAGTTTAGGCTTCAATTTTGGCAACCTCCACGGCGCAATCGTAAAAAGTGGGCGCGCGGCCCATGTCGGTCAATGCCTGGCTGGTGAGCTCGTTGACGTTGCTGCCCTCTCGGCCCAACTTGCGCCACCAAATGCCCAAACCCACCACCAAGCCAGGCCGTGCCCGTGTGCTGACCTCGGCCTGGCAGACATAACTGCCGCGCTCGTTGAATACCCTCACCGTCTGCCCCGTTTCAATCTGGCGGTGTATGGCATCCTGGGGGTGAATTTCAATCTTGGGTTCGATTTCAATGTCTCGCAGGCTTTTGAGATTCACAAAACTGGAATTCAAAAAATTTCGCGCAGGCGGTGAAATCATGGCCAGTGGCCACTGGGTTGAAGCCGGCTCGTGGTTAGGCAGCACTTGGGGCAAGGGGTCTTCACCCAACGCAGCCAAGCTGCTGCTGGCCATTTCGCAACGGCCGGAGGGCGTCATGAAACCGCCATTGGCAAAAGGCGCCTCAGGAACTTCAAGGTGCGCAAAGCCTTGTTGGAGCAACAACTCAAAGTCGACCGATTCGCCAAAAACTTGGCGACAAAGGCTCAGGTCATCATCTTGAAAGCAGGGGTCCATAAAGCCCATTTCTTGGGCCAACGCTCTAAAAATGTCGGTGTTGGTTTTGGCCTCACCCAGGGGTTTAATCGCGGGGCGGTTCAAGAGCACATCGGTGTGGCCGTAAGAGGCATGAATGTCCCAATGCTCCAGCTGCGTGGTGGCTGGCAACACATAGTCGGCGTAGTCGGCGGTGTCTGTTTGGAAGTGCTCGAGCACCACCGTGAACAAATCTTCTCGTGCAAAGCCGGCCACCACTTTGGGTGAGTCGGGGGCCACGGCCACGGGGTTGCTGTTGTAGACAATCAAGGCTTGAACCTGGGGGCCAAAGGCCGCAGAGGTGCTGCGCAGCAAGTCGTTGCCGATGGTCGACATGTTCAAGGTGCGTGGGCGGCGATCGCCCAGCAAATCGGGCCTTTGCAGCGCCTGTTTATTGACTGAAAAACGGCTCGAGTTCGACAGCAACACCCCCCCGCTGCGCTCGCGCCAGGCCCCAATCAGCGCCGGCAAGCAGGCGATGGCGCGCACCGCATTGCCACCGCCATGGGCGCGTTGCACGCCGTAGTTCAGGCGGATGGCCGCAGGCCGGGTGCGGCCGTAATCCTCGGCCAGTTGAATGATTTGATCGACGGGTAATCCACAGAACTCAGCAGCCCGTTCGGGCGGCCATTCCAAGGCGCGATCGCGCAGTTCGGGCCAGCCCAAAGTGTGCGCCGCCAAATACCCATGGTCCAGCCAATGTTCTTGCGCATCGCGCGTAATGAGCTGCTGCATGATCGCAAAAGCCAAGGCCGCATCGGTGCCAGGTTTTAAGGCCAGGTGGACGTCGCATTTGTCGGCGGTTTCACTGCGGCGCGGGTCAATGCAGACCAGTTTCGCGCCTTGGCGCTTGGCCTCCATGGCGAGTCGCCAAAAGTGCAGGTTGCTGCCAATCGAGTTGCTGCCCCAGATCACGATCAATCGGGCTTCAGAAAAGAACTCCACCCGCATGCCCAGCTTGCCACCAAAAGTGTGGGCCAAAGCGGTGCCACCGGCGGATGAACAAATGGTTCGGTCTAAAAAAGAGGCGCCCAAGCGGTTAAAAAAACGGCTGGCCATGGCCTCGCCCTGGACCTGGCCCATGGTCCCGGCGTAGCTGTAAGGCAGGATGGCTTGAGGGTCGATGGCCGCGAGCGTTCTGAGGCGTTCCCCAATGTCAGCGAGGGCTTGCGCCCAAGTAACGCGCTCGAACTTGGCATTCGGGCCTTTGGGCCCCACCCGTTTCATGGGGTAGAGCAATCGTTCGGGGTGGTAGGTGCGCTCGGTATAGCGGCTGACCTTGGTGCACAAAACCCCATCGGTCAAAGGGTGATTGGGGTTGCCTTTCACGGAGATCGCCACGCCGTCTTTCACTTGGGTGACCAAGGAGCAGGTGTCGGGGCAGTCATGCGGGCAGGCCCCCAAGACTGGGTTCATCGGGTTTTCAGAAAGTGCTGGCATCATGACGCCCATTGTGCCGAAAAACCGTTTTGCTGACTTGGTTTGCCAAGTTTGAAGCCGAGTGATAAGGTAATAGCCATGAAACTGAATGAATCGATTTTGGCTGATGCGCCTGCCATCGCGTCAATTCGCCGTGATTTGCATGCCCACCCTGAGCTGTGTTTTGAAGAGGTTCGCACCGCCGATGTGGTCGCGAAAAAACTGACCGAATGGGGCATTCCCATTCACCGCGGTATGGGCAAAACCGGCGTGGTCGGCATTTTGAAAAACGGCACCAGTTCGCGCGCCATTGGTCTCCGGGCAGACATGGATGCGCTGCCCATGAGCGAGGTCAACACCTTCGCCCATGCCAGCCGCCACGCGGGCAAGATGCACGCGTGTGGACACGACGGCCACACGGCCATGTTGTTGGCCGCGGCGCAAAACCTGGCCAAAAACCGCGACTTTGATGGCACGGTTTATTTCATTTTCCAACCCGCCGAAGAGGGCGGTGGCGGGGCACGTGAAATGATCGCCGATGGCCTGTTTGAGCAATTCCCGATGGAGGCTGTGTTTGGCATGCACAACTGGCCAGGCGGTCACATCGGGCAATTTGCGGTCAGCCCAGGGCCGGTCATGGCGTCCAGTAACGAGTTCAAGATCACGGTGCGCGGCAAAGGTGCCCACGCGGCCATGCCCGACATGGGCATCGACCCGGTGCCAGTGGCTTGCCAAATGGTGCAAGGTTTTCAAACCATCATCAGCCGCAACAAAAAGCCGATTGATGCCGGCGTGATTTCCGTCACCATGATCCACGCGGGGTCTGCCACCAATGTGGTGCCTGACTTTTGCGAATTGCAAGGCACGGTACGCACCTTCACATTGGAGGTCTTGGACCTGATTGAACAACGCATGCGGGATGTGGCCAAAAACATCGCTGCCGCTTTTGACTGCCAGTGTGATTTTGAGTTTGATCGCAACTACCCGCCCACCATCAACCATGCCGATGAAGCGCAGTTTGCGCGTGATGTCATGGCCGACATCGTCGGTGCATCCCATGTCTTGCCACAAGAGCCCACCATGGGTGCGGAAGACTTCGCTTATATGCTTCAAGCCAAGCCGGGCGCCTATGTGTTCATCGCCAACGGCGAAGGCCAGCACCGTGCTTTGGGCCATGGCGCGGGTCCCTGCACCTTGCACAATCCCAGTTACGACTTCAACGACGATTTGATTCCCTTGGGGGGCACGTATTGGGTTCAGCTGGCCAAGCGTTGGTTGGCGAGGACTGGCGCTTAAGTTCTCTCTATTTCTATAAAACCCAAGCGCAAGTTGGGCTTTCAGGTGGGCTAAAGTTCGCCCATGCAAATCGCAACCTTGCGCCAACAACTGAGGGCTTTAGGGGCTCGCCCGATTCACGAAGAACGGGTGCTGCGTCTGTGGTCCCAAGCCAAACCCCAAGACAGTGGGCGTCGCCCGCTGGAAGCCTTCATGCCGGCTGCGCTGCGGGCCGCTTTGCCTGAGTTGGCCCAATCATTAAAAGACCTGGCGGTGCTTCAAAGCAGTCACCCGGGTGAAGACGGCTCAGTGCGTTTGCTGGTCGGTCTGCAAGAGGGACAAACCGTGGAGAGTGTCTTATTGCCACGCGGCGGTTTGTGCGTTTCCAGTCAAGTCGGTTGTGCGGTGGGTTGCCGCTTTTGCATGACCGGTCAAAGCGGGTTGCTGCGCCAATTGAGCAGCGGGGAAATCGTCGCCCAAGTGGCTTTGGCGCGCACTTTGAGGCCTGTTAACAAGGTGGTTTTCATGGGCATGGGAGAGCCCGCGCACAATTTAGACAATGTGCTGGAGGCCATCGATTTGTTGGGAACCCAAGGCAATATTGGGCATAAAAACTTGGTGTTCTCCACCGTTGGGGACGCTCGGGTTTTTGAGCGCTTGCCCTTGGGACGCGTTAAACCCGCCTTGGCCGTATCCTTGCACACGACACAACCAGAACTGCGTCAAGCTTTGTTGCCACGCGCGCCTGAATTTTCTCCGCAAGCCTTGGTGGAAGCCGCCGATGCCTATGCGCATCAGACGGGCTACCCGATTCAATACCAATGGACTTTGTTGGCGGGCGTCAACGATGGTGACGATGAAGTGGCTGGCCTGGTTGAATTGCTCAAAGGCCGTTACGGTGTGCTGAACCTCATTCCCTACAACAGGGTGCCCGATTTGCCCTACCAACGACCCACTTGGGAGCGGGCGGCTGCGATGGCCAGATCGCTACACCAGCAAGGCATTCTCACCAAGCTCCGCCATTCAGCGGGACAAGATGTGGACGCGGGCTGCGGCCAATTGCGGGCACGCGCGACTTCAAGCGTGGGTAATCCAATTCGCATAGTCGCTGCCGTCTAAGTGCGGCAGGTTGTTGAAGCTGATCAAGCTCATGCGCTTAGGGTTGAAGTTGAACTCACTCACCGCGGTGTTGCGGATGCGCATGTTCAGCTCGATCGTGCTCTCTGCAGGACAGCCCAGCACATGGCCGACCGCGGTTGAAATCGGGCCGCCGCTCGAGACCATCAGCACATTGCCATCGGTGTTTTTGCGCACATGGGCCAAGGCGCTGGCGACGCCTTCAACAAATTCAACGTAACTGGGCATGCCGTGCGGCGAGGTAACGCCTGCCATCCACTGCGTCAATCCGTCACGCAAAATCCGAAAGTGCTGGCGATACAACGCCGGTGTATCGGGTTTGGGCAGCGGCATGGGGTGAATGGCCGCAATGACCGCATGGCTGTCGTATTCATTCAAGCCGGGCCAAACCGTCTCTTGGTTGGCGATGCTTGCGCCTTCCCCCATTCCTTTTTGAATGCCCGTCAAGGTATCGGCTTGACGCTTCAAACTGCCGCGAATCGTGGCTGAAAACTGAAGTCCCCGGCTGGCCAAGTACTCGCCAAGTCGATGGCTTTGGCGATGCCCCAACTCGCTGAGTTGGTCGTAATTTTCTGCGCCAAATGAGGCCTGGCCGTGGCGCACAAGGTAGAGAGTTCCCATGGATTCATTCTGTCAAAGTCACCCAGCGTTCGCAGTCCCGTGTGCGTCAACTCAAAGCTTCTAAGCGCTCCAAGGCTTGCAATAACTGGTCTTCGAGGGAGGCAAATCGCGTGTTGAGTTGCATCGCGCGGTTGGGGTCGGTGGCATACAGGCTGCCGTCGGCCAGTTCGGCTTGGATGCTGTTTTGCTCGGCCTCGAGTTTGGCCATTAAATCGGGCAGGGCATCAAATTCGCGCTGTTCTTTGTAGCTGAGTTTTTTCTTGGGGCTGGTCGATGGGGCAGCAAGCGGTGCAGCCAAAGGGGTGATGGGGGCCAAAGCCGCTTTGGTGGCCGCTTTCGTTTCCCCCGCACTGGACTTGGCCTGGGCCGCGCGGCTGCGTTGGGATTGCACCAGCCAGTCTTGGATGTCGCCTTCGTATTCACGCCAGTGGCCTTGGCCTTCCCAAGCCAAGGTGCTGGTTACCACGTTGTTCAAAAAAGTACGGTCATGGCTGACCAAGAAAACCGTGCCGTCGTAATTTTGCAGCAAGTCTTCTAACAACTCCAAGGTGTCGATGTCCAAGTCGTTGGTGGGCTCGTCCAGCACCAAAACGTTGGCGGGACGGGCGAACAAGCGCGCCAAAAACAAGCGATTGCGCTCACCGCCGGACAAAGATTTCACGGGCGAATTGGCGCGTGCGGGTGAGAACAAGAAGTCGCTCAAATAGCTTTTGACGTGCTTGCGGCTTTGACCAATCTCAATCCATTCACTGCCCGGGCTGATGAAGTCTTCGAGTGTGGCTTCTAAATTCACGCCTTGGCGCATCTGATCGAAATAAGCCACTTGCAAGTTGGCGCCTTGACGCACGCCGCCGGTATCGGGCGCGAGTTCGCCCAAAATCATTTTGAGCAAGGTCGTTTTGCCCGCGCCGTTGGGACCGATGAGGCCGACCTTGTCGCCGCGCAAAATGGTGCCGCTGAAATGGTTGACGATGATTTTCTCGCCAAACGATTTGCTCACGTCGGTGAGTTCGGCCACGATTTTGCCCGTGGGAGCGCCAGAGGCGAGGTCGAGCTTGACGCTGCCCAAAGCATCTCGACGGGACGCCCTGGATTCGCGCAATTTCTCGAGTCGGCCAATGCGGCTTTGGCTGCGCGTGCGCCGCGCTTCGACGCCTTTGCGAATCCAAATTTCTTCTTGGGCCAACAACTTGTCGGCCTTGGCGGAGATGACCGCTTCTTGCGCCAGTTGCTCTTCTTTTTGAATCAAATACTGGGCAAAGTTGCCGGGGTAAGAGCGCAAGTGGCCGCGGTCCAACTCCACAATTCGTGTGGCGACGGCATCCAGAAAGGCGCGGTCGTGGGTGATGGTGATCAAGCTGCCTTTGAATTCTTTCAGCAAACCCTCCAACCACTCAATGGAATCCAGGTCCAAGTGGTTGGTCGGCTCATCCAGCAGCAATACCTGGGGTTGTACCACCAGCGCTTGGGCCAAGGCCACCCGTTTTTTGTTGCCGCCCGATAGTTTTCCGACCACGTCTTGCGGATTCAAGTGCAGGCGCTCCAGTGTTTCTTCGACGCGCTGCTCCCAATTCCAAGCGTCGTAGGCTTCTATTTGCGATTGCAAAGCATCGAGGTCAACGCCGTCAGCGCCAGACAAATACAACTCGCGCACGGCAATCACCTCTTTCAAACCCTCGCTGGCGGATTCGAAGACGGTGTGCGCTGGATCGAGCAAGGGCTCTTGCGCCACATAGGCAATGCGCAGATTTTGCTGGACCTGCAGGGTGCCGTCATCGGGCTTTTCCAATCCCCCCAAAATTTTGAGCAAGGACGATTTGCCCGCCCCGTTGCGGCCAATCAGCCCCACGCGTTCGTTGGATTCGAGGGAGAAGCCTGCGCCGTCGAGCAGGGCCACGTGGCCAAAAGCCAAGTGGGCGTCAAGGAGTGTGATGAGTGCCATTGGCAAGGATTATCGTTTGGCTATATCCTTGCTGGATGAAAAGACGATCATGGTTATTGACATCGGGCGCTTTGGCAGCGGGTTTATTGGTGGGTTGGACGGCCTTGCCGCCCAGGTCCCGGCTGGGCACCACCGGACAGGCCCTGGATGCTGCGGGCAAAGAAACCGTGAATTTGAATGGCTGGATTGCCATTCGAGCCGATGGGCGCATTGCGTTGGCAATGCCCCGCAGCGAAATGGGTCAGGGCGTCTTCACGGGTTTTGCGACCTTGGCTGCCGAAGAGTTGGACGTCGCCCTGGATCAAATTGACCTTGAAACCGCCGGCCCCGAAAGCCTCTACGGGAACGTGGCCATGTTCGCGGCCAGCTTGCCTTTTCACCCTTCAGAGTCGTCGGCCAATCCGCCCCCCTTTAAAGTGAAAGCCGCCGATTGGGTGGTGCGCAAGTTGGTGCGGGAGTTGGGCGTCAGCGTGACCGGGGGGTCTTCGAGCATGGCCGATGCTTGGGAGGTGGTGCCTTTGGCCGCCGCCACAGCGCGGGCCAGATTGCTGGCCGCCGCGGCGCAGGCTTGGCAGGTGCCGGTGACCGAGTTGGTCACCCAAGGTGGGCGGGTGTTGCATGCACCCAGCGGCCGTTCGGCCAGCTATGCCGATTTAGCGCCACAGGCTGCCAAGGTGTCGGTGGGCGACGTCCAACTTAAGCCACGGGCTCAATGGCAACTGATTGGCAAGACGGGCGGGCGTGTGGATACCACGGCCAAAGTGAATGGCACGGCTGTTTTTGGTTTGGATGTTCGCCCCGCTGTTCCTGATAAGACCTCTGAAAAATGCCTTTTTGCCGTGGCTGCCATGGCCCCTCAGCTCGGGGGTCGTTTGGCCGAGGTGGAGGCGTCTTCTGCGTTGGCGCTGCCTGGCGTGGTGCGTTGGGTGAAGTTGCCAGCGAAAGCAGGGAGCACGGAAGGCTTTGCCGTGGTGGCACAAAACACCTGGCAGGCGATGCAAGGCGTCAAGGCCATGAAGGCAAATTGGCTTGCGCCCGAGGCGGATGCTTCTATGGGGCCGGTTGACTCCGATCAGGCCATGAAGGCCTTGAAGTCGGCGGTGCAAACTGACCAAGGGTTTGTTTTTTATGAGCAGGGTGACGCTTTGCCGGAGGGGGCCAAGTCCAAACCCGATCTGCAAGCGCTGTACACCGCCCCTTATTTAGCGCACCAAACTTTGGAGCCCATGAACTGCACCGTGCAGTCGGTCAACGGCAGGCTGAAAATTTGGGCGCCGACCCAAGTGCCCAGTTTTGTTTTGGACGCCGCCGCGAAGGCGGCTGGGGTTTCAGCCGATCATGTGGACCTGCAAGTGACCTTGCTGGGCGGTGGTTTTGGGCGTCGTTTGGAGCTGGACTTTGTCTTGCAAGCCGTCGAGGTGGCGCGGGCGTGTTCCCCACAACCTGTGCAACTGATGTGGCCACGTGAGCAGGACACCCGTCATGACTTTTACCGCCCCGCCGGCGCGGCACAGTTCAAGGCCTGGTTGACGCCCGATGGACAGGTGTCTGGTTTGTCGGTCGTTTCTGCGGGCGATGCCATCACCCCGCGCTGGTTGGCCCGCGTCATGCCGATGATGGCGGGGCCGGTCGACATGCCGGACAAAACCACCGCAGAGGGTCTGTTTGATTTGCCCTATGGCATCCCGCGCCAGGTCATGCGGCACGTGGCCACCCGCGCGCGCATCCCGATCGGGTTTTGGCGGTCTGTTGGGCATTCGCACAACGCGTTCTTCAGTGAATCCTTTATCAATGAATTGGCCGACTTGGCACACCAAGACCCAATTGCTTTTCGCCTGCAATTATTGGCGCACCAACCCAGGCACAAAGCGGTGCTGTCGTTGGCAGCAGAAAAAGCCCATTGGGGTCAACCTTTGCCCTCTGGCGTCGCCAGAGGGGTGGCCTTGCACGAGTCGTTTGGCACGGTGGTCGCTCAAGTCGTGGAGGCGAGCTTGAAGGGCGGGGCTTTGAAGATTCACAGGGTCGTCTGTGCTGTGGACTGCGGTACGGTCATCAATCCCTTGGTGGTCGCGCAACAAATGGAAGGCGCTGTGGTGTTTGCTTTAAGCGCCGCTCTGTATGGAGAGATTGACGTCAAAAATGCCACGGTTCAGCAAGGCAATTTCAACGATGCGCCCGTCGTGCGAATGGCTGAGTCGCCGTTGGTGGAAACCTTCTGTGTCGACAGCCATGCCAGCCCGACGGGGGTAGGCGAGCCCGGCGTACCGCCATTGGCGCCTGCCTTGGCGGCGGCTCTGTTTGCTTTGGATGGACAACGCCGACGCTCATTGCCCCTGAAATGGGCTTAACCCCCCTGCCCCTGGGGTTGGCGACGACCGTTTGTCACATTTCTTTAAAAATACTTGTGTTGTGTTGAAACTTGGTGTTATAGTCGAGGGCTTCGCTGCTTAAAAGTGGTGAGGG
>Ga0164297_10005876_pt1 | contig 10391 bp, 10 predicted proteins | sample GEODES058metaG_FD_113539 | JGI IMG/M metagenome (GOLD analysis project Ga0164297, IMG submission 113539) | Dystrophic lake water microbial communities from Trout Bog Lake, Wisconsin, USA - GEODES058 metaG | ecosystem: Environmental > Aquatic > Freshwater > Lake | place: USA: Trout Bog Lake...
AATCAATTTAGTCCTGGTACTGGACAGCCTGACTATACAACATTCCACATATATGCCGGCACGTACGGGATAGGCACCAGTGGTTATTATGGATTTTTTGTCAATGGCGGCCTTGGTTCTAGAGGTACTGGCGGCTCGGCTGGCCCAAACCAATTAGGGTACAATCTCTACTCCAGCGAACCCAGCAGTTGTGAAGTGGGCATACTCATGTGCTGGAACCGTGTACTTACAGATTATGAAATTATGAAGGCCACCGCGGCAATACAACTAAGGACAGGTCTATAAATGGCAACACTGCAAACAACAACAATTAACGGAACCACTTATTTAAAATTGCCAGTAGGCAACACAGCCGCTCAACCAGCATCTCCTACAGCAGGCAGTATGCGAGTGAACAGTGACACTGGTGCTTTGGAAATTTATACCAGTGCTGGTGTTTGGACCAACAACAACTTGGTAAGTTTCCAATATAGAAATATTATTACTAATAGTTTTGTACAAGGTGGATATCAAAACTCAACCGCTTGGAACAACGTTAATAAAACATATAACAGCACTGACACCACAGTTAATCTTGGGTCAGGAGCTGCAGAACGTTCATTTAACTATCAATGGGGTGCGTGTAGCAAAGATTATGGTTATGTGTTTGGCGCTGGTAATGGCCACTCCATAGCCAGTAATTATGTGATTGCTTTCAACATGCGAACTGAAACTCAAGCCAGTGACATATCAAGATCCATGGCTGACAGCCGTTGGACATTTGGTGGCCTGTTTCAAGAAACACAATATGCTTGGATCAACGGTGGTGGTGCCAGTACTAAGATTGAAGAATATAATATGAATACCAAGACTTTGGTAGGCACCATATCAGCTACCTATCTCAGTGGCAGCATATGGGGTATGAGTCATGAAAATTATGGTATTTTTTATGACGGCATAAATGGAGCCAATAATTTTGTGTTTGCCACTAGAAGTATCAGCAGTAGAGCCACTCAGCCCAGTGCTTATCATCAACAGAAAAGTGTTCAAAGCAAAGGTCAGTATAACTACGCAGGTGCTCAAGGTTCGTACAACGGGGGATATACATATTTACAAACCAATATGTATACCAACAGTAGTAGCGGTAGTGTGAACAAACCACATGGCAACTGTGGAGAAGAAAATTACACCTTGGGACAAGATTGGCAATACATGATTGGAGTATATGATGGCAATGGACAAACTAACAACGCACATAAATTCTATTATGCTACACAAAGTGGATTTGCTGGCGGTGCCAGCTTACAACCCAAAGGTATTCCAGGCATGAGCTCGGCAGTATGTATGTGGTGCGATTAAGGATAACACATGGCAAGTTTACAAAATACACAAATCACAGGAAATAGTTATCTAACTCTGCCTTCGGGCAACACTAGCCAACGTCCCGCAGTGGGTGCTGGAGGTATCATTAGATACAACACGGACACCAACTTGGTAGAATTTGCCATTGGTACTGCGCCAGGTGCTACCGGACAAGATGGCACTTATGCTATTTTGGCTAACAACGGAGATATTCGAGCTGGTGTCATGCAGGTGAACACAACAGTATCAGGTTCAAGCTCTCAGACCAACTGGATGCCCATGAGTATTCCTTACAAGTTCAGACAGATCATAAACTATGGTTATGTGCTGGGCGGATACCAAAACTCAACTGTATGGACTGACGTGAATCAAGTGACAGCAAGTACTGATACAGTTTCTGATGTAGGTAATGTATTAGACCGCGGTTTCAACTACAAGGCTGGTGCTTGTAATTGGTATCGCGCTTACGCATTTGGAGCCGGCAACGCTCATGCTGTTAACAGCAACATAACCACTGGTTTCAACATGGCCACCAACACAGCTCACACTGCTCAAAGTCGTAGCAACATGGCCAACGCTCGAGGACACATGGGAACCATATTCCAAGAACAACTACTAGCTTGGGTGAGTGGGGGTGAAAATGCCACTATTGAAGAATTTGACTTGACTGTAGAAATGTTCAGAACTTTTAGCAGTTACAGCAACGCAATTACAGGTATCACCGGTGATTCAGGAGCTACGTCAGGCGGCCCACGAGGCATGAGCACTGAAACATTTGGTATACTTTATACTGGAGAAGGTGCCAGTACTGTAGCTCAACAGACATTTACATTTGCAACCAAGACCAATGCCGCTCGCAGTGGTACACAGGCAGGTGTTCATTACCAACAGAAAGAAGTCAACACCAAAGGCGCATCTGGTTATGCGGGCAATGAAGGATCATGGAGCGGTGGTTACACGTTCCGCAGAACCACATTCAGTACAAATTCCACAGTATCTACTGGTATTAGCAAGGGTGCCGGTGGTAATTATGGTGAAGAAAACTGGACCTTGGGACAGGATTGGGGCTATTTGTTAGGGCAATACAACGGCGCTCAAAACAATATTACTGGAAAATGGACCTACGCCACAGAAACCATGAGTCAACCAGGGTCACTAACACTTCTTGGCCCAGCTGGACGAAGTTCAGGAGTGGGCGCTTGGAAGAATTAACCTCGATAAATATCTCACAAACTTTATTAGAGGACTAGAATGATTGATAGATTAAAACAGTACAACGAAAACGGAATGAAACCACTGGCCACGGTTACTTCTAATGTTAGCATGATGACCGAGGAAGATCAAGCTCTTGTCGCTACTGCTATTAACAAAGAATGGACTAATCCAAAATTTAAATTGCGCTGGTTTGTTGGACAAACACAAATTACTCCTTTTGCTAAATTGCGTCAGTGGTTATTAGAAGTACGTTCACGCGAAGAAGCAATTAGTACCATCGAGTACGAAAACGAAAAATTTCAAATTGAAATTGACAGATGCAAATATATTGCCGACAACGAAACAGACCCATTTGAAAAACGCCTGGCACAAGCAGAATATAAACATAAGTTAAGACAAAGAACTAATAGTGCTCGTAGATTAGGCGACTTATACCTAGAAAGACAACAACTAATCGATTTAATTAATGAATTTAATGAAAGCGATGAAGGTAAATTAGCAGATGGCTCAGGTAGAACATACATGGACGTATTAGATACAGACATGGAAAATCAATTTGAACAAGAACTATGGACTAATCGTCTGGCCAAACAGGCCGCAACAGATTTGTTATTTTACGGCCGTATAGGAACTGGTAACATGGATGCTATCTTAAGTATGGATCCTGCTCAACAAACAGACACTTTAAAATTGGCATTTACATACGGAGCCCAGATTCAGAACATACAAAATAAAATTACCCACGAAGTGGAGATTGATTTGGGATTACCCAACGGAACGGTAAACGAATTACTGTTACCCAAGGTTCCTGTAGAAACTAGACCTGTACTGGCAGACGCACTGCCCCAGGTTGACCAGCATAAAGAGGACGAGCTAGATGTATATAATTCATAAAACCATAGGACTAGATGATCCTAGAATGGATCCGCGCATGGAATACAAAGGAAGTTTTTGGTGCTTTACCTGTACCTATATTCCTGACGGATTAGGCATACACACTGACTGGATTCCAGGAGCGGAAGTGGGAGAATCTGTTGCCAAGGCTATTAAATTCTGTTCAAGTTATGAAGGTGAACTTAGTGTTCGTAGACATACTACTCAATGGGAAGAAATTGAACATGCCAGCGCTGAAGCAGATCAAGGTATATATCCAGAAAAAATCATCTATGAACTCACACCCGATGATATCAGCAACACAACGGCACTGATAAAAACCATGATGCGTGTTTATAACAATTTATATCAAAAAGATCCCGAAACACAATTTAAAATCAATAATGCTATTGATCAAATACGTGATGTAAATCAAGCTCAAATGGCCTTAGGAGTGTATTTTGGAGTGCTTACTGCCTATTCTAACGGAAAAGATCTAACCCCGCCATTTCCTATCAGCTGGAATTAACCAAACCAGTATTAAAAACTATTAAAAGATGCTATACTAAGTATGTGTAGCATCTTTTTTTACGGCCCTATATATATGGAAAAAATCTTCAGTGTTCCTCTAAATCCTAAACTTACTGAACCTCAGTTTAATGAGTTTATGGATTTTTTACAAACACACAAACATTTAATTTACGACATCTATTTTACATCTCGAATCAAACCATTTGTTCAAGATGCCATGGGAGATATTTTTATTCTACAAGAAGATTACTCGTTTGCTATAGAAACAGCTCTACATATACAACGGACTTTTGGTATTCCAGTCAGTGCCACATTTAACAACATACAGGTTCCTCCTACTCAACAAAACTTAGATACATTTATTACTAATTTTAAACCTTTATATGATGCTGGTATTCGTAGTGCCACTATTCCACATACACATTGGATGGCCACTGGACAGATCAAACGAGCATTCCCCGAACTAATGGTAAAAAATACTATTCTTAGAGATGTACACACCGCTTCTGAAATTGTAGCTTTAGCCAAAGTAGGTTTTGATTATATCAATCTAGATAGAGATTTAATGCGAGATAAAGATACGTTGTTGAGAATAAAAACAGCTAAAGAATGGATCAAAACTAACTTAGGCAAAGATATTAAAATTAGTTTACTCGCTAACGAAGGATGCCTAGGCGCTTGCCCAATGATGGTAGAGCATTTTGAATTCAACAACAATAGAGACAACAATACTCCTCAATATTTTAACGATCCTATCAGCAGAGTCAGTTGTCCTAAATGGGAAGTACAGGATCCTGCTGTACACTTGAAAACAGCCAACTTGCCGCCATGGCGAGAAGACTGGGAAGAATTTATCACAGATTTAGGCATAGATGTTTTTAAAATGCATGGTCGAGAAAGTCCAGATCGCATGTACGAAACAATGCAGATCATACGCAAATGGAATAATAATGAAGAATTGTTGTTTGAGGGGTTCGAACGTTATCTAGAAGATACTAATTTAGTAGACAAGCCTATCAATGCTTGGCGAAAGATTATTAAAAATTGCAAATTTGACTGCTGGGAATGTCAATATTGTGATAACATCTACAAGAAAAAATCAGAAATACAAACCAGCGAGTTGGTCAATCATGTATCAGAAGCTGTGGCACTTTCAGGTATACCTACTATCAAACTAGATATTCCGGGATTGACCAGTAGGCGTGTGCAAACATTATTAAATTCTTTAGCTCAAGGTGTTGACACTTATCTGGAAGTAGGCAGTTTCCTTGGAGCCACTTTATGTGCTGTGATGAAAGACAATCCGATAACTGTGTTTGCTGTGGACAACTGGAGCAATAATGTACAGCCTGAAAATGGCGAAAAACTGCCCCCCAACGACATCCAAACATTTATAGAAAATGTTAAAAAGTATAAGGGCAATAGTGTAGTCAATGTGCTTGATAAAGATTATCTAGCTGTAGATGTTAGTGGTATGGCTGGCAGAATTAAAATGTTTTTCTATGATGGCCCTCATGATGAACAATCAACGGCAGCTGCAGTGCTACACTACTGGGAAGCATTTGCTGACGAAGCTATTTTGATATTTGACGATGCCAACTGGAGAGGCGTAGTGGACGGAGCAAGAGCTGGTTTAAATCATGTAGGAGCTGTCGTGGCCTATGAAAAAATGATCTTGAACTCTACAGAAAATTCCCGTGAATGGTGGAATGGATTATATATCGTAGTGGTGAGGAAATCAAATGTATCTTAATAAAGTAAAAAGAATAATTGTGTTTGGCGGCGGAACCAGTGGTTGGTTGACTGCGGCCTTTTTATCACGAAATCTAGCTGTACCTACTGAAATAGTTTTAATAGAAGACAGCGAGCTAGGACCAATCGGTGTAGGTGAAGGCACACAACCGTTAACAGCTAGTTTCCTAAGTGCTTGCGGAATTCCACCTAAAATGTGGATGAAGGATAGTGAAGCAAGTTTTAAATATGGTGTTGAATTAGTAGGTTGGAATGATAGGCCTTATTTTGTAGATAACGATACTACGGATAACAGCGTAATAGCGGAAGATCTGTATACTCCGGATTATTTCATGGACAAGTCTTACGATGAATTTGCCCAATGGCATCCCGCCTATCGATTGGCCAAACAGAATATCTGTCAAAAATTTGATGATTATCTTGACGTTAATCATCACATGGGCCCAGAACATTTTGGAGCAGTTCATTTTAGTGCCTTTGGAATAATTAAAACTATTAAGTCCTTGATACTAGATCGCATTACATACGTGGACACAAGAATATCCACAGTTAATCAAGATGTCAACGGTGTGACTGGACTAGTAAGTGAGGACGGAACCGTTTACACAGCTGATTTATATTTAGACTGTAGTGGATTTTCTAGTATTTTACTAGAAAAAACACTAGGCGAGCCGTTCCAGTCATTTGGAGAACACTTGTTGTGCGATAGCGCAGTAGTGATTCCTACAAAATATAAAGATCCTGAAAAGGAATGTTTTCCTTATACTAGGGCTACAGCAATGAATTCAGGATGGATGTTCACTATTCCTATCTTTACTCGTACTGGAAACGGGTATGTTTACAGTAGTAAACACATTACAGCTGAAGATGCTGAACAAGAGTTGCGCAACAAGATCGGTGAGCTAGTAGTACCTGCTAGACATTTAAAAATGAAATGCGGTAGTCACAAACAAATTGCTGTGAAGAATGTGTGCGCCATAGGTTTAAGTGCTGGATTTGTAGAACCTTTAGAGGCCACCGGCATTACATTTACTACCGCAGTGGTAGGAGCGTTAACGAGATCTCTAAACAAGACTGGTAATGTGTGGGGCAATAATCCTAGACACATGATCAATTACGAATTTAAAGAAATGAGCGATGAAATTTTTACATTTGTATGGGCGCACTACCACTATTGTACAAAATCAGATACACCTTTTTGGCAAGATATTAGAAAACAACGCTTGGAAGATTTGCCTCAATACGCACAAGATATATTAAAAGATTTCCTACCGGCACCCAAGAGATTCCTGTTGCGAAATCCATTCAGTATGTTTGGAGTAGTTCAATGGTTTGCTATGTTCAAGGCTGGCGGAGCATATGATAATATACCTAGCATTCTAACAGACAAACAAAAAAGATATTCAAAATATTTTATTGATAGTCATACTAAACGTGTAGAACTAGCTGAGGAAATGTTTAGTAATCAATACAAATATTTAACGGAGTGGTACAGATGACAGATCGTGTAACAATATTTCAAGCAGACATATTTGCCAGATCCGATGTAGGAACAGAGGCTCAACGCAAAGATATATTGAATCAGATTTCAAAAATAAAAAATGAGCCGGCAGTGGGCCATAGTAATCCGGGTTGTTGGAGAAGCTATTACAAGTATACTGATGTAGAATGGTTGGCACAAGAAGTGGCAGATATATCTGGAGAATTAGCGCAACATTATTCGGAAACAGATCCCACATTTGACAATGTCAATAAACACAAAAAGAAAGTGTTTGATATAAATTATTGGACCAATGTTAATCAGCCCGGTAGTAGAAATACCATGCACACACATTTTATCAGTCATTTCACTGCGGTCTATTACTTACAAGGTACAGATACCGGCTCATTGCGAATCATGAATCCAGCTAACATGCTTAACTGTTATAGACCTGGTGGGCCTTTTGTTAGAGATTTTTATTTTACACCTAAAGATGGCGATTTAATTATATTTCCCAGTTGGATTCCCCATGAAGTGGACGTTAATCTCAGTAATCGCGAACGCATTAATATAGCTTTTGATATATCTATCACATGAAAACACGCACTATAGAATTTTTCAGTACAGTATTAGGAGTGGCAGATGCTTATCCCATTATTCCTGCCCGAGAGTGTGCTCCAGCATGGGTGAGCAGAGCTAGGCAGGACTATATAGATGATAAAAAAACCGGCACCGGTGCTTTCCAACATATCTATCAATGTCCAGGAATCATGGATCTGCTTAATCAAGGATTCATCGTGCCCATGTGGCATGATGTTGTAATCAAAACTAATGGAGATGGAAAAACATTTCAGTGGGCCATACCTGGCTCTGAACTTATTGATCTAGCCGGAAAAGAAATAGTGGGCAAACAGGAAACTGGAGTTGAGACACTTATGCCGGTAAGACCTTGGAGTACCAGCAGCCTAATTAAGTTTAATATGCCGTGGAATGTAGTCGCTCCTGCTGGAGTTAAATTCTTAATGATTCCTATAGCATACCCGGACAGCTTTGAATTTGAAAGCAGTATAGGTATATTAGATCCTGGATATAGTAGTGAAATTAATCTACAAATGTACTGGAACATACCCAAGGGAGAATACATAATCAAGGCTGGAACTCCTATGGCACAGCTTATTCCTATCAGCGAAGAAAAATTTGAATATGTTTGTCGAGATATGAATAGTCAAGATGAAAAATGGATCGCTAAAAGAAAATATCTTAATAGTTCTACTTTTAGAATAAAAAGAAATCTTGTTAAGGATTTTTATATAAAACATTTTGGAAAATAAACATGTTAAAAGAAATAGCCACAGATGATTTTACATTTTTTACAAATGAAATAAGACAACCTAAAGATGATTTTAATTTAAGAAAAAGCCAGCATGACCGAAGAAAACTACGTAAATTTATACAGGCTGTATTGAGCCAAGGCGAAATTATTTTCTTTTATAAAGAGAATGGTGTAGAGTTATCGGTTACCGGAACTACTAAAGATTTTGACTACATACCTTTGAAAGATGCTCCGGTAACATTAGAAAAATACCGTAAGAGAGCATATTTTGAATTTTACTATTGTAGATTTATTGCTATGCCTAGTAGAGAACCCACTAATTTACACCTAGATAGTATTACTAAGATGATTGTGGCTAACAAAACACTTAACGATATAGTTAAAAATACAAGACTGATTTAAATCAGATCCATAAGATCGAATACAGTTTGTAGTTTAGTACGAATAGTTTTACTTGAAAAACTATTTCGGAGCCCCTGGTGTAATGGCTTAGGGGCTCTGTCTATTGTAGCCCACGACCAACCATAATGTTCTTCGCTAAGTGTAGGAACAAATTCATTTTCAATTACACACATGTAAGTGTGAAAATTAAACACACGATCATTTGATACAAAAGTTTCTAAAGGAATTGTTTTTAAGATTTTTGGAGTTGCGCCAATCTCTTCAACAATTTCTCTTTGAAGACCTTGCCATGGAGTCTCACCAGTGATATTAGTACCACCCACTAGCCCCCAAGTGCCTTCATGCTTGCCGTGAGCTTTTTGTAGTAATAAAAAACGTCGTGTAGATTTGGAGTAGAATAATGCTCCACTACAAATTATCTGATCTTTTACAATACTATTTTCCATTGGGATGACGCATATTCACCTTCAAAGCTCTTGACCCATGAAACACCATTCCACAAATACTGAACTCCTGTGTATATATTCGTCACCCACACCAAGGTGTCTGAGATCTGAGCGGAATCGAATACTACGTGCCACTCTGAACCAGTCCACTCTATGATGTCGTTGGCCTTGGCCACTAGTGCACCCCATTCGCTGGCAGGCTGTTCGTTGATTGCGGCTCCTATATCTTCCACCAACAAATAACGTGTACCCGGTGCCAGTATTACATTAGGAGGATTAATTTCATTATGCGGACGATGCGGATTAAATGTTTGCGGATTAATAATAGCATCAAATGTGCCAGGACTATTGGGTCTATATTGTGTAGTGCCAGGACTGCTTATAGCACTGTTAGTAGTCAGTGTATCTGGATTCCAGTTCACAGTAAGCACAGTATAGTCCAATGGATTAAGCGCAATAGTTCCCACAATATAAGTTTGATTAGGTTGTAATAAAAACAGTTGACTTGAGCCCGCTACATATTTTCCGGGATATTGACTAAAGACTTCTAGCCAGTTGATGCCAGGACCCTGTCTAACACCAGGTTCTAAGCTGGGTTCAGGAGGAACAACACTTTCGTGCGGTCCTAATAATAGTGCTTGACCAACGCCTTGTTGATTGTTGTAAACTTGTATTTTATAACCACTTACTGTGGCAGTAACTCCGCCTAGTGATTCTTGTAATGTAGTAGTTGCCGCTACAGGATCTTGGCCAAGTCCAGCAATATACGTGCCACTGGTAATACTACTGTTGTGCATGCTGGCAACAATTTTGGTAACAACACCAAGATGTTTGACCTTAACGGGCGGACTGATCCAAGCAGGTGTGCTAACAGTTAGAGTAGCAATGTCAATAGGCGTATCATTTCCCACCGGCACTGTACGGCTATCCCAATTAATATCATCTAAATTTAATACACTCAAACTGGTCCAGTCAATATAGTTGTCAGTAGTTTGTAATTCTAAACTGGGATTAAACA
>Ga0164297_10005877_pt1 | contig 10390 bp, 8 predicted proteins | sample GEODES058metaG_FD_113539 | JGI IMG/M metagenome (GOLD analysis project Ga0164297, IMG submission 113539) | Dystrophic lake water microbial communities from Trout Bog Lake, Wisconsin, USA - GEODES058 metaG | ecosystem: Environmental > Aquatic > Freshwater > Lake | place: USA: Trout Bog Lake...
CCGGCGGCTGCATATTCACCACCTCGGCGCTGCCAGGATAGCCGACAGGGCCGCAGTTGCGGATGATCAGAACCGATTGCTCCTCGATATTCAGGCTCGGGTCTTCGATCCGGTGGTGATAATCTTCCGGCCCTTCAAACACGATCGCTCGGCCTTCAAACACGTTGGGCCGATCGGGGTGGGACAGGAAGCGGGCGCGGAAATCCTTGTCGATCACGCTGATCTTCATCACCGCGCTGTCGAATATGTTGCCCGACATCACGACATAGCCAGCGCTTTCCAGCAGCGGCTTTTCATAGGCACGGATCACCTCCCGGTCACCGTCGGGCACCTCGGCCAGATCTTCCGCCAGGGTGCGGCCGGTGACGGTGCGCACATCGCCGTGCAACTTGCCGGCCTTCAGCAGTTCCTTCATCACCGCGGGTACGCCGCCGGCGCGGAAGAACTTCTCGCCCAGGAACCGGCCAGCGGGCTGCAGGTCCACCAACAGCGGAATCTCCGGCCCCAGCCGCTGCCAATCGTCCAGATTATGCTCCACACCCATATGCCGCGCGATGGCGACCATGTGGATCGGGCAGTTCGAGGAAGCGCCCAGAGCGGCAGCGGCCACCACGGCGTTTTCGAACGCTTTCTTCGTCATCACGTCCGAAGGACGCAGATTTTCCCGCACCATGTCCACGATGCGCTTTCCGGTTTCGTACGCCATCCAGCCACGCTCCCGATACGGTGCGGGAATGGCGGCGCAACCGGGCAGCGACATGCCCAGCGCCTCGGCCAGCGAGTTCATCGACGTCGCCGTGCCCATCGTATTGCAATGCCCCACGCTCGGCGCCGAGGAGGAGACCATTTTCATGAACTCTTCGTAGTCGATCTTGCCCTCGGCAAAGAGCTTGCGGCCCTCCCACACGATCGTGCCGGAGCCGGACAGGCGGCCTTGCCACCAACCATCCAGCATCGGTCCGCCGGACAGTACGATGGCGGGGATATTGACGGTCGCCGCACCCATCATCATCGCCGGCGTGGTCTTGTCGCAGCCGGTGGTCAACACGACGCCATCCAGCGGATAGCCGTGCAGCACTTCAACCAGCGACAGATAGGCCAGGTTGCGGTCCAGCGCCGCGGTCGGGCGTTTGCCGGTTTCCTGGATCGGATGACACGGAAACTCCAGCGGCACGCCGCCGGCATCGCGGATGCCGTCGCGGATGCGCGACGCCAGATCCAGATGGTGGCGGTTGCACGGTGACAGGTCGGAGCCTGTCTGCGCGATGCCGATGATCGGCTTGCCGCCACGCAGCTCTGCGGGGGTGATGCCGTAATTCATATACCGCTCGAGATAGAGCGCGGTCATCGCGGGATCTTCGGGATTATCGAACCACCGGCGGGAACGCAGGCGCTTGTCGGTCTTGTCGCTTTCCATGGTCTTATCCCCCCTCCGGTTCCGTTTCCCTGCAGTCTAACCCGCGCCGAGCGCGCGGCGAAAGGGCGAGGTGCGGCGATGGTCGGCCGACCTCGCCCAGCGCCGAAACGGGCCTGAGACGCTATGCCAAACGTCGTTCAGACGATACGCTCAACGTCTTTCAGACGATGCGCCGAAACGTCTTTCAGACGTTGCTCTAAACGTCTTTCTGCCCCGCCACATAGCCGCCGCCATCGGTCGGCCGCAGCGCCTCGAACAATTCCGTCACCGCGGAATAATCGCGGTAGCCGCAGCGCGCCACGGATTGCGCCAGGGCCGTATCGAAGCGGCCGTCGCGGATGTAGCTGTCCTGGATATGCACCCCGACCACCTGGCCGATGATGATCCAGCCTTGCAGCGCCTTGCCGTTCACATCCTGCAACTGGGCGTGACTAACCACTTTGCACTCCAGGCTGGCGGGGGAGGACGCGACGCGCGGCGCTTTCACCATCCGGCACGGCGCCGCCGTCAGGCCGGCGGCCTCGAACTCCGACACCTCGGCCGGAAAATCGCCCGAGGAGATGTTCATGGCGTCGAACAGATCCCGGCTGACCAAGTTGAAGACGAATTCGCCGGTGGCGATTGCATTGGCGGCGGAATGCTTCATCGATTCGCTGGTGAACATCAGCATCGGCGGGTTGGAGTGCACCGCGTTGAAGAAACTATAGGGCGCGAGGTTGGTTTTGCCCGCGCCATCGACGGTGGAAATCCAGCCGATCGGGCGCGGCGCGATGATCGCCTTGAACGGGTCATGCGGCAGGCCGTGGCCGTTGCGCGGTTCGTAAAACATCAGGTCGCGTTTCCTATTGCCGGTTTGTGTCTCGGCCCCCTGTATTTCATAGCCCAGCGCCGTTGGGAACGGCCGCCTGGAAATGCAAAGCCGGGAACAGCCCGCGCGCCTTGCCAAGCGGCGATCTTCGGGTCGTAATCGCGGCCGACGCGAACCACAAACCAAGGGCGCCATGGGAAACGACCAGGATGCCGGATTGTCGCCGGCACAATCCAAAGCTTTGCACCGGCTTGCCGGCATCATGATCCCGGCCGATGCGGATTATGCCGTCCCACCCGCCAATGATCCGGCGATCTTCGCCGACATCCTGCGCAGCCTCGGCGGCGACCGCACCCTGGTTCTGGCGGCGATCGACGCCCTTGGCCCAGACTTCCCCGATCTGGCCGACGCGCAGGCCGAGGCAGCGGCGATGGCCTTCCTCGCGAGCGGCCACGCCAGCATCACGGCGCTCAGCCGAACCGTCCTGCAGTGCTATTATCGCGATGATCGGGTGCTGATCGCACTGGGGATGGAGGCGCGGGCGCCGTTCCCCAAGGGGCATGTGGTGCCGCAGGGCGATTGGTCGCTGCTGGATGCGGTGAAACAGCGTACGCCGTTCTGGCGCGATGACCGGAGAGCATAGCCAATGACCATCCGACACGACATGGTCGATGTGCTGATCATCGGCGCCGGCGCCTCGGGGGCCGCAATGGCCTACAGCTTGGCCGAAACCAAGATGCGCATCCTGTGCCTGGAACAGGGCGAGTGGATCAAACCCACCGACTTCCCCGCCAACGGCCGGGATTGGGAGGCGCGCCGTTGGACCGATTTCGATTGGTTTCCCAACCGGCGCGGTCGGGTGACGGACTATCCGGTGGACGATGCCGACTCGCCGATGAAGGTCGCCAATTTCAACGGCGTGGGCGGAGGCACGGTGCTATTCACCGCGCATTGGCCGCGGATGCATCCGTCGGACTTCAAGGTGAACACGCTGGATGGCGTGGCCGATGACTGGCCGATCGATTACTGGACGCTGGAACCGTTCTTCGAAGAAAACGACCGCATGATGGGGATTTCCGGCCTGCCCGGCGATCCTGGCGTGCCGCCGCGTTTTCCGCCCCTGCCCCCGGTGCCGCTGGGCCTGACCGGCATGGCCTATGCGCGGGCGATGAACAAGCTGGGCTGGCATTGGTGGCCGTCCGACGTTGCGGTGGCAACGCAGGAGTATGAAGGCCGCGCGAAATGTATCAACCTCAATCACTGTACGCCGGGATGCGCGCAGGGGGCGAAAGGCAGCGTCGATATCACCTATTGGCCGCTGGCGATCCGCAGCGGCGTGGAACTGCGCACTCGGGCCCGGGTGCGGGAAATCACCCTGAACGAACACGGCATGGCCGCGGGCGTGATCTATTACGATGCCGAAGGTCAGGAGCATTTCCAGCCGGCCGAGATGGTGATCATGGCCTGCAACGGCGTCGGCACGCCGCGTTTGCTGCTGAACTCGGTGTCCGGCAAATTCGCCAACGGCCTGGCCAATTCGTCAGGCTTGGTCGGCAAGAACCTGATGCTGCACCCCTGGCCGCAGGTGTCGGGCTATGTCGCCGACAAAGTCGATGGCGGCCGCGGCCCGATGACAAATCTGTGGAGCAAGGAGTTCTACGAAACCGATACCGATCGCGGCTTCGTGCGCGGCTATACGATGCAATTCTCCCGCAGCGCCGGCCCGGTGGCAGAGGCGTTCCTGGCCGCCAGCACGGGCCGTCTGCCTTGGGGCAAGGATCACCACCGCGTCTTCCGCACGCGCCTCGATCACAAGATCCAGGTCGGCATCGCCTGCGAGGATTTGCCGGAAGAGCATAACCGCGTCGTGCTGGATCACGATAATTGCGACAGCAACGGCATCCCGGGCGCGAAAATCGAATATCGCCTCAGCGAGAACACGCAGCGGATGATGGAGCACGGTATCGCGCGTGCCACCGAAATCCTGCAGGCTGCCGGTGCAACCGACATTTATTGCCCGCGCAACAGCCTGAACAGCCCCGGCCATTTGCTGGGCACCTGCCGGATGGGCAACGATCCCGCGCGTTCCGTAGTGAACGCCTGGGGCCGCAGCCATGACGTGAAGAACCTGTTCATCGTCGATGGCAGCGTCTGGGTGACGGGAGGCGGGGTGAACCCCACGTCGACGATCCAGGCGATCGCGCTGTATGTCGCGGACCAGATCAAGCAACGCTTGGCAACGCTGTTCGATTAGCAGGCTTGGCCTGCCGGCGGCGGACGGATGTGCCGCCGGCACCGTATTTGCCGCCGGCGCTGGGGCGCTTCGCCGCGGTACCCCTCCCCGCTGGCCCAGACCACCCGCGCTCAGGCCACCCGCACTCAGGCCACTCACATTCAGACGACGCCGGCCCAGACCGTGCCGGCCCAGACCACGCCGGCCCAGACCACGCCGGCCCAGACCACGCCGGCTACCGCCCGCGAGCCGCTATGACCCCGGCGCGACATACCCATACACAGCCTCGGCCTGCTCAGGCGTCACATACCCATCCAGCAAATCCTGCCGCACCGCCTCCCGCGCCCGCGCCGCCGGCGGACCATACCCGCCGGAACCCGGCGCCTGCAGCACCACCAAGGAGCCGCCGGGGGCACTAAAACCGCCTTTGCTGGTCAGACGCCGCCGATCCTGGGTGGAGACTTCCAGATCGATCCGCGCCGCCGCACCCGCTTCGCCACCCGCCAGACCAAAAGGCGGCGTCACCGTCCGCTCACAACACACCGAGGCGTGGGAGGCGTTTTCCAACACCCGCCAAACCCGCCGCACACCCAGGCCGCCGCGATACGTCCCCGCCCCGCCGCTGTCGGGCACCAGGGAATAATCCTCCACCCGCAGCGGGAAACTCATTTCCAGGATCTCGATCGGCGTGTTGCTCATGTTCGACACGGTACTGGCAACCGCGTTGATGCCGTCCTTGGTCGGTCGGGCGCCGAAACCGCCCTTCACCGACTCATAGGACACATACCGCTCGCCCGAGCGGTAATCGACGCCGCCGAAGGTGATCACCGCCGAGGTCCCTTGCGAACCCGCCATCACCGTCCCAGGCGTAATCGCGAACAGCGCGGCCATCACCATGTCGGCGATGCGATGCGACATCTCATGATTGGCATAAACCACCGGCGAGGGATGCTGCGCATTCACCACACAACCGGGCGGTGCGACCACCGTCACCGGCCGCCAGCAGCCGGAATTGGGCGGGATCAAGCTATCGGAATCGGCAATCATCTTCAGCGCGCAGAACACGCCGGAGGCGGTGACGGTCAGCGGCGCGTTCATCGGCCCGGCAACGGCGGGATCAGAGCCGGTGAAATCGGCCGTGATCGTATCACCGCGTTTGGTGACTTTCAGATGCACCTTGAAGGTTTCATCCGCCGTTTCGCCGCGACCGATCACGCCGTCGCCGTCGAAGATGTCGGTGAAACTGGCTTCGCCATCCGGCAAGGCGCGCAACGCCTGGCGCATCATGCTTTCCGAATAGTCCAACACGTCCCGCATGATCTGCAACAATTCGCCCGTGCCATAAACCTTCGCCAACTCCTGCAGCCGCAACGCCGCTCGGCTATTCGCCGCCACCTGCGCGCGCAGATCGCCCAGACGTTCGGCCGGGGTGCGGACATTGGCGAAAATGATCGCCTCGATGCTGGGGTCCGGCACGCCGTCCCGGTAAAGCCGCACCGGCGGCAGGCGCAGACCTTCGCCATAGATTTCCGTCACCGCGCCATAGCTGCCCGGCGTGGCGCTGCCGATATCGGGCCAATGGGCGCGGACGCAGCCAAAGCCGAGCAGAACGCCATCATGAAAGGCCGGACCGACGACGTTGACGTCCGGCAGATGAGAGCCACCCTGATACGGATCGTTGTGAATGAACACATCGCCCGGCCGGACATCGGGGAAGGCCTTGACCACCGCCCTGACCGCATCTGGCATCGAGCCTAGATGGATCGGCAGATCCGGCCCCTGTGCGACCATGTTGCCGACACTGTCGAAGATGCCGCAGGAATAATCCCCCGCCACTTTCAGCAGCGGCGAATAGGCGGTTTTCGCCAGAACGATCTTCATCTCCTCGGCCGCGGAGTAGAGCGCGTTCTTGACGACCTCGAAGCGGGCGGGATCGGTCTTGAGGATGCTGGTCATGCTGGCTCCGGGCGCTGCTGGAGCAAAGCCTATTGGCAGCGGTCGGACTTGGTCAAACCCATCCGCGCGGCGCCGGCGAAGTCACTGCTATCGCCCAGCACATCGGCGCTGCCGGGTCCCCCGATTGGGTCTGCCTAAGCTCCCATCGGCGTATGCCACCATCGCCGTACATCTCCCTCCGACGTAATTCAAAGACCCACCGTCACAGCCGCCCGCCGGCGTCTAAGGCCCTTGGTTATGCCGCTCGGTTATGCCCCCTCATTATGCCCCCTCATTATGCCCGGGCACCGCGATCGTCAGCATCAGCGCGCTCAGGCTCTTGCCGTGCGGATCGATCGCCAAGGACCGCGTCACGCCACCGCCCAACGCGTTCTCGATCACGAAATTCAGCGCCCGCAACTGCGGCAATTCATACCGTCGCACCGGCCCCGCACCCAGGTGGCGGAAATGCGCCAGCACCACCTCGGCCGTCAGTTCCCGCCGCAACACATCGAATCCCGCTTGGTCGTACGCCGTGACCGAGATGTTCGACGTATTGCCCTTATCGCCCGCCCGCGCATGGGCAAGATCATAAACCCGCACGCTCATGCCGCTTGCTCCATCACGATCTCAGGCGTCACCCACGCCCGCGGGATCAGCACCGATTTCACCGCCAGGATCTGTTTCGCACCGAAATTGATCCCGCCGCCCGCGCCCGTCGGGCCCTGCATGTGCAGACTGCGCACCTCCGCCCCCACCGCCTCGGCCGCCTTCTTGTCCGGTGTGCGCGCAGCGATCCGCAACCGCACCTCATAGGGTTCCGGCACCGCGTTCCAGTCATTGGCATGCAACGAGTTCATGCCGATCAGGTCGATCCGCATCTCCTCATACGTCAGGCCGCGCCGGCGCAGGCGCTCCTTCACCACCTCGATCCCCAGCTTCGCCCGCGCCACGGCGTTCACCCCGGCAAACCCCATCTCGCCCGAGCCCATATAGCCGTCGAAATACCCCACCACGACTTTCAACGTCGGCGTTCGCGGCTTGCCCTTCGCGCCATGCAAGGCGACGCGATCGCGCGCCACCTGCTCAAACGTCACGCCGGACGCATCCAGCACACAATCGGGCGTGATATAGGCGCTGGGATCGTGCATCTCATACAGCAACTGCTCGGTGCAGGTCGCCACGTCCAGCCGCCCGCCCGAGCCCGGCGTCTTGGACACTTCCACCCGCCCATCGGCCCAGACATCGGCCAGCGGATACCCCAGGCCGGCCAGATCCTCGACCTCTTTCTTGCCCGGGTCGGCGAAGCAGCCACCGGTCAACTGGCCGGAACATTCCAGCAAATGGCCCGCCAGCGTGCCACGCGCCAGACGGTCATAATCATCGTAAGACCAGCCGAACGCATGCAGCATCGGCCCCAGGAACAGCGCCGGGTCGGCCACACGTCCGGTAATCACCAGATCGGCGCCGGTGGCGAAACCGCGCGCCACCACATCCGCACCGAGATACGCATTGGCCGAGGCCATCTTCGGCAACAGCGATTCCAGCGGCGCGCCATCCTCCATCAATGCCAGTTCCGGGTGCTGGCGCATCAAGTCGGATACTTCATCGCCCACCACCACGGCGCAGCGATAATCCGGACAGCCCCAGGCTTTCGCATGCTGCCGCACCGCCTGCGCAGCACCCATCGGGTTCGCCGCCCCCATGTTGGTGACAACCTTGATGCCTCGCTTCAGCGCCGGCGGCAGGATCGCCTCCATCCGCTCCAAAAGCACCGGCGTGTAGCCCTTGGTCGGGTCTTTCTTCTTGTCCAGCGTTTCGCGCGCGATGGTGCGTTCGGCTAGGCATTCCATCGCCAGGTAGTCCAGATCGCCTTTCTCGACGATCTCGACCCCCGGCGGGATACGGTCATCCGCGAAACCCGCGCCACAGCCGATTCTGATTCTGTCTTTCGCCACGTCATCCTCCGTTGCACCGATCTTCGCCCCGCCGGCCGGGTTCGACAAGCCGAACGCCCGCGGGCAAACTCGGCCGCGGAGGAACGCGAGCATGAAAATTACCGGCGTCGAGACCTATTGGACCCAGGCCCCCTTCGACATGGGCGGCAAGCCGGCCGTGCAAGGCGGGTTGAACTGGCAGATGATGAACTCCGTCTGGCTGCGCATCCGCACCGATGCCGGGATCGACGGCTGGGGGGAGGCCTTCGGCCACGGTTGCAGCGCCGCGACCATGACCGTGCTGGATACGCAACTGGCCCCCGCCATCCTAGGCCAGGATGCGCGCGACATCGCCGGCTTGCGCCAGCGCCTGGGCAAGGCGTTCCACATCTACGGCCGCAATGGCCCGCATCTGTTCGCTCTGTCGGCCCTGGACATCGCGCTATGGGATATCGCCGGTAAAGCCGCAGCCCAACCGCTATGGCGCATGCTCGGCGGGTCGCCGTCCGGCACCCTGCCCTGCTACGCCTCGTTGCTGCGCTACGGTGCCGCCGATCAGGTGGCCGCCGCCTGCACCCGCGCCGCCGAGCGTGGCTACCAGGATGTGAAACTGCACGAAATCACCACGCCCGAAATCGCCGCCGCGCGCGATGCGCTGGGGGAGGACGCCAGGCTGATGGTGGACGTCAACTGCCCCTGGACGATCTGGCAGGCGCTGGCGATGTGCCGGGAGCTAGAGCCGCTGAACCTGACATGGCTGGAAGAACCCGTCTGGCCGCCCGGCGATCACGAAGGCCTGGCCCGCGTGCGCTACGAAGGCGGCATCCCCATCGCCGCGGGGGAAAACGCTGCCGGGCTGCACGACTTCAAAGCCGCGTTCGAGGCCGGGGCGCTGGACATCGCGCAACCCAGCGTCACCAAGATCGGCGGCCCCTCGGCGATGATCGAGATCGCCGCCCTGGCCAAGGCGCATGGCGTCCGCCTGGTGCCGCACAACGCCTATTTCGGCGCCGGCTATCTGGCATCCTTGCACTGCGTCGCCGCCCTGGCGCCGGATGCCCCGTTCGAGCGCCTGTTCATCGACCTGCAGGCCAGCCCCTATCACGACTGGGTGCTGGCCAAGAATGGCCGGGTCATCGTGCCCGACGGCCCCGGCCTGGGCGCTGATCCGGACATGGATGTGCTGACGCGCCAACTGGTGCGCGACCCTGGCCGCCATACGCTGTAGCGCACCGATGCGGCCGAACGTTCCGGCGATGCGCTAGGCGATCGGCACCTTGTTGGCCAGGATCTGGGATATCAGCATCAGTTTCTTCTGCTCCTCCATCATCGTGGAGGGTTTGAGAAACTGATCGCTGCCATGATGCAGCGCGTTGGTGATGTCGCTTTTCCGATCGCTGATCCGATCCGGAAAACTGTCGGTATAGTGTTCGTCTTTGACGAAAACCGCGACGAAATCATTCCAGATGTGACCGGCCTGGCCGCTGGTATAGGATTCCAACAGCGCCGCATCGATGCCGTTGCGCTTGGCCCATGTCACCAGCGCGCGGCCGCTGTCGGGATAAAACCGCCAGCAATCCACCGGATAACGATGGAACACCCCGTTGGACGGCACGTTCAGATAAAACAGCCCGCGCGGCTTCAGGATGCGCATAATCTCCAGAAACAACAGCCAGAACATCTCGGAATGTTCGAAGCAGGAACTGGACAGCACGACATCCGCCGAATCAGAGGCAAATGGCAGCGCGTAGGGATCATCCAGGATCACATCCACGCCTTTGCCCGCGGCAAAATCCACGCCCACATAGCGGCAACCGGCCGGCGCCGTCTGGCGCAGGCTGCCATTGACGTCCAGGGAGCCGATTTCGACGATCTGCACGGGCGTGTCGCGGGGAAAGCAGCGCCCATAGACATCGAAAAAACTCTGGCAGTTGCTCATCGCCGAGGGGTGCATGCTGCGCCTTGAAACTGCGGTGTTGCGGAACGGCTTCATCAACGGGCGGCCCGGTTGCCGGCTTTGCCCCCGATGACACCCGCAAGGGGTTTCTAGGATGGCCCGG